>Ga0335394_10000408_pt1 | contig 45221 bp, 40 predicted proteins | sample MAT03_FD_205741 | JGI IMG/M metagenome (GOLD analysis project Ga0335394, IMG submission 205741) | Freshwater microbial communities from Lake Fryxell liftoff mats and glacier meltwater in Antarctica - MAT-03 (spades assembly) (version 2) ... | reverse complement strand
TCGTCTCTGTCGTTACCCAGGATGCGACGACGGGCGATGTGCTGATGGTGGCCTTCGCCGATCGCGAGGCGCTCGAAGCCACGCTGCGCACCGGAGAGATGCACTACCGTTCGCGCACACGCGGCCTGTGGCACAAGGGCGGGACCAGCGGCAATGTGCAGCGGGTCGTGAGCCTGACCGCCGATTGCGACAGCGACGCAATTCTGGCGCAGGTGATCCCCGCCGGGCCCGCCTGCCACACCGGTGCGACGACCTGTTTCACGGTGCCGGGAATCGCCCCTCCCCCGTCCGACGCCTTCGCGGCGCTCGACATCACGATCGCCAGCCGCGCCGCCGCCGACCCCGCCACGTCGCCACCGAGTTACACGCGAACGCTGCTCGAGAACCGCAACCTCCGCATGAAGAAAATCGGCGAGGAGGGAGCGGAGCTCGTGCTCGCCTGCGCCGACAACGATCCGGAACGCGCGACCAGCGAGGCGGCAGATCTCTTGTACCACACCATGGTTGCACTCCACGCGCTGGGCATTCGCCTGAGCGATGTGCGCGAAGAACTCTCCCGGCGCGCCGGCGGATAAGGCCATGGGGTGCGTCGTGCCTCACGTTTGACAGCGGGTGCACGGTCAGGCAGGTTCGCGGAGAGGGTTTTGTCCGTAAGGCGCCGCGAGACATGCGTCGCTCTCCCCGGCCGGTACGCAGCATGCTTGACGCCGTGAACGTCCCTTTCCGTCGCGCACTGCGCTGGAGCGCCTGCACCGCAGCGGCCATCACCACGTTCGTGGCCACCGCACTCGCTCAACCAGGCGCCGCACCGGTGCCGACCGCCCCGACCGTCACGTTCGTGCGTGCCGCGCGCCTGATCGACGGACGCGGTGGATCGCCGATGGAGCCGGTGGTGGTACGCATCGAAGGGGAGCGCATCGCGGCGGTTGGGCAAACGCTCGCGATTCCAGCCGGCGCCCATGTCATCGATCTCGGGAGTGCAACGCTGCTCCCCGGACTGATCGACCTGCACACCCATCTGACGGGCGCTCGTGGGGTTCACTGGGAAGACGTGCTGGTAAAGACGACGCCGGGCCACGACGCACTGTGGGGCGCCCACAACGCGCTGGTCACCCTCAAGGCCGGCTTCACCACCTGCCGCGACATGGGGCCGACGTGGCCGTACGTCGATGTCGATCTGCGCAACGCAATCGACGCCGGTGCAGTCCCCGGGCCGCGATTGATGGTCGCAGGGAACTACGTGTCATCCACCGGCGGTGCAGGCGATGCGCGGCAGTTCTCGATCTACGTCGATGTACCGATCGTACGGAACCTCGCCGACGGTCCGCAGGAAGTCACGCGCGCTGTGCGAACGAACCTCAAGAACGGCGCCGATTTCATCAAGATCCTGGCGTCCGGCGCAGTGCTCTCCAAGGGCATCGAGCCCGGAGCACAGCAGTACTCCGATGAGGAGATTCAGGCGGCCGTCACCGAAGCCACGCGCTGGGGCCGACAGGTGGCGTCACACGCCCATGGCGCGTCGTCGATCATCGCGTCGATCCGCGCAGGCGTGCGTACCGTGGATCACGGGTCCTATCTCAACGACGAAGCGATTGCGCTGCTCACGGCGAGCAACCGCCGCACCTTCTATGTGCCGACGCTCTACACCAGCGTTGCGATCGAGGAGGAGGGCGCCGCGATCAACATTCCGGCCAGTGAACGGGAGCGGAATCGTCGTATCACGGAGACTGAGATCGGCGGGTTTCGGCGCGCCCTGGCTGCCGGAATCCCGATCGGTTTCGCAACCGACGCCGCAGTGATCAAACATGGCGACAACGCCAGGGAGCTCGCATTTCGCGTCTCACTCGGCGAATCCCCGATGCAGAGCATCGTCTCTGCCACCTCGCTCAACGCCGAGATCATGGGCTGGAGCGATCGCGTCGGCGCAGTGGAGCGCGGCCGATTTGCGGACCTGATCGCGGTCACCAAAAACCCGCTGCAGGACATTACCGAGTTGCAGCGGATTCGTTTCGTGATGAAGGGCGGGTCCGTCGTCGTTGATCAGCTCTCACGGAAGTGATCGCGCGCCGGCACGCGGTGCCATCGATCACGGTGGCAGTGTGTCGGGAAAGGACGCCGAGTAGCTGATTCTCCAGCCGCGCGGCGTTTTCACGAATACGCGCTCGGAGATCCCGACCGACGCCCGCCCTTTCACAATCCCCCGATACCGATACATCCCGTACACGACGCCCGGTGTCATTGGCGCGACTCGCATCTCGCTGGCGATCAACGTGTCGGGCCAGGCGGGAGCGGTGTCGGTGCGCGCCGCCCACTCCATCCACCCGCGCTGCATGCCGCGCAAGCCACCGAGCGTCAAGCCGGGTTCCTGCAGATACGTCCGCAGATACCGTGGGTGATCCCGCTTGTGAATGGCGTCGATGTTCTCGACAAACACCGCCAGCGCCTGGGCCGAGTCACGCGCCGCGTTCGCATGCGGCCCGCGTTGACCCGACAGCGGTGAACCCGCTGCCAGCGTCAGCACGCCGACCGTGGCAGCGACCATCACACCCCTAATCGCCATCTGTGCCTCACGTGGAAGAAGGAAGAGTCGCCGGCGTGATCAGAACGGAGCGACGCGCGCCGCCGAAATCCGTCGCGGATCCCCGACGTACGCCATCGTGATCCCGTTGAGATACTGGCGCGACACACGCTGAATGTCTTCGGGCGTGACTCGTCGCAGCTCATCGACGAAGCCCGAGGCCAATCGCCAGTCACCCCGATAGAGCTCACTACGTGCGAGAAATGTGGCCTGGTCGGAGTTCGTCTCGTTGTCGAGAAAGAACTCGGTGATGAACTGTTGCACGAGCAACCGCAATCCTTCCGGGTCGATCAACCCGCGCTTCATGGCATCCACTTCCCGACGCATGATCCCCAGCACCGAATCCGGCGCGGTCGTCGTCACGTACAGGCCGGGCGCCGTGATCGCGCGTTCCACGAATGGCGCGTTGACAGCGTACGTGAGATTGCGCTTGACGCGGACTTCGGTGAAGAGTCGACCGCCCAATGCGGCCATCGCGATCCGCATCGGCTGATAGTCGCGGCTGTCGGCGCGCGGACCAACCCAGTAGCCCTGCAGATAGTTGGTGGGAAGCGCCCGCGAGATCGTATGGAGTGAGCTGATTCGCGGCGCCGGCATCAGCGGCGGTGCCCATTTGTATTCGCCGCGCGGCAGGGTGCCAAGCGTCGCACGGATCATCGCTTCGAGCTTGGGGCGCGGCACGTCGCCCACCACGACCAGCAGCATGCGCGACGTGATCATCTGCGTTTTCTGCCAGCTTCGCAGGTCGCCAACGGTGAGCGACCGCAGCGTGACTTCGGAGCCGATCGGTGACGTGCCGTACGGGTGTCCGGCAAACGCCACGCTGTCCGAGAAAGAGTTCAGGAGCGCTTCCGGATCGTCACCGCGCTGTCGAACGCCGCTGAGAATCGCAGTGCGCACGTTCTCGACCTCACCCGAATCGAGACGCGGTTCCATGATGCGATCGGCAAAGATCGCAAAGGTGGAGTCGAACGCCGACACGGTGCTTCGCACGCCAACCAGCGTCCAGTCGATCGCTGGAGCCGCAACGATCGCGCTCCCCAGACGCGCCATCTTCCGCTCGAGCATTTCACGCGGATACTTGCGGGTGCCGCGCTCCGAGGCTTCCAGCAACAGCAGCTCGAGGCCCGCCTTCGCGGCTGGCACCAACGAGACACCACCCAACAGATAGAGATTCGCCGCGACCACTTCGTTCGCGGAGACGCGGCGGTGGATCACCCGCAGGCCGTTGACTTCGAACGACGTCGTGACCGTGTCAGTCAGGCGCTGCGCCTCGGCTCGCGCCGGCTGCAGCACGGCGATACTCAGCAGCAGCGCACAGGCGCGATGGAGCGTCTTCACGGTGTCACCTTCGCGCCTTTCACCGGGCCCACCAACTCCGCTTCCGTGAGCTTCAGCCGCGCACGATCCTGTGCGCTCAACAGCACACCGGTCACGCTCGGCTTGCCAATGATGAAGCGCGCAGCGTATCGCTGCAGATCTGCCGGGGTCTGACGTGCCATGTTGTCCACATACCCCAGGAAGTAATCAAGGTCGGCCACCGCCCACCAGAAGCCGATGGTGTGTGTCAGCTCGGATGTCTTCTCGATACCAAACTGGTTATCCGTTCCACGTTGCGCCTTCACCGCCTCCAACTCACTCACGCTGAAGTAACCCGGATCATCCAGCTTCTCGATCTCGCGCCAGAGCACGCCCAGCGCCTCTTTCAGCCGCTCGGGCGATGTCTGCCCACTGATGGTAATCGGCCCGACCTGATCCAGGGTGTAGTAGTTCACGCCAACCGCGGTCCACAGTCCGCTATCCGTCAGCAGGCGCTGGAACCGCGACCCCTTCGTGTTGAGCGCGTCTGAGAACACATCAGCGGCGTACGTACTCATTCTGTCGCGGCGTACGCTCGGTCCCTGCCATTGAATCAGCACCGTGATCGCACCAACATCGGCCTCACTGATGATCGCCGAGGAGCCCGTCAAAGCGGGCATCGGCGGTATCGGGTCGGTTTTGAATGGGTCGAGTCCGCGTGGCCAGTCACCGAGCACCGTGTCGGCGTAGGCAAAGATCGCCGCCGGAGTGATATCACCGGTGACGATCAGCGCCATGTTGTTCGGCACGTAGTAGCGGCTCTGGATGAAACGCATTTTTGCCTGCGTCACCGTGCTGAGAATGTTGCGATTGCCGATCGTGTTCTTCCGGCTGCTGTTGCCGGGATATAACGCCGCGGTCATGCGCTGAGTGATCTCGAACCCCGGCGATGCCTGGTTGCGGTCGTACTCGCCGAGCACCACCTCTTTCTCCTGCGCCAGCTCCGTTGGCAGGAAGAGTGGCCCACGCACGGCGTCCGCGATCAGGGCGATGCCGCCGCGCACGCTGTCAGACGGCAGACTGAGATAGTAGTTCACCCGCTCTTCCTGCGTCGTGCCGTTGTAGCGCGCGCCCAGCTCGGCGGAGCGCTGGCCAAACGCCTCGGCGTTCGGGTACGCTTTGCTCGCCTTGAAGAACATGTGCTCGTACATGTGTGCGAGGCCTTCGTACTCCGGACGCTGCGTGAACGCCCCGTTCTTCACATTGAGCTCCACGGTGGCGATCGGAATACCGTGATTCTCCACCACGATCACTTCCAGTCCGTTTCGAAGGACGGCGCGCTTGATCACCCGCTCCAGATCGGCGCGTTGCGCGGTGAGTGGCGTGACGATGACGCCGGCGAGCAGGGCAAGCGCCGCGGCAACAGAGGAAGAGGCAGAGCGGAGTCGGAGCACGGAGTATCAGCTGGACGGTGAGCGTGCGTGGCCGCACGGGAACTGGCACACGACGCAGGCGGCGTGTTGTTTGGAGCAATGACGACTGCAAACCCTCTCGGCACCAGCCCAGTGCCAGCTGCCTTGCTCGACTCGGTGGCCGCACGGCTGACGGGCCCACGGCTCCTCCGCGCGGCTCCGATTGCGCCATACACCACCTTTCGAATCGGAGGTCCCGCCGATCTCCTGTACGATGCAGAGACGGGCGACGATCTGGCAGAGGCAATCGATATTGCGACAGCCGCCGGCATCGACTGGTTCGTCCTCGGCCTGGGGGCAAACATCCTTGTGGGCGATCACGGTTTCCGCGGCCTCGTGATCCGAAACCGCGCTCGCCACGTGACCTGGCACCCCGACGGACGGTGCGTAGCGGAGAGCGGTACGATCATGGCCGACCTCATTCGGGAGGCCGTCGCGGGGGGCTGGTCGGGGCTCGAGCACTACATCGGCATCCCCAGCACGGTGGGCGGCGCGATCTGGCAAAACCTCCACTTTCTCTCCCCCGCGCCGGCTCGGGAGCGGACCATGTTCATCGCCGAGGTCTTCGAGTCGTGCCGGATTCGACGTGAGACGGGGGAGCGGCGCACTGTGGACGCGGCGTACGTCGGCTTCGGGTACGACGACACCGTCTTCCACCGCACCCGCGATATCGTCCTCGATGTCACCTTCAGACTGACTCGCGGCGACAGCGACGCCATGCACCGCATCCTCCAGGAGAACCTGAGCTGGCGCGGGGCCCGTCACCCTTGGCTGGAGCACCACCCAAGCGCCGGATCGATCTTCAAGAAGCTCGAAGGCATTGGCGCCGGCCGTCTCGTCGATCAGTGCGGCTTGAAGGGGTTCAGAGTCGGTGACGCGCAGATCTCTCACATGCACGCGAACATCATGGTCAACCTTGGCCACGCCACGTCAGCCGACGTGCGCACACTCGTCGCACACGCGCAAAAGGCGGTGTTCGAGAAGTTTGGCCACCGCCTGGAGCCGGAAATCGGGTTCATCGGGGAGTTTGATTCTGTGGTTCAGTCTGGTTGACTGAAAGACAGCGATCGGCGCTTTTCAGATTGACTCTTCTGAAACACCTGTACATCGTACACGAACCACTTTATTTAAGACACGAACCGTATTTGTTCTCACGCGAACGACCCTAAGGGCAGTGTTCGTAATGTGATACGTGTGCCTACTTCTTCTGCAGCGTCACACCACGGGTGTGGCACTTCACAATTCAGGTGAATCCGTGCATTCGCCTATCGGCCCGCACACGCCACGCGGCATGGCTCGTTTGGAGGGATCGTGACAGCACAGTCGATCGCGTCCCGTATCGCGGCGCGTAATCAGTCGCCGGCGCTCGACAGAGGTGCGCTCCTCGAGCGGGTGTCCGGACGGTGGCAGCTCGAACTCCGCGCGGCGGTCCAGCCGCTGGATCTCACGCCAGCGCAGTTCCGGCTGTTGGTCGCGACGGCCTGGTTGAACGCCAGCGGCGCCGCGACACGTCAATCCGAGATCGCCGCCCACGCAAACTCCGACGCTGTCGTGACTTCGGAGGTGCTGCGAACACTCGAAGCGCGCGACCTCATCCGTCGCGAGCCGCACCCGACCGACCGGCGAGCCAAGGCGATCAGCGTCACGGAAACCGGTGCTGCCCTCGCTGATCGAGCGATGCGGATCGTTGAGTCGGTGGAATCTCGATTCTTCGAGACGGGGATGAGCGAATTCGGCGTGCTCGCGAAAGCGCTTAAAAAGGGTGGGCGAGGAAAAAATAGCTGACTGCTTCGTTACTGGATTGATAGTGACTTTATGAAAGCGGTCAAAACTATATGAAGTCACAAGTCCAGCAACGATCCAAGCCCTCATCGGCTGAACGCCTGAGAAACTGCAGTTTCACTCATCGCAGAATCGCTCATCACGTGATCCCCTCAGCCACCCACGCCTTCCATTCTGCCTCGGCATCGCCTCCGATCGTCAGCCTGGCCGCGCAGCGAACCAGCGGCTGAACCAGCAGGAGCGGCTCGTCCTGCAGAATCTCCAGCCAACGATCGGCACCGTAACGCGATGGTCCGAGCCCAAGCTCCCCGAATCGACGACTGCTTCGGTCGATCAATGCATCGATCCCAAACTTCTGCACGAATCGCTGCAGCTCACCCTTCGACGCGCTACGCTCGGCCAGATCGACGAAGTGGACCGGGATCCGACGCTCCGCAAAGAAACGCTCTGCCTTGCGCGTGGATGAATTCTTGCGGGTTCCAAAGATCTGCACGGGCATCGGACAGGGAATCGGTTACAGTGGCAATTCAGAGACGACCCAACTTGTCAAAACACTGTGCAAGTGTAGTCCCCTGTGTCTTCACCCCAGACGAGAGATCGACTATCCATGGACAGCGGCGAAGCGCACACTCCAGCGTGATCAGCCCAATCGCGAGGATAGACTGCGCCATCACCATCCAGCGGCCGGTCACAGCTGGCGGCGGCGGCAGTGGCCTGATTCAGACGGTCAGGAAACAAACGAGCGGAGTCCTGGATTCCTGCGTATCTGGCCCATCGACCATCGGCGTCTCCAATTGTAGGACCTTCACACAGCAATGACAGGCTCCCACCAATTCCGTCCAGCGTGGTTTGCGCGGAACCCGCACCTGCAAACCCTGTGGGGAAAGTTTGTCAGCCCGTTGCCTCCCGTGGCGGCGAGCCGAGAGGTGTGGCAGACCGACGACGGTGACGATGTGACGGTTCTGCGGGCGAGCCCCGAGCGACGTGATGCGCCGCGATTCGTGCTGTTTCACGGACTCGAGGGCACCGAGCGCTCACACTACGTCCCAGCGCTCTTCCGCGCTGCGGCGGAGCGTGGCTGGGCTGCCGACATGCTGCTCTGGCGCTCCTGCGGCGGGACGAACAATCGCGCTGCCCGGTTCTATCACTCCGGCGAAACCGACGACGCATCCTGGTTCCTTCACCGCCTGGCAACCATGTACCCGAGTGCGCCGCTCATTGCCTGCGGCATCTCACTCGGCGGCAACGTGCTCACGAAGCTGATTGGGGATCGGTCGCTGCCGTTGCCCCCAACACTGCGAGCGGCCGCCGCCGTGTCGGTCCCATTCGATCTCGAGCGAGGCTCGCGCTATATCAGCCAAGGCGTCTCGAGCATCTACGAGCGGTGGTTTCTGCGCACCCTTCGCCGAAAGGCACTCGAGAAGGCCTCCCGCTACCCCGAGCTCTTTCCGTCGCCGGCGGTGATCGCGCGTATCAGGACCCTGTGGGAGTTCGACGATCTCATCACGGGCCCGCTACACGGCTTCGCGGGCGCCGAGGACTACTACACGAAGTCGAGCGGAAAACACTTCGTTGAAGGCGCCCGTATCCCGCTGCTCCTGCTCAGCGCGATAGATGACCCCTTTCTTCCCGCTGACGTCCTCGACGAGGTACGGCACGCAGCGAAGGGGAACCCCCTCGTCCAGACCGAGTTCGTGTCACAGGGCGGGCATGCCGGCTTCGTCTCCGGCACATCGCCACGCCGAACTCGATCGTACATTTCGGATCGGGTTCCGACTTATCTCGCCCAGTTCGTGGAGTCCGCGACCGACGCGTCCCGCCCGTCACACGATGCAACCACAGCGATCGGCGGCCATTTGCTGTAAATGCCGGAGAGGTTGTTCACATGGCATCGACGCAACAACCTGGAGTTGTCGAGACACTCAACCGGCAAACGGCTAGAAGGCCCGATGAACTCCGATAAAAAAGCACGATTGACCCCCGCAGCGTGACTGGCCGTTCTGTATCCACCATTCCGTATCCACCACTCCGCATCCACCGTTCCAATCCACCGTTCCAATCCACCCGTTCCAATCCACCCGTTCCAATCCACCGTTTTAATCCACCCGTTCCAATCCACCCGTTCTGCGTCCGCCGTTCTGCGTCCGCCGTTCTGAGTCTGCTGTTCTGCGTCCGCTGTTCTGCGTCCGCTGTTCCGTGTTCGCTGTTCCGTGTTCGCTGTTCCGTGCCTGCCCGTACCCCCGCGTGCGTAGCTCACTGAGCCGCACAATGTCCTCGACGTCTGGAAGTTTTTCAGGAAGTCACGCGGCTCAACTCACCACGACCCACATCGGTCAGAAGCTTACAGGACCAAGGTCAGCCTGGTCTGCGACGGTCAGGAACTCGTGCGAATCCTCTGCCACGCTTGTTCGTCGCGAACAACCAGCCACACATTTCGGTTCATCCGCTGCATCTCTCACCATTCCGGTCCCGTTCGATTTACCTCCGCTCTCTGCTTTCATCGACCCCATGCCTCGCCGCCCTGGCGCTCACTGCTTGCGGATCTTCCGCCATGCAACAGAGCCGAGAGCACGACGAGCACGACGAGCACACCGGAGGTGCGAGTCCGCAAGCGGTGCAGCCCGACGATACCGGTTTACCTGCTGGTTCCGCGACCGTGGCCGCCCGACTCGCCTCCTCGCCACGTCACGGCGAGTATGTGATGATTGCGCGGACGCCAGGTGGCACCGACTCCTTGCGTGCGTGGGTCGTCTTCCCAGAGCGCCGAGACAAGGCGCCCGTCGTGGTCGTGCTGCATGAGATCTACGGACTCAGCACCTGGATCCGTGGCGTGACCGATCAGCTCGCGTCTGATGGATACCTCGCGATCGCGCCAGATCTCCTGAGCGGGAAGTACACGCTCGCGGCTGGCGACACCATCGCTCAGGCACAGGCGTCTGCGCTTATTCGCACCCTCGCGGCTGCCGATGTGCAACGCGACATCACGAGAAGCGCCGAGTATGCCATGTCGCTCCCTTCAGCTCACCAGAAGTTCGGTGTCGTGGGATTCTGCTGGGGTGGCTCGACGTCGTTCAACACCGCCGTGAACGCGCATCCGAAGTTGCGCGGCGCTGTTGTGTACTACGGAGGAGCACCGGCGCTCACCGAGCTGGAAAAGGTGCGCGCACCGGTGCTGGGATTGTATGGCGAGAATGATGCACGCGTGAATGCGACCATTGCGGGAGCAGATTCCACCATGAAGGTGCTTCGCAAGCCTTACGAGGCGGTCATCCTGACAGGCGCCGGCCATGGTTTTTTGCGTCAGCAGGTGGGTCAGAATGGTGCCAATCTCTCGGCGTCTCGCTCGGCATGGCCGAAGACGCTCGAGTTTTTTCGTCGTTCACTCGGGCGCTGACACCGTGATGGCCGCACCGGCACTGCGCTCCGACGTGGACGCAACCTCAGCGTGGCATATTCTGGGCGTGCGCCGTGTCTGACGCCGCACTGTTTGTGGTCGTTTTTGGCGGTCTGTTTCTGCTGCGTGGCGTGGCAGCGACCGTGGTGTTTCTCTGGATTCTGCCCGACGGCGTGCGGTGCCCGCAGTGTGATGCAGAAACCGTTCCGATGAAGCCCGGCGTGGTGTTGCGCCTATTGCGTCGTTTTCGCTCGAGTTGGTGCATGGCGTGTGGTTGGCACGGTGTGCACCGGATCACTCCGCCGGCGCGCGGCAGGCCAGCCGCGTCTCTCCCGGAATCCGTTACCGGCCGTCGCAATGAGTCACCGCCGCACACGCTCTAACTCGGCGTATCAGTGGCGTTTAACCGAAGTTCGCAGTGCAGTCGCCGGTCGGAGCGTCCCGGCCTGGCTTGGTGCTGCGCGAACCTGAGTCAGATGCCAGGGAACGCAGTGACGTTCTCGCACGTCAGCTCACGAGTCAGCTCTTGACATCGGTGCTCGGGGACACATGTGTGTCGCGGGGTGCGATCAATTGGTGACATTCGCGCTTTTGACGGGGCGTCCCAGGCGCCGTCAGGTACGATGGCGAGCGTAGAGCTCCAGCCAATCAGGAAATCCGCCGGGAATTTCCATAAAGTCATCGAAGTATACCAATCCAGCGTCCTCGAACATTTCGATCAGGTTCGGAACGTCGTCTGGTGAGGGAAGCGGACCGACGGCGATCAGTCCACCTTCGATTCGAAACTCTGCATCGGTGAGATTGAGCACGCGGTCGACGGTTTCGCGCGTGAGGCCGGCGTGTTCGAATGCGTCGCGTTTGATGGCGAGCGTGGATCCAGTGGCAGAGAGGGGCAGCGGCATGGTCGTGATCGGAGTATGCGTGTGCACAGAGCCGTGCACCGACAGGTAAAAAGGTGGCAACGCCGCAGTCGAGTGGTAAGCCATCGATCGCAGAGCTGGCCTGGGAACCAAGTTCGTCGAGTCGTTACCGAGTTCAACCCGATCGGGAGTTGTCCGCCACGTGTTCGGGTGAGAAATATGTAGGGCAGGGTCTTGGCCCAGTGGGAGGGAGGGGAAAGCACTGCCTTGGCTCGCACCCGTGTGCATCGAAATGCGAAACGCAGGGTTTGGTGGTGCCGAAGCGCGCATTGCAGAACTGATCTACGACCCGATTGGCGCCATATCCTACCGTTTCGCTGGCCAGTCGGCAACCGCATCGAGTTGCGGACGGATTTTCGGCAGGCGCTACACGTGTTTCGGACGCAGTTCAGCGACACTTCTATTCTTGTAAGTATGGTAGTGGCATAGGCTTACGGTTATTGTAGTCTTTCGCGCTCGCTGTTTCACGTGAAACACCCGATCACCAGTTTGCCTGTTTCACGTGAAACGGTGGAGAGGCAACCCGAGCGTGTCTCCATGATATATTCGGCTCAGGACAATTTTCTCTCTCGACGCACCGACCAGTGGCCCACGTCATAGCAATCGCGAACCAGAAGGGTGGCGTCGGCAAGACAACGACCGCCGTTAACCTCGCCGCCAGCCTCGCCGTCGCGGAACAACGCACGCTCCTCATCGATGGCGACCCCCAAGGGAACGCCACCTCCGGGATCGGACTCTCCCGTGACGATCTCACGCGAACCACGTATGACGTCCTGATCGGCGAATCATCGATCGAAGAGTCGAGGCACCAAAGGGTCCAGTTCCCCGCGCTCGACGTCCTCGCCGCAACTGCAGACCTCGCTGGCGCTGAGGTGGAGCTGGTCGACAGAGAAGAACGCGAAGCCATGATGCGGAAGGCTGTCGCCACGGTCCGAGACGAGTACGACTATATCCTGATCGATTGCCCGCCATCGCTCGGCCTGATCACGATCAACATGCTCGCAACCGCCGATGCACTCCTGATACCGGTGCAGTGCGAATATTACGCGCTCGAAGGACTCTCCCAGCTCCTCAACACGGTCCACCTCGTTCAACGAAGTGTGAACCCGGAACTCAGCATCGACGGCGTCCTCCTGACCATGTACGACGCGAGGCTCAACCTCTCCCGGCAGGTCGCAACCGACGCACGCGAATACTTCGGGCCGAAGGTCTTCGACAGTGTCATCCCGCGTAACGTCCGTCTCGCAGAAGCACCCAGCTTCGGAAAACCGATCATCCTCTACGATCTCGCTTCCGTCGGTGCGCAGGCCTACATGGCCGTCGCCAAAGAGTTGATCGCTCGAAACAGAACTACACGCGCCGATGCCGCCGCAGCCGCCAGACGAAACGATCGCTGACACACAGAACCCGCGCACAACCCCTCGAGATCAAACACGACTGACGCCGCTACAGGATCCGCAGAATGACCCCAGACCAACCCCGCCGGCTCGGCAGAGGACTCGAATCGCTCCTCGCCATGAAGGCCCCAGAACCACGACTCAGCGCTGCAAACACCGCTGCAAATGGGCAAACCGCTGGACTCCTGCAGCTGCGACTCTCGGAGATTCGACCAAACCCGTATCAACCTCGGAAAGAGTTCAAGCTCGACGAGCTCTCCGAACTGCAAGCATCCCTCAAAGCGTCAGGACTGCTCCAGCCAATCACCGTCCGGCCCTCGCCAACGGGAACAGGCTTCGAACTCATCGCCGGGGAACGGAGATTCCGCGCCGCCTCGGCACTCGGCTGGACCGAAATCCCCGCCGTCGTCCGAACGATCGATGACAAGACGCTGCTTACGCTCGCCCTCATCGAAAACCTGCAGCGAAGCGACCTCAACCCGCTCGAAGAAGCCGAAGGCTACAAACGGCTCGTCGACGAGTTCGCGCTCTCGCACGCCCAAGTAGGCGAGGTCGTCGGAAAGGACCGGTCTACCGTCGCCAACCTCCTGCGACTCCTCCAGCTTCCAGCCGCCGTTCGCCGACTGCTCGGAGACGGCTCCATCTCACTCGGACACGCCCGCGCACTCCTCGGACTCGGCGATGACCGCGCAATGACCGATCTCGCCAGAGAGATCGCTGCCCAAGGACTGAGTGTCAGAGATGTCGAACGCCGAGTTCAAGCGACACCTGGGAGTCGCCAACACCAGAAGACTGGTGCCGTCAGATCGAAGACTCCGGCCTCCGCGGCAGTTAGAAGTATGGAAGATCAACTCCGCAGACACCTTCAGACAGATGTGAGCGTTCACCTCGCGAGTGGCAAGAACACAAAAGGCGAACTGCGCATCCACTTCTACTCCAATGAAGACCTCAGCCGAATTCTTGAACTGATCGCGGGCTCTGACGAGCTCAGCTGAGCCGCCGACTGCGCAAATCACAGCGTACCGCGACCCAGTGTAGACAAAGTGTGAAGTTCTTCACAGAGCGTAAATCGTTTTACATCAATGACTTACAGCAAAACAATGTCTATCGCACGCCGGTTATCCACAATTCTTTCACACGCGCTCATTGTTGTCAGCGTGAGCTGTACTGGGCGTGATACGAATGGGAAAGACTCGGCAGCAGCACCACAGCAGGGCCTGCGAATCGCCCTGCTGACCCCAGGCCCCGTGTCGGATCAGGCGTGGAACGGCGGTGCGTTCGCCGGCCTCCAGCGAATCAAGGATTCTCTTGACGCCCGCGTCAGCCACATCCAGACCAAGACACCGGCTGAGTACGACGAGAACTTTCGCCTCTACGGTGAGCAGGGGTACGCACTCGTCTTCGGCCACGGCTTCGAGTATCAGGACGCGGCGGAACGTGTCGCGCCTCAATACCCAAAGACTTTTTACGTCACGACGTCCGGCACGCGAACGGGACCCAACCTTGCCGGCCTCGAATTCGCGTTCGAAGACGGCGCCTATCTGGCTGGGATAGTCGCCGGTGCCACCACAACATCCGGGACCATCGGCGCCATCGGAGGCCAGGAAATCCCTCCAGTCCGCCGCAGCTTCTACGCCTTCGAAGCTGGCGCGAAATCTGTGAACCCAACGGTCAAGGTTCTCACGTCGTACGTCGGCAACTGGGACGACGCCAGCGCGGGCAAGGAACAGGCACTCGCGCAGATCGGCCGCGGCGCCGATATCATCTTCCAGAACGCCGATGCCGCCGGCCTCGGAATCTTTCAGGCAGCGCGCGAGTCGAAGGGTGTGCGTGTTATCGGAGCAAACAGCGACCAAAACGCAGTGGCACCGGAGGTCGTCCTTGGTAGCGTCGTCATCGACCTGCCGAATGCCCTGCTCCTCGTCGCACGCGAGGTGCAAAGCGGGACCTTCAAACCGCGTGTCATCTCACTCGGTCTGAAGACCGACGTGGTACGGCTGGTGCTCAACCCCGCACTGCGCACATCCATTCCTGCGTCCGCCCTCATCGTGGTGGACTCCATCACCAGACTGATGGTCGCACAACGGTTCGCGGCACCACTGCCCCCGGCAACGCCTGCCAGGTGAACAGTCCGGGGGCAGATCGCTCGCTGAGCTCAATCGTCGCCTGGCTCGACGACGAGCTGCAGACCGCCTCGACTCCGGACTATGCCGGTGCCCACAACGGTCTCCAAACCGACCACGACGCACCCATCACACGAATCGCTGCAGCCGTTGATGCGTCACTGCGCACGGTGGAACAGGCGATTGTCGCGGGCGCGGATCTTCTCATCGTCCACCACGGTCTTTTCTGGGCAGGAGCGCAGCCGATACGGGGTGCCCTTCGTCGGAAGTTCGCCCTGTTGCTCAATCATCCACTCGCCGTCTACAGCTCTCACCTCCCACTGGACCGCCACCCAACCCTCGGCAATAACGTGCTGCTGGCACACGCGCTCGGCCTGGCCGCATCGGCGACCTGGCATCCGTACAAGGGAGTGCCGATCGGGGCCGTCGCAGACTGTGACGTGACGACAGATGAACTGGTTCGCCGGGCGCGAACGTTCGCTGAGCAGCACGCGCATCACACCGTGGTGACAGGGTACGCTCCGGGTCGCATCACGTGTCGCGTCGCGATTTGCACAGGTGGTGGCGCATCAGCCGAATCACTGCGCGAGGCCATCGCCATCGGCGCCGACACACTGGTCGTCGGCGAAGGGCCGCACCATACGGCGGTCGACGCCGAAGAGATGGGGCTCGTGATCATCTACGCTGGCCACTACGCCACCGAGACACTCGGTGTGCAGGCGGTCGCGCGTGCCGTCGCCGAGCGATGGCAGGTGCCATGGTCATTCCTTCCGGCACCAACCGGTCTGTGACCGCCCGCGCGCTGCGGCTGTCGTTGAGCGCTATCAGACGAACGTACGGTGCAGTGACAGCGCTGGACGGCGCATCGTTGAAGGTTGCCGTCGGCGAAGTGCACGCGCTGCTTGGCGAGAACGGCGCCGGTAAAACCACCCTGATGAAGATCGCGTTTGGGCTGGACCAGCCGGACGAAGGCGCCATCGCCATCGACGGCGAAGCATGCACCTTTCGATCGCCTCGCGATGCGATGAAACGCGGAATCGGGATGGTCCAGCAACACTTTGCTCTCGTCGATGCGATGACCGTCGCCGAGAACGTTGCATTGGGAGCGGGCGGCCCGTTCGATCTCGGGCGCACGGTCGCGGTGATCGAAGAGATCAGCCGCGCATCGGGCCTGCCACTGGACCCCGCTGCCCGCGTTCGGGATCTGACCGTCGGTGCACAACAGCGCCTGGAGATCATCAAGGCGTTGGCGCGCCGTTCCACCACATTGATTCTCGACGAGCCGACCGCCGTCCTGTCGCCAGGTGAATCCGCCGAGCTGCTTGCGTGGACACGCCGGTTTGCAGACGGTGGAGGCACCGTGATTCTGATTGCTCATAAACTGCGCGAGGTCTTGAGCGTCGCTGACCGCATCACAGTGATGCGACGAGGGCGCACGGTTCTCACCGGACTGGCGAGCGAGGTGACGGAATCGTCGCTGGCGGATGCGATGCTCGGTGCATCGTCGTCGCAGCCCGAAAGTGCAACTGCACCTCGCGCTGCGCACTCAATCGAGAACACACCGGTCATCAGCCTGACTGGCGTTTCCGTGCGTGATTCGATGGGGGTGAAGCGGTTACACGAAGCGACACTCACCGTTAGCCGGGGAGAAATCCTTGGTGTCGCGGCGGTTGAAGGGGCTGGTCACTCCGAGTTGCTGCGGGTAATGGCGGGACGACTCGCGCCCTCCGATGGAACGCTCGTCGCGCCCGCAGAGGTTGGATTCGTTCCGGAAGATCGGCACCGCGACGCTGTCGTGCTCGAGGCGACACTGACGGAGAACGTGGCTCTGCGCGGTGCAAAGTCTCGCCGCGGCGTGATCGCCTGGAACGCAGTGCGCAAGACGACGGCATCGCTGATGCGCACGAGAGATGTTCGCAGCGACAACGCCGACGCCTTGATGCGCACACTCTCAGGCGGCAATCAGCAGAAGCTGGTGGTGGGCCGGGAGCTGCTTGGCGCGCCAGCGGCGCTCATCGTTGAGAATCCGACGCGTGGTCTCGACATCCGAGCGACATCGGAGGTACACGCTGCACTCCGCGCTGCGCGAGACGATGGAACCGCGATCGTCGTGTACTCCAGCGATCTGGACGAAGTCCTCGCGTTGGCTGACCGCATCATCGTGGTTGCGGCGGGGCGCGTCGCGGCCGTTGCGGCGGATCGCGACAGCGTCGGTCGCGCGATGCTTGAAGCGCAATGAAATTCCGACGCATCGTACGTCCACTGTTTGAGCTCTCGCTCGCCGGTGTGCTGGCCGTCGTCGTGCTGGCGCTCCTGCTGTGGGCGAGCGGATACCCGATCGAACGGTCGTTGTCGGCGCTCTGGTCGGGCGCCTTTGGCTCGTGGTCGATCATCGCCTCCGGGACAATCGTTCGCGCCACCCCGCTCCTGTTCACTGGCCTCGCAGTTGCGGTTGCGTTCAGGGCAGGGATCCTGAACATCGGGGCGGAAGGCCAGCTGTTGACGGGCGCTGTCGCAGCGACAGCGGTTGCGATGACAGTCTCGCCGACGATAGGTCAGTTCGGCGCGGTGCTGGCGCTCGCCGGTGGCGTTCTGGCGGGCGGCGCCTGGGCTGGAATCGCAGCGCTGCTGCGCCTGCGTTTCGGCGTGCTGGAGGTAATCAGTACGATCATGCTGAACGTGATCGCGCTGAATCTGACGGGTGCCCTGGTGCGTGGTCCGCTGCAAGAGGCCACACACACGTTTCCACAGTCCGCGATGCTGACTTCTGCGTTTCGGCTCCCTCGACTGATTCCCGGAACACGATTGCACGCGGGTGTGGCGCTGGCGGTCGTCTGCGCGATCGCCATGGCGTGGTTCCTTCGTGCGACGGCGAGTGGCTTTCGTTTGCGGATGACGGGTGCCAATCCGCGTGCCGCGTTCAGCGCCGGTGGGATCGATGTTGCGCGTGTGTCGGTGACCGCATTCATCGCCAGCGGAGCGATCGCGGGGCTTGGCGGAGCGGTTGAAGTCACCGGGGTCACATATGCGCTGTACGAGAATCTGTCCCCGGGATACGGCTATACGGCAATTGCCGTCGCGTTGCTCGCCCGGCTGAACCCGTCCTCGGCGATCGGCGCGGCGCTGATCTTCGGTGCGCTGGAGTCAGGGGCGAGTGCGATGCAGCGCGATGCGCAGGTGCCGGCCGGAATGGTTGGCGTGGTGGAGGCGTGCGTGATTTTGGTGTTGCTGGCGTCAGAATGGGTTGGAGCGCGCGCTGGGTCGGTGCGATCTTTTTTGTGGGGGGGCCCCCCACGAACTGCGGTTCAAGCCGAGGTCGCAGACTCATGACCCAAGCCCTCTTCGCCGACTTCCTCGACGCCTCAGTCCGCAACGCGACCCCGCTCCTCCTCGCCGCCCTGGGTGAAACCGTCGCCGAGCGAAGCGGAGTGATCAACGTCGGACTCGAAGGCACGATCATCGCCGGCTGCCTCGCAGGCCTGGTCGCGGCGGGTGCGGTCGGCCCAGAGGCCGGACTCCTGGCGTCCGGACTTGCGGGTGTGCTCATCGCCGGAATCTTCGCGTTCGTCGCCATCGCGCTCGCGGCCGATCAGATCATTACCGGCACAGCGATCACGATGCTCGGTCTCGGTCTCACCGGAACGCTCTATCGCGTTGTCTACGGCGACGCCGGTGCCGCGCTCACGGCGCCAACGCTGGCGCCAATCGGGATCCCTGGGCTCGAGCAGATCCCTGTCGTCGGGCACGCCCTCTTCCGACAGCCGCTACCGACATATCTCGCCGCGCTTCTCGTGCCAACCGTCTGGTGGTGGCTGTACCGTACGCACTCCGGTCTCGCACTTCGGGCAACTGGCGAAAACCCGGCAGCGGCGCGCGCCTCGGGAATCGCGCCAGGCCCGCTTCAGGCGATCGCGGTCCTCTTCGGTGGTCTTTGCGGCGGCCTCGCTGGCGGCACGCTCGTACTTGCACAAGTCGGAACGTTCGCCGAAGGGATGTCCTCGGGTCGCGGCTTCGTTGCCATCGCAATTGTCGCACTGGGTAGATGGCATCCCGTTGGTGCCGCGATAGCGGCGCTATTTTTCGGAATGGCGAGCGCGCTCCAGTTTGTCTTCCAGACGCTCAGCCTCAACGTTCCGTATCAACTCTTTCTCGCCCTGCCGTACCTGCTCACCCTGCTTGCGCTTGTTTTCGCGTCGGGGCGCTACCGAGCTCCGGCGGCTCTCGGTGCGCGCACTTCACGGAGCGAGTGATTCGTCGATGCTGAGCACGGCGTCGGCAAGGCAGCGTGCGGACTTCATCCTGGCGAGAGGGAATGGGCTACCCGGTGGGACGGTCTAGCAGCCGGTGTAGGCGCTCGCCCAACGCAAAGACCAGATCCCTCCGTCCGTTCGCTGGAGCATCTGAACGCGCGATCCGTCTCCAAAATCCAGCCCGAGAAACACCGTTGGCCGGCGTTCGCCTCGCAGTCGGACCACCGCCATCAGGTCCACCGCGATCAAGTCGTCTTCGGCGGCATACTGCGTGTCTCGCCACACCGCACTGAACGCTTTGACCTTCGCAGGGCGCTCGAGGACGAGAACTGTGCGCTCCACACGCGGTGACGCCTCGACGTTCAAACGGCGCTCAACGACCGCGATCACCGCCTCGACGTCGCCGAGAAATTGCAGTCGGTACGCTTTCGTCACTCCGAACGGCACTCGACGCAGCACGCCGAGGCTATCCAGGGGCAGCAAGGCGGCCGCTCGATTGATCTGAATCACAAGCTGCGCCGAATCGCTCCGTGACAAGGCGCCGATCGAATCTGCGCGAACCGCCTCAGCGACGCCCGCCTGCAACGCGAGCCGCCAGCTCTGCGGTGCGATTCCGGCGGCGTCACGAATCGGAATTACCGGCCAGGCATCGCAGCCGACGCCGAGGTCAGGCTGGGCGCTGGCACTGTACTCTCCGAGCGACACCGACCCCACACGACCCAACGGTGCAAACAGGTCCACTTGCGCCGGCGCCGCGCCCGCTGGCAGCGCCGCAGCGTTTGGCCGCGGTACGCTATCGTCGAGTACCGGCGGGAGAATGACCTGCGCCATCCCGCCGTCACTCGGTATGTAGATCGCCGATCCGTCGGCGGCATCCCAGCGCGACACAGCCGCCACAACCGGCGCCGCAGCCTGCACCGATGTGTCCCGACCCGAGCCAACCACCGTCGTCTCCCGCGGTTCAACCCGGTCCTTCGTCCCGCACGCACTCAACAGACAGGCACTGGCCAGAGACACCGCAACACGACGCTGTCGCGACGGCGGAGAACGACGAAGAGCATGCGTGCGGAGCGTCATGCGCGAATTATAGACACGCCACTTCGCGCAGCAACGCAGTACCGAACTCGAGCCTGCAGATTACCTATCTCTGTCCCCCAGCTGCTCCCCAGATCACCGAGGCGTCGTGTCCACTCCATCGTCCGCTGCACGCTCTGACTCTGCGTCAACCGGACCGCGTTGGTTGCGCGCGCTCGGCTTGCATCGCCCCGAGCTCCGGGCATGGGCGATGTACGACTGGGGCATCTCCGGGATGCAGACCATCATCATGACGGCTGTCTTTCCGATCTTCTTCGTGAAGGTGGCCGCCAGCGGGATGGACGCCGAGCGCGCCTCGTCGTGGTGGGGCTACGTCAACACCATCGGCGCCGTGCTCATCGCCGTGTTGGCACCGATCCTCGGCGCGCTCGCCGACTTCAAGGCCGCCAAGAAGAAGTTTCTCGTCGCGTTCATGCTGCTCGGCGCCGGCGCCACGGCGGCGATGTTCTTCATCCAGCGCGGCGACATGGTCTACGCGTCGATCACGTTCATCCTGGCGCTCGCTGGCGCGACCGGGAGCATGACCTTCTACGAATCGCTGCTGCCGCATATCGCCGACGAGTCAGAGATCGATCGCGTCTCCACCGCCGGGTATGCGTTCGGATACATCGGTGGCGGACTGCTGCTGGCGATCGCCCTCCTCGTCATTCAGCGGCCGGACCTGATCGGGTTGCCCCACGGTGCCGATCTCACACCGTCGCAAAAGACCCTGCCGGTCCGGATGAGCTTTGTGGCGGTGTCGCTCTGGTGGATTGCCTTCGCGATTCCGGTGTTGCGCGCGGTTGCCGAACCCCCCCGGGCGCTGGAACTGGACGAGGCCACGCGCACGGCACCGATAAGGGCGTCCATTCGCCGACTTCGTACCACGCTGCGTGAACTTCGCGACTACAAGCAGGCATTCCTGATGATGCTCGCGTTCACCGTCTACAACGATGGTATTCAGACCATCATCAAGATGGCCAGTGTCTACGGCACGGAGCTGAACATCGATCAGGGACAGCTGATCGCTGCAATTCTTCTCGTCCAGTTCATCGGGATCCCCGCCGCATTCGCCTTCGGATCGCTGGCGGGACGAATCGGCGCGAAACGATCGATCTTTCTCGGGCTGCTCGTCTACACCGGCATCTGCATCTTCGGTTACTTCCTCAGGACAGCACGCGATTTCTGGATTCTGGCCGTCATGGTTGGACTGGTGCAGGGGGGGACACAGGCGCTCAGTCGATCGCTGTTCGCGACACTGGTCCCGAAACACAAGAGTGGTGAGTTCTTCGGATTCTTCAGCGTCTTCGAGAAGTTCGGGGGAATCCTTGGACCGCTCGCATTTGCAGTTGCAGCGCAAGTCGCCGGAAGCAGCCGCGTCGCGATTCTTTCGGTTGTCGCCTTCTTCATTGTCGGGGCGTGGCTCCTGACCCTCGTCGACGAAACGGCGGGAGCGGCCGCCGCCCGCGCCGCTGACGAGGCCACGGTGACACCAGACTCACGTGCCGCCTGATCGCGACTCGCTCACGTATCGCCTGCTGGCGCACATCGCCCGCGTTGCGGTGGGATGGTACTACCGCGCTGTCACCGTGGACGGTGCCGAACGGATTCCCGCATCGGGACCGGTCCTCCTGGTGGTGAACCACCCGAATGAGCTGATGGACGCGATCTTCGCGGGGCTGATTTCGCCACGACAGCTGACGTTCACCGGAAAGGCCACGCTCTTCGACAACCCGGCGCTGGCGGCATTCCTGCGACACATGCGCGTTGTGCCACTCCGGCGAACGCAGGATGAATCATCGCACGCAGTAACCGAACCCACGCACCCACACACTGATCCGTCCGCACGCACGACGCGAAACGCCGATGCCTTCGCTGCCATTCACTCGGCGCTGCACGATGGGCAGATGGTGTTGATCTTCCCGGAGGGGCGTAGCTGGGACGAACCGCGATTGGCGCAGATCAAGACCGGTGCCGCGCGGATCGCACTCTCCGCCGCCGCGGCGGGGATTTCTGGTGTGACAATTCTGCCCATCGGCATCAATTACGAACGAAAGGAGGGAGTGCGTTCACGTGTACTGGTCGAAGTTGGCCAGCCAATCGCGATCGACGCGCTGCCCACCGAAGCAGCGCAGGTTGAGCCGCTCACCACGGCGATCGCCAGACAGTTGCACGCGGTGACACTCAACTTCGACGACGACGTTTCCGCCGACGAAGTGCTCGATCTGGCAACCGTATTGGCCGCTGCCAGCGATGAGGTTCGCCCACTGGGTGATCCCGATGCACCGTTGTCAGCCAAAGTCGACATCGCCCGCCGAGCCGACCAGATCCGACGGCGACTCGACCGGGGCGAGTTGACTCCCGCAACAGAGGAGCGTGTACGGCACATCCAGCGTCGGCTGCTCGCGCTCCGCCGCACCGCAACGACGCTCGGCATCCGACTGGACGATGTGGCATTGGACACCACCGCGTCGACTGCGCGACGCTTTCTCTTGCGCGAGCTGCTGCTGGCCGGCATTGGTGTGCCGTTCGCGGCATGGGGTCGGGTGAATCACTTCATCCCCTTCTCACTGGCGCGGTGGCTTGGCGTAAAGACGTCGAACAGCCGATCGCAACGCGCCGGACGTACCATCGTCCTCGGCATACTGCTCATCCTTGTGTTCTATGCGATCCAGACGGCCGCGGTCTGGCGTACCACGAGCGCGTGGTGGGCGCTGTTCTACTTCGCATCGCTGATTCCGAGCGCGTCGTGGGATCTCCGATATACCGCGCGACTGCGTCAGGTGCACCGGAGGGCGTTGGCGTGGAAGTGCTTTCGCGACGATCCCACGTTACAGATCACACTCCGCACCGAGCTCCGCGCACTCCGCCAGGAGGCTGCGGCTATCGCATCCGGCGTGCCCGCGATGTAGCCTGTCGCGAAGCGACTGGCGCGCCAGTCTGCCGGATGCGAGTGCCATTCGGGCGACCGGCACTGGCTCAGGTTGATCCACGAACAGAACGCGGAGATTCGGATGCTGAAACAGTTTGGGCTGGTCATTGCCGTGATTCTTGCAATCATCGCAATTCGGGCGGGCATGCACACCGATTCGTTCCACGTCGAGCGCTCGATCACCATCCGTGCGTCAGCGCAGAAGACGTTTGCGCTCGTGAACGATTTTCGGAACTTTGGGCGCTGGTCACCGTGGGAGTCGCTCGATCCGAAGATGCAACGCACGATCAGCGGACCTACCAGCGGGCCGGGCGCGGTTTACGAATGGGACGGCAACCGCAAAGCGGGGGCTGGCCGTATGGAAATCGTCGAGGCCACGCCACCCGCGCGGATCGTGGTCAGAATCGACTTCCTTCGACCGATCGCCTCAACCAACGTCATCGAATACAGCTTTCAGCCGATTGGCGACTCGACCAAAGTGACGTGGGCCATGGACGGCCCTTCGCCCTTCATCTCCAAGGTCATGCAGGTGTTCGTCTCGATGGACAAGATGATCGGCGGCGACTTTCAACGCGGCCTGACCGGCCTCAAGGCACTCGCCGAGCAGTGACGATCCAGCGCGTGCCGTCTACCGCGCTGGCGGGAGAAATCTTCCAACCAGATCCCAGTGCCACGCCGGCCGACGTTTCCCGGTGCGCGGGTCCTTGAGCGGCTTGTCCTGGAGACGGTGCGCCGGAAGGCCCGCGGCCGCACCGTACGCGAGGAGGCGTTCGCGATCGGTGCTCACCAGATGCGCCATCGGCGTGTCGAACCAGATGTGCCGATGCAACCAGAGCCCGCCGTCCATCGCGTGAATCATCCCGTCGCGACGCGCGGCAAACTCACGCCACGGCGCGCCGTCGGGCTCCGTCACTTGGCATCGAGCCAGTTATCGCCGACACCTGTGGCCACTACCAGCGGCACGCTCAATTCCGCCGCATGCTCCATCTCGTACACCACCAGTGTGCGCACGTCGTCGATCGCGTCGATCGGAACTTCAAAAACCAGTTCGTCGTGCACCTGCAGCAGCATCCGCGCCCCGCGGCCATCGGTTGGCATCCGCTTCGCAATTCGCAGCATCGCAATCTTGATCAGATCGGCTGCTGAGCCCTGAAGCGGTGAGTTCTGCGCCATGCGCTCACCGAAGGCACGCGTGTTGAAGTTCCGGTCGGCGACCTCTGGAATGAATCGCTTGCGGCCGAAAATGGTCTGCACGTATCCCTGTTCGCGCGCGAGCGTGACCTGTGAGTCGAGGAAGCCCCGAATGCCCGCGAACCGCTCGAAGTACGTCGCAATGAACTCCTTCGCCTCGGCAAACGAAATCTTCAGCTGGAGGCTCAGTGCGCGTGCACCCTGGCCGTAGATCGTCGCGAAGTTGATCGTCTTCGCGCGCGCACGCATCTCGCTCGTGACGTCCGCGACGGGGACGCCGAAGATGATGCTCGCCGTCTGCTTGTGGATATCACCGCCGGCGCGAAATGCGGTCAGGAAGGCGGGATCCTGGGAGAGGTGCGCCAGAAGGCGGAGCTCGATCTGCGAGTAGTCCGCGGCCAGCAGCTTCGTGCCTGGTGCCGCAACAAAGCCGCGACGGATGGCGCGTCCAAGCTCGCGCCGGATCGGAATGTTCTGAAGGTTCGGATCGCTCGACGAGAGTCGACCGGTTCCGGCGACCGTCTGGTTGAACGTCGTGTGAATCCGGCCATCGCGGGGATCCACCAGCGTCGGGAGCGTGTCGAGATACGTCCCCTCGAGTTTGAACAGTTCGCGGTATTCCATCAGCAGCGCCGGAAGTTCATGCCCTTCCTCGGCGAGTTCCTGCAGAACGCTGGCGTCTGTCGAGGCGCCGGTGGCGGTTTTCTTCCTGACCGGGAGTCCGAGTTTCTCAAAGAGAATCGTCCGGAGCTGTGGATTCGAATTGATGTTGAAGGTTTCACCGGCAGCAGCGAAGATCTGCTGTTCCACGCGCAGGCGTTCGGTGGTGAACCGCTCCTTCAACGATGCAAAGCACTGCAGGTCGATCGACATGCCCTCCCATTCCATGTCCGCCAGAACACTCACCAGCGGCAACTCGATGTCGTCCAGCAGCGCACGCGCACCGGCCTGTTCGATGAGCGGATCAAAGTGCTCATACAGGCGCAGCGTGAAGTCGGCATCTTCCGCCGAGTAGGTCGTTGCAACATCAACCGGGACGCGATCGAATGTGATCTGATTCCGGCCCTTCCCCGTCACCTCGTCGTACGGAATCATCCGATGCTGGAAGATCTCCATCGCCAGCGCATCCAGACCGTGAGACCGGCGCCCGGGATCGAGCACGTAGCTCGCCAACATGGAATCGAAGACCAGCCCCCGCACCGTGATCCCCGCGCGGCGCAGAACCAGCATGTCGTACTTCGCATTCTGCGCCACCTTGCGCACGGAGGCGTCTTCAAGGAGCGCCACCAGCGGACGGCAGGCGTCGCTCCCGAGTGGTGGGAGGTTCTCTGGCACGGATGTGATCTGGTGCGCCTCGGGGTCCAGCAGATCCCCCTGCAACGCGCCGGCGCGGACGTGCAGAAACGGCAGGTACCATGCCTCGCCGGGCGCCGTCGCAATGGCGATGCCGACCACCCGGGAACGCATCGCGTTGATGGTGCCGGGAGCATCGGCATCGAGCACGGTCTCGGTGTCGAATGCGATGGTCTTCACCTCCCGCGCGCGCGCAACGAGCGCCGTCAACTGGTCGATCGTGCTGACGGTCCTGTAGGAGACAGGGATCGGCGGGCGCGCCACCGTGTCATCACCGGCAACGCCGTCCAGCGGCCCGGAGTCAGAGACCGCACTCTGCGATCCGGTTGACGGTGCAGCGGTCTCGCCAAGCTGTCGTGCGAGCGACGTGAACTCGAGGTCGACGTACACCTGCCGGAGCACAGCGCGCTGAGGCTGGTGAAACCGCACGCGATCGAGATCCAGCGTGACCGGGCAGTCGGTGCGAATCGTGACCAGCGCCTTCGACAGCCGGGCATCGGCTTCGTGTTGCTGCAGCGCCTCGCGAGCACGCTTCTTGGTGATGTTCTCGACGTTGGCGAGAATCGATTCCAGATCGCCAAACTCCCGAATCAACTCCTGCGCCCCCTTTTCGCCGATCCCTTTCACCCCCGGCACGTTATCCGAGGCGTCCCCAACCAGCGCCAGAAAATCGATCGTCCGGTCCGGCGACACACCGAGGCGCTCGCTGCCGTTTTCCACACCCACCCAGTGTTCCTCGACGCTGGCCGGACCGCCGCGTCCGGGATTGAGCAGCCAGACGTTCGGCCCGACGAGTTGGTGAAAGTCCTTGTCGCCCGACACCACCACCACGTTCAATCCGGCGTCCGCCCCCTGTCGCGCCAGCGACCCGATCACATCGTCGGCTTCGAACCCGTCCAATGCGAGAATCGGTGTGTCGTACGCCTCGAGCAGCGCACGCACATGCTGCAACCCGCGATCAAAATCCGCCTGGAGATCATCGCTCAACTTCTCGCGTGTCGCCTTGTAGTCGGCGTACAGCTCGTCGCGAAAGGTGGCCCCGGAGTCATGGATCCAGCACAGGTATTCCGGCTGGTGTCGCTGTACGAGCCGATTGAGAAAGTTGGCAATCCCCCACGCAATGGAGGTGTTGACGCCATGGCTCGTCTTCAGCGGACGATTGATCAGAGCAAAGAAGGCGCGATAAATCAGCGCGTAGCCATCCACCAGGAAGAGGCGTGGCGATGTCGGTTCGGTGGGCACGGGCGCAGTCATTCCTCCAATCTAGCGCTCGAACAGTGACGCCTTTCGTGGGGCGTTACGGACGGGTGATCAGCAGTCCCGCGAGGACGACCGCCGCCGTCACTCGCACATTGTCATCCAGCGAAAGCGACGGACGCTCCGCAACCGCCGCCACGAGTCCGAGGCCCATCGCGAGGGGGACGCTGAATCCGGCCAACCACCAGGCGCCGATCGCGCTCATCAGGGCACAGGCGGCGCTGCCGACGAGGGTCTTTCCCGCGCCCCCGCGCGCACGGCGCCACGCCGTCCCGACCAGAGCCGCCGACGCATCGCCAACCGCACCCGCCCACGTCGCTGCCGTGCAAATCGCCAACGGGGCAGCAACGCACGCCAGCGCAAATGCGCCCAGAAGCCAGGTGGCACCTGTGATGCCCCGCTGGCGCTCGTGCTCGCGGAGCATCACACCGACCGTCGCATTGAACTGAGCGGCGACAGCGGGCGACCGGCGACGGGCCACCTCAACGGCGCACGCCACGCCAAACAGACCGACCACGACCACCGCCACCCAGCGTTGCGGCGCACCGAGCCAGAGGGAGAGAGGAACCACGGCGGTCGTCAGATGGAGCGTTTTGCGCGGGACTTCACGTCCCCGCGCAACGCCCGACATCGTCATCGGTTCAAACGCCGCTGCAGTGCCGTCTGAAATTCGCTCGCCCCGGAACCGAAAAAGCGCCAGCGCCCAAACCCGCTCTGATCCTGAAAAATCAGCCGCAGCCGCTCACTGGTGTACTCCCACGACTGCAGCCGTCCACGCTGACCGAGGCTGAGATTCTGCCCCTGCATGTTGTTGTCCAGCACCTGATCCGGCTCCCCGAGCGCGACATACGTGGCTCCGCGATCGGACAACCAGCCGGCGGCACCGTCCTCGCGAAAGCGTTCATTTGCAAGGCGAATCCGCTGGAAATAGTCGCGTAGCGCTTCGTTCTGCGGCGTCACCGAGATCGGATCCGTTTCACGAATCAACGCCGCCCACGCCTGCGCCCGCTGTTGCGGCGTTCCGGTCTTGAGCGCGTTCAACCGCGATGTGCTGGCGAAGAATCGCAGGTAGCCGATCATCTCATCGAACGACGCGACCGGCAGGTCATCGCCAAAACTGATCAGCACGGGTTGGGTGACGGTGTCCGCTTGCCCAGGGCGCCAGACGGCCGCCTGCACGATCCCGACGCCGAGCCCCGCCACTGGAATCCGCACGACGCCACTCGCCAGATCGCCGCGCTGCGGCAACACCACGGTCTCCTGCCACAAAGCAGCGCCCTTGGTGTCGCGAATCACGACCGACAGCGGCACCCCTTCCGGCGAGGGATCGCGCACCTCGAGGTACAGCGGCAGTTCAGAGTCCCGGCCCAGCACCACGGTGCTCCGGGCGTTGGCCAGCAGCTCCACGCCAACCTTGGTCGTCGTCCGTGGGGTGGCCTCCAGCGCGATCACCGGCGTGCTCGGAGCCCCGCCGAACCGCGGCACGGTGACGGGCTTCTCCTGGACCCCCGAGCGTGAGGTACTGGCGTCGCGAACCAGGATCGCCAGGGTGTACGAACCCGGTGGCACGAGGAGCTGCTGCTGGAACAGCACGCTCTCATCGGTGCGCTGCGTCTCCTTGAAGCTCACCACGCGAATCGTCTCGTTCGATTCGCTCCGTGCCACGATCGTTCCGCCCTGACGCGCTTCAACCGCCACGGTGTAGGACGCCTTGTAGCGATCGTTTTCCCGCGAGAACGCGAACGCCTGCGTTGGAAACGACAGCGAAACCAGCACCAGCGAACTGTCGGCGACCGGCCCGGGAAGCATCGCGATGGATCCGGTGAAGGGCATCGGAACGCCGTTGGCGATCAACCCCAGCCCCTGCATCACGCGCAGCAGATCCGACTGGGTCTGCAGTTCTCCTCGGCGCGCCGTCTCCGGCCCGGTGGCGCCTGGGGGCCCCCCACCTGGCCCCCCTGACGGTGGGCCTCCGCCTGCGGGACGACCCGAGGCGCACCCGACCACAAGTGCACCAATCACACCACCGCCGAGCAGACGTCCCAGACGCCGCCGAAGTTGCCTTGCCACCCGAGTCATGCCGTCCGCCGCGCGTTCGCGTGAATTACTGCCGCCGACCTCACACATCGTCCTGAAAGATACGATACCCGGGCCGGAATGGGTTCGTTGCATTCGCCCTGGCGAGCCGAGCCACGCTTGCCGCGTGCGCTGTTGTCACGTAGCCTTCCCCGCGTGACTCGAGACCCATTAATCGGAACAGTCATCGCAGAATATGCGGTGCAGGACATGGTGGGCGAAGGCGGGACGGCGATGGTGTATCGCGCGTTGCACCCTTCGCACGGCACCGTGGCCCTCAAGGTGCTGCGCACCAAACTTCGCAACGACCCCACCGCCGTGATCCGGTTTGAACGGGAGGCGGAGTTCGGGTTGCGCGTGGTGCACCCGAACGTGGTGCGCACGATTGAGATCGGCGCCACCGAAGGGCAGAAGTTTCTGGCGATCGAATGGGCGCCTGGCGAGCTGCTGGAGAAGGTGGCAAAGCGCGTCGGCGTCTTTCCGCGGGCAGAAGTGGCGAGCATCGTGCGGCAGATCGCGGCCGCCGTCGATGCGTCGCACCGGCAGGGCATCGTCCATCGGGATCTGAAGCCCGAGAATCTGATGTACGACAATGTGAATGATCGGGTGTGCCTGCTCGATTTCGGCATCGCCGCCGAACCGGAGCAGGGGAACGAGCAGCGGCTGACGCGCGACGGCTTCTTTGTCGGCACACTGCTGTACGTCGCGCCGGAGGCGCTCAGCGGCGTGCTGGTGGGTCCCGCCGCCGACCAGTACAGCCTTGCCACGATTGCGTATTTCATTCTCACGGGCGTGCATCCGTACACGGCGCGCTCGACGCGCGACATGCTCTCGCAGCTGCTCACACAGCCGCCAACGCCGCTCAACAAGGCGGTGCCGGGGCTCACGTTTACAGAGGACGTGGAGCGGGTGGTCATGAAGGGGTTGTCTCGTCAACCGGCGGACCGCTATCCGGGCATCACCGATTTCGCGGCAGCGTTGGAACAGGCGCTCCTCGCCATGCCGACAGCCGCCCCCAAGTCGGGTGGGTTGTTCGGCAAGATGAAGGGGCTCTTCGGATCCAAGGACCGCTGACGGTGGCACTTCCCCCTCGTCGCGTCGCGCTGGTGGCGCTGCTCGCGGCGCGCTCGGCCCGCCGCGGATCGTTTACGCTGGCGTCGGGACGCACAAGTGATTTCTACGTCGATTGCCGCCTGACCACGATGAGCCCCGATGGCCTCATCCTCGTCGGGCCGCTGGCGTACGAGCTGCTGCTCACGAGTGGATGGCAGCTGGACAGCGTCGGTGGGCTGACGATGGGCGCGGACCCGGTGAGCTATGCGATCGCCTATGCCAGCGCGCTCCGCGACACGCCGCTGCGGTGTTTTTCCGTTCGGAAAGAGGCCAAGGCGCACGGGATGGGCAAACGGATCGAAGGCTCCTTTCAGACCGGCGATCGTGTGGTTGTGATCGAGGACTCGATGACCACCGGCGGCAGCGCGCTCAACGCCGCACACGCGATCCGAGCCGAAGGGGGAAGCGTTGTTGGGGCTCTGACCCTCGTGGACCGCGAGGAAGGCGCCAGAGAGGCGCTGGCGGCCGCTGGCATCCCCCTCGTCGCCTTCACCACCGCTGCCGAACTGAAAGCGCTGATCCCCGGACCCTGACGCCGCCAGTGAGCGGGTGCGGTCAGGCAAGATCCTCGCGGACACCTCGAAGGGGATGAAGCGAGCGCAGTTGTGGCAGGAAGGGAGTGATCAGCTCATCACAGAAGCGTCGATACATCCCCTCGCAGTCGTACGTCGAACGAAAACCCGATGCCGACAGCCCAAGTACGAGCTGCACATGCCGTCCAAAGCTCTGGGGCGACGAGTACTCGAGGCTCATCGCGATATCGGCGATCGAACGACGCGGGTCTTCCATGTGCTGTGCGACTCGCACCAGATTGGCCAGATCGAGATATCGCTTGAGCGGTGGAAGGCCGGCGCGCAGGAATCGGCTCATCATCGTGCCGGGGTGGATATCGCAATGGGCCGCCACTTCCCGCACCGTGTGGACGACGGGCTTGGCCGTGAACATCAGCTCCAGCAACTCCAGGCAGTCGTCGCCTGCTGCCACCAGTCGCGATCGCAGATCGGCGACCGCTGCATCGATGTTGAACGAGCCGCGGTTGGCGGTCGTGACCGTCTCGCGCAGCAGACACCAACCGGCCGATCCTCTGGCGTCGATCACGATCCGCATGCCGCTGCGGCCAAGCGACAACAACGACTGCGGATGAATGCGGTCGGCGTCGGTCATCAACGCCATCATCGGGACACGCGGATGCTCCCGGAAGATCGCCGCCATGCGAATTGCGTCGCGCGGCGAACAACACGCCAGCGAGACGAGCACGGCGGTGGCTGACTGCTCTCGAAGGTCGCGGCGCACTTCCTCGAGTGAACTGCGATGCATCGTGCGATACAATCCCTGGCCTGCCGCATCCACCGCACTGCGTTCCGACGGTGTCAGAATGGTGGAGACGGGAACGGGATTCACATGACGTGCGGCATCAGAGACCGATGTGTCGCTGGACATTCTGCACACTCCTCGCGCTGAAGACGACAGCAACATGCGCGGCGCCGTCACTACGCTGTCAGGGCACAGGGAGACAAGGGGTGTTCTTTCCGTGAGCCGTCGGTGCTCCGACGACGAGCAGGAGCACAAGCGCTCCCACCGCATCGCATGAGGCAGTACGTTCCCCCCGTGATGTGTGTCGACCGGATGATCGCGAGACAGGTTCGAAAGAGCGTCTGCTCGAGGAAAGTCCGGGCTCCGTAGGGTAGGCTGCCAGGTAACGCCTGGGCACAAGGCAGCGGTAAGATTGCTGCTGCGTGACGGAAAGTGCCACAGAAAATACACCGCCGTCGGCCGATGCTCGCATCGGTTCGGGTAAGGGTGAAATGGTGCGGTAAGAGCGCACCGCGCTGTCGGTAACGGCAGCGGCAGGGTAAACCCCAGCTGGAGCAAGGCCAAATAAGCGGCGAGGAACGGCCCGTTCCGATCAAGACGCCGCGGGTAGGCTGCTGGAGCGTGCAGGTGACTGTACGCCGAGAGGAATGATCATCCATCACGTTCGCGTGATGACAAAACCCGGCTTACAGGTCGGCGCACATCACACCCTGTTCTCGTCGTCATCATCGCGTGAAACGTTTCCTCGTTGCCCGATCTGCAGTCTCTCGATGTTTGGTGTTGCTGGCGCTGGGAGCAACGGCAGCATCCGACATCCATGCACAATCGGCACCCGGCGGTCGCTACCGGGTCGTCTCGCTGTCCGTCGTCTCACTCGACCGCGCGGCGCAAGCGCCGCTGGTCGACACGATCACGAGTTCTTCACTGCTCACCATCAACGTGTCCGTGAGCAGTGACACGATTGCGACACTCTCCGTGGACTCATTGCAACTGCAGTCCACCGGCATGGTCCGTCGCGCCCCCGATGCCTTCTCACACGGCATCAGTGTTTCGGCGCTGCTCACGAACGGCCGGCCCCTCATTACCGGTGACAGTACAACCGCCTGCAGCGTGGAACGGCCGCTGGCGTCCCTGCTCCCGGAGTTGTTGCCCATGTTGCCGATGCCGTTGCGCGCCGAGCAGCAGTGGAGCGACACACTGACCGTGACCACCTGTCGCGCAGGGTTACCCGTCACGACGGTCAGCATCGTGATCTATCGAACACTGACCGGCATGGACAGCAACACGGTCCTGCTGGAGAAGCGCACCACTTTGCGCGCCACCGGTGCGGCTGTTCTCCGTGCGCAGCCCGTGACCCTGACCGGCACTGGCACCAGCGAATCGCTCGGCGTCCTGGCGATACGAACACGGCGTCTCGAGTCGTGGCGGGGTACGCAGTCCTTGGACGTGACGCTGACGAACGGGCAGCAGACACGGCGCGTGGTGCAACAGGTGACCGATACTGCAACGCTGATTCCGTAGAAACAGCGCAGGGTCACGTGATCCTGTGACCCTGCGCCGTGTGACCCTGGATGCGCAACCGCTGCGCGCGCCTGCGCCCGTCAGTCGGAGAGTCGGAGCGGCATCAGAATCGTCAGATACTTCGCCGGATCATTCCACGATTCCGGTTCAACCGTCGCGGCACGCTCTGGCGCCTTGAAGGTAAGCTTCACCTCACTGGTCGGGATGTACTTCAGAATCTCGAGCAGGTAGGCGCCGTTGAAACCGATATCCATCGGGTCGCCGTCGTACCGCACGGGAATCTCGTCCTGTCCGTCGCCGAGGTCGGGAGTCGTGACCTGAAAGCGAAGAATGCCCGCGTTGAACGAAAGCTTGATCCGGTGCGTCTGGTCCGACGCCACCGTCGCCATGCGCCGCAGTGCGGCCGAGAGCGCGTCCTTGTCGGCAAGTGCGAACCGATCGTTGTCTTTCGGGATGACCTGTTCGTAGTTCGGATACGGCCCTTCGATGAGCCGGGTGTAGATCGTCGTGAACGGACTCCTGAAGGCCAGGTGGTTGTCGCCGCGTGCGACTTCCAGCTCTTCCTCGTCGGGAAAGAGCTTGCTGACCAGATCGAGCGCCTTGGGCATCACGATCAACTCGCTCGCCTGCGCGCCGTGACCGCTCACCGCGACGTCCATCTTCGCCAGACGGTGGCCGTTGGTTGCCACCATGCGCATCAGATCGGGCTTGAGCTCCCACAGCACGCCATTGAGGATCGGACGGCTCTCCTCGGTACTCACCGCGTACGAGGTGTGGCGAATCAGCTTGCGGACGTCGGCCGATTTCACACGCCACCCTTCGCCAAACCGGATCGACGGGAACTGTGGGAAGTCTTCCTTGGGCAGACCGTTCAGCTTGAACTTGGCGCGCCCGCATTCAAGGCTGACTTTCTGTTCACCGGCAGACTCGATTCGCACAGGATTCGGCGGCAACTCCCGCGCGAGCTCCTGCAGCTTCTTGGCAGGAATTGTGATACCGCCCTGACGTTCCACATCGGCCTGTACTTCATGGCTGACGTGAATGTCCAGATCCGTTCCCGAGAAACGGATGCCACGCTCGGTGGTCTCGACCAGAATGTTCGCCAGGACCGGCAGTGTCGTCTTGCCGGGGATGCTGGCAGCGACCGCCGCCAGTCCTTCCTGGAGTTTTTCACGCGCGATCGTAAATCGCATCAGCTCCTCGGAGTGCACGGGATCGACGCCGGGCGAACGCCCCGTGTGGCAATCGATCCTGCGGTCTGCACGGCTATGAACCGCACAGTGTGGACACGCTGCTGTAATACTGTTCTATAAATCTTTAACAGTCGTAGTCGTAGAGCGCTGTTGGACTGTGGAAGAACGGCGGAACCTACGCGCTGGCAAGGATTTCGCCAAGATGAGAGACTGTGGAGCAGCGCGGATAACGAGGGTCTTTTTCCGCAGGCGTCATCATTTCCAACCGAAGCCATGTGGAGATCGACCCCGCCGGGTGGACGGATGTGGATCATTGGCCGGTTTCCAACAGCCGCCGGACCTTTTCCACACGCGCCGCAAAGTTGATGTCTTCCCGCTTCGCCTGCTCGGCACGATCGAGGGAGTGGATGACCGTGGAGTGGTCCCGTCCACCGAAGGCGTTCCCGATTTCGACCAGCTGCAACGCCAGGAGCTCGCGACAGAACATCATTGCGACCTGGCGGGGGACGGTGAGCATCTTGGTTCGGGTCTTGGACTTCAGCCCCTCCGCCGTCACGCCCCACTCCTTCGCGACAGTGGCTTGAATGAACGCCACCGAGATCGCAGCCGGCGATGAGGTGCCGCCGTCGCCCTTGAAGCGATCACGGAGGGCCTCCCGCGCCAGCTCGACCGTGATATCGGCATGCTTGAGTGAGGCGTAGGCCAGCAGCTTGATGATCGCGCCTTCCAGCTCACGGACGTTCGAGCGGACGTTGTCGGCGATCACCTGAATGACGTCGTCCGGGATCGTGAGTTCGAGATGGTCGAGCTGTGCCTTGCGGCGCAGGATCGCCACGCGATGCTCGACCTCGGGCAGCGCGATATCTGCCACCATTCCCCATTGGAAGCGGCTGACCAGTCGTGCTTCCAGTCCCGGGATCTCCGACGGTGGCCGATCGGACGTCAGGATGATCTGCCGTCCCGCTTCGTAGATCGCGTTGAAGGTGTGGAAGAACTCTTCCTGCGTTGCCTCCTTGCCTTTCAAGAACTGGACATCGTCCACCAGCAGCAGGTCGGTCTCACGATACCGGCGGCGGAAGTCCTGCGTCGTCCGGCTCTGAATCGACCCAACCAGCTCATTGGTGAACTGTTCGGTTCCGACGAAGGTGATGCGCGTGTTCGCGTCGCGCTTGAGCAGCTCATGCGCAACGGCTTGCATCAGGTGGGTCTTTCCGAGTCCGGTGTCGCCGTAGATGAACAGCGGGTTGTAGAGCCTGCCGGGTGCCTGCGCCGCGGCGATCGCAGCGGCAGCGGCCAACTCGTTGCTCTTGCCCACCACGAAGTGATCGAAGGTGTAGCGCTCGGAGAGGGGAGCGAGGTTCGGGTGAGGTGCCGATGGCGGGCGCGGTGGTGGGTCGGCCGGTGCGACGAAGAGATCCATCTGCGGCTTCGTTCGGGCCGACTCGTGCACCACGAATTCCACCTGCAGCGGGTGCCCCAGGGCAACGGCAGCGAAACTCGCCAGCAGTCCGGAGTGCTTCGATTCATTCCAGTCGGCGGCGAACTGGTCTGGCACGCCGACGATGAGCGCACGCTCGTCCACGCGCAGCGGTTCGCACGGCTCGAGCCAGGTGCGCACCGTTTGCTCCTGCAATTCAAGGCGTGCGCGATCCAGCAAGCGAGCCCAAGTTTCGGCAGCCGTCAGCATTGCGAGCAGCGGGATGTAATTCACGAAGGGAGCGCGAGTCTACAGAGTCGCGGCCCCCTTTGCAAACGGCGTCCACCCTCGATACCGTGAGTCCGAGCAAGTCACAAGCAACTCTAGATGGCTTGACCGAAGTGCTTGTCCTGAATAGGTTTGGCACTCTTTCCCAGAATCTTAGCGCACGCACCTGGAGTACATATGGGCAAGCCCACGTACCGTCCCCGCAACAAGCGTCGTATCCGCAAGCATGGCTTCCGCGCCCGTATGGCCGACCGCTGGGGTCAGGCCATTCTGAAGCGTCGCCGTAAGAAGGGCCGCAAGCAGTTGACCGTTCAGTTGCCGAGCAAGTACGCCGGCGCCTGAGTCACTCCGTTTCTCGCGAGATCAGCGTCTCACGGGAAAGTCGGATCTGGAACGGGTGCGACGGGAGGGGAAGCGCGTGCGGGCGGCTCACCTCGAGCTCCGCACTGCAGCTTCCCCTCTGTCGTACGCCCGCGTGGGGTTCATCGTCGCCAAGCAGGGTCAGAACAGCGTGGCGCGCAATCGGCTGAAACGTCGGCTGCGCGAACTCGTACGGGTGACTGTGCTCCCAACGCTGGCCCCCCAGGATCTGGTGATTCGAACGCTCCCTGGTGCGTATTCGAAGAGCTTTGCCGAGATCAGTCGCGAAGTTGCGACTCTTCTGCGTCGGCTGCCCTCGGTGGCGGGCCCTCCTGGCGTATGACGGGCGACGCGCGAGATCCGGTGCCGGTGCCGTCGTCGTCGGTTGTCCGCGCGGCGCGATGGGGTGCGACGGCGCTGATTCGCGTGTACCAGCTCTTCATCTCGCCGCTATTCCCATCCTCGTGTCGCTATACTCCCTCCTGTTCGGCGTACGCCGTGGAAGCGATTGAGCGTCACGGCGTCCTTCGCGGGTCGTGGCTGGCGGCGCGACGAATTGGCCGATGCCACCCGTTCCGCCCTGGCGGACACGACCCCGTTCCCTGACCTCTCCGACAGCCTCCGGCGCACGCGCGTTCTGCGTCGCCCACGTGGCCATCGCCTGACCTCCGATATCTCCGTATGAACAAGCGTATGCTGCTCGCCCTCGCCCTGTCGGCGGCGGTGATCGGTCTCACACAGTTTCTGTTTCCGCCTCCGAAGACACCGACCAGGTCGCCGAGTGTCGTACGCGCCGACAGCATGAAGCGCGTGGCGCCGGACACAGCGTCGTTGGTTGCTCCGACCACGGAGCCGTCGACGATCGCGGCGACCGCTCCCGTGCCGCCAACGGCCGTCGATACGGTGGCCCTCACGAGCGCCAGGACCACCTTCCGCATCAGCAGCGTCGGTGCGGCGCCGATCTCGGTGCGGCTGAATGGCTACAAGCCACTTGCGAAGGGCGCCGCTGCAACGGATACGGTCGAACTGGTGCGAAGCGGGGAATCGCTCGTGCAGTATGCGCTCGTCGTCAAGGAACCGGCGGGGAATCGCATCATCGATCTGTCACGTGTCGCGTTTGCAACGGCATCAACATCTGATCGCTCCGTGACGTACCAGGGAGCGGCGGGCGGAGCGAACGTTCTGCTCACATACACCTTCCAGCCCGACAGCTTCCTCGTCCGTGTCGGCGGCAAGGTCACCGGTCTCACATCGCCCGCTTTTCTTCGCGTGACGCTCCCGACGGGGCTGAACTCCACCGAAGCCGACACGTCAGAGGAGTTCCAGCACCTCGCGGTCGCGATGAAGCCAGTGACGGGCGATCCCACCAGCATCGAATTCGGCAAGCTCGACCCGGGTGAGAAAAAGCTGCAGGAAGGGCCGTTTACGTGGGTTGTGTCCAAAAGCAAGTACTTCCTCATTGGGCTGCTTGTCGCCGCCGGCGATCGCCCGTTCGATGAGGTGTCTGTGGCGGGCGGCGTGCGCATCGGCAAGGCTGCAACGCGCGTGGACGCGACGACGCTGCAGTCGCTGCAAGACGGCACCTTCCGATTCGAGCTCTACGCCGGCCCGCAGGAGTGGCGCCGACTGGTCTCACTCGGCCGCGATTTTGAAAACAGCAATCCGTACGGCGGTTGGTTGCAGGGTGTCGTGCAACCGCTCGCGACCTTCGTGATGCAGGCGCTGCTCTGGATGCACGATTCGCTCAAGCTGTCGTACGGCTGGGTGCTGGTCATCTTCGGCGTGGCGATTCGCCTGTTGCTCTGGCCGTTGAATCAGCGCGCCATGCGCACCTCCATGAAGATGCAGGCGCTGCAGCCCGAACTGCAGGCGGTACAGGAGAAGTTCAAGGCCGATCCGCAGCGCATGCAGCAGGAAGTGATGAAGGTCTACAAAGAACACGACATGAGCCCGTTCAGCGCGGTCTCAGGGTGTTTTCCGATGCTGCTGCCGATGCCGGTGTTCATCACGCTGTTCTACGTCTTCCAGAACACGATCGAGTTTCGCGGAGTGCCGTTCCTGTACATCGCCGATATCTCCCAGAAAGATCCGACTTTCATCATCCCGTTGTTGATGGCGGTGAGCGCGTTCCTGCTGAGCTGGATCGGTATGCGGGGCATGCCGCCGAATCCGCAGGCAAAGATCATGGCGTACATGTTCCCGGCCATGATGTTCGTGTTTTTCTTCTCCGCCGCCGCTGGCCTGAACCTGTACTACATGGTGCAGAACCTGGCTGCGCTGCCGCAGCAATGGCTGATCGCGAACGAGCGCATGAAGGGGAAGGGAAATAACAAGCCCGTGGTGTACGACAAGGGTGGACCTGTACGGTCCAAAAAGGCGTAATGGTCCGACGGTGACAAGCAGAGCGGGCCTCAGAGAGATCTCTGAGGCCCGCTCTGCTTTCGACGTGGTACTTCAATGAGCGATCCGCGCCGTGTCATGGTGCGGCGCCGCTCAGCCTACGCGCTGACCGCCGCCGATTGCCGGCCGACTTCCATCAAGGCGCGGGTACTCGCCCGGAGCGCCCACGCGATGCCGCGCTCGGCGACCGCCGGCGCCACCAGCGAATGCCCGAGGAAGTAGCCGGCGCGCTCAGGAATCACGTGGCGTTCGACGGTCCGCGCATCGTCGCTGGTACCGTCGCTCAACCAGCGCAGTCGAAGCCCGAGACCATTCCGATCGAGGTCGGCGCCAATCGTGCGTGCCAGAAGCGGCTGCAGTTCGCGAATACGGGCGTATTGACGCCGACCGTAGCCGAGATACTCCCAGGGGGCGTAGCCGCTGCAGACCGCCTGCGCGGCGTGCGTTGCCAGTCCCTCGTTGACGAGCAGCTCACGCAGGTTCGCTCGCTTGCCGGTGTCCCAGAACGAGTAGTAACCACCGTGCTCCGCCACCAACGTACGCATGTCGCTCTCGCTGTCGGGGGCGGTGTAGCGAACACCGTGCGCGATTTCGTGCGCAAGCCATGGCGGGAGCAGCGCTGGATCGAGCCCGAGTGAGTCAGTGTCTGGATTGCGCTGACCCGTGAAGTGCTCGAGGCAGACGAAGGCCACTGGGCGACCGTCGATGACGAGTTCGCCCGCATTGGCCGCACCCACACCCACCATCAATACGACATCGGGTTCTTTTGTGATTTCGAGCGTGCTCATCGCCTGCGCGAGCGTCTGTCGTGCGCGCAACACCAGCGGTTCGCGGTCGAGCAGTCCGAGCAGATCGCTCCGGTCTGCCGCAACCGTCTTGCGAATGATCTCACCGACGTGCGGTCCCGTGGGATCCACGACGTAGTTGTCCCAGTACGCCGAGAGCAGCGTCTTGTTGGCTGCGAAGTACCGTTCGTACGCCGCGACCCGATCCGCGCTTTGCAGTACCGCCAGAAAGTCAGGGATCAGATTGATCAGCATCAGCAGTGGTATCCGAATTCGCGCGTTGCCCGGTGTTCGGGCGATTGTGACTCGAGCGGATTCTACGACTTTGAGCTGACACGTACAAGGGAGCAAATCCACATCGTGTATGTGAACAAGTCAACGTCGCCGTGAGTCGCCCGTCAGGCGTGCGACCTGTGCGTCTCTACCGCGTGCCGAAGAGCCGATCTCCGGCGTCGCCGAGGCCTGGCACGATGTAGCCCTGTGCATTCAGCTCGCGGTCAATCGCCGCGCAGATGATCGGCACGTCGGGGTGCGCCGCTCGCATCCGACGGATCCCTTCGGGCGCGGCAACGATGCACATGAAGGTGATGCGCTCAGCGCCCGCTCGCTTCAGTGACGTCACGGCAGCGGCAGCGCTGCCGCCAGTGGCCAGCATCGGATCGAGCACAATGAAGGCGCGATCGGCGGCATCACCAGGGACCTTGAAGTAGTAGTCCACCGGTTCGAGGGTGTCGTGATCACGATAGAGACCGATATGTCCCACGCGGGCTCCGGGAACCAGTCTCAACACGCCCTCGACCATGCCCAGTCCGGCGCGAAGGATCGGAACCACGGTCAGCTTCTTGCCCTGAACGGCCACACCCATGTGTGTTTCGAGCGGCGTCTCGACCGGATACGGCTCCAGCGACAACGAGGCCGTTGCTTCGTACGCCAGCAGCATCGCCAACTCGTCCACCAACTCCTTGAACAGTTTGGTCGGCGCACTGCGGTCTCGCAGTCGCGTCACCTTGTGCTGGACCAGCGGGTGGCGCACAAGTGTGACGCCGTCCATGTCGGAGAGTGTGTGATTTGGCACCTGATGAAGATGCGGGCATCACGCTGGCGAACGGAAGGGTGTTGCCGAATGAAGGAGGGATTCAATCCCAGCCCCTTACCTCCGCCATCGCTCAGGTGTAGCTACGGAGTGCCTCGCTACTCCGGCGACCGCCACGACTGCGCTCCTCACCGCATCCACGACCAGTCAGCATGCAGATCACGTTTTCCGGCGCAGCCCGAGAAGTCACGGGATCGTGCCATATTCTGGAAGTGGGCGGGCGGACGGTACTCCTCGACTGCGGGCTCTTTCAGGGTCGCCGCGCTGAGTCGCGCAGCAAGAACGAAGTGTTGCCCGTTCCCGTGCACCAGATCGATGCGGTTGTGCTGAGTCACGCTCACATCGACCACGCCGGTCGACTGCCGTTTCTCGTCCGCTCCGGCTACACGAAGCCGATCTACGCGACTTCGGCAACTCGCGATCTCTGCTCGATCATGCTTGCGGATTCGGCGCGCATTCAGGTGAAGGACTCCGAGTTTCTGGAACGGCGGCGGAAGGAGCATGCCCCGCCGCTCTATGAGCCCGTGGATGCGGACCAGGTGTTCCGACAGATGGTCGGGACGCCGTACGACCTCTGGTTCGACGTCGTGCCCGGTGTTCGGGCCTGCTTCGTTGACGCAGGCCACATCCTCGGCTCGGCGTCGGTGATGCTGGATTGCACCGAGAACGACCGGACTGTTCGGGTGGTGTTCTCCGGCGATATCGGGCGTTCGGGATTGGCGATCATCCGCGACCCGGTGCCACCCACCGCGGCGACCGTGGTGATCATGGAGAGCACCTACGGAAATCGCGACCATCTCCCCATCGACGATGCACGCGCAGACCTGGGGCGCGTGGTGCGTGAGACGGCCGCGCGCGGGGGCCGGGTGATCATTCCCGCGTTTGCGGTGGGTCGGGTGCAGGAGTTGGTGTACGACCTGCACGTGCTCGCACGCGCCTCGGAGATCCCGTCGCTTCCGATCTACATCGACAGTCCGTTGGCGACCAGCGCCACCGACATCTTTGAGCGGCATCCGGAGTGTTTCGATCGCACCGAGGATCTGGTGCGCGCCGTTGACGCGCTCTTTCGATTCAACCTCGTGCATTACACACGCGACACCAACGAGAGCAAGGCGTTGAACGCGATGCAGGGGCCGATGATCATCATCTCTCCCTCCGGGATGGCGGAGTCGGGGAGGGTGCTGCATCATCTCGAGCACGCTGCCGGCGATCCGAGGAACACCATTCTGGTGGTCGGATTCATGGCTGAGCACACGTTGGGGCGTCGCATCGTCGAGAGGCGACCCACGCTGCGCATCTTCGGCAGTGATGTGCCGCTCAAGGCACAGGTCGAGATACTGAACGGCTATTCAGCGCACGCCGACCGTGGTGAACTGCAGTCGTGGCTGGCAGCGGTGAAGGCAACGTCGCCCTCATTGGAACGCGTCCTGCTGGTGCACGGCGAGCCCGATGCGCAGACGGCGCTGAGTGGCGCGTTGACGGCGCAGGGGTATCACGTCACGGCACCAGCGGCCGGCGACCGGTGTGTGCTCTGATGGCGGGCGGAGCATTTGTGCGGAGATGCGATGACTGAGCCCGTCGCAACTGCCCGGGGTGCCGCCGCCGGGCGAATCCTCGAGGCGACGAGCGCCTGCATCGTGCAGAAGGGCGCTGCGGATGTGAGTCTGCAGGATGTCGCCGAAGCGGCAGGCGTGAGCAAGGCCCTCATCCACTATCACTTTCACGACAAGGGCGAGCTGCTGGCGCGGTTGGTGGAGTGGCTGCGGGCGGGGTTGGTGGCACGACAAGCGACGGCGCTGACGGATGTGTCGGGATCGGCGGCGCTCGATGCGCTCTGGCAGTGGCTCTCCGATGAACTGGACCGGGGGGATCTGCGCGCCCTGCTCGATCTCTCATTGGTGCAGGGTGACGCAGTACAGCTGGCGGTACGCGCGACGGCGACGGCGCGTCGTGAAGCCGCTGTCACGGTCACCGTCCAGCTCTGCAGCGCACTCGGACTGCGGCCCCGGGTGCCGGCGGCCCTGATCGCCGATGCGTTCGTGGCGTTTGTCGATGGGTTGGCGCTGGACCGGGTCATCGCGCCGGAGCGCAACACGCGTGTGTCGTTCGATGTGTTCTGGCTGGCGATGCTCGGTTTGACCGACTAGCGCCGATACCTTTCAGCGTGGCTCGCAAACAACGCTCGTTTTCTGGCGGAGTCTTTCGCGTTCTCTCGCGCACGCTGCTCGTACTCGTCGCATTCTGGACGCTCTGCGTGGTCGCGGTACTTCTGGTGGGGAACCGCGACTCGGCTCAGCCCGCCGACGCAATCGTGGTGTTTGGGGCGGCACAGTATGCGGGCCGGCCGTCGCCGGTGCTGGAGGCGCGGCTTGATCACGCGATTCGTCTGTATCGCCGCAATGTCGCACCACGCCTGATCTTCACCGGCGGCAAAGCGGCGGGGGATATCACGAGCGAAGCGGAGACGAGTGCACGATACGCGCGGCGGCGCGGAGTGCCGCGCTCGGCGATTCTGCTCGAAGACGAGAGCCGGAGCACCACCGAGCAGATGCACGCCGTGGTTCGCATTGCTCGCACTCGTCAGTACCGAAGCGTGGTGCTGGTGAGTGATCGCTTTCACATGCTTCGGCTGCTGCTCACCGCGTGGAAGCTGGATCTGACGGCGTACGGATCACCCACGCGCAGCAGCCCTATCTCACTCACCGATGCGTCAGGAATTCGCTACGTGCTGGCTGAGTCGGTGAAGGCGCCACTGGCGTTTCTGCTGGAAAACCGCTCGCGTTAGTGGCCACTGGCGTCCTGTAACCGAAGTTCGCAGTGCAGCTGCCACCCGAACTTCAATTACAGCCCACTAGTCAACGACGAAGTCGACGCTCGCCAACCTCGCCATCTCGGCGCGCCAGGCGTCGTGCAGTGCGCGGAACCGGGGCGACTTGCCGAGGCCGCCGATTGTCACACCATCGAGCTGCGTGATCGGCACCACGCCGCGAATCGAGCTGCTGGCGCAGGCGGCGTCGGCGTGGAGCAGTGCGGCAAGCGGTGCTTCGGCCTCCTGCACCGTCAGACCGATCGACGGTGCAAGCGACCGGAGGAGCCCGATCGTGGTGCCGGGGAGCGCGCCGGTGGCTGCCGACGGTGTGAAGAGCGTGGCATCCGAGAACCAACAGATGTTCGATGCCGTGCACCCGACGATCTGGTGATCGGTATCGAGGATCAGCGCGTCGTCGACCCCCTGACTGTGGGCCTCACGCAGCGCAAGCACGTTCGAGGTATAGTCGAGCGACTTGATTCCGGCGGTGGGACGTCGCGCACTCCACCGCCACTGACTGGTGATGAGAGTCAACCCGCGATCGATCACCTCGTCGCGGACCGCGATGCGCGGCGTCAGGCTCACGATCGAGCGCGAAGCGCCACCGCTCAGCCCTGCCATGCCGGGGAGCGCATCACCTCGCGTCAGTGTCACTCGCAGGACGGCGTCCGCGATGTGCATCCGCCGTGCCTCGGCCGCCGCATTGGAAACGTGTACCCGTAACCCTTCCGGTAACACCAACCCGAGTCGTTCTGCGCCCAGCGAGAGACGCGCCAGGTGCGCCGATGCCATCGGTGCAACGCCGTTGAGGACGCGGATCGTCTCGAAGATTCCGTCTGCGAGGGTCAATCCGCGATCAAAAGCCGACACCGCGCGATTGGGGTCACTGACCATCTCGCCGTCGATCCAGACGCGAACCGGTGAGCTGGTCACCGGCATCTCCCCGCGGAGGCGCAACGACCGACCCGGCGATTGATGAAGCGGTTCAGCAAATGAGCCGCTCCTGTCGTCGCGGGTGCAGAACGGCTCCCCACCGATGACGCGGTGCAGACGTGTACGACCCTTGGCAGCTGTGGCTCGTGGATACGCGAGATGGGACCGACTCCTGACGAACGTGTTTGTACTGACAAAGCTCTAAAGATGAGATCGGGTCGGGAGTGATAACCAGACCCTACGGTCGAATGTTACCTGGTAACCGGCTTGACCGCGAAAGCAATTACTCGAGAAGCAGTCGCGCCAGCAGCAAGCACGACCGCCGGGGGAGTCGGCTTCGGAACAGATTGGGGATGCCCAATGTACCAAGCGTTCGTCACGCGCAGAGTCGATTCACTCGTTCGCGAGTGAATTCCGCGGCGTCGTGTTCTGCCGTCATTCCATCAAGCACAGGATGCATTCGAAATGCAGAGAATATTCATTGGAACCGGGCTGTTCGCAGCGATGGTGTTCGCAGCGCCAACAGCTCAGGCGCAACAGAGGAGTACGTTGACTTTTGGCGTGTCGGGTGGCCTGACCGTCCCGAACGGCGATCTTGGTGATTTTCAGACCAGCGGTCTGAACTTGAACGGCCACATCATTCTGAAGCCAAGCGCTACGCCGTTCAGCCTTCGTGGTGACCTTGGGTACTGGACCACAGGGAGCAAGACGATTCTCGGACAGACGTCGCCGATTCAAGGGAACACGAACTGGCTCACCCTCACGGGAAATGCCGTCTACGCCTTTGAAGGGGCGAAGGATGCGGTACTCGTGCCTTATGTCATCGGTGGACTTGGGCTCTACAACGCCTCTCGCGGAATTGGCAACGGTACCAACGTCGGGATCAATGGCGGCGGC
>Ga0335394_10000404_pt1 | contig 45353 bp, 36 predicted proteins | sample MAT03_FD_205741 | JGI IMG/M metagenome (GOLD analysis project Ga0335394, IMG submission 205741) | Freshwater microbial communities from Lake Fryxell liftoff mats and glacier meltwater in Antarctica - MAT-03 (spades assembly) (version 2) ... | reverse complement strand
CTGGGGGTGAAGAAGCTCCCAAGGGTTTGGCTGTTCGCCAATGAAAGTGGTACGTGAGCTGGGTTCAGACCGTCGTGAGACAGGTCGGTCCCTATCTGCTGTGGGCGTACGAAACTTGCGAGGATTCTTCTTTAGTACGAGAGGATTTAGAAGGACATACCTCTGGTGTACCAGTTGTCGCGCTAGCGGCATGGCTGGGTAGCTATGTATGGAACGGATAAACGCTGAAAGCATATAAGCGTGAAGCCTGCCTCAAGATTAGGTTTCGATGAGCTTAGGCTCTAAAGTCCCCTGGAAGACGACCAGGTTGATAGGCCGGATGTGTACGCGTAGTAATATGCTTAGCTAACCGGTACTAATGGACGAACGCTTGACCACTTTGATCTTATCCTCTACGACTCGGACTAACGTCTGATTCATAGAGCAGTAGTCTTCTAGCTAAAGTGCCAGCCACTTGCTCACAACTAAAATGACCAGCTCCCTGAGGTCTAACCGCCTCAGGGCGCTTTTTCCGGTGATCATATCTGAAAGGTCACACCCGTTCCCATTCCGAACACGGTAGTTAAGCTTTCAGAGCCGATGGTAGTGCCCACCAGTGCGAGAGTAGGTAATTGCCGGATTTTAAAACAAAGAGCCCGCTACGAGAAATCGTAGCGGGCTTTTTTGTTGCGCGCACGAGGCTTTGCCGCGCGCTGGGCGCTAGTCCGAGTCCGGCTCGCTAATCCGGCTCGCAACCGCGAATACCAAACCGCAGCATCTTGGAGCAAAGTTGGCTGGCGATGCGCCGCAGCCCCGTGTTGTCGAGCCATCGAAAGATCCTGCCGAGTGACACCCGCCGCATTATCCTGGCGGGCGGATCGGCCACCAGGCTGCGTGCCCGTACCCGATTCAGGCCCAGGAGCCTGCGGATCTTTCCTAGCAGCAGTTGATGGGCGCGAAGCGACGCTTGCACCAGCCATAGGTCACACGGAATTGCAGCGCGGTCGACCCAACTTCGCTCAGCTGCTCGCGATTCGGCCTCCCATTCGAGGATGATGTCGAGATCATTCTCCGGAATGAACCCGAGTTCAAGCACCGGCGAACGAGCGCTGCATCTCGCAGGAACTGGGCGCGCAGGTCGCTCCGATCTTCGAGCCAGTCGGCGTATGCGAAGCGTATGGTTTCATCACGCGGCGCCTGTCGGATGTTGCACCAAAAGTCGTCGTCGGTCATTGCTGAATCGGCTGGCTTGATTGGCGGACTCGCCAGGTCGCACAGGAATAGGGAAGTCAGAGTTCAGCTTATCGGGCCGAGTGGGTTTTCCCCCGGCCCCTCTGCTGCTAGAATCCGACATCGAGTCGCGATCTCTGACGTGGCTGCGTCTTCCCTGGGATGTCAATCCGGGTGTCGGACCCTATAAAGCAACGCCGGAGAAATCGTCGAAACGACAGTGCCGGTAGTCACTTCGAGGCTGTAGCTCAGTCGGTAGAGCAACGGACTTTTAATCCGTAGGTCTTGGGTTCGAGTCCCAACAGCCTCACTTCTTTTCGCCCGCTCGATCGCAACGGGCCTTCTCGAACTCGCAACGCCGATGCGAGTTTGCGTTTTCGAACCGGACTTCCTGCGGGAGTTCCTCAAGTCGAAGGTTCGGTTGTACCGAAAACTCCGACAAGGACCGGCTACACCAACGCCGGCATCTTTTGCCGAACGGAGCTAGCATGTCCGACATTCTTTCGATCTCGATCGCCCTGGTGATCAACGCCTTTCTGATCTCGGGCCTGTTTGGACGGCTGAACCGCATCATCGTCGCGGTCGAGCGGACCGCCAACGCGATGGAGCAGAAATCCGCCGCCGCGCCTGGGACCACTTCGGCAAACCGCGCGGCCTGATCCGGCTCGAGAAGGCGAGCGTCTCTTCCCCGCGAAAAGTGTGCAGTATCGCACGCGCTGCGGCGACGTAACTCCCTGCCCCCCTGCCGTCTGGCATCACCCCCCTGAGTTGTTTCTCGGCATTTTCGCGCCCCGAAGGCGTGCGTTGCCTTGCGACTGAGCAGTGACGCCGCTCTTCTGCTCAGGAATTACATCCTAGCCCGGTACTCTGTAAATACCTTCGCACTGCAAGCATCGAGCTAGCAGCTACTTAGGGATTCGCCCTCTGCGCCCCACAATCGATTGGCGCACCGCTTGCTCCATGGTGCTGACTTCTAGCATTGTGGACTGAGCGAGGGGTGGCGCATGGCAGAAAGCAAACGCGTACCAGACGCGCCAACGGCAAACCTGGACGTGTATTTGCAGGCTTTGCGTCAGAGCGGCCTGGTCGAATCGGCTCCGTTGGAAAAGGCCCTGGCCGAATTCCACACCTTTCTGGCCTCCAGCGCCGCGGCCCCTGCCCCCGCAACCGCGGCGGCCACGACCCCCAAAAAGCCGCGCGATCCTGCCGATGGTTCCGCCCTGGGTCGGTTTCTGATCGGCAAGAACCTGATCACCGCCTGGCAGCATCGCATGATTCTGGAAGGCCGTTTCCGCGGCTTCTTCCTCGGGCGTTATCGGCTGCTTCGCCTGTTAGGCGCCGGCGGAATGAGCCAGGTCTATCTGGCCGAACACACCCGCATGCATCGCCGTGTGGCGATCAAGGTCCTCTCGACCAAGCTCACCCGCGAGCCTGGCCACTTGGAGCGTTTTCTGGTCGAGGCCCGGGCGATTGCCGCCCTCGACCATCCCAACATCATTCACGCTTACAACGTCGATAACGATGGCGGGGTGTACTACCTTGTCATGCAGTATGTCGAAGGGCACGATCTTTCGCGCATTGTGGAGGTCCGCGGTCCTTTGCTTCCCGAGCGCGCGGGTGAGTTCATTCGCCAGGCCGCCGAAGGGCTGGCTCATGCGCACGCCCGCGGGCTGATTCATCGCGATGTAAAGCCCGGCAATCTGATGGTCGACCGGACGGGCACTGTCAAGATTGCCGACCTGGGACTGGCCCTGCAGCTCGATCTGGAAGATACCTCGCTCACGCGCCTGCTGGGACAGGGCTTGCTGGGGACCACCGACTACCTGGCGCCCGAGCAGGCCTTGGACTGCCACAACGTCGACGCGCGGGCGGACATCTACAGCCTGGGTTGCACGCTCTATTTTCTGCTCACCGGTCGCCCGCCGTTCCATGAGGGAACCATGGCGCAGCGGCTGATGAAGCATCAGTCGGTCGAGCCGGCCTCGATCTACACGCTTCGCGCCGATGCACCATACGAATTGGTGACGATTTGCTCGAAGATGATGGCCAAAAAACCCGAGGACCGCTTCCAGAATTGTCGCGCGGTCTGCACGGCCCTTTCACGCTGGATTGCCGCGCGCAACGCCGCCCAGACGGCCATTCAAAGGGCCGAGATTCCCGAGGCGATTCTGGCCGAAGGAAGCTCGCAGTCCATCAGCCAGGTGCTGCTGGCAACGGTCTCGCCTGAGGACGACGACGAACGCGAGTCGCTCGAGAAATCGCCCACGGTGGCATCGCCCACGGTGGCATCGCCGCGTAAGCCCGCGGAGCCAACCATTGTTTCGGCCACGACCGTCGCTGACCTCTACGAGCGCCGGCGGAAGAAGGCCCTGATCGTCAATCTTTCGCTTTGTGCCGCGGCAGCGCTGACAGTCTCGGTCGGCCTCTGGATCGGCGTTACGCGGCTCTCGGTTCCGGCCGCCGATCAGGCTACGGCCAGTGAAGCGAAAGGCGAGAAAGGCTGGATCGTCTTCGATTGGCCTTCCACCGAACGCAACGGCGCCAAACTGCTGCTCGACGGCAAGCCGGTCCTCGTCCCCGCCGAAGGGGCGGTGGAAGTGGCGGCCGAGCCCGGCTCGCACAGTCTGATGATCGTCCGCCCTGGGTTCCCCATCTACGAGCGTTCGGTCACGGTCGTCTCCTCGCAGCGACGCAGTGTCGCCCCGTGGTGGGGCGGGCTCGATTCGCCCGAGGTTGCCATCACACCCACCGTGCCGACCCCCGTTCCGGCGCCTCCTGCGCCGCCGGCCTCGGTCGGGCCATTGCTGACCATGTTGCCTGCGGCGCCGCTGTCGGCGCTCGATCGACTTACGGCGGCGCAGATTCCCGCGGAACTTAGCCAGATGGCGCTGGATGTTCCCCTGGCGGCGGCCTGGGGCGACTTGCGGTTGGCCCATTGGACGCCGGTTCGAACGCTCGCCATGTCGCCGCAAGGGAACCTGGTTAGTGTCAGTCAGGATGCGCAGTTCCGGCTCTGGAATTCCGGTGATGGACAGAAGTTGGCCGAATGGTCACCTTCCATCACTGAGTTCGCGCAGGTCGTGATGCTCGAGTTCCATCCCGAAGGAAAACTGCTGGCCAGTGTGGAAGTCCCCGCGAACGGTAAGTACGTCGTTCGTCTGCGGAACACCAGCAACGGCGGCATCGAGCGGACTCTCGCCGAAGGGGCCACAACGACAGCCATTACGTTTCTGCCGGGGGGCGATGCTCTGGTAACGGCCGCCACAGGCGGCGCGTTGCAGTGGTGGAACAGCGTTAATGGCCAGGCAGGCCCGCAGGTGGCCACGCCCTTCACCCACGTGCGGCATCTTTCTGCCAGCAGTTCGGGCAAGTGGCTGGCGGTTTCGGGTCTTGTCGCGGCCAAGGCGGTTTCGATGCCAGCCAAGCCCGCCGTGGCTCAAGCGGCCGTGGCGGTTCAATCGGACACGGCAAAATCGGACACGGCAAAATCCGAATCGCCAGAAGTGAAGGGGGCTGAATCTCGCACTGCCAGGATTGTGCGATCCGTCCCCAAGGCGGTCGTTGTGATTCTGGACGCAGCCACGCGCGAGGTGAAGCACACCTTGGAAACCGACGGGCAGATCATGGCCCTGCGGTTCGCCGGTGAAACACTGGTTACCGCCGGATCGGAAGGGAAGCTGCGACAGTGGAATGTCGAGACGGGCGAAATGGCCAGCGAGTTCGTCGCCCACGCGGGCCCCGTCACGGCCCTGGCTGTGGATACGGCCGGCAAGAAGGCTGCCACCTTTGGCGGGCCGGGCGCCTTGATTCGGGTGTGGGATCTCACCACCTGCAAGCAGATCTGCGAGCGGCTTAATCCTTCGCTGGGTCACGTTCCACAACGTTCGTTCGAATTCACCCCTGACGGCCAATCGCTGGTGTTCGCCAGTTGGCAGGAATGCCGCATCTCGAAGCTCCACAGCCAAACCCTGGAGCCGGCGTGGCCGACTGTGGGTCACGACGCCAGTGTGATGTCGGCCGTCTGGCAGTCCGATGGTCGACTCGCTTCGGCGGATGTGCGCGGCCGAGTCTTCGCATCCGACGCCGCCACTGGGGGCAGCACTCCGCTCAACAAGACTTCCCCCACGGTGGCAGCCAGTCCTTCGCTCATCAGTCCGCGCGGCGAAATGCTGGCCACGATGGGCAGCGATCAGTCGATGCGTCTCATCGAAATGGCCACCGGCGAGACCAAAGCAACCATCGGCCCCGGCATGCTCCTGTTGGCCAGCCCCACCGGCTGGTCGTTCAGTCCCGATGGCGGGCTGTTGGCGGCCTCGTGGTACAGCGTCGAGGCGAAGGGCTTCACGCTGAGCGTCTGGAATGGCCGCACGGGATTGCCCATCCATACTACTCCCACTGCAGCGACACGCGTGGTCTCGCTGGCGTTTTCGGCGGATGGCAAGTTCCTGGCCACGGCTTCGCAGAATGCCGGCAAGCATGAAGTGACGTTGTACGACACCGCCCAATGGAAGGCGATCTCCACGTTTTCGGGGCATGCGAACCTGATCTACAACCTGGCCTTTTCCGCCGACGGCGCCCGTCTGGCGACTGCCAGCCTGGATGGCACGGCTCGGCTGTGGAAGTTGCCCGAAGGGACTCCGCTGGCCAGCCTGCCGCATGAGTCGCCCGTGGTTGCCGTCGACATCTCCTCCGATGGTTCACGGCTGGCAACGTTGGCTCGCCATGGGGCGCTCAAGATCTGGGTGCTGTCGAGCAGCACCAACACGCTTGTTCCCGAGAAAACACACCTGCTTTTCCCGGCCGGTTCGCCGACTCAGTTCATGTTCGGCCCCGGAGCGTCCCCCGTGCAGCGAATGTTCTTCGCCCCCGATGGTCGGCATGTCACGGTCACCTGCGCCAACGGCGCCATCTATGTGATCCGCGCCGCGGGCAAGTAGTGTACTTTCGCAGAGGTGTGGTGACCTTTTGCGATCGCAACTTCACCGGCGGCTAGCGCCTTGCCGCTCACGAAACCACTGCCGACCGATACGCTCTTGCAAGTCCCCGGGCTTTCCGTCAGGTTGAAGCCCGCATTCAAGGGACCGCGCGATGAGCATTCTGAACCCCTGGCCGGCTATTCTGGCTCGCATCACCAAGGCCGTGCAGCAGGCCATGGTCAGCTACCATCGGCGCAAGGGGCACGTTCTTATCTCCGATACGACGCTCCGCGATGGCGAGCAGATGCCTCGCATTCACCTGTCGCCCGAGCAGAAGGTGCGGATTGCCCTGGCCCTGGAAGAGGCCGGCGTGCACTCGATCGACGCCGGGTTTGCGGCTTCCAGCGAGCGCGAGGTGACGGCGATTCAGGCCATGGTCCGCGCCGTGAAGCGGCCCGTGCTCACGTCGCTTGCCCGAACCTTGCCGGCCGATATCGACGCGGCCGATCGGGCGCTCGCGGGCCGGCCTCCGCACAAACGCGGGGTCAGTCTGCTGCTGGGCATCAGTCCGATCCATCGCCAGGACAAGCTCAAGAAGAACAAGGAGCAGATCCTGTCGATGATCGCCGACAGCGTCTCCTATGCCGCCAGCAAGTTCAACATCGTGGCCTTTGGGCCCGAAGACGCCAGCCGTACCGAGCCCGACTTTCTATGCCGCGCCTTTGAAGTGGCCATCGATGCGGGCGCCACCACGATTGGCTTTGCCGACACGGTTGGCTTCCTCACGCCCGAGAAGTGCCGCGACTACATCCGCCGCATCCAGGACGGGGTGAAGAACTACTCAAAGGCCCTGCTGGCGGTTCACTATCACAACGACCTGGGGCTGGCCGTGGCGAACAGCCTGATCTCGGTGGCCGAAGGGGCCAACATCGTGCAGGGGACGATCGGCGGCATCGGAGAACGGGCGGGCAACGTGCCGCTCGAGGAGGTCGTGCTGGCCCTGCAACTGCACGCCGATCAGTACCGCAAGAAGACCTCGGTCGACGCGACCAAGCTGCTGGGCCTTTGCCGGCTGGTCTCGGAGTTGACCGGCGTGCCGATCGCAGCCAACAAGCCAATCTCGGGCGAGAACATCTTCGCCACCGAGTCGGGCATTCATCAGGATGGCTTGCTCAAGAACCCCGACACGTACATGCCCTATCGCCCCCAGGTGATCGGCAGTTCTGGCTTCCGCCTGGTGCTGGGGAAGCACAGCGGACGCAAGGCCGTGGCCCATCGGCTCGAGTTGTTGGGGGTAAAGCTCGACGACGCGGGGGTCGAGGCCGTGCTGAAGCAGATCAAGGAGCTCGACGACGAGTCGCAGGCCGATCGCGACGAGGTGCTGCTTGGCTTGGTGGAGAAGCTGGGAGTTCGCCGCTAGAAGCATTGTGAATGCCCCCTTTCTTTACACACGCGAGCACGCGTGTTAGCGTGAGCCGACCCGCTTCATTCCCTCCTGGGAGGCCCACGATGCCCCGGCTCACATTCGCCTGCACCCCCGCCGTGCTTCTGCTGCTCACCGCTTCGGCCTTTGCTGCCGAGCCCGCCAAGCGAGTCTATCTCTGGCCTGAAGGTGCTCCCGCGGCCAAGGGGCAGGATGAACTCGATCGCCCCAGCCTGACCATCCATCTGCCCCCGGCCGACAAGGCCACCGGCACCGGTGTCATCGTCTGCCCGGGCGGAGGGTACCATGTGCTGGCGATCGATCACGAAGGGCAGCAGACGGCCAAGTGGCTCAACTCCGTCGGCGTGGCGGCGTTCGTTCTCAAGTACCGCTTGAAGCCCAAGTACGAGCCGGTCACTGCCCTGCTCGACGGCCAGCGCGCGGTCCGCTACCTGCGACAGAACGCCAAGGAATATGGCGTGTCGCCCAACCGCGTCGGCATGCTGGGCTTTTCGGCGGGTGGGCATCTCACGGCATCGGTCGGCATCACGCACGATGCGGGCGATCCGTCGTCGAAGGACCCGGTCGATCGCCAGTCCAGCCGCCCTGACTTCATGGTGCTGGTCTACGGCGGCGCGACCAGCGTGGGGGATGGCGCCTCGGCCAAGGGCTTCTCGGCCGGCACTCCGCCTGCGTTTGTGATTACGACTAGCGAAGATGGTTCTGCCGACAAGCACGTGGCCTGCTTCCTGGCGCTTCGCGAAGCCAAGGTCCCGGCCGAACTGCATGTGTATGGCGGCTACGGACCGCACGGCACCGGCATGGCCCCGGGCGATCCGGCGCTGGGCAACTGGCCCACGGCGCTGCAAGCCTGGATGCGCAAGGGCAACTTGCTGACCACGGCCGAGCGGGCCAAGGTGACGGGACGCGTGACGATCAAGGGGGCGCCGCTGCATCGCGGCTGGGTCACGTTCGTGTCGCTCGACAATCCCAACGCGCCGTCCCCTGCGCACTACATCGCCCACAAGGCGGATGGCAAGTTCACGTTCGATTCGACCACCGGTCCCGTGCCGGGCAAGTACCGTGTCGAGGTCCGCCAGGTCGCCACTGCACTGGAAGGCGAGCCTTCGGTCGAGGACGTGACGCTTTACCCGGACAATGTGCGGGCAGAGATCAAGCCGGGTGAGAACATGGTGGACATCGCCGTGAAGGGCGAATAAGCCCTTCGCCTAAACCATTCGTGTGGGCCTCGTTTCACTCTGCTCCACCCTTGAATCGCCCTATCGCTCGCGCGTCCAGCTTCCTGTCCAGAACGATTCGCTCGCTTCGCTCGACATCGAGCTCATGCTGTCGCCGGCCGGGCTGCTTGCCATGGCCAGCGTCCCCAGGTCGCCCTGGATCGCGCGCGACAAAAAGAACGCCAGGCCGAAGCCAAACAGGCCCACCCCGGCCATCACGCCAAACGCCAGCCGGGCCTGCGTGTCGATGACCACCAGGGCCGAGACCGCCAGGAACGGTGCCGAGACAGCAAGCCCGAAGAACAACCACGTCCGCTGGCCCAACCGCACCATGGCGTCGATGGCCCCCTCGTCGATCGAGTCGGGCGGAGAGAGGACCGGATAGACAAAACGGACCACGATGAACGTGACCAGAAAGAAACACATCGAACTGCTGATCAGGCCGCACAGAATCTGCGACGACATGAAGTGCAGATAGTGTGAGATCGTCAGCGCGCTTTCCGGGCCGACATGCAGGCGGATCCAGAGAGGGAAGGCCACGCCAGAGACCAGCCACTCGAACAGCGTGATCCAGGCAATCCAATCGCCCAAGGTCAGCGCGCGACGCCGCAGCCAGGCCTGCTGCACGGGGTCGCACGGCTTGCCTGCCTGCATCGCTCGGGCCGCGGCCAGCACGGGCAAGATCGCCCACAATCCCAGCCCGATGCCCAAGGAAAAGGCGATGCCGTTGACCGTCACCAACTGCACTTCGCGGAAGAAGGCCACCTCGGCCGGAGTCAACCGTTTGATGATCTCGTTCAGGTTATAGGCAATATTCAACAGCCCGGCGATGACATTCGGGAACAGCCCGGCCAGCACGATGGAGAAGGCCGGCCAAGTCGAGATCACCTGCCGCCAACTCCCCGGCGCGGGGCGGATGAGCTGCTGCACCTTGGGCTGCAGGCAAAGCTGTAGTTGCCGCGCCAAGTGCCCAGCGCTTGGCCAGCGGTTCGAAGGTTCGGCGGCCAGACACTTGAGCAGCACCAGGTCGAGTCCGGCCGGTGTGTTGGCCGGCAACTGGCCGCGGATCGTGGCCGGCACTCCTTCGCGTCGTCGTGCCGCGAGCAGGTTCAAAGTCTCCAACCAGCCAGCGGGAGATTGTTCCTCGCGTAGCGGGCGGTTGCCGGTCAGCAATTCCCACAACATCACCCCCAACGAATAGACGTCGCTGGCACCGGTGATGTCTCCCGGCTGTCGGGCGTGGGCCGGGTTGGCCGCCTCGAGTTGCTCGGGAGACATGTAGGCCAGACTTCCGCCGAAATACGCGGCCGGAGTTGCCCCTTCAAGCTTCGAGCTAAAGCTTACGTTAAAGTCGGCCAGCTTGGGCCCGCCGTCGGCCGCCAGCAGCACATTGGCCGGTTTGATGTCGCGGTGCAGCACGCCCTTGCGGTGGGCGTATTCCAGCGCGAGCGCCAGTTTCGATCCCAGCCAGCAGACAACCTCGGGCCAACTGGCCTGACTCAATCGCCGACGGCCCCCCTCGCTGACCATGCCATCTCCGGCGCCTGCCATCGCTCGATCGATCGCCGCCAGCAGCAACTGTCCATTACGGGCGTCGGCCGGAGTGCGCCGCACAGCATCGACCACTGACTGCAATGTCCCGCCAGGGATGTACTGCATGTAAAGCAGGCGAAGCTTCTTGTCGGGCAAATGCCGCTGATCGAAGACGCGCACGATGTGTGGATGATCGAGTTGGGCCATCGTCTGCGGTTCGTCGCTCTGCTCGGCCGAGACCTTAAGGGCCACCAGCCGCTGCATCGTCCGTTGCCGCGCCAGATAGACCGTGGCAAACGCCCCTTTGCCCAGCACGCTGATCAGATCGAAGTCGTCGAGCTTCTCGCCTACTTCGGCCGGCTCAGGACTTTTGGCCGCCACGAGGGACAACGTCGTCGTGGCCGAGTCGCGGCTTATCAGCCGCTCGAGTTCGCTGGCCTGGCCTGGGAAACGCCGGCGGTATTCGGTCAGCTCGGCCGCCTCGCCATGCTGGCGGCGCACGTGCAGCTCTTCGTAGATCAGATCGCACGGCAAGCGCTCGGCCAGCTCGCGGTGCTCTTGCTGATACGCTTCCAGCAGCTTGGGCATCCCCCGTTGAAAGCGCTGTGCCAGGTCGATTTTCACCAGCTCGACCAGCGTCAACATGCGCAGCGCGGCTGGTTCCACGGGCAGATAGCTGGCCAGGCTCGGCACGGCCGGCTGATTCCACGCGGCCGTGAACGCCTGTGCTCGTTCGGCCAGCGACTGCCACAGCTCGCCAGCCTGGAATGCGTCGAGTGTGTCGTCGAGTTTCAACGGCGGCTCGTGCGCGGAGAGGTAGAGAGCAGACCCGCGGCACGGTGTCGCGAGCGAAGGGTGATTGTACCGCGAGGGGCCCCGATTGGGGATTGCGCTCCGGCTTCGCCCCCCACGAGTCCGGAAGACGGCCCTTGCCCGCGCCCCTACAATGACCCGATTGAATGACCACCCACTCGCGGAGAACCGCTCATGCCTTTGCATTTTCCCAGGCCAATTTTCACGGCGTTTGTCTTGGCCCTCTGCGCGTCGGCTACGCTCGTGGCACCCGCTCATGCCGACGATTGGCCGCAGTGGCGCGGCCCGAATCGAGACGGAGTCTGGAACGAGAAGGGCATCATCGAGAAGTTCGCCGGCCCCGATCTCAAGCCACGCTGGGAAGTGAAGATCGGCAGCGGCTACTGCGGGCCTACGGTCGCCGCCGGGCGAGTCTATGTGATGGACCGCGAGTACGAGCCCAAGCAGACCGAACGGGTCTATTGCTTCGACTCCAAGACCGGCGAAAAGCTCTGGAGCCACACGTACGACTGCGTGTATCGCGGAGTCGACTACGTGGCCGGTCCGCGGGCCAGCGTCACGATCCACGACGGCCGGGCCTATTCTCTGGGGTCCATGGGGCACTTCCATATCTTCGACGCCGCCAGCGGTAAGATCCTGGTCGAGAAGGACCTGAACACCGAGTACAAGATCGACTTCAAGAGCGAGACGGAGAAGAGCCGCATGCCGATCTGGGGCATTGCCGCAGCTCCGCTGATTGAAGGGGATCTGGTCATTCTGCAGATCGCCGGCCGGCCGAATGCCTGCTTGATCGCTCTGGATCGCAAGACCGGCGAAGAACGCTGGAAGGCCCTGAACGATCGGGCTTCGTACTCTGCGCCGATTGTCATCGATCAGGCGGGCAAGCGAGTGCTGGTCTGCTGGACCGGCGACAACGTGGTGGGCCTGAATCCGACCACCGGCGAGACCTATTGGAGCTACGGATTCAAGCCGACGCGCATGGTGATCTCCATCGCCACGCCCGTCTTTCACAACGACCGGCTATTCGTGACCTCGTTCTACGACGGCTCGGCGATGCTCAAGCTGGGCCGCGATGCGACCACCGCCGAGGAACTATGGCGCAAGCTCGGCCCCGACGAACAGCACACCGAAGCGTTGCACTCCGTCATGTGTACTCCCTATCTCGAAGGAGATTACGTTTACGGGGTCGACAGCTACGGCGAACTCCGCTGCCTGGACGCCAAGACCGGCGAGCGGATCTGGGAAAGCCAGAAAGCCGTGCGACGGGCCCGCTGGAGCAACATTCACATGGTCAAGAACGGCGACAAGATGTGGATGTTCAACGAACAGGGCCAGCTTCTGATCACCAAGCTGTCCCCTGCTGGCTTCGAGGAAATCAGCCGGGCCCAGTTGATCAATCCCACGATGGACCAGTTGCGTCAGCGGGGCGGAGTCTGCTGGACCCACCCGGCCTTTGCGGACAAATGCATCTTCATCCGCAACGACGAAAAGCTGATCTGCGCGAGCCTGGCGGCAGAATAAGCGGGTGGAGTGCCTTGCTGCCCGCGTCATGCTTCACCCACGACAAAATTTTGCTTACACGGGGCGAACCTGTACCGGCAGACCGCTGTCTTGAGGGCTTCTTGGTCCGCAGGACTGCCGGCCTGCAGGACACTCACCCAGGTCCTTGGAATATACCTTCCACCCGCCCCAAATTCCCACCGTGCGGGCGACGCTCCTCCCTAACGAAGGGTGCCCCTTTTCCACGCCTGTTGGTCGAGCTATGATTCCGGTTTGGTTTTTGCGTCCGGAGCATGCCCATGCGTCACGTGATCAGCGCACTCGTGCAGAATGTCCCGGGGGTGCTTGCGCACATCTCCGGCATGTTGGCCTCGCGAGGCTTCAACATCATCAGTCTGGCCGTCGGTGAAACCGAGAATGCCGAGCTCTCGCGGATGACCTTTGTGGTCATTGGCGACGACCGCATGCTGGACCAGGTACGCAAGCAGCTCGAAAAGGTCATTACGGTCGTCAAGGTCGTGGACATCAGCGCCCACGACTATGTGGAACGCGACCTGATGCTGATCAAGGTCTCGGCCCCCGCCGGACGCCGGCACGAGGTCCGCGAACTGACCGACATTTTCCGCGGCCGGATCGTCGACGTGGGCACCGACCATGTCATGATCGAAATCTCCGGCCAGGAGCGAAAAATCGAAGCCTTCATCGACCTGATGCGTCCGTTCGGCATCATCGAACTGGTTCGCTCCGGCCGCATCGCCATGGTACGAAGCAGCCCGGGTGAGCCCGGCGCGAGCGGCTGAGGCAGGGGTCGGGGATCGGGGGTCAGGGATCGGCCCGAAGTTGAGAGGGCGGAGCCCTGCTCGAGTACGAGAGGTGTTAGGTGCTGGGTGTTAGGTGTTAGACTGCCAGCGCCGACCGCTTCTTACTTGCCAGATCTACTCCCGCCTTTGATTCGCGTTCCTGCCCCGACAGCCTAACACCTAGCACCCAACACCTAACACCTTTGCTTCCCTTCGGGCTGACCCCCGATCCCTGACCCCTGACCCCTATTTCCCCTCCAGAGACCCCCATGCCAGTCACCGTTTACTACGATGCCGATGCCGATCTGTCGGTCCTCAAGAACAAGACCATCTCCATTATTGGATATGGCTCGCAAGGACACGCCCAGGCTCAAAACCTGCGCGACAGCGGGCTGAACGTACTCGTAGGACAACGCCCTGGCAGCCCGAACTACGACCTGGCGGTGAAGCACGGCTTCGCCCCGGTCAGCGCCGACGAGGCGGCCGAGAAGGGTGACTTGGTCAACATCCTGCTCCCCGACGAGGTGCAGGGGGACATCTACAAGAACCACATCAAGAGCCACCTGAAGCCGGGCAACGTGCTGATGTGCTCGCACGGCTTTAACGTCCACTTCGGTCAGGTTGAGCCGCCGCAGGGCGTGGACCTGGCGCTGGTCGCCCCCAAGGGCCCCGGCCACCTGGTTCGCAGCGAGTATGTGAAGGGGGGCGGCGTTCCCAGCCTGTTGGCTCTGAGCCCCGGCGCCAGCCAGGAGACCCGCAAGCTGGCCCTGGCCTATGCCAAGGGGATCGGCGGCACCCGCGGCGGTGTGATCGAAACCAGCTTCGCTGAAGAGACCGAGACCGATCTGTTCGGCGAGCAGGTCGTCCTCTGCGGCGGCGTCAGCGCCCTGGTCAAGGCGGCCTTCGAGACCCTGGTCGAGGCCGGCTACCAGCCCGAGATGGCCTACTTCGAGTGCATGCACGAGCTGAAGCTGATCGTCGACCTGTTCTATCAGGGCGGCCTGAACTACATGCGTTACAGCGTCTCGAACACGGCCGAGTTCGGCGACTACACTCGTGGTCCCCGGATCGTGACCGAAGAGACCAAGAAGGAAATGAAAAAGATCCTGAAGGAGATCCAGGGAGGCCAGTTCGCGAAGGAGTGGATCCTGGAGAACAAGGCGAACGCTCCCGCCTTCAAGGCCACGCGTCGCGCCGAGCGGAACCATCCGATCGAGCAGGTCGGCAAGCGTCTCCGCAGCATGATGAAGTGGATCGACGCCAAGGAAGTGTAAACAAACTCGCGACGGCTCTCACCTGAAGAGAAGAGCAGTGATCCGCGCACCAGGGCAGGCGATTCGTCGCCTGCCCTTTTTCGTTTCGAGACAGCAACGTGCAAGGGATCAAAAGCTCGTCACGGAAGAAGCGTTGCCGCGACCCCTGCCAGCTTGCCTGGCACGGTGAAGAAGGTTGAAAGGCTAGATAGCACAGTCTCCCTCAACTTCATGCCCTTGGTGCGACCGCTGCGGTCAGAGTGCGTCAAATCCTCGTGCGAAGCGGCCTCTGGCCTCCCGGCTGGCTAATGACCGACTCCGACCGTCTGCTGCACGAAGAATGGCTTCGCCAGCACGGTGATGAGTGAGTCGACCAAAAGCCCCGAACGGGGCGAGATCCGATAGCCCAGGCCGAAGGCCTGGGTTGCGAGCCACCAAGCAAACAGAAGCCCCAAAGGGCGAGACTGTTGCGCCGCCTGTCTCGCCCCTTCAGGCCTTGAACCCCTTCTCGCCGATTCCCAGGCCTGCGGCCTGGGCCCTCGAATATCGGCCCTTTGGGCCATAGAGTCTGCATCAAAAATCGCAAATACGATCACGAATAGATGTTTATTAGATCTAAATTTGATATACTAAGAGATGGAGATGTAGAGCAAAGGAGGTCTACCGACAAGCAATCATTGTCTGCGTGGCAAGTCCGTCTCGCCGCCGGTTCTTCCCCATCGGGGAACGCGCTGATGCTGCGCCATGGCCCCAACGCCCCTTTTCCGCGCTCCCAAAGTGTGAACTCGAAAAGTTACATCGAGTCGAGGCAAGAAGCGGGCGCCAACTCGAAAAGTTTGCACGGCGCGAAGGGGACGGACCGGCCACCAACTCGAAAAGTTACACACGAGGCAACCTTCAACCCGAAAAGTTGTATCCCTCGCGTGGGTGTCGGGCTGTAAAATATACTACATCAACTCGAAAAGTTACACATCATCAGATTCATAACAGGTAAAAATTACAGCACAACTCGAAAAGTTACGCGCTAAGCTCAGCGCCGCGGTATAGCTTAGCGCTGAGGTCGAGCTAAGCGCGCTCAAGACGCGGCGACAGATGGAGCGGCACTCTCTTGTCCATCTTCCACGCGATGTGAGTCGTCACGTCCACCCACCGTGGGCAAACGTCAGGCAATCTCAAAGATCGCTTCGATCTCGACCGTGATGTTCCCGGGCAGCGAGCCCATGCCCACGGCGCTGCGAGCCCCGACGCCGGCATCGGATCCGAAGATCTCGGACATCAACTCGCTGTAGCCGTTAATGACCTGCGGATGATCTTTGAAATCGGCCACGCAGTTGACCATGCCCAGCGACTTGATCAGCCGCTTGACGCGATCCAGGCTCCCCAGGTTCGCCCGCAACGTGGCCAGAATGGCCAGTCCGGTCTGACGCGCGGCGGCACGGCCTGCTTCCAGGTCTGCGTCCTGCCCCACGCGGCCCGTCATCAACGACTTGTCGGATTTCAGCGGGCCATGCCCCGACACATAGGCCAGATTGCCAACCACGACCACCGGCTTGTAGACGCCGGCCGGCTTGGGGGCAGGAGGGAGCTCGAGCTTGAGTTCAATCAGGCGATTTTCGGGGCTCATACAAGAGGCTCCGGAGACGTCGGTGGGGAGGAAATCAGGCCCAAGTCGGGCTCGGCTGATCCTACCCGCACTGCCGGGTGAGAGAAAGCAGCAACGGCGAAGTAGGCTCACACATTCACACCACGGCACCCGTGCCCGTCTCACCTGGAGCTTCCGCTGCTTCGCGCAGATCGCGGACCTGTCGGGCGAGCTCGATCACGGTCGTCTCGCGCGTCGCCGTTTCCAGGATCACGATCGTCGAGCGGCCAAAACTCCAGCCGCTGGTCTCGCCCGGATTGATGAGCAGCCGGCCCTGCTCGTCGTGCTCGATCCGCGGCTTGTGCGTGTGACCGAAGACGGCGATATCGTAGTCGTCGGTCAGTCCGCGAAGTTGTCGCTTCATGTGGGTGATGACGAACCGGGTATTGTCCGCGGTCGTCAGCCGCACGGGCGGTTCCGACAGCTTGCCCACCAGTCGAAACCCCGACAGCAGGCCCGACTTATTCCCTTCGTTGTCGCCGAAGCAGGCCACGACCGGGGCCTTGAGCCGCTTGAGCGGCGGCACGGCGATCGTCGAGACCAGGTCGCCGGCGAACAGGACCAGCTCGACCTGCTCTTCGTTGAAGCGTTCGACCGCCAGGCGGATATGGGCCAAGTGGTCGTGAGTGTCGGCAAAGATTCCGATCCGCATCGCAGAGATCTCGTGGAGTCAGCGGCTTGTCGCGAAATGCGAGCCAAGCCACGAACCGCCAGTAGACAATCGGCTTCTGCCGACGTCAACGAAAAGCCCGGCGCAGGTTGAACCCCAACTTGGCCGCGCTTTAAAGATGCTATTCGTCCACCATCTCAATCAAGTGGTCGCTATAGAAGAAGGACCGATCTGGCAGATTCTCGAGCGGAGCCCCCAACAGTTCGCGGAACAAAATCCGAAAGTGGTTGACCGGAGTTATGGAGGACGAAAGTTCGCGGGTGATCGATTCGGGAGCATGGATCGCCGAAAAGATCGCAAGCCGCTCGGCTACTTGTTCGGTACTAGGTTCGTCCGGCTTGCCCAGAATTCCCCCGCCATGATCGGCCTGGATGATGACAATGGGCTTGGCCTTGCCGGCGCAAACGCTGTCCACCATCTCGAGTAGGCGAGCGTTGAGATAGTCAATCTGCGACACGTAGGCCTTCATCACTTTGGAATCGTAGAGTTCGTTCGGCGGATAGAGGTAATCCTTCTCAGGGACGAGGCCCTCCGCACAATAAACAAAGGGAGGGTGGGGCAGCATGACGTGTGCAAACGTAAAGCAGGGCTGGTCGTCTTGGCGAACTTCGGCCAGGCGTTGAAGCTGCCCCTGCAGATTGGAGAGATAGATTTGCGACGGAACCTGGTAAGCCAGCATCGGGGGTTGGCAGATCGTGGTCGAGAGAAATGTCCCGATGTAGGCCGGAATTATCGAGCCTCGCGAGCTTTCGTCGGCGAGGGAGCTGCTTTCGAGAGGGGGGAACGCCGAGCCCACGTACCGATAGCGGTAGCCATGCGAACGTAACACTTCGGCTGCTTTCGAATCTCGAATTCTCGTCCAAAGGACCGAATCGGCGCTGGTCGGGACAGAGCCCGCAGGCAGCTCCAGATATTGCATATTCAACGTCGAGGAGACGGAAAAGCGGGTTTGCGAGTAGTTAGACTTCGCTTCACTTCGAATCTTGAATCCGCGTTGGGCCAGCGAATCTTCAAACGGTGTGTTGTCATAACCTGCATAACGCTTAAGCATGTCGCTTCGCGCGTACCCATCGACCAGGATGAAGTAGATATCGGGTCGCGGGCCTGGAGTCTGAGAAGTCGCTACAACGACCGGCGGAATGATTGTTTGTGTGCCCGCACTCCGGATCTCCTTTGCGAGAGAAGCCGTGGCAAGGCATATCATCAGGCCGGCGACGACTCGCGATAAGCGAACCAGGCGAAAGATCGACTCGGTTTGCGCACGACAAAGCCAAGCGGTAATCAATCCCGTGACCACTGCGTAGGCAAGCACTAGCCACATGTGCCGAACGCCAAAGCTCATCAGCGCCCAGTGCGCATGACCGTAGGTAAAGAAGTTCAACACGACTAACGTCGCTGTAATGGCGCGCATTTCCCCCCTTCGCAACACCCAATGACAGGCCGCGACGATGAAGCCGCAGACGATCCACGTAAACCCGAAGGTAGCAAAAACGTTGATCCAGCGCGGCGCCTCGCCGAAGTAGGCAAGCCAGACACTGAGAGGAAAGACCGTTGCCACGAGCCACGGGGTGGCAACATCCCACCAGGTCGCCTGGTTGCCAGTCGACGCCCCCTCTGTCATCGCAACACGCGCAAGAAGAGCAGCGTTCGCGGCGACTCTGGCAAAGGCCGTTCGTCGAGCACCTCGAACCTTGCCGAGAGCGACGCGCGGACCTGCTCCAGCGTCAGGCTTTCGTACTTCTCGGTACGGTGTCGCGTCAGTCGGGCGAACATGGGATCGCTCGGGGGGACGAACTCCAGCACCAGCAGGTCGCGTGTCAAATCGGCCAGTTGATCGCGGATCATCGCCAGAGGAAGGTTGCCGCTGACCAACAGATGATGCAACAACGCGAGCGCCAGCACACAGTCCGACGGGGCGCGTGCCAGAAACGACGTCCGCTCTTCATTTCGGAATCCCAACCCGGGGCTGGGGCTCGTCAAGTCGCCGACCACCGGCGAGATGTCGGCCGGAGTCTTTCGCAGCCGGCGATACAACAGCTCCACTGCGTCGTGGTCGCTGTCGACCGAGATCACCCGCGCCCCCGTGGCCGCGGCCAGAAAGCTGTAGTCCCCGGTGTTCGAGCCAAGGTCCAGCACCGTGCGTGGGCGGTGCTTTTCCAGAAATTCGCGAACCAGGTTCTTTTTGAACTCCTCGGCCGACTTCTCGTAGCTGCACGCCTGAGTGTAGTCGGCCCACACGCCGGCGGGTCGATAGGCCTGGGCGAGCTTCTGGAGCTTTCGCTTCAATCGCTCCAGGTTATAGCGCAGCGCACGGGGATCACCCCCCGTTTTCTCCGTCGAAGGTACTTGGGCCGGCGCGGCGGCTTGAGTCGATGGGGCCGCGGGGCGATCGGCCCTGCCCGAGAACCAAAGGGGCAACGAGACGTCGAGCCACAGACGGGGATCGAACACGCGCCGCCAGCCCAGGCATCGGCCAACCTTCTCAACCGACTGTCCCTGCGGATTGGCGATGAAGTAGGAACGGGGATCCCAACCACAATAGAGCGACAGCAGCAAGGGATAGATGAACATCTGCTGGAACTGCCCCAAGGCGTGCCAGACGTCGCTTCGCGCAGGGCGTTCGATGGAAGGGATATCGATAAAGACGGCGCGCCCCCGCACGAACTGGACGTTGTAGGCGGTCGCGTCTTTCAGCGACCAACCATACTCCAGCAGGTCGAGCTGAAGTTGCAGCGTATGCAAGCCCGCGTCGGCCAGCATCGAGACCGGCCATTCATAAGGATACGTTACGGGAGCGATCCGCTCGTGCTCCAGAAAATGCTCGTAGTCGGGATGCTCACCTCGAAAGGCGGCCAGCAAGTTGGCGTCGTCAGGTCGCCAGGACCGAACAAGCCGTCCTTCCTGCATCCAGCGCGCAATGCGCCCCTCGGCTTGAAGCTCGGAGAAACGCCCCCAGGCGGCGTCGTCGATGGCGCGAAAGATGCGATCCTCGCGCTCAAAAACGTAGCCGGCCGGATCACGAAACGAACCTGGAACCCGACAGCTAGCCCCCAATGCTGGGGGGGTCATCGCGAGGTCAACGTTTCCGACGAAGCAGACTCGGCTACCTCAACCACGGGAGGCGTTTCGCTCGATTGCTTAGTGGGAATTACGCTTGAGACATAGCCCCAGATCACGTCGCGGAACACGATCAAACTGCCGACCGAACTGGCGATCAGAGCCTGAACCAGAAGCGTACCGGATCCAGGATCGATATACCCCAGGAGCAAAGTGTGCATGGAAGACCTTTCGACGGCCCCTGATTCTGGCCCGTCTTGCAAGAGGTAGGTTTGACTGCCCGCAGTAACTTCCCCTCAAACCAACCTCGGTATTCTTATTTCAAGGAATCCACACTACAAGCCATTTCTTAATATTTCTTGCCCACCGGGTCACTGGCTTTACCAATCTCGCCGCAACTGGGGTCCGCGACGGATGCAATCCGTGTCAAACGGACTCGATGACATCGCCAAGGCACGAGAAGAGATCCTCAATCATGCAGGGCTTGCTGATGACTTGGCGGGCACCTGCATTTCGAGCTTCTTCCAGATCATCGATGCGCGGAAAGCTCAGCAACGCCACCACGGGGACAGGAGCAAGTTGCCTGACGAAGTCGGCCAGGCTCGTGCGCGCCTCGCGATCCGCCCGTGCCGCCAGGGAGTTGCCGTCCCATAGCCCCGCCACGATTTGTGTGGCCGGCATGGGGCTCTCCAGGTCCTGCCAGAGGATGGGATGAAAGCCGCGGAAGCGCGCACCCTCGGCGATCCATTGCCGCATGGCATAGCTCCCGGCGGCCATCACAACGCGCTTCTCTGGAGGAAGAGGTCCGCCCGAAGTCGAAGTTGGCGTTGCCAGCCTGGCCAAAAGTCGCTCGTCGTCGGTGGTCGTCAGGGGCAACATCCAATCGGGCGTCAACCCGATCTCATGCCGCAACAGGTCCGCGCGCCATTGCTGCACAGCCTGATGCCAATAGACTCGCTCCGCGGCTCTCCAGGGACGACCCGAGCGAAGTTCGCCCTCGCACCAACTGCCGGCCAGTTGCACGATCGGCAGCAGCGGGGCCAGACGCCGCAGGGTATCGATTTCTGCGGGGGCGATCTCTCCCGGCCTGCCCCGGGCGACCACCAGCAAGTCGGCGGATGATCCGCGGCCAAGCATTTCGCAAACTTCGCCCAAGCCTTCCAAAACCCGCACGTCGGCATGGCGACGCAGCCAGCGATTCTGCTCCGCCCATTCGTCCCGCGCCGGTGCGCCGATCCACCAGACATCCAAACGGCGTGTCATGCGGGCCTCGGCGTGTAGACAACCCGATAGACCATGAACTCAAGTCCCGAGATCGACATCCGCAACTCTTCCAGCGGATACGGAAGCGAAGCAGGCAGCATCACCCGAGCCCGGTCGGACAATAGTGTTTCGCCGCTGTGGGCCAGGTCCTCGCCCAGCTTGTAGGCCAGATTCACGGAGTCGCCGAAACAGTCTGCGCCGCGAATCCATAGGATGCGCCCAAAATCGATGCCGATGCTTACTTCCAGGGCGCGATCGCCCACTCGCGCTGCGCGATTCTCGAGAGCGCCATGAATGGTTGCGGCCGCCTGGATTGCCTGAGCCGGTGTGTCGAACAGGGCCATCAGGTTGTCAGCCTCGCACTTCACCACATGTCCTGCGGAGGCTTCGACCAACGGGGTGGCCAGAAGCTGCATCTCGCGGATTAATCCCAGGTAGGCCAGGATTCCATTCCGCCGGACGTACAGCGAGAAATGGCTCATGTCGAGCGCCAGCACGGCTTTCTCAACGCCGTACTCGGCCCATATCTGCGCTTCCAAGTCGGCGCGATCGGCCAAGGGCGCACCGCGCAGTTGGTCAATGCGGGCGTAGAAGTCCGCGGCTATGGAAGATTCGGATGGGGATCGCACGAGGTACTCCGGCAAGGAGGCAGGCATTGAGCCGCTGTAGCCTAGTCCCCGGCAGCGACCCGCGAAACCCTGGTGCTTTGTCCGCGCTCGTACTGGGGCGCAGGCAGGCCATGCGGTTGCCACGGCATTGCCACGTCTGGGTCCCGAATCTTCGACTTGTCAAAGCACTACGTGCGAACCTCGGCTCCCATCCGGATTTCGTATTTATCGAGCATCCGGTACAGCGTCCGACGGTTGATGCCCAGGGCACGCGCGGCCTTGGCTTTGTTTCCCCCTTCACGGGCCAGAATCTCGACGATGTGCATGCGTTCGATCAAGGCCAGCGAATCGCCGTTGGCCTGCTTCGGCAAAGGTGCAGTGCCCCCGGGCGATGCAGCATGAACGGGCATCGCTGCCCCATTCACGGGCGCAATGCCGCTGATCTCGTGTGGCAAATCCGAGAGGGAGATCGTCTGATGGTCGGCCATGATCTTGGCTCGCGCCAGCGCATTCGCCAACTGTCGGATGTTGCCGGGCCAGTTGAAACGCTCCAAGGCGGCCAGCGCTTCCGGCTGGATCTTCCAATCCGGCGCCAGGAAATGTCGCACTAGCAGCGGAATATCTCCGTGACGCGCGCGAAGCGGGGGCAGTTCGAGCGACATCACATTGATGCGATAAAAAAGGTCTTCGCGAAAACGGCCGGCCCGCACCTCTTCCTGCATGTTGCGATTCGTCGCGGCCAGCAGCCTTACGTTCACTCGGCGTTCCTTCAACGATCCGATCCGCCGCATCTCGCCGTTTTCCAGCACCCGCAGCAACTTCGCCTGCAATGAGCCTGGCATTTCGCCGATCTCATCGATGAACAGAGTGCCGCGGTCCGCCACTTCAAACAGCCCGGGCTTCGCGCTCACCGCGCCGGTGAAGGAGCCTTTTTCGTGTCCAAAGAGCTCGCTTTCCAGCAGCGTCTCCGGCAAAGCCGCACAGTTGATGTTCACCAGCGGCTTGTCAGCCCTCAGGCTGTGGCGATGCAGCGAGCGGGCGACCAGCTCTTTGCCGGTGCCGCTTTCGCCCTGAATCAGAATGGCGCTGTCCGTGGGACCCGCCCGCGCGATGAGCCGCTCCACTTCGCGCATGGCGGTCGAGTCGCCGACCATTTCGCTTCGCGCTTCTCGCTGCCGCAACACGGCCTTGAGCTGCTGATTCTCTTTGCCCAGTTGACCATGCTCATAAGCTTTTTGGATCAGGATCTCCAACTCGGCCAGAGGGAACGGCTTGGCCAGATAGTCGAAGGCCCCCAGCTTCATGGCCTGAACGGCCGTCTCGACGGAGCCTTGACCAGTCAGCATCACCACCTGGCAGTCAGGATCGGTCTGCTTCAACTTCTCCAGGCATTCAATCCCCGACATGCCGGGCATCATCAGGTCGGCCACCACGACGTGGAAATGCCGTTTCTCGATGAGCCCCAATGCCTCAGCCCCGTCGGAAGCTTCTTGCACCTGATAGCCGCGGCGGAGGAACCGCCTGGCAAGCGTGCTGCGAAACTCGGGATCGTCGTCGACAAGAAGGAGATCGATGATGTCGGGATCGGCCGTCACAGAAATGACCCTCAGGAGTGCGCATTGGTCGCCTTGCGACAGGCACTTTTGCAAAGGGAGTGCCGTTGCGTGGGTGAGAAGAGATCTGACGCCCGCTCTCGCCCGCAACCTACAGATACACCAGTAGTTGCAACTTTCCAAGCAAGTTTTACGATTCCCACCTGCGCGGCCCGCGACCAAGCAAGTGTGCGTTTTGGCACACCATGATACACAATTCGCTCGCTTGTGTTGCTCTGCGCCGCCAGCGCCCGGCGAGATTACACGGCGAAAAGGCCCGAAGGTCCGTTTTCGGTGGTTGGCATTGGAGTTGCATTCTCCTTACTTGTCCCTTACTCGAATGGAGGTTTGCCATGGTCACGAAAAAAATCATCTTTGCCACGGACTTCTCGCATCATTCGGACGCGGCCTTGAGTCAGGCAGCCTCACTCGCTCGCGACAGTGACGGAACGCTCTTGATCGTCCACGTCGAGGAGCTTCCCACGCTGTACGGAGAGGGCTCGATGTACTACGGAGTGCCCGAACCGGACCGAAGTGCTCTGGAGAAAATGCTGGCGGCGATCGTGCCCGATGACCCGAGCGTCCGTTACGAGCATCGACTGCTGTTCGGCAGCCCCGCCGAGGAACTGGTGGGTCTGGCCGAGCGCGAGAAGGCCGATCTCATTGTCATGAGCACCCATGGCCGAACAGGCTTGATGCGGATGCTGATGGGGAGCGTCGCCGAACTCGTGGTTCGAAAGGCCTCCTGCCCGGTACTGACGTTTAAGCCGGCGCCTGCAGAGAAAGTCGTCGTCTAAGCGTGGTGGATGATTGCGATCCGCAATGACGCGGATCGCCAGGAAACGAGGTGTGCCATGTCCCAGCCCTTTGAAATCTATGTGCATGGAGTTCGCGCGGACCATGCCGAGCTCGAGACAATCGACCGCGCTCTACGGGCGTCCCTCGATGCGGGCGAACGTGCCCAATGGAAGCCGCAAGCGACGCTGGAGATCGTCAAACAGCTCGACTCGATGAGCCAGCATCTCGAACGGCATTTTGCGAATGAAGAAGCGGGCGGCTACATGGAAGAGGCGCTCGCGCTCGCGCCTCGTTTCAGTTCGCAAGCGGCTCAACTGCTCAAGCAGCACGCTCAATTGAATCAATCGTTGGTGCAACTGGGGGCTGCCGCCCGTCGGGCCCAAAATGCCCCGGAATCGTGGCCGCAACTGACCGATCAGGTGATCGAGCTGTTGAAGAAGCTGGAAGCGCACGAAGCGGCCGAAAACCGCATCATGCAGGAAGCCTTCAATGTCGACTTGGAATTGACTGAGTAGAGCTGCGAAGGCGATTGAGTAGGGTGTCGTCGCGTGAGGCGTTCGTAACGCCCCGCTCGACGACACCCTGCTGCGTTTCGAACGTCGCTTAGACGTCGTCGTTGCTGGTTTCGAATTTGCTGCGCCACTGATCAAGATGTTCGAGGCAGATCGAATTCCCCTGCGCTACTGCGATCAGCGCATCGGGCGAGACACGGGCTGGCAGCCCGGTCCGTTCGGCCAGGAATCGATCCAACCCACGCAGCAATGCGCCGCCGCCAGCGAGCACCAGACCATGATCGACCAGATCCGAGGCCAGCTCGGGGCTGGTGTGATCGAGCGTTCCTTGGATTCCTTCGACGATGGCCGAGAGCGGTTCGGCCAGCGCCTGGCGGATTTCTTCGCTGGTCACCGTCGCCCGACGGGGCATGCCCGAGATGGAATCGACCCCGCGGACTTCGTCGACCAGTTCTTCGTCCAAGGGGGCTGCACTGCCGATGTCGATCTTGAGTTGCTCCGCGGTCGAGAGGCCGATTTTGAGGCTGTAATTGCGGCGCAGGTAGTCGACGATCGCCTGATCCATCGCATCGCCGGCCACCCGCAGCGATTGGCTGGCCACGACGTCGGCCAGGCTCACCACGGCGACCTCTGTCGTCCCGCCGCCGATGTCGCAGACCATGCTGGCGACCGGTTCCATCACGGGTAGTCCCACCCCGACCGCCGCCGACATGGCCTCTTGCATCAAGAACACTTCGCGCAAGCCGGCCCGCTGGGCGCTGTTGTACAGCGCACGCTTCTCGACCGGCGTAATCGAGCCCGGCACTGAGAGCAACGCCCGCGGCTTCACGCCCCAGCGACTTCGCTCCACCTTGCGAAGAAAATAGCGGAGCATCGCTTCGCACAGCTCAAAGTCGGCAATCACCCCTTCGGCCAGCGGGCGAACCACGGTGATCGAGTCGGGCGTGCGGCCCAGCATCTGTCGGGCGAGGTGTCCCACGGCGCAGCCGCCGGAGAGGATGCGGTTGGTCCCTTCGGCCACGGCGACGACCGAGGGCTCGTTGAGCACGACCCCTTCGCCGGGGACGCTGATCAGCGTGTTGGCTGTGCCAAGATCGATCGCCAGATCGACGGCAAAATAACCCCAGAATGACGGGAACATCCTTGTCCTTTCGGCTTGGGTGCCGAGTGTGTCAAACGAACTGGCCGGCGAGGGTTCGCCGGCCAGGTTCAAATGATCGCAGCGTGAGTAATCACAGCGTGAGTGATCACAGCGTGAAAAATCGCAGTGTGATTCATCACAGTGACGGTCCCTCCCTGGTCCGTCCATTCGTAACTTGCGGGTACGCTAGGCCAAGATCGTCGGGCTCGTGCCGGGTTGGACCGCCGCGGGGATCGAGGCCTGGTCGGCCTTGAACTTCCACTCGTAGCGTTCCATTTCCTTGCAGAGCATCGTGATGCCGATCACCAGGGCCACCAACGCCACGAAGAGAAGCGCGGTGTAGATGTCAGCCTTGGGCTTCTTGACGTAGACGCCGCCCGGATTAGCGGAGTTTTGTGGCGACATGGTCCATTTTCTCGAAGGGGCCTTTGCGGGATTCGGGGATAACCTTAGCGACCGACTGATCGGCCTTGGATTCGATGACCTGAATGCGGCCCAGATACTTGGGCGTGGCACCCAGGCGGAAGACTTCGAGCTGATGATTCTTCAGGATGCCGTCGTCGCTGCCCAGCGAGATAGTGACCAGATCGCCCCCTTCGTTGAGGGCCAGGATCACGCCTTCCACGCGGGGCGGCTGCTCGAAGTTCTGTGGCTGATGCTCCGACAGACCGTGGTAAGCCAGGATACCCTGCATACCGACGATCTTGCCGCCCAGGTCGCGATTGTAGTTCTGTAGACGCTCGACTTCGTAGTTGGCCTGATTCTTATCGTTGGTCAACTTCACGGTGGTGTCGAAGTGCTGGTTCTGCACGGCCACCGCCTTGAGGAACTTGGCCCGCTCAATGCCGACTTCTTCGCGGCGAGCAGTCAGGGCGATGTCGATGCGGTTCATGGCCTCGGCCGCTTCGCGTGCCTTGGTTTCCAGCATGTTCTTTTCAGTGGTCAGCATCGCGACCTGGCCGCGGGCCACATCGAGATTCTGGATTGCCGTCGCGACGGCCGCCTTGGCCGCTTCTTCCTTGGCAGCGAACTCGGTCTTCATCCGGTCCATTTCGTTCAACTGTTCGTCGGCCGTATTGTTGGCCAATTTCAGTTGACCGCGCACTTTGAGGGTCTCTTCACGCCAGTTCTTGTGAGTGGCATACACCATCACCGTAAAACTGGTGAACACGAGACTCATCACCATGATGAGCAATGCGAAGATCTTGCCGACCAGATTCATCTGACTCTCCTTCGCCTATCACCGTCAGGTTGACGCGAATATGAACTTGCAGCCCTGCTGAGGGACTGCGAATCTTGCACTCATTCATCGCTTCGCGATGAAATCTCCAGGAAATACTACGGAGCCGAGCTGAGAACTTTCTTCAGCCGGGCCAACTGGTCTTCAAGCGGAATGCTGCGGGTCTTCAAGCGGTTCAGTTCGACCTGAGCTTGATTCACCTCGACGGTGACTTTAGCCGCTTTGTCGAAACTGGCGATCCGCGCCGCCTTGGTCGCTTCCGTCTCTTCGCGAATCTTCTTCAACTCCGCCCGCTTCTCGTCGATCGTGGCCTGAACCGTCTTCATTTTCTCAGCCTGTTGGCTGGCGACCTCATTCAGATCGGCCCGCTTCTTGGCGTAGTCATCCAGTTTCTTCTGCTGAGCGGCGCGGGCGAACTCGAGTTCCGTCAGGCGATCGAGCTTATTCTTCTTCGCGGCGTCGATGTCGGCCTTGATCACACCCAACTCATCGCCCAGCTTTTTGTTTTGCTCTTCGAGCGTCGTCAACTGTGGACGCAAACCGAGCGGCTTGCCCGGCTCTTCCTTCGTGTTATCGACCATCCCACGCCAGTCCTGATGGGTGACGTAGAGGGTTAGCGCGAAGGTGCCGAAAATGATGCTCATGGCGGTGATCATCACCACAATGATTTTGCCAGCCAGATTCATCGCGCTCTCCCGAGCAGGCTCGGTTTCGAGGAAATCGCTTGTACGAACTTCGGAAGGGGCTGATTCCGACTTTGCCGTTATCGTCGCCCCACACTCAAACCCAAGAAACGACAGTAGATACGGCCAGAAATATCACCAATTTAGTATAACTTCGCTGAAACTTGGGTGTCAACGAGAATTCTTGCAGATTGAATAACTGGGAGATATAGGGGCTTTGAGTGGTTTGTGAGACGCACCCAGCTTACCCATTTCCAACCAACTCGGCCGGCAAGGTCTAGATCGCCCCTTTCGAAAGGCTTTCAAGAGGGGCTCCCTTCATTATTACACACGAGAGGGATCCTTCGTTTGGTTAGATCGAAGAAAATGGGGAAGAAACTCCAGGTGGGCAACCTGTGCGGGGGGTGGAATGGTTTGGGGCGATTGTGGGGGGGCGTGTCTTGATGTCGAGTCGCGGAGAGCGCAGGCAGGCAGGATGCCCGCACCCCAAGGGGCGCGACACCGCACATAAGGAAGAAGACTCATTCCAAAGCATGGTTCCGCTCGCTTCGGGCGGTATTTAAAAGGGCCCTCGATGCCGACCCATGACATCGAGGGCCCCCACACACTCACTCCACCTTCAAGACGATTCGCGATCGCTGTTTGAGCGAGGCCTCGCCGCCGGGCGCAACAGGCCGAACTTGGCGTTCGGCCGTGCATCTCGGCCCACTCGCGGGAGCCTTTCCGGACGGCGGGCTCGTGTCTTCTCCATTTGCTACGCCCGTGGTTCGGCCCTGGTTCGAGCCGAGCGGCGGATTTCGATCCTCTGGTCGGCAATTCCCCCGGCCCGCGGGTTTGCGGTACGATCGGCGTATGCCATCCGCCCCACGCACTCGAAGTCATGCCGCCCAGCGCCGGGCTCTGTGGGGAGATTTTCAGACGCCCCCCGGCCTGGCCAGGGAAGTCTGTCATCGTTTGGCCAAGCGCGAGCGTCCCGCGTCCCTTGTAGAACCGACCTGCGGCCAAGGGACGTTCTTGAGGGCCGGCATCGAGGCCTTTCCTTCGCTGAAACGAGCGGTCGGAATGGAGATCAACGCCAGCCATCTGGCAGCCGCCCGCGCGAATCTGGCCGATGCATCGGCGTCGCTTGTGCAGCTCCAACAGGCCGACTTCTTCGCTACGGACTGGCCGGCACGGTTGGCCGAGCTTCCCGATCCGATCCTGCTGCTGGGCAATCCCCCCTGGGTGACGAGTGCCGAGGTGGGCGCGTTGGGAGGAAGGAATCTGCCGACTAAAAGCAATTTTCAAGGGCGGCGTGGACTGGCCGCACGGACCGGCGCCGCGAACTTCGATATCTCGGAGTGGATGTTGCTGCACCTGCTCGAAGCGATCCAGGGCCGGCAGGCGACGCTAGCCATGCTGGTAAAGACGGCCGTCGCGCGGCGCGTGCTGGCGCATGTCTGGAAGCAGGGCTGGCCGGTGGCCGAGGCTGAGCTGTGCGCGATTGACGCACCGCGGCACTTTGACGCGGCCGTGTCGGCATCCCTCTTGGTCTGCCGGATGCTAGGAACGTCAGCACCCAAGTCTGGGACGCAGGAGGGCCGCGCAGACTGCTTCCCCGATCTCCAAGCGAACGCGCCGACGAGCTCGCTTGGCTACCGCGATGGCATGCTGCTGTCCGATGTCGCCGCGTTCGACCGCTGGCGGCATCTGCAATCGTCCGTTCAGTCCCCCGCCGGTGATACCTGGCGATCGGGCATCAAACACGATGCGGCGGACGTTATGGAGCTGGTTCGCGAAGATGGCGGCTGGTGGAACGGCCTGGGCGAACAGGTCGAAGTAGAAGACAGTTGCCTTTTTCCGCTGATCAAGGGGAGCGAACTCGCCCGTGGCTTGAAAGGGGATGAAGCCGAGCGGCGGCGACTGCTGGTGCCCCAGCGCACCGCCGCGGAAGACCCCATCGCCCTGCGCGAGACCGCCCCGCTGGCCTGGGGCTATCTGAACCGCCATGCCGAACGCATGGCCCGCCGGGCGAGCTCCATCTACCGTGCTCGCCCTGCCTTCTCGATCTTCGGGGTCGGCCCGTACACGTTCGCCCCCGCCCGCGTGGCGATTGCCGGATTCGCGCGGTCACTGACGTTTCACGTCGTCGGTCAGGTCGAGGGGAAGCCGGTCGTCTTCGACGACACCTGCGCAACGCTTGCCTGCGACTCGCTCGAGGAAGCCCTTCGAAGGCAGCGGGCCCTGCACTCGCCTGCCGCCCGCGAATTCCTGACATCGCAGATCTTCTGGGACGCCAAGCGGCCGATCACCATCGAGGTGCTGCGGCGCCTCGATTGGAATGCGGTCGCGCCGTAGCTACTTCCCCGTTGCGCCGATCTCTTGCCACAGGTACGCGCTGGCCTTGATCCCGCGATGAAAGTCCGCCAGATGGAACTTCTCGTTGGGGCTATGGGTGTTGTCGTCGTCTAATCCCCATCCCAGCAGCAGCGTGTCGACCCCCAACAGCGTATGAAAGGTCGAAACCACCGGGATCGAGCCCCCTTCGCGGATGAAGAACGGCGGCTTGCCAAAGCCTTTCTCGATCGCCCTCTGGGCCGCGGGCACAAACGGGTTCTTCTCCAGGTCGACCGCCACGGCCGGCGCTCCGTGATGATGGATGATCTCCATCGTGATTCCCGGCGGGCAACGCTCGCGCAGAAACTTGGCCAGGGCGACCTCGATCTTCTTGGGGTCCTGACGCGGCACCAGGCGGAAGCTGAACTTGGCGCTCGCCCGGGCGGGAAGGACGGTCTTGGCTCCCTCGCCCTGGTAACCACTGGTTAGCCCGTTTACGTCGAACGTGGGACGCGACCAACGACGTTCCAGCGTGGAATAGCCCGCCTCACCGGCCAGCGCTGCCACGCCGATCTGCTCGCGGTAGCGGTTCTCGTCGAAGGGCAACTGCGCCAGCAGCCCTTTTTCCTTGGCTGAAAGTTCCGACACGTCGTCGTAGAAGCCCGGCACCTGTACGCGTCCCTTGTCGTCGATCAGCGAGGACAGGATCTTGGAAAGCGCAATCGCCGGGTTCATCACCGAACCGCCGAATGTGCCCGAGTGCAGATCCTGGCGCGGACCGGTCAGCCGCAGTTCGTGATAGCTGATGCCTCGCAGGCCGTAGGTGATGGCTGGCTTGTCGGGGCCAAACTGGCAGGTGTCGCTGATCACTACCAGGTCGCACTTCAGGCGATCCTTGTTGGCCGCCAGAAAATGTTCCAGGTTCTCGCTGCCGACTTCTTCTTCCCCCTCGATCAAAAACTTCAGGTTGATCGGCAGCTTGCCGGTGGTTTTGATCCAGGCTTCGGCCGCCTTGATATGGGTCAGCATCTGCCCCTTGTCGTCCGTCGCGCCGCGGGCGTACAGATTCCCATTGCGGCGCGTAGGCTCGAACGGCGGCGTGATCCACTCGCCCAACGGATCAGGCGGCTGCACGTCGTAGTGCCCATAAACCAGCGCCGTCGGCTGTCCGGGGGCACCCAGCCATTGGGCGAGCACGATCGGGTGCCCGGCCGTCTCGGCGATCTCGCACTCAAATCCGAGCGACTTGAACTGCCCGGCCACCCATTCAGCCGCTTTGCGGACGTCCCCCGCGTGCCGACTGTCGGCGCTGACGCTGGGAATCCGCAGCAGCTCGCACAAGTCTTCTTCAAAACGGGGCGCTTCGCGAGCCAGGTACTGGTCGAGTTCGTTCATTGCAGAAGTTTTACCGGGGAGGGTCGTCGAGGGGTTCCGGAAGGAACGGAAATCCTCAATCGGATGGGTGGTTGCGGGTAACTTAAATTTCGTGCGAAATCCTCAGCAAAGTAGTAGAATATATCGCACGACGCGTGCAAACGAAGAGTCGACGAACCGGAAGTGCAGGGGTGCTGAAAGCTATGGATGAACAATACGCCGAGAACTCGGACCAGGGGACTGCGGTTCTGACCCTCCCCGCCAAGCCCAAACGAAACACCAAGCCCAAGCGGCAGCCACGTTATAACGTGATTTTGTGGAACGACGAGCATCACTCGTACGATTACGTGATCACGATGCTGGCCGAGCTGTTCGCCAAGCCGAAGGAAGAGGGGACTCTGCTTGCCAAAGAGGTGGACACCAGCGGGCGGGCCATTCTGCTCACGACGACCAAAGAGCACGCGGAGCTGAAGGTTGAACAAATCCATGCCTATGGCAAGGACGAAGTGATTGCCGGCTGCTTGGGAGCAATGTGGGCTTCACTGGAAGCCGTCCCCGGGGAATGACCGCCCCTGCAACCTCACAGGGCTACATTGCCGCCCTGTGTGCGACCGTGCCGCCCTGTGTCATGTCAAAGAATGAAGAGACCGCCGGGGTGGTGGGTCGCCCGGCGGCGGGGGGGTGGGATGAGTTGGGGGGAACGTTTCGAGAAGGGAAAGCTCGGTCTCCTGGTTCCGCGTGGGGCGGCCCCGGGATTGACTTGGGCTCGAGCCGGGAGGGCTGCCCCTGAAAACTCCCGGCTCGCGCTTGTGTTCGGTGAGTGATTTGTCCTATATGGTGGTTGGCGTCGACGTCTTTCTTTTAGCCGTCGCCTGCGAAGATCGCGTGAATCGTCAACGAAGACGCAAAGAAATCCGCTCCCCCACATCAACGGATTTATGTACTCGGATCAAGCGGAACAATTCGACGAGAACGCCTTGCTGGCCTCCTGCGCACTTCGCTTCGATGGGCCGGCCTATCTGCGCGACCATCCCCATTTCAAGCACCAGAAGGCGCTGGAGCAGTTCTTTGTCACCGGCCAATGGCCCAAGCTGGTGGAAGAACAGATGGCGATCTTCTTCCTGCTGCAGCTCTGCTCGGCCGAAGCCAAGAACAGCAAGTACTGGCGCGCCTATCGCGAGTTGTTCCTCAGCCTGAACCGCACCGAAGTACCCCCGCGCTACCTGCGCGAGGAGTACTGGCTCAACTGGCGGCAGAAGTACAATCAGGTGCTGAACTATGCGGTGGCGTTCGTGCAGGACATCCACGAGCGCACGGTCTATGAAAAGACCGCCATGCCCGCCGAAGAGCCCCCCATGGCGGAATTGGTCGAAGAGAAGCCCCGCGCCAGCTGGTTTGCCCGACTGTGGAAGTCGGATAGCAGCCAGGGCTCGAGCGGCTGATGCGCAGCATCTTGCAGTGCAGGCGCGAAACGCCTGCACCACAAGAATGCCAGCGCCCTGATGTCAGTCGACTCGTTGCCCTGCGGGCGAGACCATCTCGACCCCTTCGATCTGGAAGCTGAACCGACTCTGACTCTTCGCGTTCCCTCGGATCTCATCGAGCTCGACCACTCGGTGGGTCGGTTTCGGCCGCAGGTTCGACACGACGGGCGCCGACTCAACGACGACCGGCCTATCGATCACAACCGGCGGCACAGGAAGCGAAGCTTGCACGGGCTCTCCCTTCAGCTCTCGCAGGTCGGTCTTCTCATCCCCCACCGTCTGGGCTTTGTCCCCCTTCGTGCCGCGCAGCGTCAGGTGCAGCGCCCCATGGTTCTGCGCCAGAGCCAACTGGTTGGCATCGCGCGGCTTGACCACCACCGTGATGCTGCGCGCCTTCTCCAGGCCGTTCTTGTCCTTCTGGTGGGCCTCGACCTGCTTGCCAACTGCCAGGATCTCCACATTCTCCAGCAGCGTGCGGGCGATGGCGCCCCCGTTCTCTTTGCGATCGTCCGCTTCGTTGGTCCGCATGCTCAAGCAGACGTCGACCTTGCTCCCCGGGCGGATTAAACCTTCGACAATCGTCGACGAATCGACCACGCGAATCGAAAAGGCCCGCATGCCTTCAGGGATCAAATCGCCCACGCGGTCTTCGCCCCGCTCGGTCAGCAGCACCCCCAGGATCGGATCCCCTTCCTTGATCTCGACGCGCGCGGTCCGGTCGACGGCTTCGTCGATGCTCAGCATCGCCCGCGGCGGCAGGGAGTCCTTGGGAAACTCGCGCAGGGTGAAGTCCTCGGCCGACGTCCGGGTCCGCGCGGGAAGGTCTCGCAGGGCGACCACGACGGCCACTTTGTCGACAGGCAACGGAGGAACGGAGCGGGTCAGTTGAAAGTAGACGACCGTGCTGGTGAACAAGCCCATGACCAGGGCCAACACCATCAGAGCCAGCGTGCGATGGGTCACTAGACACCCCTTTCAAGAAATGGAGGGACTGCGGTGCAGGAGACTCCCTGCACCAACCAGACGCTTAACACGAAGCGAAGTGCGCATCGCCAGACAACTGCCCCAGGCAGATGCACTGCGAGCGTAGCAAGCCGACGGCTGCGGGACCGTCGCCGGGCGAATGCAGGTGCGATGGGTTCGATCCGGCCTGTCACGTCAGTTGCCGCGCGTCGATGTACCATCGCGCAGAAACGACGTAAGAAAGGTTGAATGCCCTTGGGAGAAGAGTCGGTTGAACAACCGATGGTCGAGTTCACCTCGCAGATGTGTCCGCCACCAAGGATCGTATCGAGGGGGCTCCCGGAAATTCAAGGAAAATCCCCCGCAGTCGGCATAAAAGTCCCCACCCACGCCGAAAACTTCATTTCCCACCCAAACCTTGTTGGATTTTCTTGAGGAACGTGCCGCAAGGTTTTCATACTGAGAGGGAGTCACCCCCCGTCTCCGCGGTTCGCCGGGCTCTCTTCTCCCGACGCCGAGCGACTCGCGGACGCATCAAGGCAATCCATGGGCTGGCATCGCAACACTCTGGGCCCCAACGCACTGGCGATCGGGCTGGCGTTGTTGCTTTTGGGCTGCGGACAAGCTCCGCTCCAGGATCTGGCTCCGCGCGTTCGGGAACTGGCCCCGCGTGGCTTTCCTCGCGGCATTGCGTTGGTGATCCCGGCTGCCGCAAACTCGGCCCCGCGCGTGGCCCGCCGCCCCGATCGCCCGACGGACGACGCCCGGCTCACTTCCACGCAGTCGCCGGCCGACTGGCCGACCTTTCGGGGTCAGCACCGCGACGGGGTTTCGCTCGAGACCGGCCTGGCCCGAGTTTGGCCGGCGGAAGGCCCCAAGCTGGCCTGGATCCATCGAGACCTGGGACGCGGCTACGCGGGCCCCGCCGTGGTCCGCGACACGATCTACATTCTGGGAACCGTGGAGAATCAAGAAGCGGCCATCGCTCTCGACCTGGCTACGGGCCGGCGTCGCTGGGCGACTCCCTTGGGGCCGATCTTTCAGAATCCCTGGGGCAACGGTCCGCGCAGCACCCCGACTGTCGACGGGCAGCGTGTTTACGTCCTTACGCCCGCTGGCCGCCTGGCCGCTCTGTCGGTCGACGATGGCAAAGTGCAGTGGAGCCGATCGCTCGAGCAGGACTTCGACGGCGAAGCGCCCGAATGGGGCTACAGCGAATCTCCACTCATCGACGGCGACAAGCTGATCGTCACCCCGGGCCGCGAGCACGCCCTGATCGCTCTGAACAAGCAGACCGGTGCGGTCATCTGGCAGAGCACGGGCCTCGACGATGGCGCGCAGTACTCGTCGGCCCTGGTCGCCCGAGTCGGCGGGCAAGATCTCTATCTGAACATGACCGACCGCGGGCTGGTGGGGGTCTCTGCCAGAACGGGCGAGTTGACGCTGCGGTACGAGAAGACCAAGAACGGCACGGCGGCCTGCACGATGCCCGTGGTGCGCGGGGACTGCGTCTACACCACGTCGGGCTTTGGCGCCGGCTGTGGGCTGGTCCGTCTGGGAGCCGGTGCCTCTTCAACGAACTGTCAGGAACTGTATTCCTCGACGATCATGAAGAACCAGCACGGCGGCGTGGTGCTGCTCGATGGCTCGCTGTTCGGCTACTCGGACCAAACCGGCTGGCTCTGCCACGACTTTGCCTCGGGCGAGTTGCGCTGGAGCGATAAGGAATCGCTCCCCAAGGGCTCGCTGATCGCCGCCGACGGGCGCCTGTACTGCGTGAGCGAGCGTGACGGCACAGCAGCCCTCATCGAACCCTCAACGCGCGGCTGGTCGGAAAAGGGACGGCTCTTTCTCTCCGAATCGACCCGCTTGGGTCGCGGCAAAGGAGGCGTCTGGACGCACCCCGTCGTATCGCACGGGCGGCTCTTCATTCGCGATCAGGAGCTGCTCTTCGCCTTCGACATCCAGGCGAAGTAGCGGCGATTACCGTTGTAGATCCGATTCTCAAATCTCAGATCTCAGATCTCAGATCTCAAATCTCAAATCTCAAATCTCAAATCTCAAATCTCAAATCTCAAATCTCAAATCTCAAATTCCGCAGCGCCGCCCCTACTTCCCTTCCACCATTTTCTCCCACATCGGGCGGTACGCCTTCATTGCCGCCGGGATGTCGGCCGGAATCTTTCCTTCTTCCAGCAACGTCCAGCCTTCAAACTCCGCACCGCGCAGCAGCTTGAAGAACTCGGCCCACGGGTAACTGCTGGTCAGGTCGTGGATGTGAATCGTCCCCAGGCGGGCTTTGACCATCTCGAAATTGGCGGCCAGCCCTTTGCCAGCGGTGTCGGTCGGGTTGCAGTTCCAGCAGACCTTCACGCCCGGATGCTTGGCGTGGTCCATGATGGTCTTGATGTTCGGCAGTTCCTGCGTGCCAGGGCCGTGAACCTCCAGGCGGATCTCCATGCCGAAGCCTTCGCCAAACTCGCCCAATTCGTCGAGCGCCTTGCCGATCTGCTCCAGCGCCTTCTCAACGGGCACGCCTTCGGGGAGTCCGTTGGGGCGGACCTTCACGCCTGTGCCCCCGCAGTCGTGCGTGAGCTTGATGAAGCCCTTGGTCTCTTCGATGTTCTTCTTCAGTACGGCCGGATCCTTGGAGTGGTATTCGCAGGCGGTCCCCAGTCCGACCAGCACCACATTCGAATCGGCGAAGCGCTTGGCGACTTCCTTGCGTTCGGCCTCGTTCAAAGCGGGCTCGACCCCGTGCTTGTGCGTGGTCCGCAACTCGACCCCTTTAAAGCCCGTGGCCTCGCAGTTCTTGATCAGGGTCGGGAGGTCCCAATCTTTACCCCATTGGTAGGTGACAAGTCCGAGTTCCATGGAGAGATCCTTGGCGCGAGGTCGAGCAGAGCGGAATGCTCACATGACAACCGTCGGAAGAACCGTTGTCAAGCGCGGGGATGAAGAGCCCATGTCGTCGTGCGTCTATCCCGGAAAGGTGGATGCCACGAATGACGCCGCGCTCCATTCGAGAACGCCCTGTTGAGCGCTCGCACCACTACCGCGGGCGGCCGGCGTGGATGCGGGCGTGCGTCGCATAGTGCTCGGCGTACGGGAGCGTGATCGTGTTGTCCAGCGTGTAGCCCCCGCCCATCGCCGGCGAGATCTTGTAACCGTAGCACTCGCCCGGCTTCAGGGTCCGCTTCGACGCGACCAGTTGATTGACCAGCGGGATCAGCAGCCACAGGGTGGCATTGGCTTCGTCGTCGAGCTTCGCCAGGAAATCATCCTGGTCCTTGGCAATCTTCTCTAGCCGGCCGCGGCCCACATCGAGCCGATGGATCGAGCCATCGGGGTAGAGCAGATACAAATCGCCGAAACGATTCATGAGCCAGACCGAGAACTGCTTGGGAAGCAGCCCCGACCAGCCGGCCAGCAGCTTGAGCCAGTTGAGTTTGGAATGGTCGATCAGGTAGTCGTGAACAGACATGGAAGTGATCCGAGTCGCAAAGTCGGAGGTAGTTTGCCACTTCGAGCCAATCTAACATCCCTGCGCAATAAGAACTCTACTTCCCCGTCAACGGCTCTTCCCAGGTGTCGATCTGCTGCTGCAGCTCTTCGCGAGAGAGCGTAAGGATCGGCACCCGCGGCAGCCAGTCGGTCGCCAGACTGTCGATGTGCATCGGCGAGCGGGCCTGCTGTACTTCGTCATCCAGGGCCACCAGCCACTGGGGCACATCGAGCCCCACGCCGGTCGGCTGCTCCGAGAAGTCGACGATCTCGCGCTCCAGGGCCTCGAAAGCGGGTGAGGTCTCGCCCAGCTTGGCTTCGTCAACGGCCGGACGGACCAGGGCCCGGATGCGATCGAGCGCCAGCGGACGGACCAGGCGCTCGCCCAGTCGATCGGCCACGGTCGGCAACTGGATGCCGTGCGTCTTTTGAAGCTGGTCGAGCCGCTTCATGTGCCAGGCCGCTGCTTGCGCGGTGTTCTCGGAAAGGACCTGCCGCCAACGGACGGCCACCGTGTCGCGGCCTTTGCGGACCAGCACTTCGTGGGCCAGCACGACCGGCTTCAGATGCCACACCAGCCGCTCGTAGCTGGCCTTGAGCCGCAGGAAGTCGAGCAGCATGTACAGGTTTTCGCCCGAGTCGGACTGCGTGGTGGTGCTGTTGAAGTCCTTGTACTCGGCGTAATTCTCGACGATCGATTCCAGAATCAGCTCGAGCTTGTTGGCCGCCTCGGTTTTGTCGAGCTTGCCGATCTCCAGTTCGGAGAGAAGCTGCGAGCCCTCAGTCTCGTTGGCTTCGGCCAGCGACTCCAGATAGGCGCCGACCCCTTGATGCAGAATCGATCGCAGGTTCCCCTGGTTCAGGAACCGGGGGCCGAACAGATCACTGCCGTAGTTGCGGATAAACTCGGCCAGCTTCTGCCAACTGGCGTCGTCCGAGATCTTCTCCAGAACCGACAGCCGCAGCGACTGGCTGTGCGAGCGCCACTGCCGCATCAGCGATTCGCTGATGGCATGCAGGGCCTCGATCAGGTCGCCGTCGGTATCTTCTTCGGCGGTGGGAGAATCTGCCGGAGCCGAGCGGGCCCAGGTCTCGGCCGAGAGGACCAGGTGCTCCACGATGGCCTGGAAGCCGATCTGGAACAGCCGGTCGAACTCGCTCACCGCGCCCGGTTCGGCCGGCATTTGCTTTTCCATCGAGCGGGCGGTTTCGATCAGATGGAAGGTCTCTCGCAGGCAGCCCAGCCGCGGCAAGGCCCGCAGCAGATCGCGCAGGACCTGCTGCAATATCTGCGCGGCGGCGACCCGTTTGGGATCGCCCCGCTTGGCCATCGGCACATAGAGCAGCGGCTGCTCGACCAGGGCTTCAATCACGCCCGGCAGCGCGGCTCGGACTTCGGCCACGTTGCCCGCCACGATGCGGCGCTGCAGGTCCACGACGCGGCGTTGCCAATTGGGGAGTTCGGCCTCGGGCGAGCCCAGCTTGGCCTGCGACTCGTTGGCCATGGAGAACTCGGGCAGGGCCGCCAGCAGGCCCATCGCGGCGCGACCGGTGGCCACATAGGCCAGCAGCACTTCGCTCGCCAACGCGTCCTTGATGCGCCGCATGCGGTCGTACTCGACCATGGCGGCCGGACTGGCTGGAGGCTGCGGCAAGGGGCGGCGATGGAGCGATTCCAGCAGGTTCATGAGTGCGGCCTGGTTGTGCCGCGAGCGCGTCAGCCAGCCGCGGACCGCCTCGTGCCAGGCAGGGCCTTCTCCCTGCGGAGCCGAACCGAGCGAGGGAAGTCGCTGCGCTACGGACGTGCGCCACAAGGTGGCCAGCGTCGTGAGGAACCGCAGCCGCATGCTGATTTCTTCGCTCTGGGCCACCAGTTCGTCGTCGGTGAGCTGGCTCCCTTCTCCGCCCGAGAGAGTCTCGCTGTCGTGGCCATCGGCGGTGCTGTCGCGATAGACCATGTTCTCGTAGGCGGCGCCGAAAGGATTGTCGGCGTCGTCCGAAAGTTCTTCTTCGCCGTCGGGGCCGTCTTCGCTGGACCAGTCGTCGGAGTCCTCGCCGCCGGCTGTTCGCTTGGTCAGCTCATCGAGCGAGCCGCGGAAGCTGGTGTCCAGCCGGGGGACTTCCCAGTAGGTCTCGGCGTTGGCTTCCAGGAAGTCGAAGAACTTGCAGACCAGACTCTCGTGCTCGACGGCCGGCACCCGTTCTTCTGCCAGGGCCGTATTGGCCGCCTGCATCCAGCGCACAGCCAAGGCGTGGAACGAGAAGCGGCCCTCTTGCAGCGGGACGTGATCGACCTGGCTCAGCCATTGCAGCAAGAGCGCCATCGAGGCCACATGGTCCTGCTTCTCAAGCAGTGCCTCGATGACCAGCGAGTAGCTTTTGGCCGAGGTGAACTTCTCGACATGGGCCCGCCAGAAGGCCACATCGCCGGCGGCCGCGCCGGCCTTGTGCCAGGCCCCCAGGGCCGAGGCCACGTGCTTGGCCGACTCCAGCGATTCGCGGCCCGAGACGTTCCGCACACCAGAGATCTCGTTCGTGGCGAACTGGTCCCACCAGCGGGCTTGCTTGGTCAGTCCGCTGGACAGCGTCTTGCCCAGGTCGTCGCGGCCCGTTGCGGCCGCTTCGCTCGACAGGCGGATGTACAGCGTGAATAGATTCTCGACCAGGTCGATCAGCTCGTCGACCCGCTGATCATGCACGCTGTTTTCGAGGGCCACAAAAATGCTGAACTGCCCCTGGAAGGCCAGGATGTTCCAGGGATCGACAAAGGCGCCGCAGCCGATCGCCCGATGGAGCAGGTCTTCCATCTCGGGAAGCAGCTTGGCGGCTTCGCAGAGATGGCCGGAATCGAGCAGATGATGGCAGGTGGTGACGCGCGAGGAGATCTCGCTGAGCATCCGCCCGCGCGCGACCGGCACAATGCGGGCCTGCCGCTGGCTGGCACCCGGATAGCCCATCTCGGCGAACAGTTTCGAGAGCTCGATGTGCTGTAGCTGGGCCGCCCGCAGCCGGGCCAGGAAGCGGTTCAGGTGTTGCCGCGCGCCGCCAAAAGGCTGCTTGGCCCGCTCGCACTCGTTTTTCAGACGCTCTTGATGCGACGCGGGGAACTGCGTAAGCCACTTCGTATAGAAGCGGTCGCGGTAGCTGGCGATGCGGGTCAGAAGATTGGAGAGGGTGACCGACGAGTCGTGCGTGTCGGGCCCCCGGCCGCTGGTACCCGAAGACATCAGGATCACGCCGGCCAGCACAGCGGCCGCTTCGCGCAGCACTTCTTCGCGGGGCAGGTCGCCCGGGCGATGGACGCGGTCCATCAAGGCATCGAGCGTAACCTGGCGGATGACGAACCGGCGGTAACGCCCTTGGTTATCGATGAAGTGCGGGTCCCACTCGCCGAACTGGTAGTTTGGCCGGCGGTTCACCGGATGCCCGAAGTCATAGGCCCGCGGGTCGAGGGCCAGCTCGTCGAGCAGGTCGTACTCGAAGTAGGCCTCATCCAGCAGTTCGGGATCGGTCCGCTTCAGCAGGTCGAGCGTCTCGTGAATGATCTCGTGATAGGCCCCGTGCGCGGGCCCGACGCCGCGCAGGTACAGCGGGACCGGCCGAACGCGCTCGTGGCGATAGGGCTCGGTCTTGCGGTCGTTGTGCAGCACGGCGACCGGGCGGTGTCCCAGGAAATCGTTGAGCTGGTTCAGTGACTCGTGGATGATCCGGTCGTGCTCGTCCCACGGGCCTTGCTGGGCCAGCACGGCCTCGAAGGCTCGGGCCAGGAACAGGGCATTAAAGAGCACGTCCTCGCGCTGGTGGAACAGCAGGTCGGCATGGTGCTTGAGGTAGGCTGGCAGCAATTCGGCGAAGACCAGCCGCAGGACGTTGTCGACCTGATCGGTCTCGCGGAGGGCGGCCGAGTTGCCGCGGACCTCGGCCAGCTTGTCCTTCAGCCGTTGCTCGATGCGTCGCCACAGGGGTCGGGACTCGGCATTCGCGTGCGTTTCCAGGGCCCGTTCGGCCTCGAGCGCGAGCCCCAACGTGTTCAAATTCAGCTGGAAAGCGGGGTCCGGCGTTCCGGTCGAGAGATTCAGGTAGCCCAGCGCTTGGACCAGCGCATGGGTAACCGAATCCGCAGACGGAATACGTGACACCACAGGACCTCCGCGTGATTTCTCGACCAGGAACGCTCATGGTAGACGTCGAGGTCCAGATGGTCCAGACCGCGAACCGACTCGCGCCGGGCTTCCGTCTCCCACCCTTGCCTGGCCGAGCGTCTCGGGGACTAGCCGGTTGAGATTCCCGTCCGCAGGCTCTATTCTGAATTGTGCCAGGGAGCTTCCATCATTCCATTCGTGCGGGCGACCGCCTGCCGATCCGTTGACCGTTAGGGGTGGCGCATGACGCAAGATCCGACCAGAATCCGGGCTACGCTAGCGTTGCTGCGTGAACAACTGGGAAACAGCGAGGAAGTTTCGCCCGCCCTGCGAACTTCGCTGCTGGAGACCGTGTCCAACATCGAGTCGGCGCTGGCCGACGTGGACTCCAACAAGCGTCCGCCGGCTCCTCCGGCGAACGACTCGCTGGCCTCGCGACTTTCCGAGGCCGCCCTGGAGTTCGAGGACTCGCATCCCACGCTGGCCAAAACCATTGGCGGGCTGGTCAACGGGTTGTCGAACCTGGGGATTTAATTCCCAGGAAGCGCGACAACGCCGGGTAGTCGAGCCATGAAGAACCGCTGGATCGAATACCGCCCGGAGTGGACGGCCAGCCCGCTTAGCTACTGGGTGCATCGCGAAACCGACGACGAGCCGTGGCACTTGGCCAAGAGCTTCGAGCCGCCACTGCCACGGCCTGTTCCCGGTCGGGGGTATCCGACGTACCACGTCGAGTTCAACGGGGTGGAGTTCCGCTTTGCCTCGCTGGAAGAACTGGCCCACGTGATCGAGGTGCTTGGGCAGAAGCTGCTTCCCACGACCATTCGCCTGTCGCAGGACCGCGGAGGGGGACTTGGGCCGAACAAACATTGGCTAAGCAGGCTGCCCCCCAAGGCCAAGCCCTGGCGGTACCGCGAGAAGGCGGTGAAGTATTTGCGCGACGCGATGACGGTGTTTGCCAAGGGGTAAGCCGAACAGAAAGCAGCGACCCGCATGGATCTGGAAGGCGCGCGTGAACTCTGCAGCCAGTTACGCCGGCTGGGCGTGACGGAATACCGCACGCGGACCCGGCTGGAAGCGGAACGCTGCCCGCGGGAGATCATTGAAGCCGTGATGGCCGAATACTCCCAGGGCCGCACGGAAGACAAAGCCCGCCAGCGACGGTTTGTGCGCCAAGTGGCCTGGATCGCGTTTACCCTGTCCTTCGGCTTGTTCGTCTACCTGATGTTCTTCATGGTTGGGGTTGCGTACTTCTGGGGCGCTCTGCTGGTCATCGCCACGGTGAGCCTGCTCACGGCGCTGTTTGCTTGAGTTAGTCGCCCGGAGAAGCAGCTCGATTCCGGGCGTCGAGTGCGCTGCGAACTTCCGCAAGGGCGTCGGACGAAATGTTTTCGCCCGCCTCGAGGTGGATGTGCTCCAGAGTCGAATGTCCCTTCAGCATCAGCAGCCCGTGGTCCGTTATCTGGGGCGAGTCGATCTCAAGCGTCGTGAGCTTCGGAAACTCGCCCACGAGCTTAAAGACTTCGTCGGTCAGTAATTCAGACTTTCCCAAGTAGAGAACCTCCAACTCCTTGCATCCGAGAAGCCTGGCCACGCCCGCATCCGTAACATACGGGGAATCGATCTCGAGTCGCCTCAGCCCGGAAAGCCGACTAATTTGGGCCAATCCCTTGTCCGAAATATCGACGCCCACGATATCCAGGAAGGCAACGTTTGGATTGATGTGCTCAAGATCTGCGTCACTCAAGTCCGAGTTTGGGAGCGTCAGACATGAAAGCAGCGGTCGCTGCTTGGTCTTGAGAAGCAGTTCTCTCGTGGACATGGAGGCATAGGTCACGACGCATCGTACCGCTTGAAACGTCGCCAAGTCGCCCGAATCGACATCGCGCCAATCCGTTCTGTGTGAGAACAAGCAGTTCAAATCCCCCGGCGGTCGCGGTTCGCTCTCAAGTGACCAGTCATGAAATCGCACTGGCATCGGGTTGAGATTGGACTCCCAAATCTCTACGTCTTTCCCGACGAGGTACACCCGGTGCCTCTCAAGCCTGGCAATCGCGCGCGGCGCACGCATCCAGCGCAAGTAAACGCTGAGTGCTATCGCCGAAATCACCAGAACGATAAACAGTGTCCTGAGCCGGAATCGTAAGAAATGCGGGCGTTTCATACGGTTGGTTTCGCCACCCCTGACACAAGCGGCCCTGCGGCCTACAATTGAAGTATAGCCGACGACGTGCCGATGCTAGCTTCCGTTTTGGCCTGGGATTTCCGCGATGACTCACCCCCGTACCTTCTCTTCCATCGATGCCGCGCTGGCTGCGATCGCCCGGGGAGAGGTGATTATCGTCGTCGACGCCGAAGATCGCGAGAACGAAGGGGATTTTATCTGCGCCGCCGAGAAGGTCACGCCGGAGATCGTGAACTTCATGATCAAGGAGGGGCGCGGGCTGCTCTGTGTTCCCGTGCTGCCCGAGGTCTGCGAACGACTGCAGTTGGTCCCGGCCTGCGAAGGGAACAGCACGCCCACCGGGACCCCGTTCTTCACGCAGATCGATCATCGCAGCGTGAAGACCGGCATCACCGCCCAGGAGCGGGCGATCACCATCCAGGCCATGGTCGACCCCGACAGCACGGCCAACGACTTCCTGCGGCCCGGGCATATCTTTCCGCTGGTGGCCAAAGAGGGCGGAGTCCTGCGACGCGCGGGTCACACCGAAAGCGCCGTCGATCTGGCTCGCCTGGCAGGCTTGCAGCCGGCCGGAGTGCTGTGCGAGATCCTGGACGACGAGGGGGACCGGGCTGATCACGCCCATCTGTTCCGCCTGGCCGAAAAGTACAACCTGGAGATGATCACGATCGAGGATCTGATCCGCTACCGTAGGGCCCGCGAGAAACTGGTCTATCGTCTGGCCGAGGCTCGCTTGCCCACGCACTATGGCACGGGCAAGATCATCGCTTACGGGGTGAAGTACGAGAGCCAGCAGCCGATGGTCTTTGTGCTGGGCGATCCGACGCAAACGGCGGCCCCGCTGGTGCGGCTGCATTCCTCGTGCTTCACGGGGGACCTGCTCGATTCGCTTCGCTGCGACTGCGGCGATCAACTGCATATGGCCCTGGCAATGATCGGCAACGAAGGAACCGGCGTGCTCGTCTACTTGCCGCAGGAAGGCCGCGGCATCGGCCTGGTCGAGAAAATCCGGGCGTACCAACTTCAGGACCAGGGGCTCGACACGGTCGAAGCGAACCTGGCCTTGGGCTTTAAGGCCGACGTCCGCGACTACGGGGTCGGCATTCAGATCCTGAAGGACCTGGGCCTTTCGCAGGTGCGGCTGCTGACGAACAACCCCAAGAAGACCGACGCCTTCGTGTACGGCGGCTTTGAGCTGCGCGTGATCGACCAGGTGCCGATTCTTCCCCCGGTGCATGAGCACAACGCCAAGTACCTGGCGACGAAGCGGGACAAGATGGGTCACCGGATGCCGGGGGAGTAGGGGAGCCGCCTTGTATTTCCATCTCAAATCTCAAATCTCAAATCTCAAATTTGAAATTTGAAATTTGAAATCTGAGATAGCAGACTCAACGCAGAAGACTTCGCGAGCTCTCGCCACTCACCACTCACCACTCACCACTCACCACTCACCACTCACCACTCACCACTCACCACTCACCACTCACCACTCAC
>Ga0335394_10000402_pt1 | contig 45412 bp, 40 predicted proteins | sample MAT03_FD_205741 | JGI IMG/M metagenome (GOLD analysis project Ga0335394, IMG submission 205741) | Freshwater microbial communities from Lake Fryxell liftoff mats and glacier meltwater in Antarctica - MAT-03 (spades assembly) (version 2) ... | reverse complement strand
CTGGATGTATTCCTGTACGCGACCTATTTCCGTGGGGGTTATACTGAATGACCCATACCCATCCTGCCAATAGAATTTCTCCAAACCTTCTTCATTGGACTTCATCCATTTGGATGAATGGGTCTTCAATGCTTTTATCAGATCCATTGGAGCGATCTTCGAAGACATCCTGCAAAGCAAATGAACATGGTCCACATGGCCGCCGACTTCCAACGCGGGACAGTCATGCTCCGTGGCCACCTTCGCAAGATATCGGTACAGTGTCATATCATGCGGTGACTGTATCAACGGAACTCGGCCTTTGGTGCTAAAGACGATGTGGCTGTAGTTCACGAAAAGCGACTGTCCCATGCGAATGATATTGGGTTAGGATCCGGGTCGTGGTAGGGAACACTTGGAATGTCAGGCACTCGAACTATTTCGCCCTTTCAGGGCTTGAAGATACCCACGTGTGATCCGGATCGATGGGTCAAGACCCATCGCTATGCTGTTTCGCCCTTTCAGGGCTATTCCATTGAACAGAAATTTCTCATTCTAAGGTACTCGGTCAAGCTCCCAAATTCAACTTCTTTCGAAAATACTCGATCCTAACACGATCGACTTGAGCAGGATCACGGGAAGTACGAAGTGCCTCATGATCAACAACTGCAACCTCACGATCTAAAAATGCCCGAACAGGTCCTGCGGTTCCTTCTTGTTCAGCCAAGATCTTGTGCGCAACAGCCCTCGCGGGGAGAGCATGACGATTATCCGCGGTGCAGCTGCTTCGAGATCCCTTATACATCATCAGCCCCAGAGGGGCGCAATAGCAAAGCGATGGGTCTTGACCCATCGAAAATTCATACCCGACGAGATCCAAGCCCTGAAAGGGCGAAATAGTTCTCAGACGGATTTCCATTATCCACGTATCCGAATTCGGAAAACATCTGGATAAATGTCTCAACTACCTCACGATCGTAACGTGCCCGAAGAGCTCGTGCGGCTCCTTCTTGATGGCATCGATCGCGTACACGCGGAAGGCGTACACATTATCCGGCATGGGTTTGCCGTTGCTGGTGCCATCCCAGCCCATGGCCGGGTTGTCGGTAGTGAATAGCACACGGCCCCACCGATCGAAGATGTGCAGCTCGTAGCTCTCCAGATCGATCACATTCCCGTAGGGCTGGAACACATCGTTGTAACTGTCCGCATTGGGGCTGAACGCGTTGGGTGCGAAATACACGTACTCCTGTGGCTTCAGGTGCGCAACAATGGTGTCGGTGCTCCAGAACTGTGAAGTTAGCTGGGTGGCAGAGCTATCATCCGGCATGTAAGGCGTGTTCTTCACCCACCAGTAGAGGAAGTCGTAGTAAAGCTTCGGCTTTATGTTGAAGGGAATATCCACTCCTTCGGGAACCGAGACGGTGACGGGGAAGTTGATGTAATCGTTCCCAAGGAAATGGATCGTTCCGCCTTCGCGTGGATCCATGTCCAATACCACATCATAACGCGTTGGTGGAACGAAGTGCGCAACAATGCTATCGGCGGAAAGAATGTCCACGGTGACCAAGGAATCCTCGGTACTTGGTAGGATCGAATTTGTGCTGAAGACCTCCCAATGGCTGAAGATCCAACCAGGTTCGGGCAATGGTGCCAAGGTGGTGTTGATGCCGCCATAATAGTTACCGCTGAACGGATACGTGTCCGGCGTGAGTGAATTGATCTCCAGCTTGCCGCTCAAGGGTGGGTCCACATTAAAGACCACATCGTAAGGACCCGTAAGCTCATAGCAGTCCACCATGCCTTGTTGTATGGTCACACAGCGCGTTTCGATGTAGTCCCTTAGTTGCTGCACATTCGCTTCCCACTGGGCCATGGAACCGCCCCAACGCGCCACTTGTCCCGGCATCTCCGGCGCAATGTTGGCGATCAAGCTGTCCAGGAACGGGATCATGTTGTCACAACTGAACAAGGTGTTGCCCAGATCGGTGTAGCGGTTCACATAATAGTCGTGTACCATCTGGTTCTCACTGATCAGCTTCTCCAGGATCACCGTATGGCCTTGGTCTCCGGGATCGGGCAAGTTCTCCGCCGTGCAGGGGTCCGCATTCGGGCTCTGATCGGGTATGCCCGTGAAGTTGGTGTAATGGCCAAAAGTGGCATCCATGTCCCACAAGATGTACCGCCATTTCTTCTTGTCGCCAGCTGGGTCGCGGCCACGCCACCATGCGGTGTTCCAGTTCAACCAATCGGCGCAGACCGTGTAGCTGTTCAAGCAGAAATAATCCACTAGGCTCTTCCAACTGTACTGGTCATCCACATAGGCGAATGCAGTGGGGTCGCCCATGTCGTTGCTGTTGATGTATGCCCTCAAAGCATCCCAGTCCGTTTGCGCTTGCGCACCGCCGTATTCGCTCCAAGTGCCGCCCCAGGTCTTGAGCATCTGGATGTTGAACTCGTCCTGGTCGTAGTAGTAGTCCGTGAAGTCATGGTCATCCACTTTTTCACGGACGTCATACACGCCCCAGTATTGGCCGTTCATGTACAACACTGCCGGCTCATAGCTCCGCTCGTCCAACGCCAAATGCCCCGTCTGGCTTAGGGCCTGCACGTACGCATCGCGGATGTGCGCAGGCTGGCCCGGACCGAAGTTGAAGTTATCGCCGGCCGCCGCCTTCACGATCAACCGCTGGTATTTGTCCCGGTCCTTGGTGCGGAAGATCGGGTAGTGCAAGGCATCGTTGTAACCGGTCTGGTCGCGGGCCACGTAGTCGAAACCCCGTTGGTCGTAGGCCCAGCTGTCCTGTCCATGTTCGTTGAATTCACCCTCGGCCTCATCGCGCAGCGCACCATTGGGACCGAAGTATTCCAGGTGCCCGATCGGTTCTATGCCACCGTTCCCACCCAATAATTCATCCACCTGGTCGCCGCAAATGCTCATTATCGGCACGCTGTGGTTGGTGCCGATCAGGTAAGTGTTCGTCTCGGTGAAACTTGGCAGCGTACCCGCACCACCAAAGGCTGTTGCACGTATCACCGTGGTGCCGTTCACCACGAGGGGTCCCGCATAAGCAGGGGAGGTTACGGTGGGCAAACTGCCATCCAACGTATAGCGCAAAGTGGCACCCGCTGGTCCGCTGATCGTCACATTCTGCATTCCTGCGTACACCCCGGCAGCAGGGGACAAGGTGGGCCGTGCCAAGTAGTCCGATCCCGCAGGTACGTTGGAGGCTCCCGGTGTGGGCGTGGTACACAAGACCCACGGCATACCGCCGTCCACATTGCGGCCGCGGCTATGTCCCAATTTGGTGCGTAGGTCCACAGAGAAAGGGAAATCATCGATCAGGGTTCCTGCGGCATCGCTCAGTATTACGTGGTCATCGTTCGTCTGGTCCAGGTTGAAGCTCGCATGGATGTTGGTGCCTACCACGGTATTGCGTTTGCTGGCGAATACGATACGGAAACCATTGGCCGGGACCGTGGTGCCTGCCGGGAATTGCCACTTCAACGGGTTGCCTGCTCGGTTGCTGGCCCACCAGCCGCTGATGTCCACCGCTGCACCCGTCGTGTTGTACAGCTCGAACCAATCCTCGAATTCCCCGAAGTTGTCCGCATAGCTGCTGAGGTTGCTGGCGCAGACCTCGTTCACCAACACTTGGGCCTTCAGGGGAAGGGCCAATGCCAAGAGCGCTGTTCCTGTGAGTGCCGAAAAAGACCGTGGAAATATGCTCAGTGCCATAGAGGGTGTAATGTACTCGGAAGTCACTCGTCGCACGAACCATCTCTTGTCGAGGATCGGAATGCAACGGATCGAGCTACGATGAAGACGCGCCGGAATGCTGATCCGTCGCCTGCGCTCGGGAACGCGACCAGTAAAGTTTCAAAGTCCCTGCGTAGCTATTTGGCTTTCAATCAAAGGTTCCATCCGCGTTCGCCCGAATAGTGTCTACTGGCATACCATATTCAAAGCCATATTTGTCGTGTTTAGGGCGAATAATGAACTTTGGCGTATAGGCACTCGGATGCGGCGATAGCCAAGTCGTATCTCTGTCCGTTTCAACGTGCGTATGGGCATTTTCCTGTATTAGGACCATGTGTTTTTGGGGTGGAAAGAAGAGCCGATAATCTCTATGTATGATCGAGTCTCTATATGTTACCCCATTGAACTTTTCAACTATCGTGTCAGTGATGAGTGAATAAACTTGCAATTCCTTTATCTGTTCGAATTGTTTCGGACTCAAACGAATTTCGAACGAACTAGATGAGGGTCCGGTATCAGCTCCTGCAACAACACCCGTGTCGGATAGACAGCGTATCTTACCTGAACACAACTCACCGGTAGTGGTCATAATACTGCCACGGATCAAGTAGGAGCGAAAATTGCGGATAGGAACAGGGGTTTCACTTTCCGGATCTTCCTGTTCTTGCGGCAAGGACTGTATCGCCCGGCTACAGCAGATAAAGAACGAAACGAAAAATGATAGTGCAGCGAGTCGTACCATGAGGTTTCCCAATTCAATCCACACGCTGGTCTGACCCCTATTAGTTGGACAATTTGTGGCGTGGTGAATTTAGTGGTTTGTTGTGATAGGTTTGGATCCGCACAAACCACACACGCCCGATCCAAACGCAACACGGCGACCCATCGGATCGCCGCGCCACCTTGAATAGATCAATCGTATCAACGATCCATCACGTTCGGGTCCTTGGCCTTCTTAACGGGTGCTGCCTTTTCAGGTGCTGAACCTGCTTTCCCGATGTGCTTCGCCAAGAAAGCATCCATCGCGTTGTAAAAGTCGAACCGGTTCTCTTCATTGTGGAAACCGTGTCCTTCATTGTCCTTCACCATGTATTCCACTTCAACACCTCGTTTCCTCAGAGCTGCAACCACTTGGTCGCTCTCGTCCTTGTTCACCCGCGGGTCGTTGGCGCCTTGAGCAATGAAGAGCGGGCACTTCACCTTGTCCATATGGAACACGGGTGATGCGGCTCTCATGGCCAAGCTGTCCGTTTCCGGGTTGCCCACCATTTCGTACATCATTTTCAGGAAGGGTGCCCAGTACGGCGGAATGGTCTTCATGAAGGTGAACAAGTTGCTCACGCCCACATAATCCACCGCACAGGCGTAGAGGTCCGGGGTGAAGGTGATCCCGGCCAAGGTGGCGTACCCGCCGTAGCTGGCGCCATAGATCGCCACGCGCTTGGGATCGGCAATGCCTTCCTTTTCCAACCATTTCACGCCATCGGTAATGTCGTCCTGCATGGTCTTGCCCCACTGTTTGAAACTGGCTTCCCAATGTTTACGGCCGTAACCCGTACTTCCGCGGAAATCCATCTGGAACACTGCATAGCCACGGTTGGCCAGCATCTGCACTTCCGAATTGAAACCCCATTGGTCGCGGGCCCAAGGACCACCATGTGGATTGATCACCACCGGCAGGTTCTTCGCTTCAACACCCACTGGAAGTGTCAGGTAACCGTGGATGGTCATCCCGTCGCGCGCTGTGTATTGCACAGGTTTCATTTCGGCCAGGTCCTTCGCATTCAACCAAGGATGTGAAGCACCCAGGTCGCCCATGACATCGGTAGTGGCGTTGAACGTGTAGTAGTGCCCAGGCAAGCGATCGCTGCCGTTCCAGACCAGGAATTTCGTTTCGCTGTCGTCCTGGCCGTAGATCCAGAATTCACCGTCCTTGAACTTCGGGGCCATTTTGGCATACATCGCCTCGGTCTCCTTGTCCAGGAAATGGCGCTCGCTCTTGGCTCCGGTCCAGGTTACCATGGTGAGCACTTTCCGCTTGCGGCTCCAATCCACGTTGCTCACGTCGTAGTCCGGATTCTCGAAGATGAGCTTCGTTTCCTTCTTTGCAGCGATGTCCCACTCTGCGATCGCGGTCTTGTCCCGGCCGCCCAGGTTATGGGAGACGATCAAGTTCTTGTTGTCGAAGGTGAAGAGCAGCGGCCCCCAGCTGTCCTTGAAGCTGGTGCGCATGTATTCGGTGAAAGGTTCCTTCTCGTTGGCCCGGAGGAAATACACGTTGTCCGTGCCTTCGGTGCGCGTGGCCATGCGGATGGTGCCCGTGTGGTCCGTGATCCAGCTTTCGAAGCTGTCCTTGCTGTTGTCGTACATCGGTACAATTTCGCCTGTCTCGATATTCACCAGGTACGGGTCCATGACTTGCGGATCGCGCTGGTTCATTTGGATCAGGACATGCTTCTCCTTGCCTTCGATGTTGTGCAGGTCGTCCAGGATCCCGGCGCGTACGCCTTTCTCCGGGGTCAAGGGCTTTGCATCCTTACCGTCGATGCTCGCGCTGAACACGATGAAGTTCTCGTCGCCATTGATGTCGCGACCGTACATGATGCGATCGCCTTTCCAGAAGTAGCCGCCAACATCTCGGATGGTGTCATGCGTTACTTGGGTCGCGGTCTTTTCGCCCACTTTCTGCACGAAGATGTTCATGCGGTTGTTCCACGGGGCGCGGTAAGAGATGTAGTTCCCGTCAGGACTGATACCGAAGCTGGCTTTCTCCGCGTTCATGAAGAAGTCCTTAACGGGAATGGTCGTGGCGCCGGGTATCCCCGGCTCGTTGGCCGGGGTGACGGGGCCGCCGTCCGCATGCGCGGGTTGGGCTGTGAACAGGGTTCCAGAAACCATAAGGGCGGTGATGGATAGGTGTTTCATGATGCGGCGAAGATGCAAGTTCCTTTTGATCGGCAAGAGGATCTTTCAACGTGGTACGGAGTGGATCGGTATGAACGGTTCGTGGCCTTCACTGGCGGTACAGTGAAACGTTCTAGTTTGAGGAATGCGATCAAGGGAACGAAGTAGGAAGGAAAAAGAAACCGTGAATAAACGGAGATAAACGTGCATTTATTTCCGTTTATTCACGTTCATTCACGGTTCAGTAATTGTATTGGTTCGACTTTCCATATGGTCTTTACCGGCGGAATCGATACACCCACACCTGATGGTCCGCTTCTACGGAATCGACCATGGGCCAATGATCACGTAAGTGTTGTTTGGTGCGTTGCTCAGGATCCGTCAATGCGCTCCAGGCATCCACCAGGATCACGGCATCTTCATCGGGTCGCAGGGCCACGAACCGATCCGGATGGTCCACGCGGAAGAGGTTCCTGTCGATCATTTCGAGTTCCAAAGAACCCGGATCGCGCAGCAGTTCCTTGTCCAAGTGCCAAGCGAAAGTGGGAGCGTAGTAGCCCGGTGCGATCAATACCGACCGATGTCCCTCTTGCCACTCCTTTACCTGCGCAACAACGCGCGACGGATGCAACCCAGTGTCCACCCAAGGATGAAAAGTGAAAGCCATTCCGGCGACGACTGCCGCAGCGGGTAACCAGCGCCAACGCCCTTCGTTCACTACCAGCGCCAATGAAATAGCGCTCAACAAGCAAAAGCCCGGTGCGGCATAGACCAAGTAGCGGTCCAGAAAGATCGGCACTTTGAACGAGACCAGGAACATGGCCACCAAGGGAACGAAGGCCCAGATCAAGCCGATCTGAAAGCCCGGTATACGAAATCCCTTCCGCACCGCGGCGAACAGGACAACAAGCAACAAGGCCACCGCCAAGACGGGTGCATTGCTCCAGCGCCACACCATGTTGTAGAGTTCCTCCGGCTCGGGTGCAGTGAGCCAGGTTCCGTGCTGTACACTCTCGCCGGTGCGTGAAAGGAAGGTGCCTAGATATGGAAGATAGAAGATCAGCGCGATTCCCAATGCCATGAGTACACCTTTCCTCGCTGCTCGCAATCCAGAGATCAGGAAAACACACATCAACAACACGCCCAAGAGGAGCCAACCGAAGAAATGGGTGTACACCAGCGCCACGGCTGTAATACACAAGAAGAGCAGTGATCGTTTTCCTCGAACGATCCGCAATGCCAACCAAAAGCACAACGTTGCCAACAATGTGAACAGTGCATAAGCCCGAACCTCGTGGGCAAAGCGGTAGTGATAATTGCTGAAAGTGAAGAGCAGACCCGCAATGATCGCCACCCGCCAACCACTGCACGTCCTTGCTAATAGCATCAAGGGCCAAACCACCAAAGCACTGGCCACGGCCGAAGGCACGCGCAACCAAGCGGCATCCAGTGGCACGATCGCGCTCCACAATTTGGTTATCACGAAATGCAGCGGCGGATTGTTCTCCGTGCGCAACACCGCGAAGAGATCCGCCCAGTCCCGTTGCGCCATCAACACGGTGAACGGCTCGTCGTGAGCCAGTTCATTGCGGCCCAACCACAGCAGTTTCAACACCAGGTTGAAGGCCACCAGCCCGAAGAGGGCCCAAGGAAAGTGGCGGCGATCAAGCATTGGGCGAAACTAGGTTGGTTGAGGGGTTGAGCGGTTGAGGGGTTGAAGAAGGTTGAGGGTTGAGTATCGGGTATAGAGTACCGAGTACGCCGTGTCTGGTACTCGGTACTCTATACCCAGTACCCTGTACAATTCTGAGCATGCAACCTCCTCAACCCTCAACTTTTAGAACCTGCCAACATTCCTAACCATCACAAAATGCCCGCCAATACCGGGGATCTCAAATCGTTCCCCATGCACCTTGAAGCCCAGTCGCTCATAGAAGGATACGGCCTTTTCGCGCGCATTGCACCAGAGCAGATCGGCGTGTTGTGCCTGGAGGTGTTCAATGGCGAACTTCAAGAGCTTCGTTCCGGCACCTTGTCCTTCGAAATCAGGATGCGTGGCCATTCCACGTAACCGATATTGTTTCCAGCCCATGAGTTCCGGATGGGCCTCGGGATAGAAGGAGGCTACCGAGATCCTGTGCTCCCCGATCTGGATGCCCAAGTGGAAAGCACCGGCCAAACGGTCGTTCGCGAAGTGGACATCTTCTTCCACGCCGCCAGGTCTTAGCACCTGTAAGCGGAGAGGGTAGGTATCGAACGCCTTGATGAAGCGGATGCGCATGGGATCGCCGGTGGTGGGCGAGATCTTACGCAAGGTAATGGGACCAAAGCGTACCGGTCAAGGATCGAACGCTTGGACCAAAATTCGACCAGCTACGGGGTCCTTGATCAACGGATCACCGTACCCAGCAACTCCGTAAGCCGCCCTAACCGCTGTTCTGCATTTTCCCGTTCCAGTTCACAATCCTTCCCCTCCGGGACGATGCGCGCTATCTCCATCCGCTTTTCGCCGGCAATAGCTTCGATCTTTTCCACTTTGCCGCAGGTGGTGTCCTCGGTCGGGTAAGAGCGGTGCTCAAAGGCATCGATCGTTCCCATTGGGACAGCTGTGCTTTCGCCCGGCCAAGGCAAACTGAGCGCATCGAACACAGCTGGACGAATGGTGCGGACCAACTCGCTCTCAGAAATGCGTACCGTGTGCGGTGGCCATGCCAAGGCCGCGAATAGCCACCAGGTCCCGGCGATCAATAATCCGTAACGAAGTCCCTTCACCACCGCAACGGATCTGGATGATCGCATAACAACGGCGATGCCGAGTGCGAACACAGCAATGGCCGCTGCCGAAAGCATCGTTAGGAGGACCGCGATCGATACTCGTTCCATCACTCCGGGCCCGCCTACAACCATGGCAGATCGGTCCACCAACAAATAGCCGCTCTGAAAGCTTTTGATCAGTACCGGAAGCTCCATGTTCGACTTTGGGGAGAGCCAAGTATCCAATCCTGTATAGAGCAGTCGAAGGGCAAGCAGAACGCCACCACCCAGGAGCAGGAAACGAATGCCATCCGTCGCGTTATCGCCTAGTTGGACTTTCATGTGTTGGGAGGTGAGGAGGAGATGAGGTAAGGAGGAGAAGAGGCTGATCCGAGGTTCCGCGCTCTGGCGGAAAGTTGAGTGTTCTGTGGTTCAGATCGAAAGTTCAGAGCTACGGTAATTATCCAGTTGCATGATCCGGATCAGAACTGAAGTGCTCCGATCAAAAAGTGAACACTGCTTTGCCGCACATCTGCCTAAAACCGAAATTTCCAGAGCTCCAAAGGTCCCCGGTCCATCGGCACTAGGCACAGCCCAGGCTTCCTCACTTGCTCACCTCTTCACTCTTCAACTTTTTCACTTGAAATAACGCATGTCCTGACCAGCCTTCAGTGCCCTTACGGAAGCGTAGATCAGCTTGATCACACTTTCCACATCGCCGCGGTCCACGCTTTCCACGGTGGTGTGCATGTAGCGCAAAGGCAGACTGATCAACGCCGATGGAACACCCGACGCCCCGTATGCGAATGCATCCGTATCCGTGCCCGTGGCCCTGCTGCTGGCCGAACGTTGGAAGGCGATCTTTTCCTTTTGTGCCACACCCACGATGTGCTTCAGCAAGGTGTTGTGTACAGCTGGTGCATAGCTCAGGACCGGACCTGCACCGCACGCGATATCGCCGCTGTTGATCTTGTTCATCATCGGTGTTTGCGTGTCGTGCGTCACGTCCGTTACGATGGCGATGTCGGGTCGTAGCCGTTCCACGATCATTTCAGCACCGCGCAGGCCGACTTCCTCCTGCACACTGTTCGTGATGTACAGGCCGAAGGGCAGTTTCACTTTGTTCTCCTTCAGCAAGCGCGCTACTTCCGCGATCATGAAGCCGCCCATCCGGTTGTCCAACGCGCGACCTACGAAGCGCCTTTTGTTCAGGACCATGAATTCATCCTCGTAGGTGATCACACAACCTACATGGACGCCCAATGCCTCCACTTCTTCCTTCGTATTGCAGCCACAATCCAGAAAAATGTTGTCCAGGGCCGGGGTGATCTCGCTCTTACCATTGCGCACATGGATCGCCGGCCAGCCGAATACCGCTTTCACAATGCCCTTTTCGGTGAAAATGTTCACCCGTTTGCTGGGGGCGATCATGTGATCGCTACCGCCGTTGCGACGCACGTAGATGAACCCTTCCTTGGTGATGTAATGCACGAACCAACTGATCTCATCGGCATGTGCCTCGATCACCACCTTGTACTTGGCACCGGGGTTGATCACCCCCACAACGGTGCCGTAGTTGTCCACGATGTGCTCGTCCACGTATGGCTTCAGGTAGTCCAGCCAGATCTTCTGGCCATCGCTCTCGAAGCCGGTGGGCGATGGATTGTTGAGGTATCGTTCCAGGAAGGTCAATGAATTCTTCGTGAGTATACTTGACGGAGTGGTTTTCTTTTTGGCCATTTTGATGCGTACCATTGATCAGCCTTATGAACGTGCTTGATCCCTTGTTAGGTGGGCAAATCTAGTTTCAATGATCGGCGGAACCCTCGGCAAGGCAATTACGTATCAACACCGCATTATTGAACGCGATCTGATCACCACCTTCATGTTGACCAACCGAACATTCCTCTGCTTCTCGGCATTCCTGTTTGCCGCAATTGCCGTGGTGGCACAGGACCCTGCTTCAGTAAAGAAGGCTCAGGACATTGCCAAGAAGGCCGATAAAGTGGCGCAGAGCGGTAGCCTCCACTTCGCCCAGGCCGAGGCCATGTTCGAAGAGGCCATTGCATTGGCACCGAACGATGCCGAAGTGAACATGGGCATGGGACTTTGCCAGTTGAATGGGCCTTTCCGCAACAAGGCGCTTCCTTACTTCCAAAAAGCGCATGCTTCGGACCCTTCCTTGAGACATCTCGTCTTTCTGACCGGTTACGCTTTGCAACTGGATGCACAATGGGACGAGGCCATGGCCATGTACCAAGAGCACAAGAAGCAGAATCCCTATATGAACGATCCCGAGACCATGTACAACGAGGTGGATCGCCGTATCCGCGAATGCCAGAACGGGGTCGCAGTAATGGCACAGCCCACCAAGGCCGAGGTGAAGAACATGGGGCCGGGGATCAATTCCCCCTACGCAGACTACGGCCCGATCGTAGCCGCCGATGGTGCCACGCTTTTCTACACCAGCAGAAGGCCCATGGATGCCGGGGCCAAGGTGAACAAGGCTACCAAGGAGTATTTCGAGGATATCTATACCACCGGCAAGAACGGAACGGAATGGTCACCGGCAATGCGAGCAGTGGAACCTGTGAACACCGACGGGAATGATGCCGCCGTGGGACTCTTCAGCGATGGAAGAACGATGGTGATCTATCGCGATGATGCAGGCAATGGGGATCTTTTTGAGAGTGTCCGATCAGGTGATAGTTGGTCCAGCCCCGTGGCATTCGGACCGAACATCAATACACCGGGACATGAAACGAGTGCGTGGTACAGCTTCGATCGGCAATGGCTCTATTTCGTTACCGATGGATTGGATGATAATGTCGGTGGTCAGGATATCTACCGCAGCCGCTGGGATGCCGTGAACAAGCAATGGGGCAGGGCAGAGAACCTTGGACCCACCGTGAATACCATCTACGACGAGGACGGGGTCTATGTACATCCGGACGGAAAGACGATCTACTTCAGCAGCAAGGGACATAGCAGCATAGGTGGTTACGATATCTTCAGCAGCCGCTTGGAAAATGGCCAATGGACCAAGCCGGGATCGCTGGGCTGGCCTGTGAATTCACCGGATGATGACATGTTCTTTGTAATGACCGCCGATGGGAACAAAGGGTATTTCAGCTCGCTCCGTGCAGATGGACTGGGTGAAGATGATATCTACTGCGCGAACTTCGGTCCTGTTGATGGTTCAACAGCGGACAATTTGTTGGTGAATGCCGCCGGGGGTGCGACTTTTCCCGCAGTGAAACCCACCACGGTGATCCTCAAGGGTAAGGTGATCGATCATGCCGAACGGACCGGTGTGGAAGCACAGATCCAATTCATGGACCTGGCCAATGCCAATCTGGTCGCGGCCTTTACTACGGATGGTGCCACCGGCAACTACCTCGTGGCGGTGCCTGCGGGACACGATTATGCCATGTACGTGAAGGCCAACGGCTATCTCACACATAGCGAGAACATTCCGGTGCTGGAAGGTATGCAGCATCTGGATCTGGATCTGGACATTGCCATGGAATCGATCAAGATGGGAAGTCAAGTGACCCTGAAGAACCTCTTCTTTGCTTTCGGCAGTGCCGAGCTGGAGCAGCAATCGCTCGCCGAGCTTAATCAATTGGAGGAGCTATTGAACAAGAACCAGAACATGCGTCTTGAAGTAGCTGGCCATACCGACAGTACCGGTTCTGCAGATCTGAACCAAGGCCTCTCCGATGAACGGGCCCAAGCCGTTGTGGACTATTTGGTTAAACGCGGAATACGAAAGGATCGATTAGAGTCCACCGGCTACGGCGATTCGCAACCAAAAATGCCCAATAATTGTTCGGCGAACAAGGCACTGAATCGCAGGACCGAGATCAAGGTATTGTAGATCAGGGGCAAGAGCAACAGGCAAGAGCAATTGCAGGAGACGAAAGCAGGAGGCAAAGCGGTATCCCGTTGCCTCCTGCTTTTGCTATTTGCCTCCTGCCACCTGCCCTTTGCATTTGCCTCCTGCTTTTGCCATTTGCCTCCTGCCTTTTGCATTTGCCACCTGCCCTTTGCATTTGCCACCTGCACGTGCCACTTGTCACTTGCATTTGCGGTTTGCGAAGTGTTCGAATGGATGCACTGCGTACTTCCGCCCGGAGGCTTGTTTGACCTACTGTGCAAAGGGTGAAGGGCGCCGCACCATGCAACCGGTCGGGTTCAAGGTGGAACGTTTAGAAGGGCCACCCGGAAAGCGCGAAATGCTGCGGGGGTGGAGATGGATCACTGTTTTAGATCTTCATGAAGACGACCTTTTTCCAAAAGCATTTCCGCTACCGTGGATTGATGTGAATGTTCATGAGTAGTAGGAGGTCCTATCTCCGTTCATTCACGTCCATGCACGGTTTCTTTTCTCTTTCCTGGGGTTTGTCGAACTTCACGCCATGTTCACTATTCGCGCATATGGTCTGCTGCTCCACAATGGCAATGTTCTTGTTTCGGATGAGGTCATCAAGGGGCGGCGCATCACCAAATTTCCGGGTGGTGGCTTGGAATACGGTGAAGGGTTGAAGGATTGTCTGGTACGCGAGATCCGTGAAGAGATCGGCGTTGAGGCCACGAACGTGGAACACTTCTACACCACGGATCTCTTCCAACAGAGCGCGTTCCACACCACGCCCATGCAGGTGGTAAGTGTTTACTTCACCTTTACTGTGGCGGACCCCTTGGCGATACCGGTTGTTATCGAACCGTTCAACGGAATGCTCGGTGATCAAGTGACTGAACTCTTCCGCTGGTTACCCTTGGATGGTGCGAAGCCTGAGGAATTGAGCCTGCCGATCGATAGCGTGGTGCTTGGGAAGATCAAGTATTAAAAGAATTGCTAATTGCTGAGTGCCGCTGGACGGACCTGCGGGACGGAAATCAGCAATTAGTGATCAGTAATTAGCAACCAGTAGTTTTCAAACCCCAAGTCTGCGCATCACCATGCTTTCCACGTTCTGGAACACCCCTTCGGGTTCGAACGTGCGCCATGGAAGAGCGTTCAGCTTGCCACCCAACAGGAAATACTGGTCAATGTTGGCCGTCTGCATATCCTCCAATACGTGTGGTCGGAAATTGAGCAAGGCGATCCAGCCATTGGCATCGTTCACCTCCTCGAACCACTCGTTGTAGTATTCATCATCGCTGCTGTGGAAGTTGAGGACGTTCTCGCCGATCAGGATGAACTTGCTGATCCCTTGTGCCATCATGTGTTCGATGATCTCGCGCTTGAGCACCATGATGTCATTGTGCAAGAGGTCGTTCCACTCGCCGATGAGTTCCATGATCGCATAGCCCTCGTCGTAATCAACGAAGACCACTTTCATGTATAGCGTACTGCTCCCGAAATTGTCCCATTGCGGATGGATCGCATGATCGTAGACCGCGTTGCTGAATTCAAATTCGCTGTGCTCGGTGCCGAAGAATGGTGAACGGTCGTCCTCCTCGGCCGTGTAATGGTGTCGCCAGTTCCAGTATGGTTCGATCGCATGCATGAGCATGCAAAGTTATTTGGAAGGACCATTCGACTTGCGGTCGCGACAATTGAAAAAGTGCTGAACCACGGATGGACACGGATGAACACGGATCAAATACACCGCGGATCGGTCAAGTCTCCGCCACACATGGATGTCGCGTTCATCAATGCACACATGCCTAGGAAGATCAATGGAGTAGGGATAAGATCCGTGCCCGGTAGGGTTAAGTTGTCCTTTCCGTGGTGAATGCCTTCCGAATGCGAGCGCCAAAGGCGAGAGAGAAGTTTGATCCTTTAGACCTTCAGCCTCGACTATCGATCGCAGCGCGCACACTACCGTATTTCTTTAGTAGGGTATTGGCGGTCTCGTAGTCCACGCCCGATCCTTCCATGACCATTCGGGTGCCGCGGTCGATCAGCTTATTGTTGCTCAGTTGCATATCCACCATGCGGTTGCCCTTCACCCTGCCCAACTTTACCATGGCGGCCGTGCTGATCATGTTAAGGACCAATTTCTGCGCCGTTCCACTTTTCATCCGCGTGCTGCCCGTAACGAATTCAGGACCTACCACCACCACGATCGGGTGTTGCGCAATGTTGGCCAATGCACTGCCGGGATTGCAGGTGATACATCCCGTAAGGATCCCTGCCGCATTGCACTTTTCCAATGCACCTGTCACGTACGGCGTTCCACCGCTGGCCGCTATGCCGATCACGGTGTCGTCCTTACCCACCGCGTGTTCTTGAAGATCCTTCCAGCCTTGTTCACGATCATCCTCGGCGAACTCGACCGCTTTGCGAATGGCCGCGTCACCACCGGCGATCAGCCCTATCACCAACCCGTGAGGAACACCAAAGGTCGGTGGACATTCGCTGGCATCAACAATTCCCAAGCGACCGCTGGTGCCGGCACCCATATAGATCAGTCGGCCTCCACGTTGCATACGTTCCACGATCGCATCCACCAATTGTCCGATCGCTGGCAACACTTGCTGAACTGCGATGGCAACCGTGCGGTCCTCGGCGTTGATGTTCTGCAGAAGTTGTGCAGTGGACATGTTCTCCAAATGGTCGTAACGCGAAACGCTTTCAGTGATCTTGTCCATGGTAGGGGTTCGGGGCGAAAGTTCGGAAAAGGAAAAGGGCCGCTGGTTTGCGGCCCTTTTCTTAGAAATTCGGTTGATCAATCCAGGATCAATTTCCGGGTGAGGCTGCCCTCTTTGAAGAAGAGCTCCATGTAATAGGAACCGGTGGCCATGCCATCGCGCTCGAAGGTGAAACGAGTTGCGTTCACATTGCCGTTGCGGATGATCCGACCTTGATTGTCATACACCACGAAGTTCTTGATCGGCGCTTCGGTACTGCTGATCAACGTGGTGTTGGTCATCGGATTGGGGAACATCTCCAGCCCTTGTGCGAGAACGGAGGTTTCGTCGATGCTCACGTTCAGGTCCAACGCACGGTACATGCGTGGAGTGATGAACGCTTGTAACGTGTCGATGAACGCCATGGCGCGAGCACGACCGGCAACGGTGCCTAGTGCAGCGTAAACCGGATTGGAGGCATAGCTGTTCGTTAAGCGGATGTTCGCACCGGCTGAATCAATGCCCAAGGCAGCGCAACCTGCGTAGACCGCCGTGCTATCCCACCATTCCCACGGTCCGGAAGAGTTCGCTGGACCTTCGATCGGGAACAAGCCTTCATCACCATCATTGACCGATCCTGCCAAGTCGCCTTGGGCCTTGATCGTTACCGGGTCCGTGAATGGAGGTGAAAGCCAAACATCATTGTTGCCGAACGCATTCGCGATCTCCGTAACGCGCGAGCTTCCATCCACGTTCACCACAGCGAAAGAAGTGCCGGGCACGAACACCGTTCCGTTGGCGTATGGTGCGAAAGGGTCCAATTGGCCGTGTACGCAGCAAATAGGAACTTCACCGGCCTCCAGCCATGAGCTATCACCCAAGGCACCACCGATGTTGAACACCATGCTGATGTCATCCGAATAGCCGACGTGGTTGTCCTGGTTCAAGGCGGGGATGCCACCAAGACCACTGTAATCGCCCAAGATCGCGGGATCCACCATGAACATATTGGTCGTGGTATTGAAGAATTTGAGCAACTGGATCTCGCTCACGTCCTGTAGGGTGGCATATGCCAATGCAGCGTATCCACCGGAGCCTTGGCCACCGATGACCACCTGTGTACCGTTGATCCCGTACGGATTGGAATCTTCGGCAATGCTCTTGCGGAAGAAACGTACCGCGGTCTTCGAATCCTGCAACGCGCGATACACCGCCTGGATGATGGTTTGTTTACGCACTTCCTCATCAGGGGAAGCGGGGTTCCAGCCTTGGCGGTAGGCAACGGCTGCGACCACGTATCCCTTACGGGCGAAGCGCTTGCACATTTCAACGGTGGCACTGTCGGTCTTGGAGCCGGTCACCAATTGATTCACGTAACGGGGCAAAAAGGAACCCGTGTGCAGGTACACGATCAACGGACGTGCTGTCTCCGTATCGTTTTGTGGGGTGTATACGTCCATCACCAAGGGTACAGAGACCGGGGCCCCCGTAAGTACTTGGAAATTGGTGCCATATTGGACGTTCGTCTCAACATCAACGCCTGGAAATATCTCTGAGAGGTAGCGCTGGGCGGACGCCGTCATTGTCGCTGACATTGCGACCAACCCGAATATGCGTAAGGTGTTCTTCATGTGTGGTTCTTTAGGTTAGAAATCTTCGTCCAAGGTAATACCTGGATCCTTCAGTTCGACAAGACAGCGATCACCGCTTCTTGAAGGTGCCCGGCTCGAAGCTGACCGAGAAGTAAGCCAAACGACCCACTTGGGGTCCACCATAGACCATATACACCTTGTTGTTGAGCACGTTCGATGCGCCAAGTTTGAAGGTGCAGTGGATCTTGGGTATCTCCTTGTTCACCTGTGCATCGAGGAGCGTGTAGGTCGGAATGGTGCCTGTGAACTGGGGCGATCCCTCGAACAGGAAGCCTTCGATCCAACGGTAGTTGAAGCTGAAACCCCAATGCGCGATCGGTATGCCCCAAACAACTTTATTGATATCGCGTGCAGAGAACCCCAAGTTGAATTTATGCTCCGGGGTATTGAAGGCCGGGATGATCGGATCCTCCTCCTTGGTGTTCAGTTTGTTCCATGAATAGTTCCCGCTCAATGCAAAGAACTTTCGGAAGAAGTAGTTGGCACCGATCGAGAATCCTTGGGTGGTAACAAGGTTGGAGGAGTTCGCCGCCACACGATAAACCTGCACGCTGCCCAGGTCCACTTGGTTGGTCGTAGGCAATACATTCACATCCGCACCTACCTGAAAACCCAAAAAATCAGTATAGAAGCTGTAGTAATATGAGCCATCCAAGAACAAGTTCTTCTTCACGGTGGTACGGAAACCGACCTCCAGACTCTTCACTTTTTCGGGAACAACCGGGGCTATGCTGAAGTATTCCAAAACGCTGGCACTGCTGCTCAACGACTCGATCAACGAGGGTACCGTGACCAGATCATTCACCCCGTTCAAATTGCCCAACAGGATGGCCCGGCCAACGTTGTAGAAGAGATACTGGTCCTGCAAGGTGGGGTTGCGGATCGCGGAGGAGAAGGAGAAACGCAAGATGTTCTCCGGCGAAAAGCTGTACACGGCCGAGGCGGCAGGGGAGACCACCACGGGGAAGTTCACGTTCTTATCAACCCGCACCGTGGCGGTGAGCTTCAGCTTTTCCTTAAGCAACCTGCGCTCGCCACCGAGATAAATGCCACCTTGCTCGTTCGTGATCCGGGTGTCGGTGGTGTCCGAAAAGATGTTCCCTTTCGAGTAGGGCAAGTACTGCCGGAAGCTGGCACCTGCGGTGAACGTGTACTTCGCCACTTTGAAGCGTCGCTCTCCCTGCACTTGCCAAAGCACGGACCGGTCGAAGAACCGCGTGCCTCCTTCACTGAATAAACGGCCCGTGATGTCCTTGAAGGCCGCATCATATTCCGGGGTGCCGGGTTCCAAGCGCGGCCTGAACGTATTGTTGGTACCTGCGGAGGTGGATCCGGAATTCGCGTAGTCCCGTACTCCGTCGTGTAGCCCATTTACCAAGCCGTTGTTGTCCAACAGCCATTGTTGGATCGCCGGATAATCGAAGATGAAGCCCGGTGGGGGACCAGAGGTGAATACCGGGCTTGGAAAACCGGGTGTTGTGGATATTTGCGCCGGTGCTCCCGTGTTGACCCAGCGGTTCCTATAGTCTTGGAACCAGCGCGCGTCATCCTTGCTCTGGTCCTGTAGTCGGTAACCGGTGAAGACCGCATCATAGCTCTTGCCAGCATCTTCATTTGTCACATATCCACGGATGAATCCCTTGTCGCCGGCATTCAACTCCAGTCTGTTCTGGAAAAAGAGAATGTCTTGCAAGCGGTACCGGTTGTCACCTTGGTAAACCGTGGTGCCCGTACCGAAACTGCTCGCCGCAACGAATTGTAAACTGTCACTCCACTTGTAATGATAGGAGAGCGAAGACTTCAGATTATGCGTATCGTAATCCACAAGGTCCACCTCTCGGTATCCATCGCGATGCAAGGTGCCCAGGCCCCATGTGCTAACGCTGTTCTTGGAGGATGCCTCGTCGCCGTAACGGTTCACAGCATCGTAACCACCGGGGTTGGTTGCTGCCGCGTCACTCCCTTCCACAGGGTCGTAGTTCGTCGCCTTCCAATCCAAGGCCTGGAAGTAGTAGAAGTTGAATTTCAAAGCCGATCGTTCACGTCCCTTTCCGCCTTTGAAGACGTGGGCATAGCGTAAGGCCACCTCCCCCAAATTGCGCTCGCCACCTTTTACCGTTGCCGATAGCCCCCGGAAATAATAGGGGTCCTTGGTGGTCATGCTGATCACCCCGTTGAACGCATTGGGGCCGTAGTACGCACTGCTCGCACCAACGATCAGGTCCACTTTCATGACATCCAGCTCACTAGCCCCGAGGAAGTTGCCCAGCGAGAAGTTCAGCCCAGGGCTCTGGTTGTCCACCCCATCGATCAGCTGCAATGAACGCACCGGACTGGTACTGTTGAAACCGCGGGTGTTGATGATCTTGAAACCCATGCTGGCACTGGTCATATCCACTCCTTTCAAAGCGCCAAGGCCTTCGTAGAAATCACCTGTGGGAGCTTCCTTGATCGCGATCAGGTCCATGCTCTCCACCGTTAACGGCGCTTGTTTCTGCTTTTCGCTGATCCTGCTCCCGATCACTTCCGCTTCCTTCAGCAACACTTGGTCGGTGCTCAGTCTGAATTTCAGTTCCTGATCAAGGCTCTTCACCTGGATCTCCTGCATGGTGTAGCCAATGAAGCTCACCAACAAGGTGTAGGGCGGCAACTCGTTCAGTGCGATCTCGAACCGGCCATCGATGTCCGTGGTTGCGCCGGTGGTGGTGCCCTTTATTACCACGCTGGCACCGATCAATGTTTCGCCCGTAAGCCCATCACTGACCACACCGCGCAGTTTGTACTGTTGGGCACTTGCCACCAGTGTGCCGCAACAGCAAGCTGGCAATATGAGGTGTTGGACCAGGCGGAGCAAAACGCGGATCTTGATCATACGACGATTATAGTTTCACGGTGCAGCGAATATAGGCTGAGGGGGACCGGTTCTTTGTCATCGTGGATCCAGAGCGGGGCAATTTTTGCTGCCGATCTTTGCCCCCATGGCCATAACACTTACTTCCCACGGCGCGGCAGAGACCGTTACCGGCAGCAAGCACTTGATCGATGTTACGAACCGCAACGGTGAAAAATATCGTGTGTTGTTGGATTGTGGCATGTTCCAAGGTGAAGCGGTGTATGACGCGAAAAAGGACCCCAATCGACATTTCGGATTCGACCCCACCACGATCGATGTGTTGGTGTTGAGCCATGCGCACATCGACCACAGCGGGCTGGTGCCTCGTTTGGTGGCCGAAGGGTTCGAGGGACCCATCTTCAGTACCCCTGCCACACGTGATCTGTGCGAGATCATGCTGGCGGACAGTGCATATATCCAGGAGTACGACTACGCCTACGATGCGAAGCGTGCTCGCAAGAAGGGACGCGAGCCAGAAGAGGACGGACCGCTCTATACGAAGGACGATGTGCCACCCGCCATGGCCCGGTTCCAAGTGGTGGACTATGCGCGGCCTACGGAGATCTTGCCGGGGATCACGCTCACTTATACCGATGCCGGACATATACTCGGTAGCGCTGCGGTACACCTTGCCATTGACGATGGAGATCGGGTCTTGCAACTAAGCTTTTCCGGTGATGTGGGCCGATATGTGGATCGCTTGTTGCCCGAACCTGTTCCGTTCCGACAGGCGGATGTGTTGATCTGTGAGAGCACATACGGGGACCGCGATCATGCACCGATCAAGGAGGCCGAAGCGGAATTGCTCAAGTACGTTACGGAGATCTGCGTGAAGAACAAGGGCAAGTTGTTGATCCCGGCATTCAGCATCGGAAAGACACAGGAGCTGCTGTATACGTTGAACACATTGAGCAACGATGGTCTGTTGCCAAGGATCCCGGTCTTCGTCGATAGCCCACTGGCCATCAGTGCCACTGAGGTTGTGCGGGGCCATACACAACTTTTCCGCGAGACGGTGCGTGAAGAATTGCGGCACGACCCGGACCTCTTCTCCTTTCCAGGAGTGGAGTTCACCCGTTCGGCGGACCGTAGCAAACAACTGAACAGTGTGGAAGGTCCTTGTATCATTATTGCCGCAAGCGGTATGATGGAAGCGGGGCGGATAAAGCACCACTTGCGCAATGAACTTGGCGATGCAAGTAACGGCCTGTTGGCGGTCGGCTTCTGTGCTCCAGGTACATTGGGCGCAAGGATCTTGGACGGTGCCGAGGAGGTGAACATATTCGGCGAAGCAGTGCCCGTGAAAGCCAAGATCATGCGCATGGAATTCTACAGCGCACACGCTGACCGCAATGAATTGGTGCGGTATTTGAGCTGCCAGGACCCGAAGAAATTGAAGAAGATCTTCCTCGTACACGGCGTGGACCACAGTTTGAATGGCCTACGTGAATTGTTAGGGACAAAAGGATTCACGAACATCGAGATCCCGAAACGGGGGCAGAAATTCGTGTTGTAGCGTCGAGGCTTGCCTCGACCCAACAACGCGATACCAAAATGACCACGTACCACAAATACACCCGGTTACGTGGTTACGATTATTCGAGGGGCGGCGCATATTTCATAACGATCAATACCCTAAACCGCCTGCAATTATTCGGCCGTGTGGTTGCGGATCCGAGCGAGCCGTACATGGATCTGAACGATCACGGACGGATCGTGCAGCAATGCTGGGATCCGATCCCGGCGCATTTCACGCAGGTGCATTTGGATGCATTCCAGATCATGCCGGACCATTTGCATGGCATTGTGATCATCGGGGAACTGGGCAGGTCCAACGCGGCGAACGATACTAACGCGGCTAACGGGACCAACGCGGCTGACGGGTTGTACGGGGGCAACGGGTCGAGGCATGCCTCGACGCTACGGGGGGACGGACGACCCCGTGGCGTAAAACCTCGCTCGTTGGGTTCTATCGTTGGGTCGTTCAAATCGGCTGCTACCAAACGGATAAACGAATTGCGCGGATCTTCAGGTGCGCCATTTTGGCAACACAACTACCATGACCATATCATTCGGGATCCCCTTGAACATGAACGTATCGCCAAATACATATTTGACAATCCTGCCAAATGGGCGAATGATCCGAAAAACAGATGAAATATGCCCTCGGCTGGGTAGGTCGAGGCTGGGTCGGTCGGTGGGTCGGTCGAGGCATGCCTCGACGCTACCCCCGGAAACCGATCGCCAATTTCACAGCGGCGGGCAATGCCGGCAGTTTCTTCCGTTCGAACAGGAAACTACTTAGATCCGCGATCTCGCTGAAAATGAAATGGCTGTCCATGGCCCCTTTCAAATAGGATTTTCCCGTGCTGCCACCGGTGCCAACACGAAGGCCGATCATGCGGTGTACCATGTTCACGTGGCGGCTGCGCCAAGCGCCCATGCCCGCATCGATGTCCAACAACGACTGCATGAACCGGAAGGCTTGTTGGAAAATGGGTTCATCGCGATAGAGCATAATGAACAAGGCACTTCGCGAAGCGGCGGGGGAGAGTTTGCGGCCCTCGCTGCCTTCCTTGAAGATCGTGCGCCATAGAGCTGCATTTCCTTCTTCGCCCTTTACCAAACTGCCCACGTAGATCGTTTCCAACGCATCGAAGAAGGCACCATCTTTTCCATCCCAATATTTCGCTTGTAGGAACGGCATGCGCTCCAGCCAGCTATTCACCAACTCCAACAAGGTGGGCAGATCTTCCAATGCATCGATCTCCGCTTTGTGGGCCGGGGTCAATTGGCTGGTATAATACTGTTTGCCGAAGCGTGCTTCCATTCGCAGGCCCAACCGTGCTTCCAATATCTTGAATTGCATGCTTTGGAATCCACTCGCCGGCCGCAGCAGGTCGCGGAAATCCAAAAAGTCCAAGGGTGTCATGGTCTCCATCACATCCATTTGCTGGACGAGCAGGTCCAGGATCGTCTTCACCCGTTCCAGCCGGTGTACGGCTATGTTCAGTTCGCCCCCGTTGTCGTCCACGTTGTCATCGGCGAACATGTCGATCACGCTGCCCACCTCGTGGAGCAATTGTTTGAACCACAGCTCGTAAGCCTGGTGGATAACGATGAAGAGCATTTCATCATGCGCCTCATTCCCCGCTTTCCTGCTTTCCGGCGCCTGTGCGCCAAGGATCTTGTCCAACTGGAGGTATTCAGGGTAATACACGGAACTCATATTCTAGTTGCTGCTTTTCTTTGGAAGGAAGATCGTGGAGAAAGGGCGTCGGCCAAAAGTAGTTGTGCTTCCATCGGAATTACTAACTTTCGTCATGTTCCGGTCCAGCCTTATTCTCGTTTGTTTGTTTCCGTTGTCCTTATCCGCGCAGAGTAGCGTCGAAGGTTTGGGTCGCGCCTCTGATGCCGGGCAGCAGGTGTTCGAGCAGCGCCAAGGAACTGCTCCCACAGAGAACCGGGGCAAGGTCTTCAAGCGCGGTCAAGTGGACGAGAAGCCAAGTTACCCGGGAGGGGAGGCCGCACTGCAGGATCATTTGTTGAATGCTGAAGGCTGCGGTGTGTTACCCAGAATGGAAGATTGCTTCGGCTCCTCCAACATGAATTTCGACTTTGTGGTGAACGTGGACGGCTCTGTTGGGGATGTGGAATTCGCGAAAGAAGGATGTCCCGTGCTGCAGCCGGTCGTATTATGCACACTTCGAGGCTTGGAGAAATGGAAGCCCGGCATGTTGAACGGAAAGCCGGTGAGGGTGCGTTTGCATCAAACCGTGAAGTTCGATCTGCGATAGTTGCGTTTCAGCGCAGCAATACGACGTGCCCGATGGATCGTCGAGTCCCACTGGAACCCAAGGTCTCCGGTCGTATCTCCAAGGTCCAAGCGTATATGCCGGATGGAATTTCGCTCTCTGCCTGCCAAGCAACATACGGGTCGTTCGACTCCCAGAGAAGTCCTCCCCAGCGATCGAAGATCCGCAGCACGTATGCAGAGGTTGGACAATCAAAGATCGGCCGGAAGCCATCGTTGACCCCATCTTCATTAGGGGTATAGGCGTTCGGGATGTACACCGGGCAATCACAGAAGTCCGCGGTCAAGACGATCGTATCCGAAACAGTGCCACAAGCATTCGATACTTCGACCCCATATTCCCCGGGCCCACTGGCAATGAGCCTCGCTGCTTGGCTGCCGTCGCTCCACGTGTAACTGGTTCCTGCAAGTTGCACATCAAGCACCTCCGTAAAGCCGGTACAGATGATCCGGTCCGGACCCAGGTCCACCAACGGCAGTTCGATGATGCCCAATGCCATGCTTGCGATGCTTGTGCATCCATTTTCAGTAATGCTTACCGCATATGTGCCTGCTTGGTCAGTGGCCCTTACTGGTCCGGTACTACCATCGTTCCATAGGTACGTGACACCCGGTCTGCTCACGTTGAAAATGAGTGCCGTGTCCGCACAGATCGTTGTGTCATTCCCAAGATCCACAACAGGGTAGGGGTGGTAGGTGTATACGACGGTGTCGAAGGCCGTGCAAACCCCGGAAGTGACCGCAACCGTGTAGGAGCCACTGCCTGTTACCGTGAAGGTCGAGGTGGTAAGGCCGTTCTGCCACAAATAGGTGGCTCCTGCACTGATCGCATCCAATACGCTCACATCACCGGCGCACCGTTGTTGGTCCGTGCCCAGGTCAACTACCGGAGTGGCAATGAATTCAACAAGGATGCTGTCCCTGCCGCTGCATCCATTGATCGAGACATCGACCCAGTAGATGCCCGATGACTGCAGCATGAGCGTGGGGTCCGAGCTCCCGTCCTGCCACACATAAGCGGCTCCGGGAAGGGCCGCATTCAAGAGTATGTCGTCGCCTTCACACGCTTCAAGATCGCTTCCCAGATCCGGCTCCGGGTAGTCCTGTATGGTCACCACCACGGTATCGGTATAGGTGCAGAATGGGGCGAACGAGATATCGTCCAAGGCGAAGTCGTTGCCACTTTGGGAGGTATTCAGGTTGCTGATGCAAATAGTGGCCGAAGTGGCCGCACCGGATGCCCATACCGTGTAGAAATTCTGCCAGTTGCAGTTCTGCGATGTGGCATTGAGGCCTGATCCTATCGCCGCACCATTGATCGTGAATTGCAATTGGGCCGCGGAGGATGGGACCACTGAGGCCAACCAAGCAGAGAATGCGTAGTTCGTATTCGCTTGAACGGGTACGGTTTGGCACCAAACGTTCTGGCCTGCCACTTCAGCACCATTCACCACCAGCAAGTTGCCTCCGCCATTGTGCCCCGAGCACGGTGCGAAGTTGGTGTGCAGGTTTTGTGCGCTGTTGTCCACACCATAAGTGCCTGCATCCGAAAGGAGCCCATACGAACCGCCGGTGCCAATGATGTAATCGCTGCTGAAACCAACTGCACCCGCTGCAAAGTCCCCGTTGGTAACAAGCTCGCCGGAGGTAGCGAAGTCAGTGACCGTACATATGACCGCGCCCGCCGTATTGACCGACTGGAATTGCGCCGTGCTACCATTGTTCCATAGATAGCTTTCGAAGCCCGGACCGACGTTGAGCAAAATGCTTTGTCCAGCACAGAGAGCGGTATCCGGTCCAAGGTCCAATATCGAGTTGCATTGCGAATGCACATCGCCACTGGTGGACGAGATCATTCCTGCAAGCACAACCCGTGCAAGATCGCGGCAGGAAAGTGGCATCTTCAACATGTTTGAACAGAAAGCGGTACTTGCAATGTTATGGATCTTTATCCGGTTGGACGAACTTGGTTGGTCGTTCGGTGGCTCATTGCATGGTCTCGTTCTTTTTCGGTTCAACTGTCAACAAAGATCCTCGTTTCAAAAGGGATGGATCCAACATGTCGCGTAAAGAAATAAAGAACGCCCGCCTCGGGATCTCCGGGCGGGCGTTCGTCAGTTGTTCAGGAATGAAGATCACTCGTTGTGCGGCTTTTTCGCCGGTTCACGCTTCTGCATTTCCCCACGGCGTTGGAGCCCTTCAGCCTGCTTGGCTTTGCGCTGCTCCATCATCTTGGTGTATTGGTCAGCGGTAAGTACGGCTTTCAATTCAAGGTCGCGTTGCTCGCGCAATTTCTTCATTTGTTCCTTGTTGCCTGTCGCGTCCTGATCGGCGTTCTTTAACTTGGCCACACTCGCTGCGAACGTACCATTGATGTTCTGCACCTTGCTGGTCTGGTCTTCGTTCAAGCCAAGGTCTTCCGTCATTGCATCCGTACGCTTTTCTGCACGATCGGCCGCACGTTCTTGCATTTTTGCGGGATCATTGTGCTTTTCACCTTGACGTTCTACGCGGCGCTCTTGCACCATTGTTTCCATTTTCCCGAACTGCTCCGGAGTGAGAACTTCCTTCAACTCCGCGCTATGCTGCTCACGCAATGCCTTCGAGCGTGACTTACGTTCTACTTCACTGAGGTTCGTTTTCCGCATTTCCGCCATGGCCATGTTGAACCGGCTGTTGATGCCCTGCACTTTCGTGCTTTGGTCCTTGTCCAACCCCAAGTTGGAGGTCATCGCTTCGGTCTGCTTTTCACTTCTTTCTTCGGTCCGTTGCTCCATGGTAGGCTTCTCCTTCGCAGGTGTCGCTTGTTCCTGGGCACTAACGGTGGTAAGGCTCGCAAGCAATACCGTGGTGATCATCAGTTTGTTCATCTTCTTCGCTCTTTTGGGTTGTTGCCCTATGATGCACGTTCCATGCCGAAGGTTCGATCAGCTGTTCCCAACATCCATTGAACCTCTGTGGAACAAGTCCCGGTTGGATCACTTGGTAACCAAGAAACGGATCGCCTTCTTCCCATCCACCAACATGGTATAGGGGCCAGCCTCCAACGCCGTCACATCAAGCCCGTGCAGTGCAATGCCTACCGAGGACACCATGCAAACCCTGCCGGTGGCATCGTATACCGCAAGCCGGGTATTTGTCGAAAGGTTCGTCGGTATGCTTAGCTGGATCCTGTTCATCGCCGGGTTAGGGTGCAACACCATGTCGTTGGTCGTGATCTCGGTAACGCCCACATTAAAGGCAGGGTCCAGCCGCACCAATGTGCTGTTGGTGGCGTTCACGTACCACAGTTTCCCATCCGGCCCGATCTTGATCCCCATGATCCCAGGAGTACCGGTCGCGATCCTACCCAGTTCATCAAAGCCGTTCTCGATATCATAGACCACAACTTCACCTGTGGCATGGTCGCTCACGAGCAGTTTGTTGCCGATCACATCAACACCCGAAGGCTCCTGCAAACCCGTGGTAACCACTTCTTCCCAAGTTACATTGGCCATGTTCCGGTATGTCAAATAGTTCTCCTGGGCAATTAGAGTTGAAACACCACCGGGGATCCCAGCCTGTGTTCCACTGCGTGTATCCAAGCGCATGATCCGCTGCCCACCGTGATCGACCACGTAAAGCCAATTGGTGTGTTTGTCCACCACGCAATGGCTCACGATGTGATCGTTCGGGTCGCGGGTGATCTGCAACTGCGGGTATCGAAGGATGGTCGCGTTGTCATGATAGTCCTGGCCCGGTCCGTGGTCTGCACGGAAGTCGTACATCACTACATCCTCGTTCTGACCATCCACCACCCAATAGCGGTTCCAGCGCTCGTGTGCGATGCCTTGGCTCCTGGGCGATACATGGCACATGTCCAAGTGACTTCCCAAGCCGCCAAACCCAGCTTGCGCATAGATGGCCGGATCGGCGCTCCAAAGTGTAGGGCCGGTAAATGGAGTTGTACCGGTCTGGTTGCCATTCGCGTCGTAGATGCCGGGGCTCGTGGCGAAGTTGTTGTTATCGCCCATGGCAATGCCCGTTGGTAGGCTCATGAAATGGCGTGCAGCCGGGTCGCGCTGGTACAGGAAGGTCTGGTCCTCGGTGCCGGGGTCGGTGAACTTGACCGTGCTGCCCCCTGTGGCGAACAGATCCTTATTGATCACCCACAATTCATTCCTTGTCCGGTCCGGATGAAAATCCAGATCACGTGGGACCAAGATGTCCTGATCACCATTCGCAACAACCGTCATCGTCGGTGGAGCAAAGAGGTATTCATCAACGCGGTCAGGTGTTGCAGCGGCCACGATCATCGCACGATCATTCGCATCATTGGTGTTATTCAGGTCGGTATCGCCATTTACACCGGCAATGCGCACATTCAATGTTTCTGTTCCTTCCAATGTTGGAAGCCAAGGCATATTGTGCAAGAAATCGAATTTCATTCCCGGTGCGTAGTTCACTCCGGTCTCCTCGTACAGTGTTTCTACACCGCCATCCAAACTGTATGCGATCGAATACGAAGTGATCGTTTCCGTGCCAACGTTCTGGGCAATGCCTGCGATGGTCACCGGCAAGTCCACTTCGCAGTAGAAGCCCGTGGTGTTTGAGATCAACGCGATGTCGCGCGCAACCGGTACCATTACCGTGAATGTGTGCCTGTTGAAACCGGCTGAGACCTCACCGTCAAATGCAGCGGAGAATTGGCCATCTACGAAAACGGAGAAACCTGCTTGGCCGTCGCCGTAAGAATCGATGCAGATGATGTCGTATTGTGCTCCTTCTGTTAGGCAGAAGGGTCCTTCCGGGATCATCGCATTGTCCGCGTAACCGCCCGTTGGACTAGTTCCCCCATTCGCACTGGCACAGTTCAGAACAGGGTTGCCTCCCGAAAAGATCGGTGCGACACCGCAATTGTTCCCAACGGGTACCAGCTGCCAGTAGGTTTCGTTCCCGTAATCATCTGTGTTCACTTGGATCGTCACCTCCAGCTCACCGACAGGGCATTGGGCTTCTGCCGGAGTGAATGGAATGGCGAAAAGGGCGATCGAAAGGAGAATGGTGTTCTGTTTCTTCATTTTTCGGAGGTGTATCGATGCGAAAGATATCATTGAAGATCCACTTGCCCGCTAAAATATGCGGACCTTATTGGGATCCTTGATCCCGAAGCACTGATCATAATGGTTTTGAGCATGTGGGAAGATCCATCAGCGCAGCATACAATGATCGGGGCAGTTAATCCACAGCATTTCCGTCGATCAGTAAGGCATTTTTGTCGAAATGGATAATGCCCATCTACGCTCTGGATCATGAAAAGTGATCGGCCTTTGATCTGCTAGACCAACAGCACAACCTAAAAACCTGAAGCAATGAAGAAGACCATCATGACCTTATGCCTCGCTTTCTGTGCAACGCTTGCAACACAGGCCCAAGACACAAAAGCGAAAAGTGATAAACCAGCGCATGACCAAAAGCACGAATGCCTAATGGCTGGCGATGAAACGTGGACGACCTTGGGGCTCACTGCCGATCAGGTCTCAAAAGTGAAAGTTGTTCAGACATCCTGTAAAAAGGACAAGATGGCGGCCAAGGACGATGCTACGGCAATGAGATCCATGACCAAGCATGAGACTGAACTGAAAGCCATTTTAACACCTGACCAGTACACCAATTACACGGCTTGGTGCGCTGAACAGCATGGCGACAAGATGAAGTCCGATATGAAGTCGGATGGAGACCACATGAAGAAGTGATAGGCAACAGGCTCCGAACGATGAACATGGTCCCGGCTTCGGCCGGGATCATTGTTTTGGGGCCACTTTGGAATAGACCGCACTGTCCACGAACTCGCCTTGCCAGAAATAGTTCTCCTTGAAAAGCCCTTTTCGGATGAAGCCGCAACGCAGCAACAACCGGCTGGAAGCAAGGTTGAGCGGGTCCGTTACCGCCTCTATGCTGTTGAAGCCGGATCGCTGGAACCCGGCCCCGGTCACTGCGCTAAAGGCTTCGCCCATGATCCCTTTGCGCCAATGGTCGGGGTGTAGCGCATAGCCAACTTCCCCTCAATGGTGTTCGAGCTTCATCCGGTAGTATCCGATCATGCCGATCAAGGTCCAGTCCTCTTTCAACGTTATCGCCCAGGAGATCGAAGTGTTGTCCTTCAGGTCTCTCATGGTCCGTTCGATCAATTCGATGCCGTCACATTTCTCTATTGCTTTCGGCTTCCCGATAAAGTGCATCACGCGATCATCCGATCGAATGTCGAACACGGCATCAACGTCGCCCAAGTCGAGCCCGCGCAGGAGCAGTCGTTCTGTTTCCAACGTGGGGAAGGGTGAAAAGTTCAATGTGAGCAGAGTGCAAAGGACGGTGGCTTAGCTCATTGTTCTGTCGGCAGAACGCTATGCCGTTCATCCGCATGACCCGCCTTCCATATAGAAGTTGTTCAGCAAGAACTGCGACGTCATAAGTTCGGGGCATGCAACACAACAATCGCAAGATCGCCTCATTCCTTGCGATCGCTTTCGGCTTCACGTGGGGTATTGCCGGGATCGGTGCCCTGTTCGGGATCAACGCGGAAAGTGGGGTCTCCTATGTCGCGATGGCCGTCGTTTGTATGTTGGGACCTGCGTTGGCAGCGGTGATACAATATCGCATGATCGAAGATCGGCCATGGGAAGCGCTTGGGCTGCATCCGAAATTGATCCGTTGGAAGTACCTGGTGTGGACATGCATTATCGGCCTGTCCATTGTGCCGCTTACCATGTTGGTTATCCACCTGTTCGGTAACGGTGTAGGGATGGCATCTTTTGGTCATGTCGCCGTTACCGGTGAACGTTTCGCGACCGCCGTTTCCGATCTCATGGCGGCCAAGGGTGTAGTTGCTGAAGGGGCCAGCGTTCCCAACGCTTTGGCAAAGTTGCCCGGAGGTGTCATCCTTGCGGTCTCGCTGCTGAGTGCTTTGATCGCGGCATTTTCGGTGAACCTGCCCTTCATGTTAGGCGAGGAACTCGGTTGGCGTGGATACTTGTACAATGCTACTGCACAATGGTCCGCGCTGAAAAGGGTGCTGTTCACTGGTTTCTTTTGGGGGTTGTGGCACGCACCGCTCATTGCCATGGGCCACAATTATCCAGGCCATCCGATCACTGGTATCGGCTTGATGGTGGTCTTCTGTGTGCTCCTTGCCTTTTTGTTCGACTGGTGCCGAACACGGACCAACAGCGTATGGGGCGCAGCCGTTCTCCATGGACTGATCAACGGAAGTGCCGGTGCAATGGCCTTGTTCGCATGGGGCGGATCCGTGTTGGTCGCTTCGCCGGCAGGGGTGGCGGGCTTTATCGCCATTGCGATGCTGGTGCTGGCCATTGTGGTGATGGATGGCAACTACCGGCGAAACTTGTTCGTGGCAACCTCGAACGAAGTCGGGATCACTGATCCGGTGCCACAACCTTGATCTCCAGATCTTCCAATACTACCGTTTGCCCGGCCCGCACCTTATAGGTCTTGCGCAGCTCAACGGTACCGTCAACCTTCACGATCCCTTCCGCTACCAACATTTTCCCTTCACCACCGCTATTGCAGGCTCCAGCAAGTTTTAGCAACTGGTTCAATTCAACGTATTCGCCGCGCAATTCAATCGTGTGCCGTTCCATGATGTCTGTCTGTTTTCAAGAAACCTCAATGATCTTCAACTCTTGCACTACCGGACCCAACGGAAATTCGGCGATCTCCCCAACACGTTTTCCCATCAATGCTCGTGCGATGGGTGCAGTGAATGCGATCCGTCCTTCCTTTACGGATGCTTCGTCCACGCCCACCAATGTGAACGTGAAGCGCTTCCCCTTTTGCGGCCCAACCCGGTGCTCGAAACTGACGGTACAACCGAACCGCACTTCCTGTTGCCCATCGTTCGCTGGCTCCACAACGCGAGCCGTAACGATGCGTTCGTTCAACAGGTCCAGCTTGCCATTGATCACCGCTTGTTGGCGACGACGCTCATCGTCACTGCCGATGATCGCAGCACGTTCCACCTCCATGGCCTCGCGTTCGTCGCGCAACAACTGCAGACCTCTTGGGGTCATATAGTTCATGACACCATCGGGCAGAGCGGCGCGGGGCGGAATGAAGGGTGCTTCCTCCTGATCGTCCTCTCTAACGAAACCCCGGCTCATGTTCCTTGCGGTGCGCTCTTCCACGGGTCGTAGGAGCCGAAGTTCCAGAGGTTGCCCTCCGGGTCCGCACACGTGAAACCACGCCCGCCGTGATCCTCATCCTTGATGTCGATCACGGCTCCGTGCTTTTTCGCCCGCTCATGGAACCCATCGGGATCATCAACAACGATGTACGGGCTTTGCGTTACGAAACCTCCATTTTCCTTCGGTGTCCTCACACGGTTGCTGTATTCACTCCCGCTTTGCGCACTGCCCAACATCACCATTAACCCACCCAAGGATAGCTCTGCATGGTGTATCACGTTGCCTTCACCGGGGACCACCAAATGCTTTTCGAAACCGAAGGCCTTGCCTAGGAACTCGATCGCCGCTGGGGCATCCTTGTAGATCAGGGCGGGTATCATATGCGTGGCTTCCACGGGGGTTCATATCAAATGCAATGCATCGACAAGGAGATCTGAAGATCGCAAAGGCGAGGCTCAGTTCGCTTTGTGGAATCGGCGTGTGTTCACCGTACCGTTGCTGCCCACCAATTGGACGATGTAGATCCCTGTTGCCATTCCCGCAAGGTTGAGCGTCATGCTTCGCGTGCCTTGTGTGAACGCATGGTTGGCGAGTTGCCTTCCACTAGCATCCAGAAGGAAGAGGTCCGCTTTGCCGAGGTCATCATCGCTACGCACAACACGCAGTTGTTGATCTCCTGGCATGGGGACCAGTTGCATACCATCGGGCTTCTGCTCGTTGATCCCGGAGATCGGGTCCAAGTCGAAACCCAGGTCCTGCCATGTGGCTGATGACAACGAACCGGTCGTAGCATCCAAGGTCAGCGCATAGAGTTTGCGATCATTGTTCGCGGTCCCGTAAGTACCGAAGTTCAACGTGGTGGAACTGGTGAACCAAATGTCCAGGACCAAGGTCTGGTTGGCATTGTACAGGAAGGGTACCTGCATCGGAATACTGAACCATTCGCCTGTTTGTCCCGGTGGGATGGTGAATTCCGTTGCATACAGCGCCGTATCCAGATCCGTTAGAAATGATGAATTGGCGAAAGCAGTTGCACTGGTCTGGCCCATCCGGATCAATAGACCACCCAACGTGTTGCCGATCGTATCCCCCGTACTTCCATAACGGAAGTACAGGTCCGTGATCCAGCCGTCCGTCACATTGACCAGGTCAACCGGCGGGTACAGGCTCTGCGTATGCGGTGCATAGCTCATGTTGCCCAGTAGGAACGTACTGTTCGAGGTGCCACAGCATTTCTGCACTTGCTGTGCTTGGGTCCCGAGCGATAGGGAAAGGGCGATGCCCAAGAGCGGAAGGGTGTATCGTGTTTTCATGGTTCGTGTTCGTGGTCCAAAAATAGGCGTGCCTTGTGGAATTTCATACATGAAATCGGCTTCATGCGAAAATGACCAGAGTGAGCCACCATCCGCTCCAAAGATCACAGCGAACCTGACCGCGACGCAGAAGGTGAACGTGGTATATTTGGTCCATGCGCCTTTCACTCCTCATCACCCTTTTTCTCGCCGCTTCCATCGTCTTTTCTCAAGATCGTTTCCGCCCGATAGGTGCGCACATGAACGATCTTCCACCGTGGGCAACCCTGATGTACGCCGCGGACCCCGATGTGCGACAGGTGGAAGAAGCGTATAAGGACTGGTTCAACACGCATCCGTTCGAGAAGACCGTCCATACCCAGTACTACAAGTTCTGGTTGAACAGCGCACGGGGGAACGTTGATGAGCATGGTCATGAACGGCGCATGAGCGCAGCGCAGCGTTTGCACCGAGAGCAGCGGATCTCAACTGCTCGTGGAGGTGGCGGGAACGGATGGACCTGGGCCGGACCGGACATCCACTTCGCAGAAGACGGAGCAGGTGTGGATGTGGCCAAGCATTGCAACGTGTACACGATCGACCGGTCGTTCACCGATCCCAACACGCTGTTCTGCGGAACGGAAAGTGGCGGAGTATACAAGAGCACCGATCAAGCACAAACATGGACATACGTGACCAAGGACCACATCATCGGTGCCGTGAGTGCGGTGCGTATCCATCCACAGGACCCGAACATCGTGCTGATGAGCGCCGAAGACGAGTTCTGGCGCACCACCGACGGAGGAGCCACGTGGCAAGTGATCGGTGATGCGGTGTTCCAAGCGTTGGACATAAGTGCCTGGGAATTCGCCTTCGACCCGAGCGATCCGACCGTGATCTTGGCTCCGGGCAACTTGGGCATGTACCGCAGCAACGATGGTGGCAACACCTGGATCGCGGTGCTCGCGGAGGAGTGCATGACCGTTCAACATAAACCCGATGATCCCGCCATTTGGTACACGATCCAATTCCAACCCGCGCTCGGTTACAGCCGCTTTTACAAAAGCACGGACCACGGTCTTACATGGAGCTTGCGCGACAATGGATGGTATGCCCCGCCGAACGGAGAGGTCGGTGAATACGATATCGAGGGTGGGCGACTCGCCGTAACCGCTGCGGACAACAATCGGATCTATGCTGTCCTTGTTGGCTATCAGCAGCCGGGCGCCAGCATTACCACCAACGGTTGGGTGGGCACGTGGGTAAGCACCGATGCCGGTGAAACATGGAGCAACCCGCACGGTCTTATCGGTACGCCATACAATGCCGCCCACCCCAACCTGATGAATTTCCAAGGTGATGACGGCACCTACACCCAGATCCATTACAACACCACCATCATTGCTTCGCAGATCGATGCGGAACGTGTGTTGATCGGCGGGCTCAACCTTTGGCGCAGCAATGATGGATGCACGACCTACCAGCCGGTGGGCGGGTACATCGGCCCCGTGGAGCGTACGCATCCTGACATGCAGGAACTTCGCGTATTCGCCGATGGGCAGGGTGGGGAAGAGGTGTGGATCGGGAATGATGGTGGGGTTTACCGCAGCACCGACTTTGTGGCAAGTCATGATGCGCGCTGCCGGGGTTTGGAAGCGATCAACCTCTGGGGCTATGATCAGGGCTGGAACGACGACATCCGTGTGGGCGGCCGCTACCACAATGGCAACATGGGTTATGCTGAGGATTACGAGGAGGGCGAGTACTTCGCGCTCGGCGGTGGCGAAGCGCCCACGGGTTACGTGAACTACAGCGATCAGCGAAAGACATACTTCAGTGATATCGACGGAAAGGTGATGCCAGCGAATGTCAACACCGATCCGCCAAGTTTCCCGATGGCCTTTGACCCCAACGAGAGCTACTACAATTGCAGCAGTTCGCGCATCGCTTTCGACCACCGTTATTACAATGTGGCGTGGAGCGGCAAGGACAACAAGCTCTTCCGCAGCACCGATGGGGGTTCGTCGTTCAGTGAGGTCCATGCGTTCGGGAGCAACCCCAACGATCAGGTGTTGTGGATCGAACAGAGCTATGCGGATCCGCAGGTGTTCGTGGTGCAGCAAGAGCAGGGCTCGTCAAGCAAGCTGTGGCGCACGGTGGATGACGGTGGCTATTGGTATCAGCTCACCTTACCGAGCTCCAGCCGAGATCTGTACTTTACCGTTGGAAGCCAGAACGCCGATGACATCTGGGTCACGTACACCAACCGTCCGGACGGACAGAAAGTGTACCACAGCGCCGATGGTGGGGTGAATTGGACGAACCTGACAACTGCGGAATTGAATGGCGAAAGGCCCTGGGCCATTGCTCATCAGTATGGAACAGATGGCGGTGTATATCTCGGCCTGCTGAATGGGCGCGTGCTCTACCGCAACAACACTATGAGTGATTGGGCGGAGTTCAGCGAAGAATTGCCCGTTGGTACGGAGCCGTTACGATTGGTTCCGTTCTATCGCGATGGAAAGATCCGCTTGGCTTGCTGGAACCTCGGTGTATGGGAACGCGATCTCTTCGAACCAAGCGCCCTGCAAGCTGGTTTCGCCGCCGAGTTCGGGACGTTCTTCTGTCCGGGTGATAGCATCCACTTCGTCGATCACAGCGTGTGTTCTGCAAATGCCACATACGCGTGGAGCTTTCCGGGTGGAACGCCATCCAGCAGCACGGAGAAATATCCCACAGTCATCTACGATGTATCAGGCTCCTACGACGTGGCGCTCACAGTAACCGACAATGGCAACACTTCAACAGCTACGAGCACAGCGTTCATCACCGATGCGCAGGCCGGTACGGGTGACATTGTTGAAGATTTTGAAACGGGCGGTTTTCCTGCGGATTGGCGTTTTCATACAAGCAATAGTGAACCTAGTAACTGGGTGGTTTCCGATGAAGCCAGTGCATACGGAACAGGCAACAACAGCATGCGCTTCGACAACTATTACAACGATCTGCAAGGTGCGCGCGATGAGGTTCGGCTCGGTAAGTTCAGTGGCGATGGACCCGCAGGACCGACGATCACATTTGATGTTTCTTATGCTCGTTACAGCGCCGATCTAAGCGATACGCTCGCCCTACTGCTCAGCTATGACTGTGGCCAAAGTTGGACCGAACTATTCGTGAAGGGAGGGACCCAATTGGCGACGGCACCGGATGACACGGACTACTTTACCCCGACAGCGGCCCAATGGCGGAATGAATCCGTGGACGTTGGTCCATGGGATCCGATGGGCATGGATGTCATCTTCGCGTTCCAGGACCGTGGTCACTACGGCAATGTCATTCGGGTGGATAACATCAACATTGCAACCGTTCTTATCGGTGTTGAAGAACTGGGATCGCCGAGTGCGATCATGCTATTCCCGAACCCCGCGACCGAAGTGTTGAACGTGCGCATCAGCGGCGTGAACAGTTCGGAAGGTTTATTCCGTGTGTTCGATGCGACGGGCCGTGAAGTGGGTTCCGGTGCGGTTCGTGCAACTGCTGGAAACTGGTTCGGAACCGTTGATGTACGCGACTTGGCAGCGGGTACCTACGTGTTGCGTATCGGGAATAGCTCCACCCGGTTTTCGGTGGTGCGGTAGGAGAGGCGGGTTCGTTCCATCAACAATAGCAACGCAACTTTTCGGATCGATCGTTCGCTTCGTGAAGATGCCTTCAACCTACTCGTACAGCCGCAAACGTTCGTGTAAGGTGTGCATGTCGTGCTGCAAGGCTTCCATGCGTTCCAACAAATGGCTGATGGCCTCGATCCCTTCCAGGTTGATCTCCAGATCGTAGTGCATACGAGCGAGCTTTTCAACACGCGATAGGTGCTCCGGAGCGATGAACCGTTGCTCTTTCACCGTTGTAATGCGGATCAACCCACGATCGTGCAGCGCTTCCACGAATGAGACCTCCACCCCTTCATGGTCGCAGTACACTTCCATCGCGATCAGTTCTTCATGCTCCATGGCTCACGCTTTCTTTCGTTGATCGGCCAGTTCCTTGATCAGCTCCTTCTCCCGCTCCGTCAGGTTCTTCGGTAGTTCCACGGTGTACGTTACGTACAGATCGCCGGATCCACCTTCCTTCTTGTACACCGGAAAACCCTTGCCCTTCAGTTTCACCTTCGTGTTGTTCTGCGTCTCTGGCGCCACCTTCAACTTCACTACGCCATCCAACGTGTTCAAGGTGATCTCGCCACCCAACAGGGCCGTGGTAAGATCAATGGTCTCGGTGATGTACAGGTCTTTGCCCACACGGTGGAATTTTGGATGCGGATCGATCCGGAAGGTGATATACAGATCGCCGTGCGGACCACCGTTCGCACCTGGACCACCGTGCCCTCCGATCTTGATCGTTTGGCCATCCTCCACACCCGCAGGCACCGTAATGCGGATCTGTTTACCGTTCACGTTCAGTGTCTGCTTGTGCGTTTTATAGGCCCCCAACAAGTCCAAGCGCGATTCCGCCTGATAGTCCGGACCCCGGAATTTCACTTGGCGGCCGCCACGACCGCTGAACATACCACCGAACATATCCGCAAAATCTTCTTCCGTGGCACCGCCGAAGCCACCAGACCCGCCGTAAGGCGCACCGCCGCCATAACCACCGCGTGCCTGCTGCGATCCACGCTGTTTTTCCGCCGCCTCGAATTGATCCGCGTGCTTCCATTGCTCCCCATACTTGTCGTATTTCTTGCGGCTTTCCGGATCGCTGAGCACTTCGTTCGCCTCGTTGATCGCTTGGAAGGACTGCTTCGCCTTTTCGTCGTTGGGATTCAGGTCAGGATGGTGCTTACGCGCCAATTTCCGGTACGCGGCCTTGATCTGTTCCGTGGTGGCGTTGCGCTCAACGCCAAGGGTCTTGTAGAAGTCCGTCGCCATTCGGCCCCAAAGGTAGATCGCTCGCGAAGCGTTAACCGTGGTAAACCCTGGATCCCACGATCTTCCCATCCCGGATCTCCAGTACTTCGCCTACGCGCAGGTTGTCCTCGCCGGGCACGTGCCGGATGTATTCCATGAACACCTGCTCTTCATCTGTGATCATCCCGGTCACTTCATACCGCAATGCGGGCAAACGGTCGAAGGCATCTTGCCACCAACCACGCAAGGCCACCTTGCCGCGTACCCAACCATTGCTCTTGGGTTGATGTACTTTCAGCTTCGGGCTGTAATGCTCCGCATCATCCTTGTAAAGCGCCAACAAGGCATCAAGGTCGTGCGCGTTGAAAGCGGCGAACCACTGTTCGGCGATGGCTTTGTTGGTTGCGCTCATGGGTTGGTCCTGAACTGAATGGTCAGGAAAAAGCTCATCCCAGAAGGTCCGATATCCTCTGTGGACCGCCCGAAGGTAGGTGAAAGGTGAAGCGCGATGGTTCGACTTTGAGATACACCACTGGAGTCAAGACCCTTATCGTGGAAAGTCCCCGATCTTGCTTGCATTGCGGGAGAGCACACCCGGCGATCGGGTAAGATGTTCCACAGTTTGTTTCCATGACCGAGCTCTTCCAGCTTTATTTCCAACCGGCCCATCGTTTGCAGGCCCCCTTCCTCACCAACACATGAAAACCATGAAGTCGACCAAGCAGATATTCCAATTAGGTAAAGTGGCCATACCCATGGCACTGTTCGCCTTTCTTGCTGTTCAGTGCAGCAGTGACAACCACACGGATGATATGGACGCACATTCGGATGATCCGGAATGGCGTGCCGCAGAGGAGGTGAACGCAAATAGTATGGATGCGAATACGGACGGCCAGAATGGCGGTGTACGGTCGGATGGTGCTGGTACCATGGAAGGAGTTGATGTGAACACGGGAACCGATGTTGGGTCCGGAACGATCGTAACACCCGCCCAAGAGCGAATGAACGCGACCACCGAAATGAACGGTTTACGTGCAACGTTGATGGCCGACTTGGAGGTGATACGTGCCCGCTTGAAGGCCGGTGGACAGGTTCCGGCAGAGGAAAAGGCTGATCAAGCCCGTGCTGCGGAACTAGCACAAGGACTAGAACGTGTGGACCGTACGTTGGACGCAATGGGCGAAGCTAACGATGCCACATGGGCCACCATGCGTGAGACACAACTGAAGGAAGTTGCTGAAGTGCGCGAATGGATGGCCAAGTACAAGAAGGATGAAATGACAGGTGCAATGAAGTAGGCGATCGATCCACATTGGACCGGAAAAGCGTGGAGGGGACTTCGCGCTTTTTTGGTTGAAAGAGGAACGGGCCTCACTTGCCTGAACGAATGTTGATCAAAGTGAACTACGCAAGGATCTGGGATCGCTTCAAAGCGCGGTCTTCTTCTTCCGCCTGTTCAGGAGCCAGTCGTTGGTCGGCGCAGTGCATCACGCTGCGCCGTATCCCGAATGAACCCACGCAACGAAAGGTCCTCATCCAACGCTTTCCAATGGATGCCGATCCCGCCACCGATAAGCTCCCATTTCTTCAACTGCGCATCGGTTGCTTTCTTCTATCGCTCGAAATCCGAAATGCGTGATCGAAGGATATCTCCACTATTGAGAACCACAGCAAGCAAGTCCAGTTCCTTGTAAGGATGGAAATCAACGATGCGCAAACCTTCACTTAGGATAAGCGTCTCGATCGGGTCCATGCCTTTGCCGAACAAACGCTGGAAGTGGTGGCGCTAAACTTGATGGACTCGTACTTTTTTGCATTTGTCCGATGTGTTATTCCACTGTTATCCCGGCAGTATTCCCGATCCTTTTCGCCAAGGCCAGGAAGTCGCTCTCGCAGTTTCGAACCGCTTCCACATGCGCGCCAATTGCACCGTCGGATGGCTTTAACTGGAACATGGGCTTGCTTGCCGACATGGCCAATGGCATTAGACTGCGATAGTGCTTGAGCAATGCCAAGTTCAATGGATCTTGGGCCACTTCCATGCCTTCTTCAACTGGTTTGTCCAAGACAACGTCGCGGTAAACAGAAGGAATCTTGTTCAACCAACGTGAATACGCCTTAACTGGTCGGTTATCGCGCATTCCATGTTGCATGACAATGTATCCGGCGGGTTCCATTAACCCGTTTGGTAGGTCAAGATCTGAAGGTGCCTTTGCTTTTAGCTCCGCCCAAACACCACGCCATTCCCGAAGCGTAGGGCCGAGGTTTTTCAAGCCTTGCAAACTGAACAGGTCCGGTGCCATGGGAATAACAACTTGGTCGCTCGCGATAAGTGCCGATCGGTTAATGGCACCAAGGTTCGGACCAACATCGATCAGTATCAATTCGGGGCCGAAGGAGGATGCATTCAACATTGAACGATGAAAGGCTGTCATTGTCCTGAAAGCAGCTTCATCACTGTTGTGGCAAGCGGGCCAAGCAGCAGATAACTTATCCTCGAATCGGCTTAACCCAAGATCACCGGTTAACAATCCCAAGTTGTCACTTAAACGTTGCACGTACGGTTCGGCGATGTCACCGGTGCCACGCATTATGGGCTGAACACAACCTAGGATCGTACGCGGGTGGCCTCCTTCCGGCCAAAGTTCTTCTAACTGTTCTTCTTTCAAGAACATGGCCGATAGGTTGGCTTGCGGATCAAGATCTACCGCAAGTGTGTTTATTCCACGTTCGGCAAACATCCAGGCCAAATGGTACACGAGCGTTGTTTTACCAACACCTCCTTTATTGTTGAAGAATGCAATGGTCTTCATACTACGCGAAGAGGTATGATCACGCTAACTGACCCCGGCTCATCGAAGTTGAATACCGCAGGTTCACTACCATTCTCCTTCAGCAAAGCCTGGGCACGCTGTACACCGTAACCATAGCGATTTACATAGCCAAGTACGTTCATAGCTTCGGCAAGAATAGGATTTCTGTAATCGCTTGCGCGGCCAAAATTGTCCTTTCTAACAAGGCCGAACAACCCACCTGGACTAATGATCTCTACCCGATCGCTGAACCAATAGAACCGAACCGGAACATTGCTCTGGTAGTCCCTATGCATTAACGCGTTCATTAGCAACTCCCGGATAGTGAACTCCGGAACGTTGTATGCCATGCGTTCGCGTAAGACAGACTCTTTCATAGGGCGCCCTACGACATGTGATCCTATTATATATTCTAGCGTTTGGAGTACAGAAGAAAGATCACCCGCTATGGTCTTGCCGGTGGGTACATCGGTAGAAGAAGTACCCGGAAATACCAGGTACTGCACGTATGCTCCCGGCATATAATAGAGCGGGTCTTTGCCAAAAAGAAGTACTCCGGCGTTTGTGGGAGATCCGTTCTTTGGGTCTAGGAAACGCAAGCCACTTAGTTGCTCCTCGATCGATCGATGATTGTTCGCGACAATCTCCGTATCCACCGCGTTTCGCCTATATGCATCGAATTGGCCCAATGCCAGATCCGTGATCGAACTTCCTTGGCAAGGCCTACCATCGAAATGGCGCACGTGCGAGATCCGCTTCTCCGAAAGGATCCGCTCTTCTTGTTCCGAAGCATCTCCGCGCCGCGGACCAACACGGATCTTTACCTTTTGCTTGTATCGAACAGGTGGCATGTCCGCAGGAAGCACTTCAACTATCGCAACGTCACCACCTTCCAAAGAGATCTTGAAAACGTTGATCGCAGGGATCGGTAGTATATTCCCATCACTGCGGAATGCGCCCAGTGTTTCCAGGAGTTTCTCTGTAACTTCGAGTCCGGATACGGTACCATCTTTCTTAACGCCGATAAGTAAATAGCCGGGCAAACGATTGTTAGGCAGATCATTGACAAAGGCACATATAGCTTCGCCAAACTTATCGGTCTTATCAATAGACTCGGTGCGTTCGACGCGATCCGATTCAAGATCGGACATCATTGTGCGAAGCTCGCTCTCGTTCAACATGCGTGTGCAAAAATGAACAGTATCGGACCCGGCTTATACATCACTCCTTCATCATCCCCAACACCGTCTCCACCACATCTTCCAATCCCGGCTTGCTGAAGTAATCGCCGTCAGTACCGTACGCGGGACGATGTGCTTTTGAGGTCAGTGTTGTGGGTGCGCTGTCCAACCAACGGTAGCCGCCTTGCAATTGCAGGATCTGTTGCAGGATATAAGCGCTGGCACCGCCGGGCACATCTTCATCCACCACCAAGAGGCGGCTGGTCTTCTGTAGGCTTTCCAAAATGCGGTGGTCCAGGTCGAAGGGTAGGAGGGTGCGCACATCGATCAATTCCACCTCAACACCCAGCGTGCTCAGTTGTTCCACGGCCTTCGCGCATAGGTTGAACGTGCTTCCGTAGCTCACCAACGTAAGGTCGCTGCCTTCGCGTACCACTTCCACTTTACCGATCGGTACGGTGAACTCCCCGAGATTGCTGGGCAAGCGCTCCTTGCTGCGGTAGCCGTTGAGGCATTCGATCACCAACGCGGGGTCATCACCTTGGAGCAAGGTGTTGTAGAAACCCGCCGCCTGTTGCATGTTGCGCGGCACACAAACCACCACGCCACGCGCCGCATTGATGATCATGCCCAAGGGACTTCCGCTGTGCCAAACGCCTTCCAGCCGATGCCCGCGTGTGCGGATGATCAGTGGTGCTTTCTGCCCGCCTTTGGTGCGCCATTGCACCGTGGCCAGATCGTCACTGATGCCTTGGATGCAATACAACAGATAATCCAAGTATTGGATCTCGGCAACAGGCCTAAGTCCGCGTAACGCCATGCCCAAACCTTGACCCAGGATCGTGGCTTCGCGGATACCGACATCGCTCACACGCAATTCGCCAAAACGCGCTTGCATGCCTTCCATCCCTTGGTTCACATCGCCGATCTTTCCAGTATCCTCGCCGAAAGTGAGCAACAACGGCTCCTTCTCAAAGAGCGCTGCGAAGTTGTCCCGGATGATGATGCGGCCGTCCACTTCCTCGTCGCTGGCGTATTCCACCGGTACTTCAGCGACCTTCAAGCTGCTGTGTGCGCTCTGGCTGTAGAGGTGACTGCCGTAGCGGTCTGCGTTGAGGGCCATCGCTTCCTCGATCCAGTCAATGAGCGGTTGGCGCGCGATGGGGTCGGCCTTTCGGCCTGCTAGCAGTGCCTTTCGCGCAGCGCTCACGACATCCTTCCGGCCCGGACTGATCTCGGAGCGCAGCTCGTTGACCAACGTGGTGATCGCAGTTGCAGCGATGCCGTCATCATGGTGTCGTGCGGTAGCCAAGGCTTCCATAATGAAGCTCGCGTTGTGGAGTTCCCGCTTGATCTCGTCCTCGAAGGCCGCCCACGCCGCTTTCTGCGAAGCGCGAACGTTGGTCCGCGCCTGCTTTTCGATCGATTCCAACTCGGCCTCCATAGCTATGGATTCCCCACCGGGTTTGAAGTTGAGGATCCACTCTTTGAATTTCGTGTTGCAGTCGAAGTCCTTGTACCACTGGAGAAGTTCCGGACCCTTGTAGCGCTCGTGGCTTCCGCTGGTGCTGTGGCCTTGCGGCTGTGTAACCTCTTCCACATGGATCAAGCAGGGTACATGCTCTTCGCGGCATAGGCCGATCGCCTCTTCGTACACACGGTTCAATCCAGCATAATCCCACGCTTTCGTCTTGTAGATGCGTAGACCATTCGTGTTTTCTTCCTTCTGAAAACCGGCCAGCAACGTGCTTATGCTGCCCTTGGTGGTCTGGTGCGCCTTGCTCACGCTGATGCCCCAACCATCATCCCACACGCTCATGGCCAACGGCACTTGCATCACACCGGCCGCGTTGATGGTCTCCCAAAAAAGTCCTTCGCTGGTGCTGGCATCGCCGATGGTGCCGAAGGCTACTTCATTGCCTTGGTCGCTCAAATGCGTGTAACTGTGCAACGCCTTGTTCTGCCGGAACATCTTGCTGGCCTGCGCCAAGCCGAGCAACCGTGGCATCTGCCCGGCCGTAGGGGAAATATCCGGACTGCTGTTGTACTGTTCCGCCAAGTTCTTCCATTCGCCGTTCGCATCCAACGAGCGCGTGGCGAAGTGGCCGTTCATCTGCCTGCCCCCGCTGGCCGGTTCGTGCGCTAAGTCCGCATGGGCGTACAGTTGCGCAAACCATTGCTGCACGGTTAGCTCGCCGATCGCGAACATGAAGGTCATATCGCGGTAGTAGCCACTGCGCCAATCGCCCAGCCGGAATTGCTTGGCCATGCACACCTGGGCCAGCTCCTTGCCATCGCCGAAGATCCCGAATTTCGCTTTGCCCGTAAGCACTTCCTTCCGGCCCAACAAACTGGCTTCGCGACTGGTGCAGACCAACTCGTAGTCGCGCAGGATCTCTTCACGGACCTCATCCAAGGTCATCTTTTCTTCGGTGGCGGTGTGCTTCGTTACGGACATGGCGGTTGTGCTTCGTCGCGAAGGTAGGGAGTGGGGCATTAGTTACTTTTCTTCCACTACTGTCCGGGGAAAGTTAGGAATTGCAGATAGGTCCTTCTGTGAGCCATGCTGGGCAAGAAGCGCAACGAGTACGAAAAAGGGTACCCCCCCCTTCATCCCGAAAACAATATTGAGTCCACTCCGAAAAGTCTTTGTGGATAACCTCGTGAACAAAAGTACGACCATCGGAACAACGGATTCCCGCGCCGA
>Ga0335394_10000401_pt1 | contig 45480 bp, 34 predicted proteins | sample MAT03_FD_205741 | JGI IMG/M metagenome (GOLD analysis project Ga0335394, IMG submission 205741) | Freshwater microbial communities from Lake Fryxell liftoff mats and glacier meltwater in Antarctica - MAT-03 (spades assembly) (version 2) ... | reverse complement strand
GGAGCCAAACTTCAACAAGCGGTTTACGGCACAATGACTATCTTCCCCACAGGCTTTGACCCTGTTAAAGCAGGTGCTTACTTAATCGCTCCTATTGCTTCACTGCGAGAAGCAAACCTAGCTCGTATTGACTTGAGCGGAGTCAACCTAAGTGAAGCTAACTTGAGTGGTGCAAATCTAACTAAGGCAAATTTGTCGAGTTCACTACTCCTACAAGCTAATTTGAATAAAACCAACTTAAGCGAAGCAAATCTGAGTAGTGCCAACTTAACGGCGGCAAACCTGATAGGAGCCAACCTGATGCAGGCAAATTTACGGTCTGCTAACCTAACTGCGGCAGACTTGAGTGGAGCGAATCTGAAAAATGCACATATAGATTATTATACAAATTTTCGCGGTGCTAATCTGACAAAAGTTAGTCTGGTTGGTGTAACTCTTCAATGTGATCTAAGCGGAGCAATATTAAGTGAAGGAAATCTCTGTGGGGCTAACCTTAGTGGTGGAAATTTTAGTGGAGCAGACTTAACTTCGGCAGACTTGCGCGGTGCAAATTTGCAGAATACAAACTTAGAAAAAGCCAACCTAAAGGGAGCGAATCTAAGTGGCGTGGTAAATCTGGAAACGGCAAAACTCGCAGGTGCAATTATGCCAGATGGCACAATTCACGAATAAATCAAAGTCCAATGTTTGTAGTAAGGACTTCAGTCCTTATATTTCTGGATTTAAGCGCTGCGACTCTGAGAAACCGGGTTTTTGGCCGAATCTGCGGGCCCAAACGAAATATCTCGAAAAAACCCGGTTTCTGGCCCCCGTGCGACTCTGAGAAACCGGGTTTTTGGCCGAATCTGCGGGCCCAAACGAAATATTGTCGCGAAAAACCCGGTTTCTGGCCCCCGTGCGACTCTGAGAAACCGGGTTTTTGGCCGAATCTGCGGGCCCAAACGAAAGAGCTCGAAAAAACCCGGTTTCTGGCCCCCTGTACTGGATTTAAGGGCTGCGACTCTGAGAAACCGGGTTTTTGGCCGAATCTGCGGGCCCAAACGAAAGAGCTCGAAAAAACCCGGTTTCTGGCCTTCGCGTGTAAGTCGCTCTAGTTCTCTTGTTCCATGAGTTTGGTGAAAATTGTAAAAATTCGATCGCACTCCAAAGAAGCCTTGCGAACCTTGTCAACATCCAACATTTCTAACAGCTTGGAAGCGTGCTGTATCTTTTGATATTCGCCTTTCGATTTTGTGTCGCGGGTAGCTGCTTTCAGACTTGGTTCTAACAAATCCTTTTCAATCATCTCTACATTCCTATTTTTAGGAATCGCATTGTCTTTAAATCCCTGCCCGTAAAATCTTTTTAAAGTATCAATATCAGCAATCAACCAAGCTTCCATCGCTTGAACCATCAGATAACAATGAGTGTCATCAACCCCAGAGGAATCCCAATGATCCCTCGACTTCAAATGCTCCCAAGGCGACTGATTTATCACAGGTGCTTCTGAGTCAACCAGAAGGATGACAAAGGCATTTGGGTAATCTGCCAAAGCATTCTTAAAATTCCTGAAAGCATGATTCCTAGAACCGCAGAGAATGATCTGCCACTTGATTTTCTTGCTTTTGGCAACCTCCACAAGTTCTTTGAAAAAACTGCTAAATCCTTGTCGAAGCGATGCCTTTGTATTCTTGCCATCGCCACCACCTTCGATGTAAATGCGAACCTCTTTTACCATCGGTTTCCCCCGATTTCTCCCATCCGCCAGAGGTCTCCCAAACTGTAATTCTCAAGCCATTTTTTTAGCCGTTCTGGATCGAGGCGGCTCTGGTGACTTCCTCTATCATCTCGATCGCATATTAACACAGACTCAGGACTCAGCGCCGACACCAAAGCATCGGAATGAGTTGTCACAATCAGTTGTGTGCGCTGTGAGGCTTCGATCAGCATTTCAGCAATCGCAGGCAAAATGTCGGGATGCAAGCCAATCTCCGGTTCTTCAATACAGATAAGTGGCGGTGGAGTTGGATCTAGGAGTAAAGCTATTAAGAATAAATAACGCAGCGTACCGTCTGATAAACGAGTTGCGGGAATTGGCTGAATCAATCCGGTTTCGCGGATGAATATCTGGACAGTACCGCCATAAATCTTGATACTCAGTTCTTCCGCTGCATCGTAGAACAGTTGTAATTTTTCAATAATCTGCCTGCTTCCTAATTGATACTGTAAGTTGTTTAAAACCAGTCCTAAGTTGCCACCATCTTCTAGAAGTGGATGTTCCGGTAAATCAGTTTGCTGAGCTTTTCTAGGTACTGAATCTCTCCCTGTCTGCCAGTTACGATATAAACCAATATCTGCAAATTTATTTCCCAAATATGATAGTTCTGGATATTGTTCGGGATCTTTTCTTTGAGATAAGATAGATTGATCGGGAATGATATCTTCTCGCCGCAGAGTCCGCAGCGTTCTTGTTTGCTGCTCGTTGTCCTGTATAACATTGATAACAGGGCGACCCCGATCGCCATAACGGTAATAAAAAAATGGCTCGCTTTCTGAACTATAGCGTGGTGCCATATCTTCTATAGCTTCGTCCACTACCTCAAGTCTCTGACCGGATGTGGTAAAACTAATCTGATAGCGCAGTGGCATCGCTCTTTCTGGGTAATCTAAAATAGCCTCTATTTTTGCTGTGGGAATACCTTTTTCACCTTTCCACAAAAAATCGCTGATGCCTCCCCCTTGACGAATCGGAGCAACTAAGTCGGTAGGTGTTGCCTTCAAAAGTGCGATCGCTTCAATTAAGTTAGACTTTCCCGATGCGTTACTACCGATCAACAGGTTTAAGGGTTGCAGTTCAATTGTTTCCCCCTCACTTCCATAGGAAAGGAAGTTTTGCAGTTGCAGGGAGTGAATAAATCTCTTGCCTTCCACCTTGTCCTCCTAGGCCAATTTTCAACTATTATACTTTGCGGAAGCTTTCGTTTTTAGTGTTGAATTAAGTAAATCTCAAAACTACAATGTTTGTAGTAAGGATTTCAGTCCTTAAAAATAGAAGGACTGAAGTCCTCACTACGAACCTGACTAAGCTGTTTTGCATCTAGATTGTGTATGGTGATTGAGGGGTAGAGGGGGAGAGAGGGAGAGGGGGAGAGGGGGAGAAGATTTTTGATCGATCGTCGAAATATACAATTTAAATGCACAACAGCTTACGAACCTGAAAGTCGATCGCCCTTCCCCCCTTTTCCCCCTTCCCTCTTCCTTCGCGCCCTAGCGCTTACGCGCGGCTTCGCCTAACGCGCCTTCGCGGTTTACTCATCCTCCTCCCCAGTTCCCCGCGTCTCTCCTAGCCATTACAATAAGTTAAGGAAAAAATCTTTACAAATAAGAACTCATGCAGCTCAAGTCCACAACCCGGCATATTCGCATTTATACCGCCATCCTCGAAGACAACGAACTCGTACCCAGCAATGACCTTTTGACGATCGACATTGACCCAGATAACGAACTTAACTGGAACGACGAGTCAGTCAAGCAGGTATATGCCAAATTCGACCAACTCGTAGACGCTTACGAGGGCGAAGATTTGACTGAATACAACCTCCGCCGGATTGGTTCGGAATTGGAGCATTTGGTGCGATCGTTCTTACAAAAAGGCCAAATCAGCTACAACCTCAACACCCGCGCTGTCAATTACAGCATGGGACTTCCCCGTGTTGATGCCAAAATTCACCTGTAAGGGCGATCGGGCGATCGGCATTTATGTCAACTTAAGATTGAAACCCATAATAAATGTCGCTTGTAGCTAAGTTTCGATCCATCCTACTGCTCTTAATCAGGGGAGTACGGGGGGAAAAGAGGGTTCTGTTTCGTCTCTCGCTTTGGGGATTGAGGGGGATTTAGCTAGGCAGACGGGAATCCCCACACTATATCGCTTCGATTAGTGTGGGATGAAAGGCTTGCTGAAGATGAGGATTCCACACGCTTACAACCTCCCACGAGTAAGAGAGCGTTGAGCCGTGAGCGTGTGGATGACGACATCAAAGCACAATAAGTCTCTTTCTTAAATACTGAGTAAAAATAATTTCTGACAAATCTCCGGATATAAACCTTTTCTATGGTATATCTAATAAGATGGTCGCTGACCCGCTAGAGCTATTAAAACGCCCTTAAGGTAGTAATGCAGTCTAGGAAGCCCCCCTACCGCTGAATATGTAGGCTGGACACAAAAAGTATTTAAAACAATCTCAGGAAGTGGGATTGCTGCTAGGGTGATACTGAAAGGTATTGCGGGAGTAAGTAGCATTATTGCTAAGACCTCCGGAGGCTTTGTAAGACCTGAACTGCGTATGTAGGAATGGCGTGAGCCTGTGAAACTAGAAGCCCAAACCGTACCGCTTTGCGGTCGGTGTCGGGTACTTCACACTTGGATACCGAGGAAAGGTGGAGATAGGGAGAATTGGGAAAATCTGCTTTTATTCTTCTTCCTGCTTCTTCCTGACTCCTGACTCCTGACTCCCGGCTTCTTCCTTCTTCCGACTGCCCTCGGACTTCTCCCTCGCCTCCCCAGCATCAACCGGAGAATTTGGAACGCGATCGCGCTCCAAAAACTGTTTAACTGCAAGTTGGCGGTTGGTCATAAAGTGACCCCAAGCGCCGGGAAACAGCCCATCCAAGGTTTCCACCAGCGCCCAAACCTCAAGATTCATCACTTTGTAATAAAAACTGTGAGAATGTTGAATGCTAGTGAGTATTTCGTCTATTTCCACTGCCGGCAGTAGCTTCGGATCGGGCAAATTCTTGGAAAAGGCGCTGGGTTCATGTGGGGCCATGGTTAAATACTCAACAGCTTGCAGAGGCCGGTCAGTCGATTTTAGATTTTAGATTTTAGATTGATTCCACAGATGAATCTGGGGGCTTGAACTAATATCTAATTTTTTTTCTCTCCACGACTCCTGTCGGGAGCTGGCATCGGTCAGTCGATCGATTTTAGATTTTAGATTTTAGATTTTAGATTTTAGATTAATTCCACAGATGAATCTGCAGGCTTGTATCCGTCTTTGGGTAGGGTTAAATTTAACTTCTCTTGCGAAACTAGGGCGCGAGGAACAGATGACCCTTCGCGAGAAAACCGAGAATTGATATTTATTTATACCTGTCGGGTCAGGTGATTTCTACGTACCAGCATCCTACCATTATAGTTACTCTAAAATCTCAATTCACTTGAGTGCTGCGATTTGTTCGGAAATTGCCACTATCAGGAATATGCTGAAAACAGCGTGCTTTCAAGCCGAGGACTTGGGCGTCGCGCGATCGTCTAACCCTGAAAGCTCATAGCAAGATTCATCCGGCCGTCAACAAAATGGTAAACTGTTCGTGTCAGTACAAGACATTAAAACCTACCCCTAGACTGGGGGAAAGTGACGCCTAAAATATTGTCAGGAGTTGGACTAAATAGCAAAAAAGTTTACTAAAGTTAGTCAGACTTAACTTGACTGGTTAACCTTTGTGGGTGGTAGAATTAGAGCGATGCCAAAAACCAAGGCTTAATTATCTGGGAGAGCAAACCGAGCGTGCAAGTCAAAACTGACCAGCCTGTAAAAAGGTCGAACGGGAGTCCGCGTTTCGTTAAATTGGTTGAAAATATTGGATGACTCATTGCTAAAAGCTTCAACTAAAATTAATTCGATTAGGGTGGGCTACACCCGAATTAACGCCTGTGGACAAGAAGGAGCCGACTCCCTTGGGTGAAGCAGGAAGCAGACCCTTCAGGAGCAATCCCGATTGAATGGTGAGACTTAAATAAGTTTAGCCAAGTTTTGTGTAGCAGATATCACTACGCACACAACAGTGGAAACGTGGTGATCCCCGGAACCTGAAAAATCAGGATATTAGGACTGCGAAGTCTTAAGAATCTGCGTCTGTTGAGAAAGCGGGGGTGTCAAATAATCGCCACGTATCAACCCGTCGAGGTTCAATCGCTAAAATAATTCAGATCAGCACGCTTGCCCAAAGGCGTCAGGAACCCTTATGCAAAACTCTGTGGCAAAACACTACTTATGGGCTTTAGGTGAAGGGATCAAAGGGTGTAAGCCAGGCGATCTGATCGCTGGTCGCTACTTGGTCAAGCGCGATCGACTTCTTGTCGATACTCAACCCGAACACTTGCCGGAACTGCCCGAAGAGATTCCGAGTGTTGTCACTCCTTATCTGAGACTGTTTGCCTATCAGTTGCACGTACCTCAAGTATACGGCCTGGTATCGTCCAAGATGAGCAAGCTCTCGGGAGATATTTGGCTACTGGAAAACGGGCCGATTTTAAAGGTGACGGAATCTTTAATGCCGGAATTGGCCGATTCCTGGAAAGGAGCTGCAGCGATGCGCCAGCTCAATTGGCTGTGGCAAATAGCCCAGTTGTGGCAGCCGTGTATCGCTCAGGGCGTGGCTTCGACCCTGCTGACTCCAGAACTGCTGCGGGTGGAAGGGCAATTAGTGCGGTTTCTGGAATTGCAGCCCGATCGCAAACCGCCTCATTTGTCGCAGTTGGGCAAATTGTGGCAGCAGTGGCTCGAAGATGCTCACCCAACTATTGCCAATTTTTTGAGGCAACTTTGTCAGCAAATGGTTGCCGGTCAAGTGCGCCACGGCGAACAACTGATGGGCCAGTTGGATAAAGCTTTGGCAAAGTGCGGCCGATTGTACGATCGTCACGTTGAAATTGCCACGGGCACAGATGTAGGCAGATCCCGGGCTCACAACGAAGATGCTTGCTATCCGCCCAGCGGTACGCTGTTCGCAGGAAACCCGGGTGCGGAAGCTTGCGCGATCGTCTGCGACGGTATCGGTGGACAAGACGGCGGCGAAGTCGCTTCGGAAGAAGCAATTGGTGTGCTGCGCGACAAGTTGCAGCAAATGCCCCTGCATCAGGCTAATTGGGACCCGTTGAGCCTGACTTCCAAGCTGGAACGGGCGGCTTGTGCTGCTAACGACAAGATAGCCACTCGCAACGACAGCGAACACCGCCAAGGCCGCCAGCGGATGGGAACTACGCTAGTTATGGGTTTAGTCCACATTCACGAACTCTACGTCGCCCACGTCGGAGACAGTCGGGCTTACTGGATTACCCGCACCGGCTGCTATCAAGTTACTCTCGATGATAATGTGGCTTGCCGCGAGGTGCGTTTGGGCTACTCTCTCTACCGGGATGCTTTGGAACAAGTGGCCGCCGGAGCTCTGATTCAAGCTTTGGGGATTACTTCGTCCAACACTTTGCACCCGACTGTGCAGCGTTTTCCAGTGGATGAAGACTGCGTTTTGCTGCTGTGTTCCGACGGTTTGAGTGATAAAGACCGGGTTGAGGAATGTTGGGAAGCGGAGATTTTGCCAATTCTCGACGGTAGCATTAATTTGGGTAAGGCGCGCGATCGACTGATTGAGATTGCTAATACTAGAAACGGTCACGATAACGTCACTGTTGCTTTAATTCACTGTCAAGCGCATTTGAGGGAAGACGGCAATACTTTGACAGAACTGTCTGTCGCACCCTTAGATACGCCGATCGAACTAATTTCCGACAGCGAGGATATGCCAACGGATTTGACCGAAAGCACAAGCCTTGGCGATGGGAATTCTTCAGCAAAAACGCAGTTGTTACAGCCGGAAAAAAGCAAAAGTTCATTTTCGCTGCTGCTGAAAATTTTATTTTTATTAGGCTTGGGGGGTGTATTTGCTTATTTTTTCATCCCTCCGGTGGGTCGGGCGATCGATACTGCCGGGGAGTCGATTTTCGGGAAACGCGGTTTAATTAATCCTGCAAGCACACCGGAGAAAACAGTTGACTCTGTAGCTTCTCCGGTCCAATCTTTAGAACCAGGCTCGTTTATAGAGATTAAAAGTTCTGCGCCTGGGGAAGTGGAAAAAGAGGGCGATCGCTTGGATTTGCGAGTCGCAATGGGTGAGTTGACTGTCAAAGGAACAGTCCCAGCCGGCAGCGTTTTGCAGGTGACAAACAAACAGCTTACGCCTCAAGGCAATTGGCTGGAATTGAAAGTTTGTTCGATTCCTGAAATAGTGCGATCGAACTCTCCCAAACCCGAGTCAAATAAAGATTTTTCTACAGTTTCAAAACCGGCACTGAATCCATCTCCCGCTGTGGCAACACCCTCGCCTTCCCCGGCAGTTAAGCCAACAGTTGAAGTAGAAAGCGCCAAGCTGCAACCGGGGGAAGTCGGATGGATTCAAGAACAAGATGCCGTTTCTAAAGTAGTGTCTAACCTAGCCTTAAACCCTACTCAAAAGGGTAAGTGCGTTGATTCTGACTCAAATCCAAATGCTAATTAAACTGTTAATGCTTGAGTATGTTGAGCGAAATTGATAGAGTTTAGTAGTATAAAGGAAAAGGCAGATTCCTAAACAAAACTAATATTAACGGGTACAATTGCAGGTCAAGGATCTGAAAAAATTTTAGATTTTAGATTGGGGAGTTAACAATTACCAATCTAAAGTCTAAAAATGTTTCAAAATTTCTAACCTAATTTGTTAGATACTTCTGCCAGTTTAGTCACCATTTGGGATACGGCTTTGTCAACTGCCGCGCTCAAAAGTGAGTCTTCATTGCTACTGCCAGAATTGCTGCTGATACCTCTGACAGAAATATTAGAATCGCTTTGATCTGCCTCTCCTACTGCTTTGGCGGTGGCAAGAATATCTCCTGAAGCTGTACCGATTAACCGCACATCTATTTGAACGGTAGCTTTGGTTTTTTGCGAACCGCCGCCGATTCCCATGAAACTGCCGCCGCCGGATTGTTTGTCGATATTAAACTTGGTAATGGTGCCGATGAGTACGGCGTCAACTCCTAGTTTTTTGCCAATTTCGGCTGCGGTGCCGGCATCCATTGTACCGCTGCGATTTTCCTGTTTGAGCACTTGTTCGAGTTTGCTACGATCGACTACTGTATAAGTACCGTTGTTGACCAGTTCGTTAATTAGCAGTTCGCTGATGCCTTTAGCTGCGCCGACTCCCCGATAAGAAGTGTAATAGCTGTTGGTGGTGCCGTAGTCGAAGTCCATGACGACGAGGCGCTTTTTGGCCGTAGCTTGGGCGAGTTGGGTTGCGGGTTCGGTGGTGGCTGGTGTGGCGATCGCATTTACTGAAACGCCTGCTAGCATTAGGGTAGCGAGGGAAATGCTGGTTAAGCGAGATATGGTGGTTGTTTTCATAAAGCTTACCTCACAGTTGTTTTGTGCCGACTCTAGAATACTTCACGGAACAGGCCGATGTCAGGGTTGGGGGTGAGGAGGTTGGAATTGGCGGGTTTTAGTGTTTTTTGACTTTCAACAGGCTTAATTTTGGTTAATAAACGCAGAGGACGCAGAGGACACAGAGAAAGAAAGGAAGAGTTTAATCAAGGTTTCAATCCTTTATAGGGATTTAGGGGTTTTCCTGCCAAAAAATCTCATATCTCTGTACTGTAACGGTGGCAACAACCACACAGCCATCCAAAATTCCTCTTACACCCCAGATTCCATAAAACCCATTAACCAATTAGCCATCGTCGCCCTGCGAGTCTGTCTCGGCCCGAATTCCCCAATTTTATAGCCTTTAAACCCCAATTTTTCCTTCAGCAACTGCTTGTTTTCTGGAGGAGTCGATCGAGTCAATTTCACGGTAGCCGGCCTAGAATCGATAAAATCCGGCGGTTCCGGATACTCTTGGCGCCACTCGGCTGCAACATCAGCACTGTTCCACTTGCCAGTCTCGGCATCCCAACGGTAGCCCAGATACAGCCAAACTAATCGGTTGACGGCAGCATCGTCGATTTCTTCGTTGAGAATAGCCCAAATAGTTTCGTTATTCAGCGGTGGTAATTCAGACATATAAAGGAACGGAGGGGGCATTGGGCATTGGGCATGGGGCATGGGGCATCTTGCCCTGAGCGAAGTCGAAGGGTGGGCATCTTGCCCTGAGCGAAGTCGAAGGGTGGGCATTGGGAAAGAAGGAAGATGAAACCAATTGTTTCAGCAATTAAAAATGCTTTAACTACCAAGAAGGTTGCTATATAATTGTCAGAAACGGGCAAGATGCCCGTTCCACAAAAAATCCTAGGAATTTGTTTGTGGGGTGGACACGCGAGCCAGCCCAAAATGTCACCCCACAAAAAATTAATTATTCAAAATTCCGTCTTTCTCGGCCATAGACAGCATTAAGTCTATCACGCGACTAGAATAACCCCACTCGTTGTCGTACCAGGAAATAACTTTGAAAAACTTAGAATTCAGTTCAATTCCCGCACCTGCATCGAAAATGCTCGATCGCGCGTCGCCCTGAAAATCTGTCGAAACTACCGCATCCTCAGTATATCCAAGAATGCCTTTGAGTTCGCCCTCCGAAGCTTTTTTCATAGCCTCGCAAATTTCTTTATAGCTAGTTTCCTTCGCCGTTTTGAAAGTAAGGTCAACTACAGACACGTCGGGAGTTGGCACGCGCAAAGCCATTCCCGTCAATTTTCCTTTCAATTCTGGCAACACCAAAGTAACAGCTTTCGCTGCACCGGTCGAAGATGGAATAATATTTTGAGCCGCACCGCGTCCTCCCCGCCAATCTTTTTGACTCGGGCCGTCTACAGTTGGTTGAGTAGCTGTCATTGCGTGAACAGTCGTCATTAAACCTTCTTCCAAACCGAAGTTATCGTTGATAACTTTGGCAATTGGTGCTAAACAATTCGTCGTACAGCTAGCATTAGAAACAACCGTATCTTTTGCCGGGTCAAATTTGTGGTGGTTGACGCCTACTAGAAAAGTTGGAACTTTTTCCGGGTCTTTTGTCGGTGCTGAAAGTATTACTCGTTTTGCTCCCGCCGTCAAGTGTTTTGATGCGCCTTCAAAATCTGTAAACAATCCGGTAGATTCTACAACATAATCTGCGCCGGATTTACCCCAGGGCAATTCGGCAGGATTTCTAATCGCTGTACAAGGGATAAAATGTCCGTCAACGATAATCCCGTCTGGTTTGCTTTCAACTTCGCCGTCGTAAATGCCGTGGGTGGAGTCGTATTTGAAAAGATAAGCCAGGTTTTCTGGCGAAACTAAGTCGTTAATGCCGACAAATTGGATGTTGGGGTTTTTGATGCCGGCACGCATGACTAGCCGTCCGATGCGACCAAATCCGTTGATGCCAACTTTTAATGCAGCCATGTTTAAACTCCTATTGAAAATCTCGTTAGTCGATCGGGCGTTAGCGAAGCCCTCGAAGAGGATCGCCTGTTGTGGCTTAGAATTTACCACGCTAACGGATTTTTGCAACTGATTCTTTTCTATCTCTTAAGAATTCTGAATAGTGCCCCGGCTGGGAAGGGCAATTAACCCTGAAAAGACTGCTGACTAATGGCTAATGGCTGATGAGTATAAACTTGTAAAAGTGCTATAATAGACAGAAAATATTTTCAAAATCGCCTTTTTTAAATCAGCCTAAAGTAATAAGAAAAAACTTATGGAAAAGCTAAAACGGATGGGCATTCTCACCCGTGGTGGCTGTCGGAACCCGAAGCCTAGGATTAAAGTCGCAGATACGCGCAAGAACACGGCATTGCCGTGTCCCTAAACATATCGCGTACAATCTATATGTAGCTCTACTTTTGGGAATTGATATAATCACCAATCACTAATGACTAATGACTACCCCACGCATCTAGTAATTAGCAATTCCACCGCATCTGAAATAAAACACGACCCACCAAATTTATTTAGCACGGGTCTAATGTTTTCTGCAACTGCTGAAACTTGAGCTGGTGAACAAAAAGCAAGCACATAAATGTTATCCAGCGCCGTCATTGATGAATCACGGGAAACGTGATCCCTAGTGCTTTTTCCAGCGACATCACGAATCACCGAATAACCAGGTACGCCAGCTTTGTCTAAACCGTCTAAAATCTTGCCGAGTTCTACTGAGTGGGCTATGATTTCTACTCTTTTGACTGACTCCATCATCTCACCTCCAAAACATATTTATTCCGTATAGATACAGGGGAATGCCTACAATGATATTAAATGGAAATGTCACTGCTAAGGCCGTTGAAATGTAAAGACTTGGATTCGCTTCTGGAACAGTTAGGCGCATGGCTGCTGGTACTGCTATATAAGAAGCACTCGCGCACAACACGGCAAACAGCAAAGTGTCTCCCTGCGGCATTCCGATTAATTTGGCTATTACCAAAGCAATTACTGCGTTGACTATCGGAATTAGGATTGCAAAGCCGATCAGAAAAATTCCTGCTTCTTGCAAATCTTTAATTCTGCTAGCAGCAACCAGCCCCATGTCTAGCAAGAAAAAAGTCAGAACTCCGTAAAACAAGTCTTGAGTAAACGGACTCATAACTTCCCAACCATGTTCTCCTGTCAGTACGCCCATAATTAGGCTGCCAATCAGCAGAAAAACTGAACTGTTTAGGAATGCTTCTTGCAACACTTCTGGCCAAACTATTTCGCGTTTTCCTTCTTCCCCGCCAAATACACTGACTAGAATGAGACCAACTATAATTGCTGGGGATTCCATTAATGCTAGCGCGGCTACCATGTAACCGTCAAAGTCGATCCCCTGTGCTGTGAGGAAGGAGGTTGCGGTGATAAATGTGACTGCGCTGATGGAACCGTAGGTGGCTGCGATCGCCGCCGCATTGTAGGCGTCGAGTTTTATCCTCAGTATAAAGAAAGTATAAAGTGGTACTAGCATTGACATCAGCATCGCTGCCAAAATTGTCAGGGCGACTTGCTGGTCAATTCCGCTTTTGGATAGTTCGACGCCGCCTTTAAATCCGATCGCGAACAGCAGATACAGCGAAAACAGTTTCGGGATGGGCGCTGGAATTTCTAAATCAGATTTGAGAAAAATTGCCAGCATTCCCATGAAAAAAGCTAATATTGGGGGATTTAAGATATTTGACGATACTAAACTCAAATCCACGATCTGTCACTCCCATTTCTTGCGTTTTTAATATTACTTCCCCAGTAATTGTTGCACGAGAATGGATCAATAGACCGATCGAACTTTTGACACCGAAGCTCGATCGGACTAAATACGGCTACGGGTGTGCAGCACACACCCGCAGCCGTTGTTTTTTACTTAACTAAGCAACTGCCAAGTAAGATTCTAGGGCTTCGGAACCGCCGATCAACTTGCCGTCGATAAATACTTGCGGCACTGTTGTAGCCCCAGTCACCGCCCGGAGCGATCGGGTTGTGATATCCCGGCCCAAGACGATTTCTTCATAATCCAAGCCCTTTTGACTCAGCATTGCCTTAGCCTTAGCGCAGAAGGGACAGCCCATTTTTGTAAACAGCGAAACCACCTTCGGCTTGGTTGCTGAAGAGTTGATGTACTTGAGCATCGTATCAGCATCGGACACCTTGAAAGGATCGCCCGGTTCCTCTGGTTCAATAAACATTTTCTCAACCAAGCCATCTTTGACCAGCATCGAATAGCGCCAAGACCGCTTCCCAAAACCTAAATCTGTTTTGTCTACCAGCATTCCCATGCCTTCAGTAAACTCGCCGTTACCGTCGGGAATTAACGTCACATTGTCTGATTCTTGGTCTTTTGCCCATTCGTTCATCACAAAAGCGTCGTTGACGGAAATACAAACGATTTCATTTACGCCATTTTCTTTGAAAACCTTCGCCAATTCGTTGTAGCCAGGGAGGTGTGTTGAGGAACAAGTGGGAGTAAATGCTCCCGGTAGCGAGAACACCGCTACGGTTTTGCCTGCAAACACATTATCGCTGGTGACATCCACCCACTCGTTGTCTTTGCGAGTGCGAAAGGTGACTTTGGGTACTCTTTGACCTTCTTTGTTAATTAGCATGATTTTGAATTTTTGGGTACTTGGGTTAAATTCCTTTGCTGATTATAGCGTACTCATAACGAGTATGACTTGTCAAGGGCAGCGGGTTTTTTTCTGGGAACTCGGGCGCGCGAGTCAGTCAGAAACCCGGTTTCTGGGCAATACAAAACTTTTTAGGTAAGTGAAGTACAGAAAAACCAGTTTTTATATACAAATCGAAATATATTTTTACAAATATGACTTTGGTAGTCCTGCAAAACTAATGATGTAATTCGATGAAACCCTTTTTGTATAAGGATTGAGCGTGCGGAAAACCTTACTTGTGCAGGACTACCTATGACTTTTATGATTTGATGAATTTACATTGTGAATTTTATGACTTTTATAAATTGACTATATCGGCAGTTCATATAGCGAAAAAGGTAAAAGTTTTTGTGGTTAAAATCCAGCCGATTGGAATTTAACAACGGTTAGCCAACTTTGAGCTAAACTCAGAAGGGTTCCAGGGTTGATTACACTTTAGTCAACAGACATTGACTATCTAGCGAGAGATTAAAAACCGCCAAGGTGAGGGGCAGCATTGGGGAATCTGCGAAATATTTACGCTTCCTTGAGCAACTATTTCTAGGCGATCGAGAATATCAGCAGTCGCTGACCATCGCCCGTAAGATTCACGAGTGCCAAAGATGGAGAGCCAAACATGATTAAACTCCCTGGAATTAAAGTTTTAGCCCAAATCTATGAAAGTGACAATTCTGTTGTCTATCGAGGGATTCGAGAACAAGACCACAAAGCAGTAATTCTCAAATTTCTGAAACAAGACTATCCCACCCCCTCTGAACTAACTCGATATAAGCAGGAATATGAAATTACTCGCAATCTGAACATAGAGGGTGTGGTTAAATCTTATGCCTTAGAACCTTATCAAAGAACTCTGGTCATTATCTCAGAGGATTTTGGCGCATCATCCTTAAAGCAATTATTCAATGGCTCTGTAGATACAGGGCATATCTTATCTCTAGCAAAATTCCTCAAGTTAGCCATCCAAACAGCAGAGATATTGGGTGCGATTCACACTGCCAATATTATCCATAAAGATATTAATCCTGCCAACATCGTCTTTAACCCAGAAACAGAAATTATCAAAATCATCGACTTTGGTATCTCCACTCAATTAACCCGCGAAAATCCTACGCTGAAAAATCCCAATGTTTTAGAAGGCACTTTAGCCTATATGTCACCGGAGCAAACGGGACGAATGAATCGTTCTTTAGATTACCGGACTGACTTTTACTCTCTCGGCGTTACCTTCTACGAACTACTGACGGGACAGTTACCTTTTGAAAATACCGATGCGTTGGAACTGGTGCATTCTCATATCGCCAAACAGCCAATACCCCCTCATCTTTTAGGAGGAGGAGAGGAGGAGAGAGGGAGAGGGGGAGAACCTTGTCTTAAAGCCGTTTCGGATATTGTCATGAAGCTGATGGCGAAAACGGCAGAGGAACGATATCAAAGTGCCTGGGGACTCAAAGCTGATTTAGAAGAATGTCTCTTTCAGTTACAAGCTAATGGGACTATAGCCGATTTCCCTCTCGGTTCTAAGGATATGTCCGACAAGTTTCAAATTCCCCAAAAGCTTTACGGACGAGAGTCAGAAGTTAAAACCTTACGAACAGCATTTGATCGGGTGAGTCAAGGCAAAACTGAAATGATGCTAGTGGCAGGTTATTCCGGCATCGGTAAATCAGTGTTGGTGGCAGAAGTTCATAAACCCATCACTCAAAAGCGCGGCTATTTCATCTCCGGAAAATTTGACCAGTTTCAGCGCAATATTCCCTACTTAGCTGTTGTCAGTGCCTTTCAGGGATTGATGCGCCAACTGTTAACCGAAAGCGAAGCACAACTAAACCTTTGGCGAGAAAAACTCCTGGCTGCTTTTGGTTCCAAAGGACAAGTGATTATTGAAGTGATTCCGGAAGTAGAACTGATTATAGGCAAGCAACCACCCCTGCCAGAATTAAGCCCCGCTGAGTCCCAGAATCGCTTTAATCTGGTTTTCCAAAACTTCATTCGGGCATTTTGTGCAAAAGAGCATCCCTTAGTTATCTTTCTTGACGATTTGCAGTGGGCAGACTCGGCAACGCTCAAGCTAATCGAACTGATGATGACGGATACGGATACACAATACCTATTTCTAATTGGGGCGTATCGGGATAACGAAGTCAACCCCACTCATCCGTTGATGATAACTCTTGAGGGGCTACGGAATCTTGGGGCAACTGTCAACTTTATTACCTTAGCTCCCTTAAATAGCAAGCATATTAACCAGTTAATTGCTGATACTTTGCACAGTGATACATCTTCAGTAAAACCCTTGGCGGAGTTGGTAGTGCATAAAACTGGAGGCAATCCTTTCTTTGTCTATGAGTTTCTCAAAACCCTATATGCCGAAAACCTGATAACTTTTGATTTTGAACGTCACGGCTGGCAGTGGGATATTTCAACCATTGAAGCTCAGGAGATTACTGACAATGTGGTGGAGTTGATGATTGGCAAGTTGAAGAAATTGCCTCCTGTTACCCAGCAAGTTTTACGCCTAGCAGCTTGTGTAGGTGCTGATTTCGATTTAAACACCCTTTCTATCATCAGTGAAAAATCCACATCGGAAGTTTTTACGGACCTAACAGCAGCAGTTCAGTCCGGGTTAATTTTGCCCATATCCGGGTTAGATGAAGAACTGTTAATTCAAAATCATAAATTCCTCCATGACCGGGTGCAGCAAGCAGCTTACTCGCTGATTGACGAAAAACATAAACAGGAAATCCACTTAAAAGTTGGTCGTCTTCTGTTGAATAAGTTTGAAAAACATGAGTTAGAAGAACGAATCTTTGATATAGTCAATCACCTGAACAAAGGACAATCATTGCTCGATGATAAAGGGGAAAAAGAACAATTAGCTAGATTGAATCTAATCGCTGGAAGAAAAGCTAAATTATCTTCAGCCTATCAACCCGCATTATATATAACGAACGGGATAAAACTTTTACCCCATAATAGCTGGGAGGAAGACTATCACCGGACATTTTTATATCACCTTGAAAAAGGTGAAATAGAATATTTAACTGCTAGTTGGGACGAAGCTTTATTAACTTTTGATGAAGCCCTTGAGCATATCGATAGTTTGTTGGATCGGTGTAAAGTCAATGAATATAAAGTGACGTTATATCGAATAAAAAATGATTTGGAATCCTCCTTATATCTGGGAGTACAGACGCTCGAACTATTGGGAATCAAGTTGAAAGCTTTTCCTGAAGAAGATGAACTTATCGCAGAAGTGAATCAGGCTAATGAGACAATCGCTGCCAGGAAAATTGAAAATTTTATAGACCTTCCTGAAATGCAAGACCCTGAAAAACTTGCTGCTATGGTACTCCTCAGAGAATGTGTACCTTCATCTTACTTTTTAGGGTCTAGATTGCTGTTCATACTAGGCATAAAAATGATTGAGCTATCGCTCACCTATGGGAACAGTCCTCACTCTTCAATTGGGTATATATATTATTCGTTAACACTTGCCTTTGTAGCACAAGATTTTGAAACCGCCTATAAATTTGGAAGTTTCGCCTTGAGATTGAACGATGACAAGTATCAAATAAAGCCTTATGAAGCATTAATTTTGAATATGTGGGGAGGATTTGTTTCCCATTACACTGAACATCTTGATCGCTCTAAAGAGCATTTAATGAGAGGTTATTATAGCGGTGTAGAAAACGGGGCCTATCAATGGGCAGGATATTGTGCAATCAACTGTTTGTTTATGTGTTTTTGGGGGACTGATTCGTTAAAAGAATTATCAGAAAAAATTGATAAGATTATACCCGGCTTGAAAAAAGTCGATCCAAATATGGTGCAATATTATTATGCGATTAAAGCGACTATTTATAATTTGATTGAACCCGTTGAGGATTGGAGTGTTCTTGATGAATCCTTATGGCCAAATTCCAAGGAGCTCATTAAGTCTTGTCTTGAAAAAAATGATTTATTCACGGTATTTTTAGAATTGGTCTGTAAATTGTCTTTAGCTAACTGGTATTCAGATTCCGAGAAAGCGATAGACTATGCTAACTCTGCCGAAAAATATTTGATAGGCGCGACGGGGATTTTTATTAATCCGGCTTTCCATTTTCATCAATGTCTAGCCTTATCAGTTGGGTATGACTATGCTGATGGTGAAAAACAGGCACAGTATGTGGAGAAGATTAAATCAAATCTTGAGAAATTCAAACTCTGGAGTAAAAATTGTCCGAGTACCTACCTTCATCAATGTCTGCTAATCGAAGCTGAGTTGGCGCGAATTACAGGCAATACTCTGGAAGCGCAGGATTTGTATGACCAAGCGATCTCCTCAGCCCGAGAAAATAAATTTTTGCAGAATGAAGCTCTAGCGTCGGAACTAGCAGCTAAGTTTTGGCTAGGGAAAGGTAAAGAGAAGATTGCTAAAGTCTACATGAGTGAAGCCCACTATGGCTACCAACACTGGGGTGCTCAACGCAAAGTGGAGGATTTAGAAGCCAAGTACCCGCAGTTACGTCTTAAATCATCTGCCACCAAAAGCATTACTTCCCCGCACAGAACAACGACCCGTTCCACAAGTGGTAGTCAGTCAGGGGAAGTTTTGGATCTAGCCACTGTGATGAAAGCCTCTCAAGCCATTTCCGGCGAAATTGTACTGGATAAATTACTCACCTCCTTGATGAGGATTATCATTGAAAATGCCGGAGCGCAATGTGGCTATTTGATTTTAGAAACTGAGGGGAAACTGCGGATTAAAGCATCAGGTTCCGTAAGTTATGATACCATTACGGTGTTGCAATCAACCCCCATTGAATCTGTAGGGGCACAAGACGTTATACCCCTACCCGTGTCCATCATCAACTATGTCGCTCGCACTTGTAAAAATGTAGTCTTGAATGATGCCACTCATGAGGGCAACTTTACTAACGAACCCTATATCAAAGAGCATCAGCCTAAATCAATTTTATGCTTTCCTCTCCAAAATCAAGGTAAACTGACAGGAATTATCTATTTAGAAAATAATCTAACCACAGACGCTTTTACTCCCGATCGCTTGGAAATTTTAAACCTACTCTCCTCCCAGGCAGCTATTTCCATTGAAAATGCGCGTCTCTACAATAATCTCAGCGAACTTAACCAGGCTTTTGAGCGTTTCGTCCCCCGCCAATTCCTCCAATTCCTGGATAAAGAAAGCATTGTTGATGTTAAATTAGGCGACCAAGTTCAAAAGGAAATGTCGGTACTCTTTTCGGATATTCGCGACTTCACAACTTTATCGGAAAGTATGACTCCGCAAGACAATTTCAACTTTATTAATGCCTATTTGTCACACCTGGAGCCAGCCATTACTGCAAACGAAGGATTTATTGACAAGTATATTGGCGATGCAATTATGGCCCTCTTTAGCGGCGAGGCAGATAATGCCGTCAAAGCAGGCATTGATATGCTACATCGTCTTACCGAATATAATCAACATCGCACTGCTTCTGGATACGTGCCGATTAAGATTGGCATTGGCATCAATACAGGTTCTTTAATTCTCGGCACGGTTGGGGGGAAAAACCGGATGGATAGCACGGTGATTAGCGATGCAGTGAATTTGGCCTCGCGGATAGAAAGCTTGACTAAAAAATATGGAGTTTCGATGTTAATTAGTCACGAAACTTTCTACTCTTTGCCAGATTCTAACCAGTATGCTATCCGCCTGATCGATCGCGTGGCAGTTAAGGGCAAATCAGAAACGGTATCGATTTTTGAAGTTTTCGATGCCGATCCCCCTGAGACTTATGAGGGCAAGGTAGCCACGAGAACAGTGTTTGAAGAAGCTTTGGTACTCTACCATTTGCAAAAGCTTAGAGATGCGGAGCGATTGTTTGCTGAGTGCCTGCGCCGCAATCCCACAGATAAAGCGGCTCAAATTTATCAACAGCGCTGTATTCAACAAGATCAGGAATAAGGATGCGTTAGTAAGCAGACGGCGGTTGAAACCGCTTCTACACAAACGATGTCTGCCTCCGCAGACTGAAGAGAATAACCTAATTTTAATTGCCTTTTATTCAACCTGCGGAGGCAGGTTTTGTTTGTATAGGCGCGGTTTCAACCGCCGTCTTATCTTATTCCCAATCAAATTTTCTCCCCAAATACTCCTCTAATTCCTGATTGTAAGGTTTAAAATAATCGCTCAACAAATTACGAACCGACTCATTTACCCGCGGATAAAAACCAGGATTAGTATTTTGGTATTCAGATAATTGATATTCCGGTAAATCTAAAAATGCTAAAACTTGCTTGACAGTCGCCGCCGCACCTGCATACAAATCTTCACTTTTCAAAACTAACAACTCTTCTTTCGGAAAGAAATCTAGCCAGTTTTTAATAAATTCTACATACCTACCGCGAGCTAAATAATTCCCCGGTTCTTCGCCGATGATGTATTCTGGATTTTGATTCAACCGTTCAATTTCATCGCTAATTGCCCGATCGAGCGATCGCCCTTCCCAATTTAAGTCCTTTAAGCGGTAAAAATGAGAAATCGCGCGATCGACCGGATTTCGCAACAGCACAATCAGTTTCGCCTCTGGACACGCGCTGTAGACACGTTCCGGCGCTTCCCGATAGTCAAAATAGCTCGGACTGGCTTCACCCGTTACAAACTCCTCTCCCTCCGGCATTAGGGGAAAATGAGCCAAATACCAATCAATCCCTCTGTGAAAATGCCACGAGAAGAAATCCATCTCCTTTTTAATCGGAGTCAAAATTTGCGGATGTTGAGCTAAATAAGTGTACAGAGAAGTCGTGCCACACCGCTGAGAACCAATAATTATAAAGTTAGGAAATTTGACTGTATCTGTATTTTGTGGAACAGGCATCTTGCCTGTGTTCTTACTTATAAGAGATGCAAAACTTTGTTTGTAACTGACAGTTCGATAAAAATCAATCGCCTCGGCAATTTTACCTTGCCTCGTCAAAGCTTCCCCCAAATTCAGATAAGGCCAAAAAGCCTCCGGTTTAGCTGCAACAACTTCGCGGCACAAGTTCTCCACTTCATCCAGCTTGTTTTGCCTAACCAAAACTTCCCACAAATTGTAATAAAACCACCAAGGAAGATCGGGATTTATTTCTATTGCTTGAAAAAATGCCGCCGCCGCTTCCTCCCAGTATTTTTGCTGGCTCAAAACAGCACCTAAATTGTAATAAGACCAGCAATCATCTGGTTTTTGGGCGACAGTTGCGCGGGCGGAGGCTAATGCGCTAACGCACTTTTCCTGCTGTTTCAACAACTGCTCTAATTCCGCTGAAACTACAGCACAATCTGGCACTCTTGTCAAGATAAAATTGTAAAGAATAATTGCGCTTTTTGGGCGATCGTACTTGGCTAAATTCTTTCCTAACTGCAAATAAAACTCCCAATTTTCCGGTGTAATTTGCAATTGAGATTGTTCTAACACTAAGTTTAAATCCGACTCTGTTTGTCCGAGACTATATCCCAACTTATCGTAAATTCCCGGCAAATCTCCGTCAATTTCAATAGCTTTTAAATACGTAGCGATAGCTTCATTCCACTGTTTTAGTTTAGTTAAAGCATCGCCTAAATTGCAAAAAGACCAAGCAAAATCCGAATTGAGTGCAATCTCGCAGCGGTAAGCAGCATCAGCTTCTTCCCATTGCCGAAGTTTCAGCAAAGCATCGCCCAAATTGTGATAAGACCAGGAAAAATCTGGATTTAACTCAACAGCTTTTTTGTAAGCAGCGACAGCTTCCTCCCATTTTTCAAGTTTCAGTAAAACATCGCCCAAACTGTGATAAGACCAAGAAAAATTGGGATTTAATTCAATAGCTTTTTTGTAAGCAGCAACAGCCTCATCAAACCGACCGCTTTCTTGCAGGGAATTGCCCAAATTGTGGTAGTCATTATCCATGCAAAACTCCTGCAATAGTCAGTAATTTTTCCAGCGAGTTCAAATCCAACAGCATATTTTTATGTAATGGTTTTATCGGAGTTCCATCATCAAATAAATCACAAATTAAATAGTAATGTTCCAAACCGCACAAATTGCTAATCATCCAATAACAATGCGGCACGTAAATCGGAGAAAAAATCTCAATTACCTTAGTTCCCGGACTGCAAAAAACTAGATTAGTCAACCCCCCTCCGTGAGGTGCGACAACTATTTTAGCAGCAGCCAAACACGCTCCTTGTTCCGCTACCGACATCGTTTCCAACTTGACACTGCGAAACCCTAATTTTTCTAAGTATTTAATTACCTCTTCCTCGTTGACGATTCGCCGATAGGATGCTTGTTTGCGACTGATATAAATGCGCTCTGAATAGTCTGTGTTTAGTGGCTGTTGTTCATTTAAAAATGTCTGTTTGAGATATTCACACTTCCATTTTGAAACCGCTCCCGATCCGTTATAAGATATTGACGGAACTATTAATTTATCGGCGGCAATGTGTAAATTGCAGCGACTTTCTAAAAGTTTATCTTGAGGAATTCCTAAAATCTCTAAAGTTTCTGCTTGATAGGAAGAATCCCTGGCATTGACAACAAACTTATCTATAGTTTCTATCAATCCGCTCCGCTGCAAAAGGTCAAATCGTGTCATCACATCAAACATCCAATGAAAATAAGCGGCTCCACCCCAGCGAGCAGATAAAAAAGCCACATTTCCATCGACGTGTTCAGCGGGAGGCAATTTGTCGGAAGTGATTACCAATTCAGCACAACCCATTGAAATATCAGGAACAAGTTTATTGTCTGAAGTAATCACGGCGGTAGTCACAACATCTGCCCAAGCTCGTCCGTTTGGCAATACGGCAACAAAAGCTTTTCTGGAATGACTTTGATGTTCCCAAAATCTGCCGCTGCTGTCGATTGTTTTGGAATCAGATAAATTGATTTGACTCGCAGGATGGATGTCAATGCAGGTGAGGTGCGGATTGGATTCTGCTGCAACGGTCAAATCTTCTGTAAACCCACAGTATTTTTTGAGAACACTTAACGGTAATATTTGATTGCTGCATTCTGCCCGATCGCTCTCATCGGCTTCTCCTTTTTGTTCCAGAGCATAACCTATATTATCGTAAGCTTCAAACAAATCCGGTTTAATTTGCAGGGCTTGAACTAAATTAGTGATTGCAGGTTCCCACTGCTGTTTTGCAATTAAACTCAAACCAAATCCTTCGTAACACCAACAGGATTTTGGATCGAGATTGATACCTTTTTCATAAATGGCGATCGCCCTTTCCAATTCTCCTTGATTCCGCAGTGCATCGCCCAACTTTTTGTACAGCCAACTATGGTCAGATTCTAGCTCAATAGCACGACCAAAAGCCACTGCTGCTTCGGGCCAATTTTCTTGGAATTCCAGAACTTCCCCAAAACTATTGTACAACCAACAATCATCGGGATTTAATTCAATAGCTTTGCGACAAGCCGCCGCCGCTTCTTCCCAATTTTCCAGTGCAACCAAAGCCTTACCTAATCTCTCGTAAGACCAACAAAAATCGGGATTTAGTTCAACTAACTTGCGGTAAGCAACAGCAGCTTCCTCCCACTCAGAAAGCTCCATCAGCACATCGCCTAAATTGTTGTAAGTCCAACAAAAATCGGGATTTAACTCAATAGCTTTGCGGTAAGCAGCAGCGGCTTCGTTGTATTCCTCAATCGCCTGCCAAGTTTCCCCCAAAAAGTGGTAAGACCAACTAAAATTAGCGTTGAGTGCGATCGCCCTTTCGTAAGCGGACACAGCTTCTTTAAACAGTTCTTTTGCTTGCAAAACTTTACCCAACTTGTGGTAAGTTAAGTAATTGCCCGACTTAATTTTAATGGCTGTTTCATAGCGGGCGATCGCCTCATCTAAATAACCAGTATTTGCCGCAATCTCCCCCAACTTTTGCCAACCCAGAGACAACAGAGTTTGCTCTTCGCCCAAACTTTGATTGCCAATTTTTTTGACAATCAGTTGATAGCCTTTATGTACAACTTCTAGCTGACTTCCAAACATCTCCAAAAAAATATCTATCCCAATTTTAGTATCTTGCTCCGGGCTGTCGGGAAACGTAAACTCGTAATCGTCAAAAATCATCAATCCCCCAACTTTCACCAACCTCCAAGATAAAACCGCATCTTGCAGAGCACTGGTGGGTTTGTGACAGCCATCAATGTAAGCAACATCGTAATATTCCGAATCCAAATTCACTAACAACTCTTGAGAGTAACCTTCTAATTCAATTACCCGATCTGCTGCTCCCGTTTTAACAATATTGCCCTTAAAATCTTGTTGAAAATACAAATCAATACAAGTAATCTTTGCCGTCGGATGAGTTAAAATATTATCCAGCAGCCAGCAAGCCGACATTCCCTGAAAACTGCCGATTTCCACAACTTGAAAATCCGCAATTCCGGTAAATTCCTGCAAATGCCGTTTCCAAATAGGAATATTGTGGGTAAACCAATCTTGGGTAAATTGATAATCTTTCGCCGCACACTCAGCCCAACCCCTCAATTCGCCCGCTTTTTGGTGACAAATAATTGCTTCTTCTAATTCCCCTAATTGCGGTAAAATATTTCCTAAATCGTTGTAAGGCTGAGAATTGCTCGGCTCGATTTCAATTTGGCGACGGTAAGTGGCAATTTGTGCGTATAACTCCTGTTGTTTTGCCCGCACATCATCCAGTTTTGCAACAACTTCCGCAGCATTGGGTTTAATTTGCAGTGCCATACTATAAAATACGATCGCACCTTCCAACTGCTTCTGTTTCGCTAAACTCTTGCCTAAATTTATATAAAACTCCGCTCCATCTAACTCAATTCCCAGTAAATTGTGGTAAATTTTCCCGCTTGCAAGTACCTCGATACCTTGACAATAAGTTGCGATTGTGCTGTCTAAACCCGATTCGCTGCGCTTCCGCAAAACATATCCCAACCGCTGATTAATTCCCGTCAAATTCGGCTCAATCTGAACCGCGTGCAGGTAAGCGCTAACAGCTTCATCCCAGGATTTTTCGCAGGTGAAGGCAATTCCCAAATTGACATAAAACCAAGGAATATTGGGATTTATTTCAATAGCTTTGCGGTAGCAACTAATAGCTTCCTGCCACATTTCTTTGTGAGCCAAAGCGTCCCCTAAGCAATTGTAGGCCCAGTAGGAATTATTATTAATTTCCAGAGTCTGACGGTAACATTTAATTGCTGCATCAAAGTCGCGTTTTTGCGCGAAAACATTACCTAAACCCACGTAAGCCCGAGCGTAGTTGGGATTGAGTTCGAGGCTTTTGTTGTAACAGGCGATCGCCCGATCGAATTCTCCTCGCTCCGCCCAAGTTTTACCCAAACTGTGGTAAGATTCAAAAGAATCTGGATTGATGGCAATGGCTTGTCGGTAATTGGCGATCGCCTCATCCCACCGCTTCTGACCAACCAGCATTTCCCCCAAATTGTGATAAGCTGTTGCCAGCTTCGGGTTTAACTTAATTGCCCGCGAATAACACTCCAGAGCGCGATCGAACTTTCCTAATTCAACCAAACTATTTCCCAGAGTGACGTGCTCGTCAGCAGTTGCCCAATTCGGCTCGATATTAAAAGCTTGATACCAACAGTCTGCCGCCTCTTCTCGCTTCTCTAACTGCGTCCAAATTCTCGCCAACTGCCGATAAGCAGCAGCAAAATTAGGCGCTAGCGAAATCGCTTTTTCACAATTGGCGATCGCCTTTTCCCACTGTTTTTGTTGAGAATATAAAATGCCTAAATTAGCGTAAACTTCCGGCAAATTTGGATTGCGATCCAGCGCCGCTTCATACCACTGCTTAGCTTGCTCGATTTCACCTCGAACCTGCATCACCTTTCCCAGCGTCTGGCAAGCTGTCGCCAAATTCGGTTCAATTTTCAACGCTAACTCGCAAGCAGCAACTGCCTCATTCAACCTTCCTTCGGCTAAATAAACTTCTGCTTGCCGACTCAAATCAACCGCTGCCTTTTCCATCTTCTCAATCGAGGGCATAATTAAACTTGCTCCAGACACCAACTAACTCAAACCCACCACCTCAACCATCCTTTTCAGCGAACTCAAGTTCACCAAAATATCCTCAGTCAGCGAATTCTGATACATCAACTGTCTAATAGGATAGCATTCAAAAGCCTCACCCGTTAAAAAGTAATGTTCCAACTGCAAATATTGACTGATTCCCCAGTAATAATGGCTGATATAGTGAGGCGACACCAACTCAATTACTTTAGTTCCCTGGCGACTAAAAATCGTATTTGTCAAGCCGCTGCCGTGGGCAGCAACTATCACCTCAGCGTGGTAAAAATGAGCAATTTGCTCAGCCAAAGACATCGACTCCGGCAAAATACAAACAAAGCCAAATTGCTCCAAAACCTCAACCACATCTTCCTCGTTCAAAACTCGGCGGTATCTTGCTTTGCTGCGGCTGATATAAATGCGTTTTGGATAGCTGGAACTAGGTAGAATTCCCTTGAGAAACTCCCGCCTCAAAAAATCCATCGCCCACCCAGAAGGCCAGCCCAAATATCCCGCAAAAGAAGGTACAATTAACTCGGTTGCTTGTATGTGAGGCAAGCGATCGCTCTCCAAGACTTTTTCTTCGGGAATGCCCAAAATTCTCAGACTTTCCCGCTGAAATTGGTGCTGACAACTATTCACCAAAAACCAATCAATTTCCGCCAAATCCCTACCGCTGTGCCGCAGCAATTCTATCCTCGGCAAAACATCAACCATCCAGTGAAAATAGACATTTCCCGACAAACCAGAAAGCACCGCCACGCTGCCGTCAATTTGCTTTAAACCGGGAAATGATTCTAACTTAAAAACGCTGTGTTTTCTAACATCATGCTTTTCACATCCAGGCAAAAAACCCGGATAATCTCTCGACACATCAGCCAACAAATAATTGTCAGGAGTAATTACAGCGATCGCCTTGCAAATCAGCCAATAATTTTCCTGCGGCACAATCCAAACTCGCCCGTTGGGAATTGCCGCCACAAAAGTCTTGGGCGACTCCACAGGTATCGGTTGCGAGTTGGACAAACGGCAAACTCCCCAACCCAAATGCACCGGATCGAACCACTTAGAAAGTCGCTGCAAACACAGCCCGCAAGTTAAACCGGCACACTCGGAATTGGCCAATTTGGAATTGGATCTCGCAAATTGGGAATTCGGAATATTTTCTGCACTTGCTTTTGGTGCAGATTCCCAAAATATTTCCACATAATTGTCAGCATCCAACTTAGCATTAACCAGCCAATCCCAGCTCGATAAATAAATACCGTGAGGATGTTTGAGAGAATTGCGTTCGGGCGAAATAAAACTCTCTTTTTTCCACTGTTTCTGCTCCCCATACCCGTGCAATTGCAACTCTAAAACCTTTTGATAATAATCGATCGCGCGTTCCCAGCGGCCCTGTTTTTCCAGCAGTTTTGCCAACTCAAAATAAACCTGCGGTAAAGCAGGTTGAATTGTCAACGCCATGCGGTAAACTGCAATTGCTGCAATTATCCGCTCTTGCTGGGCTAAGGAATTTCCCACCCGCCAGTAAATCTCTGCATTTTGTGGCTGAATTTGCAAAGTTTTTTGATAATAAGTGGCGGCCGATTCGTGTCCGCCGTACTCTGTTAAAGCATTTCCCAAATGCAAGTAAATTTCGGCTAAATTATCGCAGATTTCAGCAATTGGTAATGGGGCATTGGGCATTGGGCATTGGGCATTGGGAATTGATACTTTCTGCTGCTTCGCTATTCCATTTTGTGGATAATTAATCCGTGTATTCGTGTCACAATCAGTGTCGTGCCTTCCCTCTTCCTTTTTCGTTCCATCCGTTACATCCGTTACATCCGTTGCAAAACTTCCCTCTTCATTCCATCCGTTAAATCCGTTACATAATCCGTTGCCGAACTTCCCTCTTCCTTCTTCCTTCTTCCTTCCCATCAATGCTGTGAGAAATCGATCGCACGCAGCGATCGCCCTTGACAATTCATCATCTTCTACAGCAGCAAGTCTGCGGCTTTCTCCCAAACGGCAGTAAGCCTCAACAAAATCAGGCTTCAGAGCTATTGCCCGCTCAAAATAAGGCATGGCTTCCGCAATTTTGCCCAAAACCATCAAAGAAAACCCGGCGTCTGTATAGCCCGAAATATAGTCGGAATTGATCTCGATCGCGCGATCGAAACAAGCAACCGCCGCCGAATGTTCCCCCTGTAATTGCCAAGCTTTCCCCAGATTGTAGTGAGCCAAAACCATGTCCGGCTCCAACTCAATAGCTGTGAGGTAAGATACGATCGCCCTTTCCGGACTTTTGTCCAGCAAGGCTTGACCCAAATTATTGTGCAGCGTTGCCCAATCCGGCCTAATCTCCATCGCCCGCTGGTAAACCTCGATCGCCTCAGCAGCCCGATCGTCCTTGAGCAAAATCACACCCAGATTGCTGTAAGCTTCCACGTAATCCGGCTTCAGAGCGATGGCCTGTCGGTAGGTATCCATTGCCGCTTCGAGCTGACTATTTTCATCTAAAACCACAGCCAGATTGTAGAAAGCATCAAGATAATCCGGTTTTTTGGCGATCGCATTTCGGTAACACTCGATCGCCCCCAACAAATTACCCTGCTTGTGAAAAATATTTCCCAAGTTATAATGAACCTCAGCCCAATCTGGTTTCAAATCCAGAGCTTGTCGGTAGTGAAAAACCGCCTCATCCAGCCACGCATAGTCACTGTAAAGTTGACCCAAATAAGCATGAGCCAGAAAAAACTGTGGCAAAATCTCCAAAGCTTGCACAAAAGCGTCTCTTGCCGCCGTCGGATCGCCTTGAGCTTCGAGAATTGTGCCTAAAGTCGTGTAAGCCGAGGGCGAAAACGGTTGAAGTTCGATCGCCTTGTTGCAAAAATCGATCGCCTCAGTTAACTTCCCCCGGTTCAAATAAATTTGGGCTTGCCGGATATATTCTTCAGTGCTCATTGCTAGCCAGCAGTTGCGGTTTCTTTACCGCTTCAGTAAAACCTAGAAATTCTAATTTAAAAACTTTGTATTTATATTTTGCCCGATCGGGCGATCGATTAATTTTATCAATAACTGTCGATCGATTTTTTTTAACTGCCCCTGCTTCAGTTCCTGCATTGAATATTTCAACCTCACCCCGCTTGTGGCAGAGTGAGGTTGAAATCCTTTAAAACTACCGGTTTTGTGAGAACAGCCCCGAATCTTATCCGGTGCTGCCCCACAACAGCCAGTTGTTTTAGAACAACTCGAAGTTGTTCGAGGTAATCGTCAGGCCAGTCTGCAACTGAGCAACCTGTAGCACTCCGTTGCTGCCGTTGAAGAACAGCGCACCGCTTGTTGGGTCGTAGACCAACTTGTTCGTCGTGCCTGCTCCTGGAGTAGCTGCGTTGAAACCAGAAACGACGACAAACTCGCTTGCCTCGAAGCTGCTGCCCAAACCAGAGAACACGCCACCCGATTTCAAGCGGATCTTATCTTCGCCTGGGGTAAAGTCAGTGATCGTATCTACGCCATAATCGCCACCGCTGGAGAAGAAGTAGAACGTATCGCTGCCAGAACCGCCGATCAAGACATCACTGCCTCTGTCGCCAGAGATAAAGTCATTGCCAGAGCCACCATCGACAGTATCGTTATCTTTACCGCCGAACAGGCTGTCGTTACCGTCACCGCCGCCGACAACATCGTTGCCCCGACCGCCAAAGACTGTATCGCTCCCAGATCCGCCGAGTACGGTGTCGTTGCCGTTGTCGCCAGAAACCAAGTCATTGCCATCACCGCCATCAACGAGGTCATCCCCTTTACCGGCAAAGATCCGGTCATCGCCAGTCCCGCCAGCTACAACATCAGCGCCGCTGCCTGCAAAGATATTATCGTTGCCGTCGCCGCCGCCGATACTGTCATTTCCGCCTCCGGTAATAATCAGGTCGTTGCCACCGCCACCGGCGACGACATCTGCATTTCCAAAAGTCAGGATGATGTCATCACCGGAGCTGCCGTTCAACCTGTTGGCGCCGGTGATGCCGATAACGGTTGAGCCGCCGCCACCACCACCACCTGGTAGTGAACTTGCTGGCTGTGTTGGATTAGTTACCTGTGTCATTTACACTCCTCCTAAAAGATCAATCATTTTTCTACAATACACTTTTCCCTCCAAAGGGATTCAATAAATGAAACCGGACATCGGTTGAGACCCTAATTGACCCGGCTGCTATAAGCTGTCATGTAATTTAAATTGTCAGCAGCGAGCCTCGGAGCGCGAGTTGAATCCTGTATTCGTTGAGCAGCAAATCTCGGTTGTTTCCTGCTTTTGACTCTCGACTCCACCACTGCCTCTTCTAACATGAAAATATTCCAGTTAAACGTTTGCGAGTTTACCATAATGACCGTCGATATGGCTAGTCATTATTTAAAGCAATACCCTGAAGATAAACAGAGACCATTTTTAATGGGAGTATGCTCTCAAGATTGAGAACTTGCACCGGGCCCTTGGCACTGTCGATCGCCGGATAGTTCGATCGCCCGCAATGGGGCTGGAACTGAGCTGCGATTTCTTTTAAGTACACTGTACCTGACCAGACTTTTGATTTTCGCCAATAGTTCCCCAGAAATCAAAATTTTTTCGCAGGCTTTCCAAGCAAGCCCGTGCACGCTGGAGGCCGGATTCAATCAAAAGTGAGTCCCAACACAGTCCCGGACGGACTTTTGAGCCTCATCACCTTGATGTTTCCACCGAAATCCCTCACGCTCAATACAGGATTTTGGCTAAAAAACCCAGTTTTTCAACCCCAATCCGTCATTTCCACCGTGATCCACATCCATCCGGACAGTCAGACAATGCAGCGCTCATCTTTTGGTGAAGTTGGGATGAACGGTGAGCCGGTAGATTTGTGACGGTACTGTCACTAGATTTTAGACTTTAGATTTTAGATTTACCTGTCAACTGTCAACTGAATCCAGAGATGAATCTGGGAACTGGAACTAAGATATAAAATTTTGGGCTGCTGGCGAATCCTGCCCCAGTCATGGGTTGGCGCAATTGTAGTTATGAATAATTTACCTGTTGATAATGCTGAAGCCGTCATTTTTTTGAGGGCATCTATCGGAGCCAAGGTAAAATTCTTACCTCCCTACTCGCCGGATTTATCTCCGATAGAGTTGTAGTGGGCAAAAATCAAAGCGGTTTTCCGTTCTGAAGCATATCCACCTTCAAATGTTCTTGATGAAGCGATTACTACAGCTATTAATGCTTTTACTGATGAAAATGCTTTGCCATCCTTTCATCACTCTGGTCTCTTTTGAGAACTAATTAAATAGTTAATTTTTGTGGTACATTCGATGGCTAATACCTGTGAGTGAAAATATTAACTTTTTAGCCAATAGTTGTTTACTAATTGTTGTTAACTTCGAGCTGATCATTAACGATTAGCAAATTTCCAGAAATTTGGTTCGGCATTCATTCAGAGAAAATCTCTACAATTTATTCCTAGCGGTGTGCTTCTAGTTGCGCTGGTGACACGTTGGAATTACTCTGGCTGTCGTAACTGTAGATGTGAGCGTCACTCTCGAAAATATAATTGATGGAAGTAGCTGCATAGTAGCTCAGCGCTAGCAGCGACAATAGATTAAGAACTCTATAAATTGGTTTCTCAGATACTTCGTTCATTTTGACTCCTAATTTTTATGCAAATAACGAATTTGGATACCGTGACGGCACTTTTTTTTAGAAGTTCCCAAACATCTCGCACCTCTAAAAATTTCGCTGGCTCCCGTTATAAACTCCTGAGGCGCGATCGCCCAAAATAAGTCGTACTTGCGATTTGAAACAGTTTTTGTTGCCTATTTCATATTGCAGTCTCTGCCTGGAATTGTCTATCTAACTGCGGTAAGAGTTAGGCTATTTGGGCGCAAACGAACTCTACATTTTCCTGTTTAGAGCTGCTCCGATTTGAAGAGAGCGAGCTGGAAAAGGTTACAGAGCAAAGATCCTAGCTATTTTTCAACAGCCAGGATTTTCCCACCTTCAATTAATGGTACGTAGCCGCCGGAAGTATAAAACTTCTTAAGTTGGTCAGCGGCAGGCGAAAAATATGTCTGAAGTTATATTTTTGCAAGCAACAGGCTATGTTACATTACATATTAATTTTGAGCTTGGTTGAGGTGGCAGATAATTTTTGGGTAAAAAATGTTGTGGTCGCTGTCCGATAATTTGAGTCTGACAATTTTGACTGAACAATTTTGACTGAGCCGCACCATTAATTCACGATGTGACAGAAAAAAGTAGGGATCAGTCGATTGGAGACTTCGGTGTGATACGTTCAGCGAGCGCTGAGTCTATCTCGCTCATTTGAACGATTTGAGATTTGAGATTTATTCGACAGATGAATCTGAGAGCTTGAACAAAAGCCTAAAGTTTTGGGCTGCTGCCGACTCCTGCGGGAAACTTGTATCCGTTTTTGGGCGGGTTCAAAAAGCAGAAGGCAGAATTTGATAGCGGTAAAAAACACTGTTTTAGGATTCAGAATTTTTATTAGGTTCTACCTTCTAGCTAAATTTCTTTTTACAATGAAATCAAGATAAATTACTTGCTGCCAGGAGCGATGCACGCCCAATAATTTAGCACGAGATAACCAACTATGTTGAAGCCAGTTACTTCCACAATTTATTATAATTCTTGCTCGCATTGAGCTGTTTTTACAACAGACTTTTTGCTGGTAATTTGCAAAAGGGATAGGGGCAGAACAACAGGCCAAAACAGAGGCCCCATTATTAAGGCTATCCAAGATATCACGTCTTTTTTAGATGTCGCTGTATCATTCCAAAAACTTTTGAACCAAACAAGAAAAACGATTAAGGCAATCGAAAAGTAGCTAATCATTATCATTTTTTTACCTGCCTGCCTATAGATGGGATAGAAGTATTTATAATTATTGTATCTCAGGCCGTGGCTCGCCGATCGCAACTTTATGCCCTGAGCTGCAAGCTGCAAGTGTCTAAAACCCAAAGTTACACAGCTATCCAAGTCCACAGCCTGCCATGTTGAGCGGACTTACTCCCGCTGCGCGGCGGTCTTGGGAACTCAAAGCCTTGCGTTTAGAGCTTTTCGAGGTTTTGTCAAACCTTTTGTCAAACCTTGATGCTACCACCCCAATCATAGCTTATGCGATCGAGGTCTTTGGTTTTCTGTGATTTAACTCACCCTACTCTTTTCTCAAATGCTCGATATTATAATAGTCGAGTTCAACGAGATTTCATGCAAGCTCTGACTTTAAAATCTGATCGCGCGATCGCTGAACTGTTCTATCAAGTTACTCATTCAGGCAATCTGACTCGCACTGAAAGCCACGGACTGCGCGAACTCTGCCAAAGCGCTCTCAGCGAAGACGCCAGAGATGCAGTCAACCGCCTGCTGCACGCCACCCGCCGCGGATGGGTCAGGATTTCCGATTAGTCCCCTCACACAAGAAGTTGAGATGAGTATTTCTACTTTCTCTCCTGTCAAGCTTTGCCAACAATCAGATTTTCGTGAGTAGGTCGCTCCATTAACCCTCTCCAAAAAAAATTGTACTGCGATCGAAAAGCTCGAACCGGTTTCTTGAAGAAGCCGGGATTTTTGATTTTAAGCAGTCAGTCGATTTTAGATTTTAGATTTTAGATTTTAGATTTTAGATTTTAGATTTTAGATTTTAGATTTTAGATTGACTTCACAGATGAATCTGGGAGCTTGAACTAGGGCCTAAAATTTTGGGCTGCTGGGGACTCCTATCGAAAACTTGTATCTGTCTTTGGGCGGGTCATTAAGTATATACACGGAAAAACCCCCACATCAAGAAACCAGGTAAATGCACGTAAAAGCTGGTTTCTAAACACCGTAAAAGTTTTACGTTGAATTAAGCCGAGCGATTTCGCTAGCAGTCATTAGTAATCTGTTAATAGATAAATATTAATTTATTTGTCACCATTTCTTAACCAAAAGTAGAGATGTGGGAATTGCCAGAAGCGAGGAATCGGGACGGGGTTTGTGTTTCAAGTAGCAGGGCGATCGAGGAAATATCCGATCCCCAAGTTCGGCTGACACAAATCACTCATCAAGAGCCAATCGATCACATTTACTCCCGTAGTTGAATCACATAAATTTTGGAAAAATCAGTCAATACTGTCAAAAGTGAGTTCAAAAACAAAACACATGATGAAAACCCAAACGCTTTTACCTCAATTTACTATTGCAGAGCTAGTCTTTCAGGTATATCACTCCGGTCTGCTGACTCCCACTCACCGACAACAGCTCAAGACAGCGCTGTTAAATGACTCTCTTACCGAAGAAGATCAAACAGCCATAAACCGCTTGCTCCACGCCGTTCGCCGGGGCTGGCTGAAGGTTGTAGATTAAATTATCGCCAATTTTTTTTGCCACTCTCTTTAAATGAACTGTCAGTCAATTTTGGATTTTAGACTTCCGCAAGCGCTCAGCCGAACCGTGGAGTCCCGCTCACTCGAACAATTTGAGATTTTAGATTTACTCCACAGATGAATCTGGGAGCTTGAACAAGACTCTAAAATTTTTGCCTCTCCACAACACGAGTCCGGGGCTTCTCTCGATTTTTGGGCGCATGAGATTAACGCAGAATTAAATCCCCTTAAAAAAATCAGGCATTAGCCTAAATGTAGGGTGCACCACAGGCACCCTGCGGTTTTAACTTATATTTTCTCAGCTTATTTACTCAGAGATTGTGCCGTCAGGCATCATGGCCTCTCTGAGATTCGCTTCATTCAAATTTGTCCCGCGCAAAGAAGCTTGATGTAAGTTTGCTCCCCGGAGATTTGCTCCCTTAAGGGAAACTCCGCTCAAATCTGCTTGATGGAGATTTGCACAGCTCAAGTTAGCTCCGCTCAAATCGGCTCCCTTCAAATCAGCTTTTTCCAGATTTGCTTCCGTCAAATTTGCCCAACTCAGATTTGCTTGAGTTAGGTTAGCATGGCTGAGGTCAGCTTGTGTTAAGTTCGCGTCGGTTAAATTTGCTTTGCTGAGGTTGATTTCGCAAAGTTTTACTTCTGTCAAGTTTGCACCTTGCAAGTTAGCGTTAACTGCATAAACTTGAATCAAAATTGCCCGCTGAAGGTTTGCATCTCTCATGTCTGCACCCCTGAGACTCGCCCCCGTTAAATCAGCCCCGCTGAGCAGGACACTCCGCAAGATGGCTCCGCTCAAGTTTGCTCCCACCGCCTCGCATTCGCCAAAATTAGCGGACATGAGGTTGGCTTGGGAGAGGTTGGCTTGGCTGATATCTGCTTGATACAGAGTGGCTCTGTAGAGGGTGAGACCGATGGCACTGGCACCCTTTAAACTAGCTTGACTCAGGTCAATATCGCGCAAATTTGTCCTTGACATATTGGCACCGCTCAGGTCTACTTTGTGAAAAACCCGTTCTCCGGCTGCATACCGTCTGAGAAGTTCCTCTGCATCCATGTCATTTCCCCCAAAATATTTAATAATACCTTTGATATTTCAATAATATTAGGCATGAGCGACCTTTACGTTTCTTGGTCTGAATACCATCGAAAAATTGAGGATTTGGCTGTAAAAATTGATAAATCTCAGTGGAAATTCGATCGCATTGTCTGTCTGGCTAGGGGAGGGCTGCGGGTTGGGGATACTCTGTCGCGGATTTTCGACAAGCCTCTGGCGATTTTAGCTGCCTCGTCATACAGTGGGGCGGAGGGGAAAGTCCGCGGTGCGATCGAGTTTGCCCGCGATTTGACAATGGTGGGCGATAATTTGGGCAGCCAGATTCTGCTAGTTGACGATTTGGTGGATTCGGGAATTAGTTTGGAGCAAGGTATCGCTTGGCTGAAGAGTCGTTACGGCGAGGATATTCAGGAAATTCGGACGGCGGTGCTTTGGTACAAGGCTTGTTCTGTGGCGAAGCCGGATTATTATGTAGATTATTTGGCGGATAATCCTTGGATTCATCAACCTTTTGAAATGTACGAAAAAATGAGTGCGGCTGATTTGGCAGGGCCAGTCATAAATTAGCAAAACCCGCTGCTACGAGTCTTTGGTTTGTAGTTGCTCTTTTACCCAAGCTCGAAATGCTCTGATTGTTGGGCTTCTGCCTTGGGTGTTGCTGCGATCGACATATTGAGGAATTACATCAACAATGGGAAAGTCGGGGAAATTTGGGCTGTTATCAGACTCAATATATTTTCCGTCTTGGAGCAGATAGATTTTCAGGATTCGCCCGTCATATCTCCAAAGTTCCGGCACTTTCAAAGATAGAAGACGGCGGTTGAAACCGCGCCTAAAAAAACGAAGTCCGCCTCCGCGGACTGAAGAAAATAACTGAATAAAATAACGTAATTTTTACGACCAGTTCTTCAACCCGCGGAGGCGGGTTTTGTTTGTATAGACGAGGTTTCAACCGCCGTCTGCATCTGAATAAAATAACGTAATTTTTACGACCAGTTCTTCAACCCGCGCACCATCCGGGTTTTGTTTGTATAGACGCGGTTTCAACCCGTCTACATCTAAGAATTAGCGAACCGAAAGAATCCGATCGCCCAATTCCATACTCTCTGCCAAAACTTCCTGCCGCGCCCACCGATCCGCCGCCAAAATATCGTCTAAACCAGGACTTTCACAGTTATCGGTTTGATGTTTGTCGCACGCCTTCTCAATCAACTTTGGAATATCCAAAAACTGAATCTTCTCCTGCAAAAATAGCGCTACTGCCTGTTCGTTTGCCGCATTCAGCACCGCAGGCATGGAACCGCCCGCACGTCCCGCCGCATAAGCCAACTGCATACAAGGATACTTTTCGTGATCGGGTTCTCGGAAAGTTAAATCCCCAGCTTTTACCAAATCCAGCCGTTCCCAATCTGTATGAATTCGCTCCGGCCAAGACAAAGCGTAAAGCAGCGGCAAGCGCATATCCGGCCATCCCAATTGCGCCAAAACCGAGGTATCTTGCAGCTCAATTAACGAGTGAATTATGCTCTGAGGATGGATGACAATATCAATGTCGTCATAATCCATCCCGAACAAGTAATGAGCCTCAATTACTTCTAATCCTTTATTCATCAAAGTAGCAGAATCGATCGTGATTTTCTGCCCCATAGACCAATTCGGATGTTTCAAAGCATCGGCTACTGTTACTCCTGCTAATTTGTCGATCGGCAAATCTCGAAAAGAACCACCCGAAGCTGTGAGAATAATTCGGCGCAAACTTCCATCTGGTATACCTTGGAGGCATTGAAAAATTGCCGAATGTTCCGAGTCAGCCGGCAATATTTTAACGCCGTATTTTTCGATTAAGGGGTTGACAACGGGGCCCCCGGCGATTAATGTTTCTTTATTGGCTAAGGCAATATCTTTGCCTGCTTTGATAGCGGCAATTGTTGGCAGCAAACCGGCACAGCCAACTATGCCGGTGACGACGGCTTCAGCGTCGCCGTATTTGGCAACTTCGACAACGCCTGACTCACCAACAAGTACAATAGGTTGAGGATCGAGATCTGCGATCGCCTCTTGTAATTCTTGTAGTTTATCTTCGTCGCAAATCGCGACAATTTCGGGTCTAAACTGGCGAATTTGCTGTGCTAGCAACGTTACATTTCGTCCGGCAGTTAACCCGACAATCCGAAATTGATCGGGGTATTGAGCTACAATATCCAGAGTCTGAGTGCCGATGGAGCCTGTGGAGCCGAGAAGAGTTATTGCTTTCACAATTTTTTAAGGTTTTGTGGGATATTCTAATATTACGATTAGTGGAACTCAAATTAGCGGTTAACTATGGCGTGGCAAGCACATTTGAGGGAATCATATTTTGAGTCGTCAGCTAGTGCCAGATTTCATGCAGAATGAGGAAAATTTTGCTGATTCTAATGAGGATATCAGCGTTTCAATTGCGGAAAATATAGAAGAAGGTCGATCGCACTTACCGTCGAGTTTGGTTTGGGCGATCGCCATTGCTGCCATAATTTTCTTTTTGTCTAGCAGTTTACGGCACGCTTTATTCCAATCAACAGCCTTCGATTTGGGGATTTTTGACCAAGCAATTTACTTACTCAGTCAAAACCAAACGCCGTTTTCTTCTTTGATGGAGATGCACATTTTGGGAGATCACGCAGCGGTAATCTATTATCCGCTGGCTTTGCTGTACAAAATTTACCCAGATGTGCATTGGCTGCTGTTGGTACAAGCAGTTGCTTTATCGGTGGGAGCTTGGCCTAGCTGGAGTTTAGCGCGTTTGGCCGGTTTAAATCAAGTACAATCCCGTGCGATCGCATTTATTTATTTGCTCTATCCGGTGGTATTCAACATCAACTTATTTGATTTTCACCCGGAAGTAATCGCTTTACCCGCACTGTTAGCAGCAATTTTGGCGGCGCGTTTAAATAAACTGGTGTGGTTTTGTACCGCCATTCTGCTGGTTTTGAGTTGCAAGGCAGTTTTGTCTATAACCGTTGCTGCCATTGGTTTCTGGCTGTTTTTCTGCGAGAAAAAGCAACGGTTTGGGGCGATCGCACTTTTGCTTGGTGCAGCTTGGTTTTTGATAGCTTCCCAGAAAATCATCCCCTTCTTTAGCGGCAGCGAAGTCGCTGGAGTCGGGCGCTACAGCTATTTAGGCAAATCCGTCCTAGAAATCATCATCAATCTCATATTAAAACCACAGTTAGTATTAGGAAAAATCCTTTCCTTCGATACATTCAAATATTTATTTCTCCTCACCTTACCTGTGATTTGGCTGCTATTGCCATTTTCGGGCAAACTACGCCTACAATATTTAACAGCGCTAATTCCTGCCCTCCCTACCCTGCTGATCAATATCCTCTCTGACTTGTCCTTTCAACGCAGCTTAGCCTATCAGTATTCAGTCCCTATAATTCCATTCTTATTTTTAGCAGTTATCGCGAAGGAAGAAACAAGGAACAGGAAAGAAATAAAAGGCAACCAGGAAGAGGATAAAGCAAATAAACAACATTTTTTAACATGGAGCAATCTGCCACAATTTAAAAACTTCCAAATTTCTCAACTTTGGCAGGGAATTCAATTGCCGAGAATCATGATAATTTGGTCACTACTAATTTTTCTATGTGTGGGCGAATATAAAGATTTTTATCTGTACCTAAATAGACTAGATACCTGGCAAGCTACACGCGAAGCAGTCGCACAAGTTCAACCGCAAAGCAGTATTTTAACAGATAATAAACTGGCTCCTCACTTTACCCACCGCCCCATAGTAAAATTGCTGTCACAAATTTCGCCCCAAACAAATTTAGCTGAATTTCAATACATATTATTAAACCTGCGCCATCCCTGGCCTGATACTGAAAAACTTGGTGCTACTTTAGCAAATAAACTTAAAACTTCTCCCGATTTTAAATTAACTTATCAAAAAAACGAAGTCCTGCTATTTAAACGAAGGGCTGATTAAACCAATAAAATGCTAACTTTAAAATCCCTAAAATCTCATCCAGTATTTTTAATGATTGTCGTGACAACGATAGTCTTATTTGCAGCCAGCAGCGCGCGGCACGCTTTGTTTCAGTCAACTGCATTCGACTTAGCAATTTTTGACCAAGCAATTTATTTAATCTCCCAAAACCAAACGCCATTTTCCTCTTTAATGGCAATAAATATTTGGGGCGATCACGCCGCTTTTATTTTCTATCCACTAGCTTTACTTTACAAAATATATCCAGATGTTCACTGGCTTTTTTTAGTGCAAGCTGTTTCCCTAGCTTTAGGCGCTTGGCCGAGTTGGAGTTTGGCACGTCAAGCGGGATTAAACGAACGAAAAGCAATTGCAATTTCAGCCGTATATCTGCTTTATCCCGCAGTATTTAATGTCAATCTCTTCGACTTTCACCCAGAAGTAATTGCTTTGCCAGCACTGCTAGCAGCAATCTTAGCCGCGAGGCTGAATAAAACCTTGTGGTTTTGTGCTGCCATTGTATTAGTTTTGAGCTGCAAAGCCGTACTATCTTTAACTGTGGCTGCGATGGGTTTGTGGCTGTTGTGTTTTGACAAAAAACGCAAGTTTGGACTCATAGCTCTCTTTCTAGGTGCGGGTTGGTTCCTGGTAGCTACTCAGGCAGTTATACCGTATTTTAATCAGGGAAGAGAACACGCGGGAATCGGGCGATATCAATATTTGGGCAACTCAGTTTTTGAAATTGCTATTAATTTAATAGTAAAGCCCAATCTAGTTTTAGGGCGTTTGTTTTCTGTAGAGACTTTTGAATATTTAGGGTTATTGCTATTACCTATAATTTGGTGGCTGTCCCCGCGTCATCTGTCATCTTTAATTAGTGCTGTGCCGATGTTGGCGATGAATATTCTTTCCGATATCCCCGCTCAGCGGGATTTAATTCATCAATATTCTATTCCAATATTGCCGTTTTTGTTGGTTGCCGTAATTTCCAGTTTAGCATATAGCAATAAGCAAAAGGGAAAGACAATATTATATGATAGATTGCCAATTCCTAATTATCCATTGCCTAGAGTCATTGTAATTTGGTCGTTGATTGCTTTCTTAGCTTTAGCGAAATACGGCTATTTTTGGACTATTTATTTAAATGGGCTCGACACTTTGCCCGCTACCAGAGAAGCAATTTCTCTTGTTGAAACCAAAGGCAGTGTTTTAACAAATGCTCAGATTGCTCCGCACTTAGCGCATCGCCCTCTACTAAAATTAACTCACGCTAACGCGCCGCCTGCAAATCTCGCAGAATTTGATTATGTATTGCTGAACCTCAGATATCCTGGCTGGATGAGCGATCGAGATTTTGTTAATAACTTAGTAACTCAACTAAAAAACACCCCTCAATTTCAACTAAAATATCAGCGAGACGACATATATCTATTTACTAAGAGTCATGGCGTTGCTGAACTAAGGTATGATCAGTTCAAAGAGAAATTGGCAAAAACAATTAACTAAAAGTCAAAGCCTATGAAATGTCCTGAATGTAAATCAAGTCATGTCAATAAAAATGACCATAAAAAAGGTAAACAGAATTATCTTTGTGTTGAGTGTGGTAGGCAATTCATAGAATGCTACCAACCCCATAAAGGTTACTCTCAAGAAGTTAAGCAGGAATGCCTAAAGATGTATGTTAATGGTAGGGGTTTTCGAGCAATAGAAAGAATCGGCGTTGCTTAATCAGGGTATGAAAAAAATCAGTTGAAAATCCCCAAGCTTTGTCGATACTGGTTTCTATGACTGGCATATTTAGCCTTTCATACCGTAAATCAGCAACGCCAGATTTTTTACTGCGGGTGCGGTGAGGGGAAGTTGCCATGAGATGCCACTAATACCAATTTCATAAAGTAGCGCTAGATATTACCCCCCCAATCCCCCCTTAGTAAAGGGGGGCTAAGACTTCATCCATAGCACATCTTTAGAAAAATGGTATAACAGGGACAGGGCTGTGCTATCTTATCCGATTTTTATCCCCTTTGGGGGATGATTGTTGAGGGCGATCGATCGCCCAAATCTTTTGGCAGCTCCAAAAACCCGCTCTGCCACAAGTTTCCCGCACCCTCCGGGATAGACAAAAACCACTAAAAAACCAACAACCTAAAACTCAATCTTTGTCAAGGTTTTCTTTCTTGTAACTAAACAGAAATATACCAGTGTTTAAAATCTCATTCTGCGCTACAATTGTCAAAAGCTCGTAGCATCCTCAACTCCGATCCTAAACTATGAACACAACAGAAAAATCTAAACTCTCCAACGAAAAAACTTTGGAGGCGATGAAGAATTTCTCCGAAACCTACGCCAAGCGCACGGGAACTTACTTTTGTTCTGAACCTTCCGTCACTGCTGTCGTGATAGAAGGACTAGCAAAACACAAGGATGAACTAGGTGCTCCCTTATGCCCTTGTCGCCATTACGAAGATAAAGAAGCCGAAGTAAAAGCCGCCTACTGGAACTGTCCCTGCATTCCCATGCGCGAGCGCAAAGAGTGTCACTGTATGTTATTTCTGACGCCAGATAACGATTTCGCTGGAACTAATCAGGAAATAGGAATGGATCAGATTCAAGCTGTCAGAGACACTATGTAATCGGTTAAGTAGGCGGTCGTGAAATGGCAATAGTTTTGAAAACAGGTCGTGATTTTTCCTATTTTTAAGACTTAGCTATTTAACAAAAATCGATCGCCGCCTACTAAAACACACATCCGCCATCGAAAATCCCCAATCCCCAATCGAATGACAGAGGAAATTCCGATCAAGTTTTGGCAAGGCATCGAAGAGTTTAACAGCCAAGATTTTTACGCTTGTCACGATACTTTAGAGGCTTTATGGATGGAAGCAGGCGAGCCACAAAAAAGGTTTTATCAGGGAATATTGCAAATTGCGGTCGCGCTTTATCACTTAGGAAATCACAACTGGCGCGGTGCAGTAATTTTGCTGGGAGAAGGAATAAATCGGCTCAGTTATTATCAGCCGAGTTATGCCGGAATAGCTGTTGAAGACTTGCTCGGACAAAGTGCTAAACTTTTGAGCGCTTTGCAACAAGCTGGTCCGGAAGAAGTAGCTAAATTTCAACAGTTATTCGCAGGTACAGAAGTTGCAGGCTTGCAATTGCCGCGAATTATAGCAGAAGCCAGAAGCCAGAAGCAATAAAAATAGAGGTTTGAGCAATTAATAACGTTCTAATCGTCTTGGCGTTTGCTATATGGCGCGATCGCCAATTTTAAGTAAAGGCTTGTAGTCTCAGGTGCCGCACACCTTGCCTCACACTTAGGGGGCGGGCTATCGTGCGGGGGCCAGCCAGAGAATTTATGTGTCGATTCACAGGCTTTTGGGCTTGTTTCTGGTTAAGAGAGTTGCAGCCACTCGGCAAAATAACCAATTAAATTCGCTATTGTCTTGCTAGGATAATTGGTTGAGACTATCGGGTCAATCGATCGACCTCACGGGAATCTTTCTGGCCGTTAAGATAAAATACCTAACTGGAGGTAATGCCCTTCAGCAATTTTACAAATTTTGAGGCTCCAAGCTTATGATGCCCTCCGCTAAACTACTCAATTCCAGAATATTCAAAGGATTATCGCTGCTGTTGCCCCTGACTCTGGCAGGCGCGATTGCCTCTCCCACTTACCCGCAAGCCGGGCCGCCCCGCACTCTCAGCGTGCGATCGGACATTCAAGAAGCCGACTCCAAAACCGGCATCGTGACAGCCCGTGGCAACGTCCAAATTAACTATCCAGCCCGCCAAATACAAGCAACTGCGGCTCAAGCTCAATATTTCAGCCGCGAGCGTCGGATCATTCTCAGCGGAGATGTTTACGTATTGCAGCAGGGCAACAGCCTGCGCGGCGAAACCATAACATACCTCATCGACGAAGGGCGGTTTATTGCCCTGCCAGACAACCCAGGACAGGTAGAATCGGTCTATCTGGTTGCCCCGGAACAAGATGCAGCAGCCCAAAATGCAGTGGGCACCCAACGTCCAACTACAGCCCCCCGGTAACAGCGGCTCGCAGCAGCGAAATTTCGCCTCAGCCAAAACATACTACTTGGGATAGATGCGAAATTTCGTTTTTATAAAACTAACAACCTTGAAAAGGTCTAATTTAAATTAGAGAGTCGATCGCACAAAGCCGCAGTCTGAAATTTAGCTTGTAGAGGTTGCCGGGAGCGAAAATGAAAATTGTACTCGAAAATATTCACAAATCCTACGGAAAACGCCATGTAGTTAGTCGCGTCAACCTTTCGGTAGCCCAAGGAGAAATCGTAGGACTGCTAGGCCCCAACGGTGCCGGCAAAACCACCACATTTTACATAGCAACCGGATTAGAAAAACCCAATCAAGGCACCGTTTGGCTAAACGATTTAGACATCACTAAATTGGCGATGCACCAGCGAGCACATTTGGGAATTGGCTATCTCGCTCAAGAAGCAAGCATTTTCCGAAACATGAGCGTGCGGGACAACATTTTGTTAGTCCTAGAACAAACTCAAGTGCCGCGCTGGGAATGGCGCGATCGAGTCGATTTCCTATTGCAAGAATTTCGCTTAGAAAAAATAGCATCCAGTTTGGGAATTCAAATATCGGGGGGAGAAAGGCGGCGGACTGAACTGGCCAGAGCATTAGCCGCAGGGCGAGACGGGCCGATGTTCCTATTTTTAGACGAACCGTTTGCAGGCGTCGATCCGATCGCCGTAGACGAAATTCAAACCATTATTGCTAAACTGCGCGATCGTAAAATCGGCATTCTCATCACCGATCACAACGTCCGAGAAACCCTCGAAATTACCGATCGAGCCTACATCATGCGAGACGGCCAAATTTTAGCCTCCGGGGCTGAAGAAGAACTCTACAGCAACCCTTTAGTGCGACAGTATTACTTAGGTGACAACTTCGTGCGATAGTCTTTTGAAGGCATTCCCCATGGCCATAATTTTAGATTTGAGATGTTAGATTGAGGAGCAAACTGCGAGAACGCGCCACTATGAAAATAGCAATATCCAATTCTTTGAATCCCATCAACTGGCTGCCGAGAATTTCAGTAATGGACTGGTACATTACCAAAGAACTAATCGGCCCATTTCTCTTTGGCGTCGGACTCTTTACATCCGTCGCCGTCACAGTTGGAGCCTTATTTGAATTAGTCCGCAGGGTAACAGAATCCGGCCTCCCCTACAGCGCCGCCATAGAAATTTTTCTCCTGCAAATTCCCTACTTCGTAGTATTGGCTTTCCCCATGTCAATGCTGCTAGCAACCTTAATGGCCTACAGCCGAATGTCCAGCGACAGCGAACTCATCGCCCTCCGCAGTTGCGGAGTTAGCGTTTACCGATTAATACTGCCTGCTGTGATAATGAGTTTAATTGTTGCAGGCTTCACCTTTGCTTTGCAAGAGTTAGTCGTACCCGCCGCCAGCTACAGAGCTACTGTGACTTTAGACAGAGCCCTGAAGCGAGAAAAACCGATATTTCAAGATAGAAATATTATCTACACAGAATTTCGCAAACCCGAAAAAGGTGGCGACGAAATCCTCGCCCGCTTTTTTTATGCAGAACAATTTGACGGCCAGCAAATGAAAGGTTTAACAATTATCGATCGCTCCACCCCAGGCCTTAATCAAATCGTTTCTTCAGAATCCGCTACTTGGAATCCCTCAGAAAATACCTGGGATTTTTTCAACGGAACCGCTTATATAGTAGCTCCTGATGGCTCTTACCGCAATATAGTTAGGTTTCAACACCAGCAATTGCAACTCCCCCGCACGCCCTTAGATTTAGCGGCTAGAGTGCGGGATTTCAAGGAAATGAACATTGCCCAAGCTTTAGAGCGTTTGGATATCATTAAAAACAGTGGCGACGAACCGCAAATTCGCAAATTAAAGGTGCGAATTCAAGAAAAATATGCTTTTCCTTTCGTGTGCATGGTATTTGGTTTAGTGGGAGCAGCTTTGGGAACTCAACCGCGCCGCTCCGGTCGAGGAACGAGTTTTGGTATTAGCGTAGTTGTGATTTTTACTTACTACGTATTTTCTTTCATCACCAGTTCTATGGGCGTGAAAGCTGTTTTGACTCCGATTCTGTCGGCTTGGCTGCCGATCGC
>Ga0335394_10000399_pt1 | contig 45497 bp, 44 predicted proteins | sample MAT03_FD_205741 | JGI IMG/M metagenome (GOLD analysis project Ga0335394, IMG submission 205741) | Freshwater microbial communities from Lake Fryxell liftoff mats and glacier meltwater in Antarctica - MAT-03 (spades assembly) (version 2) ... | reverse complement strand
CTCAACGGGTAAACTATGGACGTTGGCAACTGCCACTCCGCTCTTTCCAATTTGTTCGTCCCGCATGTAGGCCAACACCAGATCATTTGGCCACAAGGTCTGATGGATCACGGCGCGGTCATGGGCCAAAATGGTCGTATCGAGGTCCGAACGTGGGAATTCCGCATGGACCACTTTGCGTGCAGGTTCCCAAGTGCCTGCGGTGCGTGCCAACATATCCTGCCAGTTCCCCATGTTCGAGAAGGTGTCCAGATAGGCCAAGTAATTTGCTAGGATCGTAGCGTCCAATAAGAAGTGTGTTGCCAACTCGCGGCCCGGAATGTTCATCAATTCGTTGCCCACGACCATGGCACCCTGTATCGACCTTATGGGAGCGTGTGTATTCAGATGTGGGGCCACCGGAACCAATTTCCCGGAAATGCTGTCCACGAGGAATTGAAGGTCCCACCAATCCATCGCACTCTGGGTACCCAGCAGGTCGCAAACCGCCAAGAGACGGGCAACCATTTCAACATCGAAAACTTCGGCCGCACTCAGTTTGCCGCCGCGGAATGCTTCCAAACGGTCGATCGCATGGCGTGCACGACGCATGGGCAAGATCTCCTCACCGGCCCGCATGAGCAACGGTGCCGATGCCCAATCCCCCTGTGTCGGTGGTGTGCTCGGGAATAAGCGCTGGGCCATGGCCACTTTGCTTGCCCGGACCATGGCATCATCGAACCGGAGCACGGGTCCATTTCCGTTCGACCATTGCGCGAGCATGGTTGCGTCCGTTCTGCCTTGCAGAAGACAAAGTCCCAATTCCCGATCGTTCAGGTCCACTTCCGACAGCGCTTCACCCAAGGTGGGGTGTCCAAATTCCTTCAACACGGCGTTGAATACAATGCTCCAGAGTGGGGTTTCGTCCAGAACGGGTACCACATCGAAGGTTTGCATGCCTAGGATCGTATCACCAGGAAGTGCACGCACATGCAGGGGCCACATCCGGGCGCCTTCCCGTTCTTCCCCTTCAAGTAAACCGACCACTATGGGGACGCGGCGTGTACCCTTTATGAGCGTACCTGCGAAAACAGAACTGCCGGTGCCGTCCAAGTGGCCTTCCCGAAAAGCCTCCATGCTCAACACCATCAAGCTGTCGAAAGCAACGGTGTCGAGTTGGATCCGAATGTGGGCGATCGCTGGCGGTTTGGCCCGGAAGGCGTTCAGGACCGGGTCGCTCAATTTCCTGAAACCGGGATCGATGACCTCCTGCACGAATCCTGTGCGTTCGGATTCAACACCGAGATAATAGACCAGACCAATGAGCACGACCGCGGCAAGGCTCATCAACGGTCCATTGATCCGGTGCCAATGGCCCTTCCATCGTGCAAGCATTATTCTACTTGGGATGTGGCATCGGTCTTTTGCCTAGTGAAATGGTAGTGCTTACTTTTATAGGTGCCAGCCTCTTTTCCCGAAACAGCTACATGCATGGTTCCGTCCTGTTCGGGAACGTACGTAATGCGTTCGGGAAAGTCGTGTGCAGGGTTGATGAACACCAAGCTGTCCTTCCTGTTTGCCAGATCGAACAACACGGCTTGACCTTCGTTCTGGCTCTGGATCGTAGCGCTGTATCGGAGTCCGGTATCGCCACGGAGGATCGCCAAATGTTCAATGAACACCGTATCGCTCCCGGACATTACAAAGCCAAGTCCGGTCATGGAACCGTCGTCCGCTTTCGTCCAATGTTCATGGAAGACCGTGCGCCCACTGTCCTGTACATCTTGCCACTGGCCCAAGATCGCATCCAAGGCCTCGGGCATGGGTTCCACATTGCTGTTGTCCTCCTTAACCACCGTGGTATGCTGTTCCGCAGTTGGGGCACACGCCATGCAAAGCAGCGATAGGCCAAGGAAGAGTTCAGTTCGCATGGTCCAACAAGTTGGGTTGAATGGATCGGATCGCCGTGCGGATACTGTCGGGTATCTGGACCTTGCACGCGTTGGTGTAATCGAACATGACCTGCACGCTGCTCCCAGTGGCAATGGATCGGCCTTCTTGGTCCGTGATGGAATAGGTCATGGTGAAACTGGTTATTCCAATGGCAGAACATCCAGCGGAGACCATCAGGTCGTTCGGCCATTTCACGGGGTGAAGGAAATCACACTTCGTACTCGCCAGGATCACCCCGATGCCTTGTTCCATATGCGAACGAAGCGCGCCTATCTTTTCCAAATAGTACATCCGGACGTTCTCGAAATAGCGGAAATACACCACGTTGTTCAGGTGGCCGAAACCATCTTGTTCACCCCATGCCACAGGGATCCGGATGGTTACCGGGTGCTCCATGCCGATCAGCGTAGTTCCTTCAGTAGTTCTTGGTGCTGAACTTTCAATCGATCCATGTCCTTCTCCAGCTTTTCGATCTTCTTCTCGAATTCGAGCTTCATGGCTTCGCCGCTCTTGCTCTTGAAGTTGAACATGCCCAAGTTGCGCTCCATGTTGCGCTTCTCGGTCTCGATCTCTTCCATTTTTCGCTTTACGAAACGGCTCTCCTTCTCGATCCGTTCCTTGCCGTCCGGAGCACTCTTCAGATCGTCCACACGATCCTTGAACTGCATGCGGCGACGCTCGTCGCCTTCCATTTTCAATTGTCCATACTGCTTGTCCAGTGCAGTATGGTACCGCGCACTGAAACCGTCGTACAACCGTGGTGGAACACGGCCGCTGTTCATCCAACGCAGGGAGAAGGCCTTCAACGCTTCAATGTCCTTGGTACGGTCCCCGCTCAGTTGCATGCCTTCGATCTCCCCGATCATGGCTTCTTTCAATTTCGCGTTCTCCTCTTGCTCGGCATCCTGTTTCTCGAAGGTGGCCTTACGCGCTTCGAAGAAGCCATCACATGCTTCGCGGAAGCGGTTCCAGAGTTTGTTCTCGTCCCGCGGTCCGGCACTGCCGGCTTCTTTCCATTGTTGTTGCAACCGTTTCAACCGATCGGCCGTGTTACGCCATTCGGTGCTGTCCTTCAACTTGATGGCCTCGTCCAACAACGCTTGCTTGCGGTCGCGCACTTCCTTGTATTGGTCGCGTAACGTATCGAAGTGGGCCTTTTTCGCATCGAAGAACACGTTGCATGCACCTCGGAATTCCTTCCAAATGCGCTCGTTGTCCTTCTTGGTGGCGAATCCGATCGCTTTCCATGCATTCTGGATCTCCAGGACCTGATCGGTCAACACTTTCCATTCCTTGGCGCTGGTAGCGACCATTTCCCCGGTCAATGTGGTCACTTTTTCCACCAAGGCCTGCTTTGCGTGCAAGTTGGTCTCATGCTCGGACCGGCGTGCCTTGTAGTGCTCGTGTATCTTGTCGTAGATCACCCGGGTCGCCGTGGAGAAGCGGTCGCGTAGGGCTTCCCATTCCTCTTTTACAACGGGCCCTACTTGATGCCACTTTTCCTGGTACTCCTTCACACCATTTTCCAGTTCTTTTATGCTGTCCTTCTGGGCCAAGCTCTCCACATCGCTGATGAGGGCCTGTTTCAAGGCGGTGTTCTTGCGCAGGTCGTGGTCGCGCAGTTCCTTGTAGATCCGGATATGATAGAAGAACTCATCACGCAAGTGTGAGTAGTCGTTCTGTAGATCGCGATAGGCCTGCTGCGGTACTTGACCTATTTGCTTCCAGGTTTCCTGCAACTCGGTGAAGCGCTGAAAGGCGGTGCCGATATTTTCCTCACCGGCGATCAAGGACTTCAGCTCTTCCATGATCGCGTGCTTCGCTTTCAGGTTATCGGCCTCCTCTTTCGCCTTCTTCCTTCGGATGTCGTTAACCCGCTGGTTGAATGCATCCAACAGTTGCTTGAAGCGCTTGTCATCCTCATCCACCAAGGGGGCTGACTCTATCGGGAGCGGTGCCGTTCCGGCCTGCGTTGCGGCCGCCCCATCCTCCACAGGGGTATCCTCAACGGTGCCATCAACACTGTTCTCCTCTTGCGATGCAGCGACCAAGGCTTCGTACTGTTCCTTGATCCCTTCTATGGCCTCCGATGCGACTTCCACATCTTCATTGGCCATGGTTTCCTCGAGCCGCGTAATGAGCTCTGCTTTCGTTGCCATGCGAACAATTGTCGGCTGTTGGTACAGCCGTTCCGCCCAAAGATAGAAGGATGAGGATATATGGGGCTCTGGTTCAAACAGCCAAGCCCAACATGGACACATCATCCATTTGTTCAGCGGCTCCTTTCCACTCCAAAAAGGTGCGGTCGAAGACGATCGCTTGTTCCTTTAACGGCAAGTGCTGGTACTGCTGGATCATGGTCCGCAGCCGGGTGGTCATGAAACGTTCCTTGTCCGGACCACCGAATTGGTCCACGTATCCATCGCTGAACAAATAAATGCGATCGCCCTTGGTGAAGGCGAGGCGATGGCTCGTGAACTTCCGTGTTTCGCCGTGGTGTCCACCACCGATCGGACGGCGGTCCCCGTTGATCACGCTAAGCTGGCCTTGGTGCGACCAGTAGAGCGGCCTGTACGCACCGGCGAAGAGAAGTTCGTTGTGCTGCCTGTCCACACGGCAAAGGGCCACATCCATGCCATCGCCGGCACCGCGTTGTTTGCCTTGTTGGTGCAGCGCGGCCACCATGCGCTGGTGAAGTATCCCAAGGATGGTCGCCGGGTCTTTGTCTGCATGCAATGGGACGATCTCGTTCAGTAGGGAACAACCGATCGCTGCGATCATGGCTCCGGGTAGTCCGTGGCCTGTGCAATCGGCAGCGGCCACGTAGCAGGTGTCCGCATCTATCCGATGCACCCAATGGAAGTCGCCGCTCACAATATCCTTCGGCCGATCTATGATAAAGGAATCGTCGAACAGCTCATCATAGAGCAATGCGGAAGGCACAAGAGCGCGTTGGATCTTTCCCGCGTAGGCGATGCTGTCCGTAATGTGGTCGTGCCGTTCCTGCAACTGTTCGTGGGTGTGTTCCTCGTGCTGCAACCACCTGCCCACATAGCGGAAGAGCAGGAACCCGGCGATACCGAACAGAACGACCGCAGCCCCGATGTTGCGGAAGAGCGTTGACAATGCTGCTGTACTTGCAAGGTCGGTGGGTGCCCTCGCGATCAGCATGGCCACGGTGCCGCCTTCACTGTTGTGCATCGGCTCGTATGCGACCAATTCGGTGGATCCCTTCTCGCCCATTTTACCGGATCCCGATCCCCCGTAATGGGAGATCAACCATGCTGGATCGCCCTTCCACGTTGCCCTGAACGTGGGTTTCTCCGCTGCGGTAACGATCACTTGAAGCTTCGCAGAGGCGCTGTCGTAGTAAACGATCTCCAAGGGTGCGCCTAATTCGTTGCGCGCCGTGGCCTTGCTCAAACGTTCATGCAACACATAGTACCATGCATCTTGGGTGTTCTTGATCACCAATCCGGGGCTGCTGTAGCGCTCCAAGAGGGACTGCACGTTGCTGCTGCTCAACTGTTCCGAAACAGTGCTCACGATCGTGCCCAAACGCTGGGCGGTCTGCTTCTGTTGCGAACGGCGTTCACCCACATGCGCAACGATGATCACGACCGTGCAAAGCAGCACCAGCGTGGCATATACGGCCAAGAGGACCTTGTGTTTGGTACGGGTGGGTTTGAACTGCACGATGCACGACCCGGGAGCTTGATGTTCCCGACGGGCGTTTTACGGCCTGCGCGTGGTTTTGTTCGTGTCCGGTCCTCTTTCTCCGGAGTTCCGATCAACCCAAGAACGGATAACCATGCTCCGTTGCTGGAACAAAGGTCTCCTTGATCGTGCGCGCACTCGTCCACCGGATCAGGTTCAAATAACTCCCTGCCTTGTCGTTGGTCCCACTGCCCCGTGCACCCCCGAAGGGTTGCTGGCCGACCACGGCGCCTGTCGGCTTATCGTTGATGTAGAAGTTGCCGGCACTGTGGCGCAATACGTTGGTGGCTTGAACGATGCTCTCCCGGTCGTTGCTGATGACCGCACCGGTCAACGCATATTCGCCAGTTGAGTCCACCAGTTTCAAGGTGTCCATCCAACGATTCGCGCTGTACACGTGAATGGTGAGCACAGGTCCGAAGATCTCTTCGCACATGGTCACGCTCTTCGGGTCTTTTGTAACGGCCACCGTGGGCTCTATGAAGTAGCCTTTGCTCTTGTCGTATTTACCGCCTGCGATGATCTGGATGTTCTTCTTGTCTTTCTTCAATGCATCGATGTACCCACTTATCTTGTCGAAGGACTTCTCATCGATCACCGCCCCAATGAAGTTCTTGAAATCGCGTGGATCCCCCATTTTCATCTCGGCCAGATCGGCGAGCAGTTCCTTCTTCACCTGTGGCCAAATGTTCTCCGGGATGTAAGCCCTGCTGGCCGCGCTGCATTTTTGCCCTTGGAATTCGAAGGCACCACGCGATAATGCAGTGGCCACCACTTTGGGGTCCGCAGTAGGGTGGGCGATCACGAAATCCTTTCCGCCTGTTTCACCAACAATGCGTGGGTAGCTACGGTACATCGGCAGGTTGTTTCCGATGGTTTTCCACATCTGCCGGAAAACCGCAGTGCTCCCTGTAAAATGGATGCCCGCAAAGTCCTTGTGCCTGAAGATGACCTCTCCAGCGACCGGACCCTCCACATGGATCAGGTTGATCACCCCGTCGGGTAAGCCTGCCGCCAAGAACACCTCCATGAGCACCTGCGCGCTGTAGGCTTGGGTATCGGCACATTTCCATACCACCGTGTTGCCCATCAAGGCACAGCTGCTCGGCAAATTGCCCGCGATTGCTGTGAAATTGAATGGTGTCAGTGCGAAGACGAAGCCTTCCAATGCGCGATACTCCAGCCTGTTCCAAACGCCCGGTGAACTAACGGGCTGGTCACGGTAGATCTGTTGTGCATAACTCACGTTGAACCGCAAAAAGTCGATCAGCTCACAGGACGCATCGATCTCCGCTTGGTAACAGTTCTTGCCTTGGGCCAACATGGTCGCCGCATTGATATGCGCACGGTACGGTCCCGCCAACAGGTCCGCGGCCTTCAGGAAAATGGCGGCGCGATGCTCAAAGGGCATTTCCTCCCAATTCTTCTTCGCCTTCAACGCTGCATCAATGGCGCTTTTCACCGTTTTGGCATCACCGAAATGCGCCATGCCCAAGTTGTGCCCGTGCTTGTGCGGTGGGCTCATCTTTCGCTTGTCTTTCGTCACCACCTCTTTCCCACCGATCCACATGGGCGCATCAATGGTCGTCTTGATCCGCCTGTCGTATTCGGCCTGCAGGGCACTGCGCTCAGGGCTGCCGGGTGCATAGCTCTTTACGGGTTCGTTAATAGGGGCAGGGGGATTGAATACGGCATTGCTCATGTTGGAGATCTTTTCCTTTTGGTAGGGGCGCGCAAAGGTAGTAGCGCTCTTTTGGGATGAATGGATCCTAACACCGGATCATTGCGCCGTGATGGTGAAGAAATCGGTATTCACGTTCTCCCGCACCTGTTTGCCGAAGGCATGAGACCCATGAGGGACCCGTTTATTCACGGTTTCATTTTCTTCAAGCGGCATTCACGTTCATTCACGTTCATTCACGGTTCCTTCACTTTCCAGTTCCCTTGTTCCGGTCTTTACCGTTCCATCCTTGCTGCGGTCTTCCAAGGTGTTCATACCCTTGTCCACATTGGCGATGGTGCGGTTGTTGTTGAAGCCGATCAGCTCGCAGGTTATCCCACGTTCAGACGAGAATTCGCAAAACTCCGTGATGATCTCCGCCACATCGGGATGGAGGGCGACGTTCCTGCTCGCGTCAAGTACAACCGTCGTGTTGTCCGGAAGCTGGGACAAGGTCCGTTTGATTGCGGCTTTGTTCAGGAAGGTGACATCCTCGCTGAGTTCGATGTGGATAGGCATGCCCGGCTTGTAGTTTTTGGGATCGTAGTGGAACGGTACTTTGTAGTTCTTCCAGAGGATATCCATAAAGGCAACGGCCAATCCCAATCCAACCCCGGTAAGCAGGTCGGTGAAGGCCACGCCCACGACGGTGATGAAGAAAGGGAGGAACTGCATCGCACCTGCTCGCCAGTAGTGCATGAAAAGTGCTGGCTTGATCAATTTGTACCCGACCAGCAACAGGATAGCCGCCAAACTGGCCAACGGGATCATGCGTAGTACCTCAGGTAAGAGCAAAACGGAGATCACGATCAATCCACCATGAAGAATGGCGGATAGCTTCGTACGTCCGCCGGCCTGGATGTTGGCCGAACTGCGCACGATCACCTGTGTTACCGGTAGGCCACCCAAAAGTCCGCTTACAATGTTGCCGATCCCTTGTGCACGCAATTCCTTATTGGTCGGTGTTACCCGCTTCCAAGGGTCCAACTTATCCGTGGCTTCGCTACATAGCAGGGTTTCCAAGCTCGCGACAATGGCAATTACGAGTGCCAGTTTCCAAACCCGAGGATCCGAAAGACCGGATAGAGCGGGTGCGGAAAGGTCGCTCACACCATTGATGTCCGGCAATTCCACGTAGTGTCCCGCATTGACCTCGAGAACCCCATGTCCGTGGAAGAGCTGCGTTAATATGATCCCGGAAACCACGGCAAGCAACGGACCGGGGATCATGCCCAGCATATTGGACGCTTGTACGCGTCGTGTTTGCCAGAGCAGCATGATGGCCAACCCCGCCAAGGTTACCAGAACGGCACCCAGGTTCACCCCATCGAGCATGTACATCAATTCGCTCAACGTATTGTGATGGTCCGGCTGAATGAAGTCCTGATCACCCAGAAAATCCTGATCATAGCCCACGCTGTGCGGGATCTGTTTCAGTACAATGATGATCCCGATCCCGGAGAGCATGCCCTTGATCACCGTGTTTGGGAAGTAGTACGCGATAATACCTGCGCGTAACAGACCCAGAACGATCTGGAGAATACCGGAAAGCACCGTGGCGGTCAGGAATAGTTCGAAGGATCCCAACTCGGCGATGCCCGTGAGAACAATGGCCGTGAGTCCTGCTGCGGGACCGCTGACCCCCAATGAGGAGCCGCTGGCCAGACCGACCACAATACCCCCGACAGCACCAGCGATGACTCCGGCCATGAGCGGGGCACCGGAAGCCAAGGCGATGCCCAGACATAAGGGAAGCGCGACCAAGAAAACAACGAAGGATGCGGGAATATCCTTTCGCCAATGGGAAAGAAATTGATCTTGTAACATGGAATAGGTTGAATGCAGTGGGAAGAATATGCTCTTCGAGCACGGCCGACAGGGTCCTTCAGACCTCAGCTCATGTCGCCAACAGCCTCATAAGGCCCTTACTATATTCTCCAAGGAGGCAGATGAGGCACATCCCTGTGATCACTGGGATCCGGGTGCTGCTCCCTATGTGGTCCTTTGTGACCCTTTTGTTCAGGGCTCGCGGTATGCCTTGCAGGGCTATTCGTTTGGCACGGATGGAAGTGTGGTACCTCTTCCTCTTCCGCCATGGGCACGGGCATATTGCCATAATCCGCACAAAAGGAACGGACCTCTTGGGAATACATGAGAAGTGGTGCAAATATCAAACACATGGCCATCAGCAGTGCAAAAGACCCACGGAAAATACCTGAGGCAGGCATCTTCTTGGACCTGTTCAACGCTACTGCCTTTCCCATCAACGGGCAAAACTAAGACAGTACACGGAACCCGGAGCCTGGCCAACTGTAAACGTGCGTTAACGAAGCGTGCATTGAAGATTCAGTTCGCCGCGAACGGGTAGGTCAATTCAATGGCGGGAACCTCCACTTCGAATCGGAGTCCGTCGGAGATCCGTTGCATGAAATAGGTCCCTTCCATACGCCCGAACGCGCTCCGCAGATCGCAGGCACTGCTGTACGTGAATTCTTGTCCCGGTTCCAGCGTAGGTGTTTCCCCGACAACACCGGGACCCTCCACTTCGCGCGTAGGTGCCAAGCTATCATGGATCAACCATCGCCTGCGCTGTAATTGCACCGTATCGCGCCCCAAATTGTGGATCGTGATGCGGTAACTGAAAAAGTAACGACCCGCACGAATGTCACTATGAGCAACCTCGAACCGACTGCGGACCTCGATCTTTATCGCATGTGATACGGTTGGACCCATGGTACAAAGTTGGGTTATCGGTAGTCGCAATACAAATTTGAAAGGTTGAGGGTTGAGAGGTTGAAGAGGTTGAATGCGCGTAACTTCAACTGCCTTCAACTTCTCAACCCTCAACTTTCTTCAACACCTCAACCTCTTCAACTCTTCAACCCTACTTTCAACCCGCATGCCTAGCTTTGGAGTCCAATGACCGCTATCCCTCGGATCCGCTATAAGGCTGCACACGCCGCACAACGGGATTTCGCAACCGCAGTGCGCCGCAATGTGCTGGCCTATTTCAAGGAAAAGCAGTTGCCCACGACCGGGGACGCACGCATGGTGTTGAAAGCGCTGGTCATGCTCGCGCTCTACTTGGTGCCTTTCGTGCTGGTGATCACGTTGCCGATGTCGCCGTGGTGGGGTTTGGCCTGTGCTGTGACCATTGGTTTTGGAATGGCCGGCTTGGGCATGTGTGTCATGCATGATGGTGCCCATGGGTCGGCTTCCAAGCATGCATGGGTGAACGATCTCATGGGAGCGACCATGTACCTGATGGGAAGCAGTTTGCTCACGTGGCGGATACAGCACAACGGCGAACACCATACGCATACCAATGTGGATACCATGGACAGTGACCTCATGTCGAGAGGTCTGCTGCGCTTCAGTGAACATGCGCCGTTGAAACGGGTGAACAGGTTCCAACATTTTCATGCGTTCTTCTTTTACGGCTTCTTGACCATTACCAAGTTCGTCAAGGATTTCGCAACGCTAGCACGGTTCAACCGCAACGGCAGTACCATGGCCCTGAAAGCCGATCCCACACATGAAATGGTCAGGCTCGTGGTCTTGAAGACGATCTATATTTCCGTATTCCTCGGTCTGCCGCTCGTGCTCAGTTCGTTCGCTTGGTGGCAGGTGCTCATCGGTTTCTTTGTTGAACATTTTGTTGCTAGCGTGATCTTGGGTACCGTGTTCCAATTGGCGCATATCGTAGAGGAGACCCACCAGCCCATTCCGGATGAACATGGTGTGATCGCCAATGATTGGGCTGTTCATGAAATGCTCACAACGGCCAATTTCGCCAAGGGCAATCGCCTCCTTACCTGGTTCACCGGTGGCCTCAACTACCAGATCGAACACCACTTGTTCCCGAACGTGTGCCACGTCCACTACAAGACGATCGCGCCCATCGTCCAACGCACGGCGCAGGAGTTCGGTGTTCCGTACAATCACATCCCCACCTTATTTGCGGCCTTGACCTCCCATGTGCGTAGGATGAAGGTCCTCGGTGTACACAGTAGTGGCTACGAGGGCTGGGCCGGGTGATCTTTATATTTCTTCGACAAAGGTTGACGCGAATGGACGTGATCAGACGGAACTCCTTCATGTCCATTCCCGCTCATTTCCGGTTCCTCGTTCCTTCCTTCTAGAACCGGGGTGTCCGAAGAATGGGAGAGGTACGCCACCTACGGTTCAATTGCTTTTCCGTTCCGTGCCCAAAGGACGCGCCTATGCCTGTGCCGCTTTCTTGATCCTGCGGTAGGTGTAGCTGTGCAAGATGTGCCGGCGCGCAAAACGCAGGTTGCCATCGTTGTTCAAAAACTTGTTGTACACTTTTTGTGGAACGCTGTAATACTCGTAAACACTACCATCCGCGAAGGTGGCGTGCAGCGTTTGCGCCTTGTAGTGGAAGTCCGTGATCGCCTGCGTGGCGGTCAACTTGTCGTAATCCTCCTTGTTCAGCGCGTGGGTATCGGGGTGAATGGCCACCAGAAAGTGGTAGGCATCGATGATGTGCTTGCTGGTCTCTTCGGCCTTGTGGCGCTCTGTTTCATCCTGGAAACGGTCCGGATGGTGCGATTTCATCAATGCTTTGTACAGCAGCCCCAATTCCTTCAGGTCGGTCTTGGGCTCTGCTCCCAATAACTTCCGGCTATCGATGATCTTCTTCATGGTCGTGCGAAAACGGGCGCAAAGGTCGTGGTTTGGATGGTACTATGGATGGCGATGTGTAAACGGAACTCTAAGTCGTATAGCCAATGCGTAACTTCGGAACATGGAACCGATAGGAACAGAGAGTGAGGAATCGGAAGATGAAAGCCCCGTTATCCATAAGCTGGACCAAGCATTGGAAAGGGCCACGGCGGATAATTTGGAAGGCCGAGTGCTGCCACATAAAGAAGTGCGCCGGAAGTACGATAAATGGCTCTGAAGGACGGTGAGTGGCACGCTCAATTCAAGCCAACGATCTTTCTCGGTTGGTTTCAAAGGCAAAGGAGGTCATCCAGTCTGCCATCGCGAAACGCGCAGGTTGAGTAGTGCATAGGCAAGGTTTCTCCCGGAGTACAACTCTCAACCTTCCGCTAGTTCTGCGGAACCAACTCTCAACCTCTTCAACTCCTCAACCTTCCGCACCCTCAACCAACACCTCCGCCCAACGATTCCAGTTATAAACACTGCTCTGCCCTTGTGCTTTCGCGAAGTTCAGTGCGTTCGGGGCATCGGTGAAAAGCCGGCAACTGGTGTATATGACCTTGCCTTCGGCATTGCGGAAGCCACTTACGATCGCATCGTTGTCCAAGGCATGCTCCAGCACCTTCTCCAGATCGGGCAGGCCGTCTTTGCCAACCGGTACGTTGTAAGCCGCGATCAGATCCGAGGTTACATAAGAATTGCCGCGCACGTCGTAGCTGAAGCGCTGTTTGCGTGCAGCAATGGCACGGAGTCTTTCCAACATAAGGGTAGTTGCAGCGTCGGCCATTTAGCTCTTTGTGAAGGGTGACGAAGGTCCTGATGATCCATGTACCACCCGCATTGAACATCTTCCATGGATCAACAACGCCATGTCGTTAACTTGGGTTTGCGGCTGGAAAGGCCCGTTGTGCTTAGGAATTCGGCTTGTTCCTCAAGGTCGGCCATTCGTGCGGATATTCAACGCAACAGCACCACATGTCCGGTTTCCTCGTGCATTTTGCCCGAAGTATCCTTGATCCTTATCTTCCATGCATAGACCCCGTCCATTGTACCGGTTCCTTCCCAACCCTCATCCAGCGAACGGGAAATGAAGATCACCGCACCCCAACGATCGAAGATGTCCAACTGGAAAGTTACCGGATCCCGCACTGTGCTCTGGGCGAAGAAGGTGTCGTTGATCTCGTCGTTGTTCGGGGTGAAGGCATTGGGCACCCACAGTCCGTATTGGTCCTCTACACAGATCGGCGAACCTGTACTATCGGTGCAACCCAATGTGTTTTCAACGACCAGAAGAACGTCGTAACAATCCACGGCATCATAGGCGAAGACGGGATCGCGCAATTGGGAGGTACTATCACCCGGGTCGCCGAAATACCATTGCCAAGCCACCGCACCTGAGCTTTCGTTCATGAACTGGATGGTAGGTGCGTCTATCGTTACACCCGGGGGGTCCGTGCTGAATTGAGCAACAGGCAATGGCCAAGCATGGACCAACGCATTTTCCGTGATCGAACCGGGGCAACGGGGATCACTGTTCAAGGTGGAAACGGTCAAGGTCACATCATGATCACCCGCTGGGAAGCAATGAGTTACCGTTGGTCCCGTTGTGCTCATTCCGTCACCGAACGCCCAGGTGTACGAAACCAAGCCAAGATCTTCCGCTTCGAAGACCGTACACAAGGGTGCGCAACCCTCAGTGCCAACTGCTGAGAACGTAGGCTGGAACGCTTCGCCCGCAAGTACTTCAATGGATAGGTTTACCGAGCCACACGTTGTGATAGCCGTTACTAAATACTGGCCCGGACCTGTTGCAGTGATCGTATCCGTAACATCGCCGGTGCTCCAGGAATAGGTTGTTCCGCCAGTGGCAATAAGCTGGACGGGTTCCCCTATGCAGGCGGAACTGGGGCCATCAATAGTTGCTGTTGGGCCAGGTGTTACTTCAATGGCAATGCTGGAGGTTCCTTGGCCGCACGAATTCATGCCAGTAACCGCATATGTTCCTGTGACATCCACAGTGATCGCCGCCGTTTGTTCCCCGGTGTTCCATGTGTAGCTGGTACCTCCGCTAGCGGTAAGTGTTACCGTATTCCCTTGGCAGAATGTGGTAGGCCCATTCGCGGTTATGGATACTGATGGTATGCCTACCACTTGCAACTGGAACGGTACACAAACCGTATCGCCACAGGCCCCCACGGCGCATAATTCCAACGGCACTCCTGTTGTTTCATTCGCCCCTAGTGTGTATGTGGTGGTATTGCCGTTCGGATCATCAAATGTGCCGGTGCCCCCGCTCCAAAATGAGGCCACCACATTGCCCGTCGTCACCCCTACAAGTTGAACCGAGCTACCACATGGCACCGGGTCGACCTGGGGAACGACCGATGCTGCAAGCGGAATGATCGGTGCTTGGCAGCCATAATTGGCGTAGCTGACCTGCGGTGTGCCCGGCCAGGAAAGCACGATGGTCGATCCATCATTCTCCGGATAGCTGCCTCCGTATGTGCCATAAGTGTTCACCAACTGGGGAACGTTGTAGGTGGCCGTATCAGCGCAAAGTGGGGAGGATACACGCAGTATAAAGGAGCGGTAACTGGCTCCGGTGGTAGGAGTATTGCTGAGCGGACCAATGCTGCTGGTGTTCTTGAAATGGCCAAAGGTGTTACCCGGTTCTTGGTAGATCACGTAAAGGGTATCGGAGAGCTGGGCGAAGGAGTTGCCCGCAATGCACAAGTTGGTGCTGGTTATGCCCAATACACGTTTCCCGGCCGGAATGATCCCTCCTGGTGGTTCGATCAAATAACCGCAATTGGTGATCGTGGCATTCAACTGCGCCGTAAGGTTTGCGGTGGTGCCATCTTGTACCCAGCCCAAAAAGGTATTTTGGGTTGCCCATCGCGCGCTTAATGTCCCGAGCTGGATAGGGGCGGGTCCAACGATGAAACGGAACATTTCATTCTCACCTTCATTGGCGCCGGAACAGGCATCTGTGCATGCATCGACCAGTACGCTCTCGATCTCCAAGCATTTGGTGGGGATCTGGCCATAGCCAACGCAAGCCATGCACAATGTGCAAGCGAATACGAGTAGAAAACGTAAGCAATTCGGCATTGGCCGGGATCAGTGGTGCAAAGGTCGGTGTTCCAACCCCGTAGCGTAACGTGCTACTGATCCGTTATTTGGACCAGAGCACATCACTTTGGGTCTACCACAGAATTCTTGATCCTTCAACGCCGAATGGAATTCAAGAACCGGGTACCCACCAGCCGATCGTAGCGCTGTTGGTAGTCGGTCAAATACACCAAGATCAGGTAGTCGTTCTCGGTCTGGTAGTGCGAGCCTTCGATCACGGTGAGGTCAGGAACGGTGGTGCCTTTGGCCAGTGTGGCGTAGGTGAAATCGTAGAACCCTTGTTTCAGCAAGGTCGTAAATACGTACCCACCTTCTTCACTGCTGTAGGTCATTTTGTTCGCTGCGCTGCATTGGTTGTCGAAGAGTCCGCCGTACACGCAGATATCCCGCCCCAGTGGTTGTTCCATCGGTAGTTTGAAATGGACGTTCACGTAGTCGGTGCCCAACGGGTCCCCGTCCACGAAATCGTCCCTGGGCAGGAATTTGCCATTGATGTCCTGCTGGTTGGTGTACACTCCGATGTTCCGTTTCACTTCCGGAAAGATGTATGCCTCATACACCCCTTGTCCCGGTCCGGGGTCTATCCGGGCCACATTGCGACCGGCATAACGGATGTTCTTCAGATCGAAATTGCGGTATTCATTGCCCCCTTGGAACAAGCCTTGGTCCGGTTGGTCGTATATCAACTCCCGGTCGCGAACGAACTTGGGGCGAAACTCTGTTCGTGCATCGTCCCAGCGCATGTTCTGCAACATCGTAACATGGATGTCGCTGAACGGGTCTTGCACGCTGAGCCCCGGGTAGCGGATGGTGAGGTCCACTTGTTGGGCAACATCGCGCTGGTCAACGCCTCTGGGGGTAACCACCGTGGCATCGATCTGCAGGGCCTGTTCCGTTACCATGAAGCGGCGGGTGATCACCAGGTCTTCCGGGTCGCTGTTCCGATAGACCTTCAACAGGTAATTGCCTGATCGTGTGATCTGCATTTGCTCGTTGGGCACTTCCAGTTCATAGTGGATGAATGGCTGAAGGGTATTGTAGCTCTGACGGCCTGCAGGGATGTAGTCGTTGAAAGCACCGGTCAAGTATTGGCCCGCCATTAGGTCGCTCGGTCGCCATGCCGCACTGCAATGCACCACGGTATAGGAAAGGTTCTCCGTGTACGGTTGCAGATCATCAAAGCGCAGGACCAATGGTTCCTGCGTCGCAAGGTCGGTGATCGGCGGGGCCAATTCAAAGCCCTTCTTGAAGAATTGCACCGTATGCACGGTGGCGCTGTACGTGTGGTCCTCGTATCGCAGTTCGCTGGTCAGCACTCGTTCAGGCGGCGAGCCTTTCACGATCGGACCACTGCCCGTGCAACTTCCGGATACTATAACGGACAAGGTCACGATCGGGAGCACGGTCCAGCGTCTGCTGAAGGAAGTGCGGGGTCGGCGAAAATGCACAGCTCGTAAAATGATCTATTCCGGCTTTGGTCGTTGCGAAAGATAGCTACATTTGGCCCGCCGAAAGAACTCGGTTTCCATCGTTGATCATGTCCACGTCCATTCGGATCCGCAAGGGCCTCGACATTCGCCTGAAGGGTGAAGCTGAGAAGGTGCTCGTGCAAGCGGATCCCGCGAAGGTCATCGCGATCAAACCGACCGATTTCCACGGCTTGGTGCCTAAAGTGCTGGTGAAGCCCGGTGCCAAAGTGAAGGCCGGCGACCCGCTTTTTGCGGACAAATACAACGACCGTATCCTCTTCACCAGTCCTGTGAGCGGCGAAGTGGAGGACGTTGTCCGTGGTGATAAACGAAAGGTCCTCGAGGTACGCGTGATCGCGGATCCCACCATCGCCTATGAGGACTTCGGGGTAGGGGACCCGAGCACCATGAACAGGGAAACGGTGGTGCAGAAGTTGCTGAAGAGCGGCGTTTGGCCCGTGATCCGCCAACGCCCGTTCGACCTAGTAGCCGATCCCGCAAAGGAACCCAAATCGATCTTCGTCTCCTGCTTCGATACCAATCCGCTGGCACCGGACTTGGACTATATCGTCCATAACCATGTGAATGAGTTCCAAACCGGACTCAATGCACTTGCCAAGCTCACCAAGGGGAAAGTGAACATCGTGGTGAACTCAAATACCGCGGCCCGTGAGTTCCTGGATGCCAAGAACGTGGTCCGCCAAACCGTAGATGGCCCACACCCGGCCGGGAATGTGGGGGTGCAGATCCATCATTTGGACCCGATCAACAAAGGAGAACAGGTGTGGGTGGCAAGTGTCCAGGATGTAATGATGATCGGTCGGCTTTTCCTTACCGGGAAGTACGATGCAACGCGCATTGTGGCCGTTACCGGTAGCGAGGCCAAGAATCCAAAGTACTTCCGCACCTTGATCGGTACTCCGGTGAAGGACCTGCTTGGACTTGTCGATCCGCACACGCGTGTGGTGAACGGCAACCCCTTGACCGGTGAACGGATCGGACAGGATGGTAGCCTCGGCTTCTATCACACCCAGATCACCTTGCTTCCGGAAGGCGACGAACCCAAGTTCTTCATTACCGACGGATGGGCTTCGCCGGGCTTCGATAAGTTCAGTGCGAACCATAGCTATCCCACGTGGCTTATGCCGGGGAAGAAATTCACATTGGACACCAACCAGAACGGGGAGCCGCGCGCATTCGTGATGACCGGGCAGTATGAGAAGGTCTTCCCTTTCGATATCTACCCCGTGCAATTGATCAAGTCCATTTTGGCCAACGACATTGACCAAATGGAGAAACTCGGACTCTACGAAGTTGCACCCGAAGATTTCGCCCTCTGCGAGTTCGTGTGTACCAGTAAAATAAATTCACAGAGCATCGTGCGCGAAGGCCTCGATTCCCTGAAGAAGGAAACCACTTAAGAACACTCCTGTGAAAGCACTGCGCAAACTGGTGGACTCCATTGCACCGACCTTCGCCAAGGACGGTAAACTGGGGAAGCTCCATTTCGTCTTTGACGGCCTCGAGACGTTCCTTTTCACGCCCGGCCACGCCACGGTGAAGGGTGCCCATATCCGCGACAGCATCGACCTGAAGCGGACCATGAGCATCGTGATCACCGCCATGGTCCCGTGCCTGCTTTTCGGCATGTGGAACGTGGGCCACCAACACTATCTGGCCTTGGGCGAGTTCCTAGGAATGGGCGATGGCTTCTGGGACAAGTTCATCTTCGGCGCAATTAAAGTGCTTCCTATTGTTGTGGTCAGCTATGGCGTGGGTCTAGGGATCGAATTCCTCTTTACCACGATCAAGGGCCACCCGATCCAGGAAGGATATTTGGTAAGCGGAATGCTTATTCCTCTCGTAATGCCCGTGGATACGCCGCTTTGGATGGTGGCCGTTGGTGCCGCATTCGCCGTGGTCATCGGCAAGGAAGTGTTCGGCGGAACAGGTATGAACATTTTGAACGTGGCCCTTACCGCACGTGCCTTCCTTTTCTTCGCTTACCCCACCATGATGAGCGGTGACAAGGTTTGGGTCAATACCGACGTGGAGCAGGGCCAACAAGTGGTGGATGGATTCAGTGGTGCGACCTCCCTCGGATACGCCGCCACGGGCAATGTGGACAAGATCACCTCGATCGCCGATTCCTTCTGGGGTATCGAAGCAGGCAGCATAGGGGAGACCAGTGTTTTCGCATGTTTGCTCGGTGCTTTGGTATTGCTGATCACGGGTATCGGGTCGTGGCGCATCATGTTGAGTGTTTTGCTGGGTGGTCTGGCCATGACCGGGATCTTCAACCTGGTAGGTCCCGGATTGAACAACGAGTACATGCAGATCCCCATGCTGCACCAGTTGATGTTGGGCAGCTTCTTCTTTGGCCTGGTGTTCATGGCCACGGATCCCGTTACTGCCTCACAAACGAACACCGGTAAGTGGATCTACGGTTTCCTCATCGGGGTAATGGCCATCTTGATCAGGGTGGTGAACCCGGCCTACCCGGAAGGCATGATGCTCGCCATCCTGTTCATGAACGTGATGGCACCGTTGATCGATCACTACGTGGTGCAAGCCAACATCAAGCGCCGTCTGAAACGAACCGCGCTGGTAACAGCGTAACGCCGAGGTAACATGGCATTCGATAAGAACAGCAATTCGTTCACCTTCATTTTCGCCATCGTGCTGGTGTGCGTGGTGGGTACCGCCTTGGCAGTGGCATTCCTGGCCTTGAAACCGGCTTACGACGAGAACGTGCGCCGGGAGAAGATGCAGAACATCTTGGCAGCCATGAACGTGAAAGTGGCCCGCGATGATGCGCCCGCCAAATTCACAGAATACATTTCCGGGTCGCTTTTGGTAGATGCGAAAGGTGGCGTCGTAGATGGTTCCGCCCGCGATAAGGCCAGCAACAAAGCGGAAGCAAGCCCTGCCTTCAGCATGGATGTGCTGAAGCAATACAAGGACTGGAGAGCAGGTGTCGTAGAGGCCGAAGCAATGCAGTATCCGGTGTATCAAGCAACCGTTGAAGGACACGACCTTATGGTGGTCCCTATGATGGGCACCGGCCTTTGGGGACCGGTATGGGGGTATCTCGCGATCGATAAGGCCGATGGACGCACGATCTATGGCAGCACGTTCGACCACAAAGGGGAAACCCCTGGTTTGGGTGCCGAGATCTCCACACCGATATTCATCGACCAATTCGTTGGTAAGACCATTACCGAAGAAGATGGGACCTACACCGGGATCAAGGTATACAAGGGTGGCAGTATGACCACCGACCCGCATGGTGTCGATGGTATTTCGGGAGGTACCATTACCAGCCAGGGTGTCGATGAGATGCTGATGCGCACCTTGGCCATCTATGATGTCTATTTCAAACTGGTAGTGCCCAAAGCACCTGAACCCATGGTCAATGTATCCTTGAGCGATACCATGGCCGTTGATCCACCTGAGATCCAATGAGCACCGAAACCACAGCCGCACCCGTGATCACCAGAACTGACGGTCTCTTCAGCAAGAAGAACCGCAAATTGCTCACCGACCCGTTGAACGACAACAACCCGATCACCGTGCAGGTGTTGGGGATCTGTTCCGCACTAGCTATTACCGTTAAGATGTCCAACGCATTGGTGATGAGCATCAGCGTGTTGGCCGTGGTAGTGCTTGGTAATATGATCATAAGCGCACTGCGGAATGTGATCCCCGGGCGTATCAGGATCATCGCCCAGCTTGTTATTGCTGCTGGTCTGGTGACCTTGGTGGACATCGTCCTGAAGGCCTACGTGTATGATGTGGCCAAGCAAGTAGGGGTGTATGTGGGATTGATCATCACCAACTGCATCATCATGGGCCGGTTCGAGGCATTTGCTATGGGCAACAAGGTGGGGCCAAGTGCGTTGGACGGTCTTGGTAACTCGCTGGGCTATGCATGGATCCTGGTCGTGGTGGCATTTGTCCGCGAATTGTTCGGCTCTGGGAGCTTGATGGGCTTCCGCGTGATCCCCGAAAGTTGGTACGAGATCAACGGGGGCATGTACTTCAATAACAACATGATGATCCTGCCGCCAATGGCTCTGGTGATCGTGGGGATCATTATTTGGATCCAGCGCTCGAGGAATACGAAGTTGATAGAGCAGAGTTGAGGTTTGGTAGGGGTTGAGGGTTGAGGGGTTGAGAGGTTGGTAGGTTGAAGAGGTTGGGAAGTTGAGAGGTTGAGAGGTTGGTAAGTTGATGGGTTTGGTAAAGCACTAAAACGATGGCTACATTAAGCAGTTTTGAAGAGTTGGCTTGTTGGAAGGCTTGCCGTGCTTTTCGTCTGTATGCTCGTGAGCTGATGCGTACCTTCCCAAAGGATGAACAGTTCGGACTGATCTCCCAACTTCGGAATTCATCGCGCAGTACAACCCACAATATCGCCGAAGGCTTCGGACGACGGAATGCCATGGATAATGCACGTTTCTGTCGCATTTCCAGTGGGTCATTGAGCGAAGCGTTGGATCAACTGATCACAGCTTTGGATGAAGGGTACATCACACAAGACCAGATGGACCAAGGTCGAGAACTCTTTCAAGCCGCCCTCGCTCGGCTGGACGGATATATCAATTACCTCACTCGCGGGAAACAGGATAACATTCTATGCGAACCGGTAGGAATTTACGGGATCGTTGAAACAAAAGAGGATCCGGAATTCAACATCTCAACCTCTCAACCCCTCAACCTTGAGTTCAACAAATGAATCTCGTAAACATCTTCGTCAAAGCGATCTTCATCGAGAACATGATCTTCGCCTACTTCTTGGGTATGTGCTCATACCTGGCCGTAAGCAAGACCGTGAAGACGGCCGTGGGCTTGGGAGCTGCCGTGATCTTCGTGCTCGGCGTAACAGTGCCTGTGAACTACTTGCTGGAGAATTATGTGCTGAAGGAAGGTGCCCTCTCTTGGATGGGGGCCAGCTTCGCAACAATAGACCTCAGCTTCCTTTCCTTCATTATGTTCATCGCCGTTGTTGCGGCTATTGTGCAACTCGTGGAAATGGTGGTGGAGAAGTTCGCACCAGCACTCTATGGTGCACTCGGTATCTTCCTGCCTCTGATCGCCGTGAACTGCTCGATCCTGGGTGGTGCGTTGTTCATGCAAGAGCGCCAATACAGCAACATCGCAGAGGCCACTAGCTTCGCGCTTGGAAGCGGAGTGGGTTGGTTCCTTGCGATCGCGGCCATTGCGGCCATTCGTGAAAAACTGCGTTACAGCGATATCCCTGCCCCGTTGCGCGGCCTCGGCATCACATTCATACTAACTGGCCTCATGGGCATGGCGTTCATGGCCTTCATGGGCATCAAGATCTGATCATGGGTTTTACCATCATTACTGCATTGGCGGTATTTCTTGCCGTTACTCTACTGCTCGTTGGTTTGCTGCTTTTCGCCAAAGCAAAACTTTCGCCAAGCGGTCTGGTGAAGATCCAGATCAACGGCGAAAAGACGATCGAAGTGGAAGCAGGCAGCACCTTGCTCACCACCCTCAGCGAAGCCAAGATCTTCCTTCCCAGTGCTTGCGGTGGTGGCGGAACCTGTGCCATGTGCAAGTGCCAAGTGATCGAAGGTGGTGGAGAGATACTTCCTACTGAAGTTCCATATTTCAGCAGAAAGGCGATCGCCGAAGACTGGCGCCTGGGCTGCCAAGTGAAGGTGAAGAACGACATGGTGATCAAGGTGCCGGAAGAGATCTTCGGTATCAAGAAGTGGGAATGCGAAGTGGTCTCCAACTACAACGTGGCCAGTTTCATCAAGGAGTTCGTGGTGAAGTTGCCGGAAGGGGAACACCTCGAGTTCGAAGCCGGTGGATACATCCAGATCGATGTGCCCGCGTGTGTAGTGGATTTCAAGAATATGGACATTACAGCACACCCTGAACTGGTGGCTCTGGGTCGTGATCCACAAGACTTCAAGGCGGAGTGGGACAAGTACAAGCTCTGGGACCTGAAGATGAAGAACCCGGAGCCGATCTTCAGGGCATACTCCATGGCCAACCACCCTGCTGAAGGGAACATCGTGATACTGAACATTCGTATCGCTACTCCGCCTTGGGACCGCGCCAAGAACGGGTGGATGGACGTGAACCCCGGTATTTGCTCCAGCTTTGTGTTCAACGCCAAGCCTGGCGATAAGGTCACCATCAGCGGTCCCTACGGTGAGTTCTTCATCAAGGACACGGGTTCCGAAATGCTGTACATCGGTGGTGGTGCGGGCATGGCCCCCATGCGTTCGCACCTGTTCCACCTATTCCACACCTTGAAGAGCGGGCGCCAAGTGACCTACTGGTATGGTGGTCGCAGCAAGCGCGAACTGTTCTACTTGGACCATTTCAACAGCATCGCCAAGGAATTCCCGAACTTCAAGTTCTTCGTTGTACTCAGTGAACCTGCACCGGAGGATAACTGGACGGTGAAGAAGGACGTGAATGATCCAGAAGGGGACGGCTTCACCGGGTTCGTACACCAAGCGGTGATCGACCAGTACCTCAAGAAGCATGAATCACCCGAGGACATCGAATTCTACTTCTGTGGCCCGCCTATGATGAATGCCGCCGTTTTGAAGATGGTGGATGAGTGGGGGGTGCCCAAGGAGAATGTGGCGTTCGATGATTTTGGAGGTTGAGAGTTGATTCCGCAGAACTAGCGGAAGGTTGAGGGCAGTTGAGGGTTGAACTTTTTGCCGGGTTCCTGCATCTTATTCGACTTGCGGCTGCACAGCCGAAACAACCAGGAACTTCTCAACTTGTTTCCTCCTGTTCCAAAGGGGAACGTCCAAGTCTGACAAAGGCACAACAATTCCGGATGCGGTTCCACGTTCGTGTTCCATGCGTTCCGTAGGGTTACTGTTGCCATTCGCTGTGTGTACCACGCTCGCACAGGAGCAGATCCCCGTGAATGGTTTGGTCCCGGATAGCACGGCCCAATACCGATTTGACCTGAAAGATGGTTCGGTCGTGTATGGGATCATTGAAGAGGCCGAGGTTATGGGGTTGACCATAAGGACCATGCAATTGGGCGTACTGACCATCCAGCGTGGAAGCATCCAGATGGTGCATCGACTTCAGGATGAGCCATTTTCCGGATCGCCGAGGTGGTTCGCTGCCTTGGATCACACCAATTATCTGGTATTGCCCTCCGCCCGACCCATGGATAAAGGCAAGGTGGTCTATCGCAACAAGTACTTCGGCATCCAGCAGGTGGAAGCCGGGGTGACCAAGAACCTTTCCGTGGCCGGTGGTCTGGAATTATTCTCTTTGTTCCAAAAGCCGATCGTGGTGCCCACCTTCTTTGCTCAAGTGAAAGCGGCTTTTCGGGTAGCCGATGATGTTCACCTTGGCTTCGGCGGATCATTGTTCAATAGCGCCCGGCGAGCGACCAGCTGGAATGAGGAACAGACCGACCGACGGAACCGAGGAGCAGCGTATGGGCTGATCACCTATGGAAGCCGCGACTCGCACTTGACCATAGGAGCTGGTGCGGCTGCGGATCAGGATAGGCAAGTCCTGTTCCCTTTTGTTTCCGTTGCCGCCGTGATTCGCGTCTCCCAATTGATCGCACTGACCACCGAGAATTGGCTGACACTGGAAGAGGAAATGCCCTATTGGAGCTATGGTGTCCGTTTCATGGGACAGGAACTCTCCGTGGATCTGGCCTTGATCAACAATAGAGAGTTCTCTGAAAGGTCCGTGTTCGGATTTCCTTACGTCGGTTTCGCTGTGGGTTTCTAAAGCTGTTGCTTTACGGCATGATCAGTCCATTCCAAAGTATCGCTCTATGTGCGATCCTCATTGCAGGTTGTACCACGCGGTCATCCGGACCGATCACCTTGGAGGGCAAGGCCCAAGGCACAACCTTCACCATCAAATATCTGGACAGCCTCCAGCGCGACCTGAGCGGTCCAGTGGATAGTTTGTTGAAGGTGGTGGACCGTTCCCTAAGCTTGTGGGACAGCACCAGCACGGTTACGCAATTCAATGCGGCTCCGGATACCTTCCAAAGCAAGGACCCGCATTTCAGAACGGTTTTCGCTCTATCACTGAACCTGTGGCGCACCACGCACCAGGCGTTCGATCCAACTGTACTTCCGGTGGTGAAGGCTTGGGGTGTTGGCAAGGCTGGTCGTGGAGATCTGGATACTGCATCCGTAGTGGGGTTGAAGCAATTGGTGGGGATGGAAAAGCTCCGGATCGAACAAGGACCTCTGGCACATGGCAGTGTGCATCCGTTGATCACTTACTTCCGCGCCGAGCCCGGTGTCCAATTCGATCCAAATGGTATTGCTCAGGGTTATACCGTGGACCTGATCGCCTTGCTGCTGCAACAAACCGGGATCACCGACTATATGGTCGAAGTGGGCGGCGAAACCCGTTGTAGCGGACAGAACGACAAGGGCACACCGTGGCAAATGCAAATTGACAAACCGGTTGAAGGAGCCGAGCATGAACAGCAAACCGTTGTTCCGTTGCAGGACAAGAGCCTCGCCACCAGCGGCAATTACCGCAAATTCATCGAGGTGGGTGGAAAGCGATACGGACATACGATCGATCCGCGCACATGTAGGCCCGCGATGAACGCCTTGCTCAGCGCCAGTGTGATCGCCGATGATTGTGCCACCGCTGATGCCTTGGGAACTGCGTTGATGGTGATGGGTCCCGAAGAAGGAAAGGAATGGCTTGCAAAACACGATGAAGTGGAAGCCTATCTCGTGATCGATGATGGAGCGGGTGGGTACACGGTGTGGGCCACTCCCGGTTGGCCGCAGAGCAGCGGTCAGTGACCTTCGATGATGATACCGGTGCGATCCAAGAGACCGGCAAGTCCATCCAACGAGAAACGCGCTCTGCGGATCTTATTGGTCGCAGGGTCTATGGAATAGTGCAACGCACCTCGAAAGTCCGCGCCTTCGAGCGTGGTCCCATCAAAGATCGCGGCACCCAGATCGCAGTCTGCAAAAGAGCCATCGGTGAGATCGGCGTTGCTCAAATCGGTCTCGCGCATCCGGCACTTGTTGAATAGGGTTCCCTTCAGCCGGAGACCATGGAAAGAAGCTAGGTCCAGAATGCATCCTTCAAAGGAGAACGAAAGCAGAAAGGCGTGGCAACCATCGAAGCGCAGACCCAAGAACTTGCATCGTTCAAAACGAACACCGCGGAAGGAAGTACGGCCCACTTGCGCAAGGCTCATGTCGCAATCCCTGAAAATGCAGTCCACGAAGACCTTCCCGGTCAGGTTGGCATTCTTCAGGTCCAATTTATCGAAGGTGCAGCGAACATATTCCGATGCCTGAAGCCCAGTGGTACCAAGGTTCGTGTTTGAAATGGTCTTGTCCACTACCACCGAAATGGTCTTGGATGATCGCTCCATCGCAGCCATGGATGTGTACCGCCGATCAGGCTTTGCACTTTTCTTCCGGCCGGGCGCCGCACATACCGCAGCTACCGCCTTCGGCTTGCACCAGTGGATTGTTGCTCGCGCATGTACCTGCGAATTCGCCGCCCTTCTTGGCCCAGATCTTAATGGCGATACCCGCAAAACCCAAACCCAAGAGGCCAATGCCAAGCAGAATTGTAAGTAGTGTCGTGGACATGATACCACAAAGATAATAGGGGCAGCGGATGACCAATATCAGTTCCCATGTGCATCGGATCCATCAGGTTCGCACCACCATGAGCGAACTGGAATTCCGGCCCCGATCCCGATTCGCCACAGCGTTGCCGCCAACAGAAGTAAAGGCACGTATATCCGGGCTTATCACCGCGGAGAATCCCGACAAACTGGTCTTGGGCGGTTCCGGACATCATTTGGTCCTGGGTTTCCAGGAAGTTCAGCGACATGTTTGGACCCCGCGCATGGATATCGACATCTCGGAAGCAGAGCAAGGAACGATCGTGCACTGCTTGATCGGCCCGGCGCCCAACGTGTGGATGTTGTTCATGGCCGGTTACTTGGTGATCACGCTTATCGGCCTTACCGGGATCACTCTGGGAATGGCCCAGCAGCTGCTCGGGATCACGGTATGGGGTTATCTGTTGGCCGCCCCCATGCCGTTCTTCGGTCTTGGGCTGTGGTTGCTCGCACAAGGCGGAAAGCGTCGTTCGCGCCCTGAAATGCACGCCCTGAAAGCCTTTATGGATCGGGCCATGCAAGGTGCTGATCTCCGTTTCTTTTGAATTGGGTCAGGGAGCAGTGGTAAGGGACAGCGGCCGTTCGCCGATCCGGCCTGTCATTATCTGCAAGCGACCCTTGGACGATCATTCTAACTCATCCGTCTGATCCGAGGCTGTTCTGTGGAACTTGGGCGGACTGCTCGGCGTATCCACCTTCTGTCGATCAACAAACCTGATCCCTTCAACCCATGAATACTTCCAAATCACCCCTGAACCACGTGTCCGGTCCTGCACTGTTGCTCTTCGCTGCCCTAGGACTGGCTGCTACTCCTGCCACAACACTTGGATCCGGGGTCAAGATCTCCTTGATCGGTTTCCTTCACGTAAGCGACGAATGCATGGATGATGTGGTACTGGCCGTGAATATGGACGGCGGTTCGCAACAAGTGCCAGTTTCCAAGACCGGGCGATTCATCATGGACATGCCGGATAACATGGAAGCCACGCTACATTTCGAGAAGCCGGGGCATGTTCCAAAGGATGTAACGGTGGATACGCACTACGCTGGAATGGGATGGCCCGGGCAGGACACCCGTCAGGTCAAATTTGCCGTGATCCTGCATCCCGAGCGGGCTATGGCCGGCCTTCGATACCCAGGCCCGGTGGGTTCCATCGGTTTCGATCCAAGTACCGGATCACTTACCGCAACACACGATCTTACCGTCGTGCCCGCCAGAAGGAAGGAAACCATGGAGTTCTAATACCATTTGGAAGTAGAAATGCGTCCGAAGATGCGAAGCTATTTTTTGGCCATGCGATTCAAAAAATCGTTGCATAGCCGTAGCTACGGAACCATTTTTTGAAGAAGCCTGGGCGGAAAAGAACGAGCAGGTTGGACGTATTTCTACTTCCAAATGGTATAAACCGGCAACTCCAACTTGATCCTTTCTTCGAGGGCCTTGGTATCAATTCCCTTGGTCCCGGACCGGTTCTCAAGCAGATGGTCGATCAATTCACTTTGGTGTTTGTATGCCGCGCATCCCTTACAAATACCAATGTGCATCCGCAGTTGAACACGCTGGATCGGAGTGAGCGGGTCGATCGCTCCCCGATCCAAAAGGGCGGCTGCTTTCTTGCATGAAAGCAATAGGGTGTGCATGAATCCCATCAATGGTTACGCTTCTGCAATTGGTTGGTGATGCAATCACGCAGTTTCAATTTGGCTCGGTGGATCTGTTGCCAGTAGTTCGTAACGGAGATGCCCAATTCCTGACAGATCTCCTTCGCATCAACGTTGCGCAAGTACTTCATTTCAACAGCGGCGCGCCAATGTGGAGGTAATCCCTGCATGCAATGGGCAAGGTGTTTTTCCACCAATTCGGTCTCTTCCAGTGCCTCCAGACTCCATTCCGTTGGCCGGTGTTCCGGCAACCAACCACCGTTATCGGCGAACCTCTCTATTTCCAGATCTTCGGTGCCATGCAGAACAGGGTCTCGATAAGCCTTGCGGTAGTGATCGGCCAATTTGTTCTTCAGGATCGAGAACAACCAAGTGCGTGCACTGCTTTGGCCAGCGAATCGCGCTCTTCCCTCCCAAGCCGCAATAAAGGTGATCTGCACCAGGTCCTCCGCCACGGATAGCTCCTTCACCCGGGCTTTCGTATAACGCAACAGGTCCTGGGTGTACTTTTCCACCCAAGCGGAAAGGTCGTTATCGCTGCTGGTAAGAGTTGGCGAAATGCTGGTTCCTGTCTTCTTCGACATGCCACAAAGCTATTGCTTGGGCGAAGCTTCACCTTTCCCATTTACGGGGCAACTTGGATGCTCCACCTAGAAGCAGAATTTCGCCCCGATGATCACCGCACCTGTCCGGCGGATATAGTTGGAGGCGTGCCCTTGTAGGAACTGCCAACCCATGCCGGTGCGGAAGTCGAGCCCAACTTGCCATTTGGGACCGATACCGTACTTGATGCCATACGGAACGTAGATCCTGGAGTAATACGTTGATCGAGCACTGTAGCTCTTTTTGTTCACCTCTTCTGCCGTTTGTGACGATGGGTGTTCGCCGGGTTCCAAATAGCGGCCCTCGATCAGGATCATTTTATTGTCCAAGGTGATACCGCCATTCGCTCCCAGACCAGCGTAAAGGTGAAGGTGCTTCCCGATCTTGCCCTTAAGCACATACGCCATGTCCAGTGTGATCTCCCGTTGCATGTTGCAATACACGATGGAGGTATCCAAGTCCTTGTTCTTGAAGGTCACCATGGCCTCACGTGGCGTGTGCAATCCTACGCCCACCTGCACTTCACCTGTGGTGCCGTAATCACCCGTACTGGGCTTGATCTTTGCGAAACCGGCGCTGGCGTAAAGACCAAGGCCACTTGTCACGGTACTTGCTTCTTCCTCGAACAAGGTCAGGTCGCGTTGCAATTCTTTGCTCGATACCGCAAAGGCCATGATCTGGTCCAATGACATGGAACGGAACCGATCGGTCTCTACTCCGGTTCCAAAATTCAGTTGCGTAACGCGCCACATCTTCATGGGCTTGGGACGCTCCGGAAGAACATATTGGTCCTGGGCGATGGAATTTACCGCACAAGCCGTGAAAAGAAGAGGGAGGATCCACGCTTTCATAGGTCCAAGATAGATATCCTGCCGGAATGGTACGTTCCTGTAAGTACATGCATGTAGTTGCGACCTCCTCCGGCAAATGACGAACTTTAGAGGCTTACCCAGTTGATATGAAAAGCACAAAGATCACTTTCAAAAATGCTGCAGGCCTTGAACTCAGTGCTCGGATCGATCTGCCTGCGGACCGCAAACCGCAGCACTTTGCGCTCTTCGCACACTGCTTCACCTGTTCCAAGGACCTGAGTGTGGTGCGGAACATCAGCCGTGCGTTGACGAGCAACGGCTTCGGTGTATTGCGGATCGATTTCACCGGTCTGGGCGAAAGCGATGGATCCTTCAGCGAGACCACCTTCAACTCCAACATCGCCGACCTGCAAGCCGCAATGAACTACTTGACCGCGGAACATTCCGCCCCTGAATTGATCATTGGCCACTCCTTGGGCGGTGCTGCGGCGATCGTTGCGGGTGCTGCCGATGAGCACATCAAGGCCGTCGTCACCATTGGCGCTCCGGCAAACATCGAGCACATCAAGAACATGTTCACGGACCACGTACCGAAGATCCTCGCCGAAGGAAGTGCGGAGGTCTCCATCGGTGGAAGGCCGTTCACCATCGCCAAGTCATTCTTGGAAGATCTTGAGCAACGTGATCTGGTTGCCATAGTGGCAGATATGCGCAAGGCGATCCTGATCGCGCACAGCCCGCAGGATACCATCGTGAGCATTGACAACGCGGCCGAATTGTATCAGGCAGCGCATCACCCCAAGAGCTTTCTTTCGTTGGATGGGGCTGATCACTTGATGACCAATAGCAGCGATTCTATTTACGTGGGGAATATGATCGCCACGTGGGTCCAACGGTATCTTCCGATGGAAGTGGAGGAGGACCTCAAAAGTGAAATGCCGGTGGTCGCCCATATTGCCAACGAAGGCTACACCACGCAGATACGCGCCGGAGACCACCCGGTAACCGCCGATGAACCCGAAAGTGTTGGTGGTAACAATTATGGTCCTTCACCCTACGAACTGCTAAGTGCTGCGTTGGGAGCCTGCACCGCCATGACCATGAAGATGTACGCGGAGCGAAAGAAATGGGATCTGCAGCATGCCTACGTCCACCTAAGACATGGCAAGGTCCACGCAACGGACTGTGCCGAATGTGAAGAAAAAGGTAGCGGCAAGATCGACCGTTTCGAACGATTGATCGAATTGCATGGCGACCTGGATGATACCCAACGCAAGCGGCTAATGGAGATCGCGGACAAGTGCCCCGTTCACCGCACTTTGCACGGATCGGTGCAAGTGGTCACATGGTTGAAGAAGGTTGAAGAGAGTTGAAGAGCGCGCTTGGTTGGGCTGTGCTACTGTTATGAAGGGTGGTGCGCTTGTATGCCATCTTGGTACAGAGTACATAGTAAATGGTACAGGGTATTGAGTACCGAATACCGCTCCATGCGTACTCGGTACTCAATACCCTGTACCCTGTACCCTCTACCAAACCCCTCAACCTTTCAACTTTCCCGTGGGCTTCTCAAATTCCCAACGCGCCCCTTTGTCCCATGCTTCTCGGGAATTCCCATAATTCGGATATCCACCTTGCGCTTTCAGCATTGCGGCCAAGTGCAACAAGTTGTAGGTCATGAAAGTGGTGTTCCTGTTCGTGAAATCAGAATCGTATCCCACGGGCGGGTCCACTTTCTTGTCCTTCCATTCCGTATCACCATAACTCGGTCCGGGACCAACCTCCCCGATCCAGCCGCTGTCCGCTTGTGGTGGAATGCTGTAGCCCACATGTTGAAGCGAATAGAGGATGCCCATGGCACAATGTTTCACACCATCCTCGTTCCCGGTAACCACGCAGCCGCCCACTTTGCCATAGAACATGTATTGGCCTTTGTCATTGGTCTTACTGCTCATGGCATACAACCGCTCGATCAGCTTTTGCGCAATGGACGATTTTTCGCCCAACCAGATCGGTGTGCCCACAATTAGAATGTCCGCAGCGATGACTTTCTTGAAAAGCGCTGGCCATTCATCCTTCTTCCAGCCGTGCTCGGTCATATCCGGATATACGCCACTTGCAACATCGTGGTCCACCAAACGGATCTCTTCAACCTTCACCTTCTCCTTTTCCATGATCGCCTTGGAAACGTCGATCAAGTTTGAAGTATGACTGGTTTCCGGCGACTTCTTCAACGTGCAGTTCACGAACATTGCTTTGAGGTTGCTGAAATCGGGTTTGTCTGCTTTTTTGGTTGTCATGGGGTGAATGGCTTTGATCGTTAAATTGGTTTTTCGGATCTCCGCTTGACGTGCGTTTCTGCGTCTCCAGTATCCTCCCTTCGTCGCGCCTCGGTCAGCAGAAAAATGAAGTAGCGTGCCATCCGCCTTCCTTCGGCAGGCAAGTTCGAGGTTCTTCGAAGCACCCTTGAAGCGCCTCGCGGCAGGACGTAATGTAACAAAAGTGGGTCCGGAAGGTTCCATCAACCTGACAGGTCATTATCCTTGGCAGTGCTCCGCATCACCGTTGGATCGAAGAAGAAGGTGCGATCAACGAGGCCTCCGCTCTGTGGGAGAACGGCAGCCACCGCAGCAGCTTACGAATACCCCTATGTAAAACTTTTCTTCCTCTGGAACGGATAACCTTGAGCAGGTGGATCTACCTTTGGACACTTTTTGTCCAATGCCAATGGCCCTGCCCCAACTTTCTTTTGCCGACCTCCTTCGCCAATGCCGCGAAGCATTGGGGAAACCCTTGCGCGAAGTGGCCGAGAAACTCAAGGTGGATGTGAGCCTCGTAAGCAAATGGGAACGCGGCGAACGCAAGCCGAATCGTGATCAGGTATCCGCGCTGGCCAAGTTCCTGAAGGCTGATCCCAAGCAACTGCTCACTACATGGCTCCGCGACAAAGTGCTGTATGAGGTTGGGGATGATGCCCTGGCACTGGATGCACTGAAGGCCGCTGAAGCACAAGTGGCATACGAGCCGCTTTCCAAAACATTGGCAAGCAAGATCATTAAGAGGCTCCAAGACCTGTTGGCCGAAGAACCACGTATTCGAAAGGCGTGGGTGTTCGGCTCCTTTGCACGCACCGAACCAACGAATGCAAGCGACATTGACCTGATGGTCGAGTTCAACCCCAAGTTCCGGATCAGTCTCTTTGACCTGATGGGCATGGCCCATGACCTGAGCGAAGCCCTCGGCAGGAAAGTAGACCTCGTAGAGAAAGATATGTTGAAGGACTTCGCCGCAAAGTCCGCCGCAATGGACATGGTCCGGATCCATGGTTAGCCCAACACCACAACAACGCGTGCTCCACATGCGAGAGGCCATTCGGTTGATCGAAGGGTTTATCCAGAACATGGACCTGCCCACATTTGAAGGGGATGCTCGCACCCAAAGTGCCGTGCTCTTTCAATTCCTGATCATTGGTGAGGCCGCGCGCCACTTGGACCCACAAATGCTGCAGCGTTATCCTTATCCATGGCACCTGGTGCGCGCCTTCCGCAATTTCATCGCGCACGAGTACCATGCCATTAAGTTGGAGCGCGTGTACCTTGCCGCACAAGACCTGCAACCCTTGGATGACATGCTCCAACGTATCATCAAAACCGAATTCCCCAACCAACCATAAGTTGAGCAACCTTACCTTGATGTACAATTCTTCATTCTACATTCTTCATTCAGCATTCTTCATTCCATAAGGCCATGCCCACCCTCCAATTCAAAGGCAAGTCCTTCGTGCAGAACAACTGGCTTTCCCTTCACTTCCATTCCGTAACTCCACAACTCGGCCTTGGATCACTTGGCGAGACAGTAATAATTCTGGTCTCGGCCTGATGTCAACTTGCGCGATGGATAAACTGCCATTCGCACAGTCCACTGTTATTTGGTCAAGGCCCCAAAGAACTGCGGGTCCAGAACGGGGTGTTCCCGCCAACCGTTTGCAGGATCGGGTCGCGGTCGTTGTTGATCCCCACGTACTTCAATACACCATCCATGTTCACATCCTCGGTAAAGTAACCGGTGCTGGTTGAAGTGAGATAGGGTCCGCCGATCCGTTGCAACAAGGCATCCTGGTCGTTCGCGTTGCCGAGGTACCTCACGACCCTGTTCTTGTTGGCATCCCCAGCCCAAAGGGTATATCTGCCGTTGCGGATTCGTCGTGCGTTCGTGCCAGAAGTTAACGGTGCCGTAGTAAGATCTATCAGTAGTGGAGTGATGATCGTAGTGCTGTTGAAGGTATGTCCTACACTCACGCAACCCAAGTGGTTCCTGTGGCCGATAGCCATGAAGTAATAGTCGTTAACGGCAGCGCAGAACTGGATAGGTGAGATACCGTCCGGCGCTACTACATCGCCATCGCGTTGCAACAATCCACTGCGTGTTTCGAAACCGGAGTAGGAGTTCGTGCGCATTTCCACGATCACCCAATCCACGATCGCATTGGATCCGGTGATCGCGAGTACCTCCGGTGTTGTTGTGCGTGGCCCTTCAATGTTGTAGCCCATTGTCAAGTAGGGCTCTTCCAAAGGGACCAAGCCTGCACGTCGCAATGAATCGTGCATCAGACCGGTCCCTGGGTCGTACGGTCCATCCAAGTATGCCTTTGGAGCCACCAAGACGCTCACCGGGCATGGATCGGGCAGGGTGCTGAAATAGATCGTATCCGAATAAGGCGAAAAGCCTGAATACACGGAGATGCAACGCCCTTTGATCCGAATTTCATAGTTGGCGTTCGGGGTAAGCCAGATCAGGTTCGCAGTGGGAGGCTGCGCGTTCGAGGAGCTGTACCACGATAGGTGTTCCAAACGTTTGTATTCAACGATCAAGTTCGTATAAACAGGAGCTGCAGAAAGCCCGACTTGAGCAGTGCTCGTAGTGACCGATGAGACCGTTGGGGAGCCTGGAGCGGCACACGAAACACTTAATGAATAGGACAGTGAATAGCAATACGCCTGATCGTATTCACCTATTAGTGAAGCCACCCGGAGGATGAAATTGCCCGCTACCACAGGAACGGAAACGATCTTCGCGATGCCGTTCTCATTCGTTGAAATGGCAATGGTCGACCCCGTACTGTCCTGCAACAAGACCTGATACAGTGCCGCGTCCAAATTGGTGGTGATCGTTACGGCGCCAGGTTCGACCCAACTCACTCGATAGTGGTCCACATCCATTGGACTTTCAATGCGCGCATAGTGCGTAAGCCCGTAGGCTATAGTAGCAGCTTCTGATAGCTCATTGTTCGGCTCGTACTGATCGAAGCACGGCTGAGTGGTTGTGAAATTGGTAGTGTCCGAGGAACCGGATGAAAATGCGCTGCAGTTGGAGATCAGGAAGAAGGTATAGCCCGTTCCTGGTGTAAGACCAGTGAGCAGGTAGGTCGTATCCGCAAGTTCGGGCACCATGTTCCATGTGGGGTCCAGCGCCGGTTTCCAGTGAAGGGTGTAGGTAACTGCGCCAACACTTCGCCATTTTAACCGCGTCACATAGGCTGATTCATTGGTCGATTGCGATCCGTAGGTGGAATAGCAATCGCTGCCACAAGAGGCGAGACAAGCTGCACTATTCACCCGGTTTCTGATCAAAGCGCTTGGCTGAGGCCCAAAACCATTGGCAAACCGGATACCCGTCTCCAATAAGTGACAATAGCTCATGATCGTGCCTCCAATGCTGGGATCCGGGATCGGACCGAAAGCACAGGTTCCTTCTATTTGTCCCACGGCCGGGCCACATCCATCAATGGCCGTGTTATTCCCGTTCCATGCACAGGCGTGCGTGTGCTTGGAGCCGAGCACGTGTCCAGTTTCATGGGTCACCACTTCAACGGTCCAACTGTACAATGGAATATTGTCGTAGGCAGTGTGGACGCTGGCATACGCCATTGCTGGAATGATCGTACCACACAAGGTGTTCCACCATGCTACACCGCCTAGGTCGCCAAAGCCAAGTAGCAGAGCTTGGTCTCCATTGAAGGTGGTTCGGAATTCTCGAAATTGTTGCAGGCGTAAGGAGGCGGTTGATCCGGTGAAGGGGTCGGGTACGTCCCAAATGAAGACCTCGCTCAACACCACATCAATTCCATCGTTATCGAACAATGTGGCCATTTGATTGAACAAGCCGGTCAAGTATGTGGTCACTTCATCGGTTGAACCGATCTCAGCGTAGAGGTCATGGTTCACTTCCCAATGTATCCGCACACAGCGAGCCGTGCGATCACCAGTTGTTGTCGGGTCCCGATCACTTTCATCCATCTCGGGGTCCAATGTGTGGCAAACAGAACCCAGCCTTACCCTGAGGTCATCCTCCCGATACATGATGTGCATGCCCGAAAGGTCTTTCCGTATTCGGCCGATCACCTTATCGCCGTCACCGTCACTGATGATGGCCATCACCTCATTTTCGAACACGCTTACCGCCACCGCGGAAGAACTATCTCCACGTACGATACCTCGGTAATGCGCAGCTCGAGGTGGGCTACTTTTCTTCGCGCCCGATGCAGTACGGACGTTGAAATCATTGGTCGTCAACTCCACCAGCGAAAGGTCCAAGAACAGTGTTGCTTTCCCATTAGGTATCGGAAGTGCTATCCGCTCAATTGGATCCGCAAGTAGTCGAGAGGCAGCGGCCCGGTCGTAGATCAGCAGATCGGCCTTTGTACATGCTTTGTTCCACAGTTCGTCCATTTCGGGATCGTATGGGACCTGTTCGAATAGCAGGACTTTGGTCGGATCACTGGAATGCTGTTCAAGGGATCCCGATCGAGGTGTTCCATGGACGTGCGCATGAATGATCAATGCGAGCAATATGAGGGCGATCCTGATCACTTAATTTCGTATGGATGGCTCCAAGATACGCGTGTTCCAAGAGCTACGGAACAAGAGGAACCAGTATGACCATGAGTGCCTACCTTGAACCCATGCTAACGAACACTCGGAACCTTCTATTTTTCGTCCTATTCTTCCTTTCTTCTGCAACCCAAGCCCAACAACGCATCAACGGCAGCTTCCCTTTTCAATCCGAACCGGAGAAAGACTACGCCATCTACATTCCGAGCAATTATGAGGAAGGAGTTCCGCATCGTCTAATGGTTGGCATGCACCCCTTGAACACGGCACGCTGGGATGCCATTTCGTGGTGCGATACGTTGGTCGCTTTCGCGGAAGAGAATCAGTTGCTTCTCGTCTGCCCCGATGGTGGAGCGGATGGTTCCGTGGATGATCCCATCGATCACGAATTCACTACGGCGTTGTTGGATTCGATGCGCGCATGGTACAATGTGGATGCGATGAAGACCTACATCATGGGCTTCTCGTTCGGCGGTAAGGCGACCTATCGGTACGGCCTTGCCAACCCGGATGTGTTCGGCGGGTATTTGCCGATCGGTGCGGCGGTCGATGGAACGAGCGATGTGGACGCCACCTTGCAAGCGAACAGCATTGGAAAACCGGTCTACATTGTTCATGGGTCGTTGGATTCGCCCGGTACGCGATACACGCCCGTCCTTAATGCACTCACCAACAGTGGCGCGATCGTCAATAGTGTGTTGATGAGCGGGGTAGGGCACACGATCGATTTCCCGGACCGGAACACCATTCTTGGAACCGCTTTCCAATGGATCGATTCGGTGAATTGTGCAGCGATCGTTACCGGTGTGGGAGAGGTGAGCGGTCCGGAAACTGAGGTGCTCATTTTCCCCAGCATTGTGGAGCGCGCAGGTACATTGTCCATACGGTCCAAGGAAGGAACATCAGGTTCAATTACCGTTTCACTGATCGACCTACGAGGCACCACTGTGTTGGCAAAGAAGGTGGAGCTGGCAAAGGGTGGCACCCTTGAAGTATCGCTGGCGGCAATGGTTTCGGGCACGTACGTCGTGCGGGTTTCCGGTGCAGTGCAGGGTATTGCCCGCGTGGTATTACGTTAGCGGCAACTCAACCTTGTCCTTGAACTGAAGATCTTCGCATCATGTCCAACGAAAGTTCATCCGTCAAGGAGCTCGATTGGGCGGAAGTACGCAAGGTCTATCCGGCTGCGCTGAACAGCACGTATTTGAACACGCCCTCCTGCGGGTCTCTGGCGATAGGTACGGTGGAAGCAGCGATCAATGAACAGGTCCTGCTGATGTCCGAGGGAGCGTCCCATTTCATGCAGTGGATGGAGCACGGGCGCACTGAGGTCCTCCAAGCAGTCGCAGGTAACTTGGGGACAGTGGTCGAGAATGTGGCATTGGTGCCGAATTTCTCCAAGGGTGCGGCATTGCTTGCTCCGTTCCTGGCACACCGACCGAAAGTGCTGGTCGTGAGTGGGGATTACCCCACATTGCTCGCTCCGTTCAAATTCCCACCTTTCCAACTCGTGGTGATCGATCCACTTCCGGACGGATCCATTCCGTTGGACCTGCTGGAGAGTGCGATCAAGCGGGAAAGACCGGATATCGTTGCCATCAGCCATGTGCAATGGTCCTCGGGCCATGCGATCGATCTGAGAGCGGTGGCCGCGCTATGCCGTACCTACAATGCTCTTTCCTTTTTCGACGCCACGCAATCGTGGTGTTGCCTGCCCATCGATGTATTGGCGATGGGAATTGACATTATAGGATCGAGCGGCTACAAATGGGCGCTTGCCGGTTTCGGGAACGGTTTCTTTTATCTGGCGGAACGCGTTCGTGCGGAGTTGGAAGAACGAAGTGGCAGGAAGTTGATGGCCCAACTGATGGTGGGACATGAGGATCCAGTGGCCTTCATTCGGTTGAAGGACGCTCTTCAGCGCTACCGGGAGCTGGGCCCAAAAGCGATCACGGGCCGTGTTGAGGCGCTGTGTACGTTGACGATCGAGGAGTTGGATGCGATCGGCATACCCGTGCTCAACGGAGGAAATGAGAATGGTCGAAGCGGGTTCATGATCATTGAAGGTGGACAAGAACGCTTGGAATTAATGCAGAATGCCGGAGTGCTTGCCGCACTGCGCGGATCCGGTATCCGGATCGGACTGCATTTCTATAATTCGGCTGAGGATATCAGCAGGTTGGTTGAAAGGCTGAGATAGGTGTTACTCGAGAGGTTGAGGGTTGAAAAATTGCGGGGTTGGGAGTTGAATGCCCTCCCGCAGTGCAACGGGATGGTTCAACCGTAGGACGAAACTTGATCGATCCAACGACCATACCAACCTTTCAACCCTCAACTCTTTTCAACCCTCAACTACCCCAACCCTTCAACCAACCTACCCCTCCACCTTCACCCCCTTCCAAAAAGCCACATATCCCTCTATGTTCTTTGCCGCCGGTTTTGCAGACGGGTAGTACCAAGCGGCATCCTTGTTCTCTTTTCCGTCCACTTCCAACGTGTAGTAGGAAGCAACGCCTTTCCACGGGCAGGTGCTATGCGTGGAAGAGGGTTTGAAGAATTCCTTCTTGATCGAACCCTCGGGGAAATACTGGTTGTGCTCGACCATGATCGTATCGTCGCTTTCTGCGATCACTTGTCCGTTCCAATTGGCTTTCATCCTATGTGTATGGTTAGCGAATGGGTGCGAAAACAACGCACCTGAAATGTTCTTTACTGTCCGTGAAAGTGGCGGTACGGTACAGCCCCGCGTGTTCCGCTAGATCATCGATCATGGGCTTGTCGTACTTCTGACTTATCTCCGTGTGTAGTGCTTCCCACGCTTCGAAGTGGAATGGTCCATCGGCACCGGGGATGGTGACCGTTTGTTCCACGGTGCTGACCAAGTAGCTCAATGCACGTCCGCTCAGCGGGTCATAGACGGGTGCGTGGATGAAGCGGCCCACATCGAAATCCGCACCGAGTTCGGCATTCATCCGGCGTAGTACATTCAAGTTGAATTCGCGCGTGTGGCCTGCTCGGTCGTTGTAAGCCCGTAAGATCGTTGCTGGTTCCTTCTTGCGATCGAAACCTACTAGGAATCGGTCGTTCGGTCCCAAATGTTCTGCAACTCCCCTGAGCAAAGCGATCGCTTGTTTCCGGTCCAGGTTGCCGATGTTGCTACCGAGAAAGAGCACCGCTTTTGGGCCGGGTCGATCGGAGAAACCGCGCTTGATCGCATCGAAGTATTCGCCTTGCATGGGCTCGTAACGCAAGGTGGGGAATTCAATTTTCAGGGCATCACCGAGTTCTTCAAGCACATGTTCCGAAATGTCGATCGGTAGATAGGTCGGCCGCTTCCCCATGGCCAGAGCGGCCCGTAATAGATGCTTGGTCTTGGTCCCGTCACCTGCACCCAATTCAAAAAGTGAGAATTGCTCATGGCCGTTGATCAATGCTTCCAGAACTGCATCCGTTTGGTCCCGAAGGATCTCTTCTTCGGCACGCGTTACGTAATAGTCCGGCGAAGCCATGATCTTCTGGAACAGCCGATCACCTTCATCGTCATAGAAGTAGAGTGAACTGATCTTCTTCTCTTTCAGTTGAAGGCCATGGATCACATGCTCCCGGAATTGTTCCGTGGCACTACTGGTCGTGGTGTCGGTCAAGGTGGTCATTTCTGTATGAGTCGAAGTCCGGTGTATTGCCAACGTAAATGCGGGTGGAAGAAGTTGCGATAGGTGGATCGGGAATGTCCCGGGGCGGTTGCAACTGAAGAACCCCGCAGTACCATTTGGTTCACCATGAATTTTCCGTTGTACTCGCCCAATGCTCCCGGTACACGTGTGTAGCCCGGATAGGGGAGATAGGCGCTGTGTGTCCATTCCCAACGCTGACCCCACTGGAATTGTTCATTGGCCACTTCCCATTCCTGTTCGGTCGGTAGCCGCATGCCTTTCCATTCGGCAAAGGCGAAGGCTTCAAAGAATGAAATGTGGCACAAGGGAAGATCGGGATCCACGGGTTGCAAACCTTGCAACGTGTAGTGGTGCCAAATACCGTCGATCAAATGCCAATACATCGGTGCTACCACCTTGTTGTCCTGCACCCATTGCCATCCTTCTGAATGCCAATGGTTGAAATCCGTATAGCCTCCGGCTTGTATGAATTCCAATAACTCGCCGTTGGTGACCAACCGATCGCTGATCGAGAAGTCCTCTAGGTGGATGGCATGCCGGCCATGTTCATTATCGAAGCTGAACCCATCGCCTTCAAAACCGATCTTCTTCACTCCGCCTGTTATGGGAATGAATTTGCCGTTCGATCGTTCTGCCGTACTCTCTGTGAATGCGCCGTAGGCCGGGAATAGTGGGTTGTGACCAAGGATGTATTTCAGGTCGGTCGTTAGTAGCTCCTGGTGTTGCTCCTCGTGGTTCGATCCCAATTCCAGTATGCGCAAGCTTTCTTCTGAAGCATTGCCACTATTCAGATATGCAATGATGTTCTCATCCACATACGAACGATAGGCATGCACTTCCGGAAGAGTTGGTCGGGTCATGTTCCCACGATCGGCACGCAGCACGCGCTTCCCGATCGTTTCATAATAGCTATTGAACATGTACGCCATGTCCGGGTCGAAGAGCTCATATCCTGGAACTTCGCGAAGAATGAATTGCTCGAAGAACCACGTGGTGTGGCCCAAATGCCACTTGGGTGGCGAAACATCGATCACCGGCTGCACCACATGGTCTTCCACACGCAATGGCGCACAACGTGCGACGGTCCGGTTCCTTACCGCCGTGAAGCGACCCGCAGGATCGAGGTGGCCACCGTCATTGTCCAAGTTCGCCATTACGGGGTTCCGTGCGATCGTTTCCATGGTCCTATTATTCTGCTCAATGTATGCGATCGAACAGCAACGGGATGGTAACAAACACCTGACCACATTGGTTCTTATCAACGGGTATGACCTTCGTGGTACATACTACGGTGTCGGATGCGTGGAAGGGTTTCCCCATGATCGCACTAGTCGAGGGGTGCAGGTTTCCCTGACGGACCGAGCCCTACTTTCTGAAGTGTACGATGAATGCACCCGCTACCATTACCGCCTTATCCACATTGCGGCCTGCGAGCACGTAGCTCAATTCCCCAACGAGACCGAAGCGACTGCCAATGGGTTTGTAGTATTTCCCACCAACCTTCAGAAAGCTGCCACCCAGTTCCTTGAAAGTGGTCGGAGCCTTGTCCCCAACTCCGCGATAGTCCTTGCCGCCGTAGGCGCGTTGGGCTTGTACATACCCTTCCACGTAATGATCGGCACTGGCGTGGCCTAGACGGTAGGTGCCGATAAGCGCATCGGGTGTGGCTGCCTGCACGATCTGCTGGCCCCCGACCAAGCTCGTGAACCAGCCACTACCGGCGGTGTATTGCAACACGCCCATCGGGATAATGCTCTTCGCCTGTTGACCTATCGCTGCAAGACCTTCCGTTTGGTAGTCGGTCAATGGCATGCTCCCGCCAAGGGCGACCCCGAAGGTGATCCGGCCATTGCCGACCGGTCTTTTCAAGGGCAACCATTTCACGAAGAGCTGTGCATCCTGGAACGCCGCGTTGCCAGAAAGGCTGATGAACGGTATGCTCACTTGGATGTCCAGGTCTTCCGTCAACCCGCGTGCAGCGAATAGCGTTCCAGCGATCCGCGCCCTTTTGATCGCCGCAGTACCATCGGCCAGAAAGTACGCGAGACCTTGTTCGTAGCTCACCGATGCAACAAGGTCCATGTTGCCTTTGCCTTTGTTGAAGCCATCCACTTGGGCAACGACTGGTACTGCTAACACCGTGAACAGAATGGTAGATGGAATTGCGTTGAAGTTCTTCATGTGTTGACCCGGATCTTTCTTTCACTTGAACTGTGCATCGTGCGTTTCTGCATGCTTTGGAACTGTGCCGCGGTATGGTATCCTTTCTCTCTCTTGGCCACCGTGGTAGGTCGACCCGATGGGATCGACGCTACAGGTGTGCCACCGTGGTAGGCCGACCCGATGGGATCGACGCTACAGGTGTGCCACCGTGGTAGGTCGACCCGATGGGTTGACGCTACAGGTGTGCCACCATGGTAGGTCGACCGGATGGGTTGACGCTACAGATGTGCCACTATGGTAGGTCGACCCGATAGGATCGACGCTACAGGTGTGCCACTATGGTAGGTCGACCCGATGGGATCGACGCTACAGATGTGCCACTATGGTAGGTCGACCCGATGGGATCGACGCTACATTCACCAAACTTTCTCTCCTTTCTGCAACCATTTTGACCAATTCTTGTTGTAGGTATGAACGCGTTGTGTGGTGCCCTTTTGGTCCACAACGGAATGCCCGCTGTTCACCCATTCAAAGATACCGCCATATAGATTACGAACGTTGGTGTATCCTGCCTCCAACAGTTTCTCGGTCACCTTTTGGCTCCGGTAGCCTACTGAACAATACACGATGATCGCGGCGTCCTTTGGCAGGTCTTTGATCACGTTAAGGTCCAGATCCTTATAGCCAATAGCGCGCGCATTCCGGATATGGCTCACCCCGTATTCCTCGGGTTCCCGCGCATCCAGGAAGATCGCCCGTTCGTTCACATGCGATACATCAACGGAGGGGACACGCGTATCCAGCAACCCATGGAGCTTCTCAGCGAACGCGGGGTCCTGTACGGTTTGCGCCGAATTGTTGGCGCTTATGAAAAGAAGAAGAAAAAGGAAAAGTGATGGTCGCTTCATGCCGTGCGTGATCGATCGAACACGAGGCGCAATGTCGGTTCAATCGGTTGAACGTTTATCACGGATGCGCAATATCCCAAGTCGTGCTAACAGAATGAACGGGGACAGATGCCAGAGCAGGTCCAGCCAGTCCATGGCCTGCATGCCAACGGCACCGCCCGCCACCCAACGCAACTTGCCGAACAGGTGCGGTTCCGGAAAGAACGGTGCAAAGCCAAGGAACAGGGCAAGGAAGGTCATGGTCTTCCAATCGTTCAGGGGGTTCTTCATGTGCTCAAGGGATCGATCATTAGGCCACCGAACAATACCGGAAGATCTTCGTCATCAATAAAGCCGTGTTCAATATCACGTCCGCTGGAAGGAATGTCATACCAGAAATGGTCGTGCCACGCGAGATGATCGATCTCGCCTGTGAAGTAGTTCCAGTAGTCCATGTACGAATTGCGGATCAGGCCCAAGTGGTATTCCAGCAACCGAGGCGCGAAGCTACTTGCACGCCGATCGGAGGACGGTGAGTTCGGTCACCAACGTGTCACCGAACTTTGCACACTGATCCGGAGAAAATGAAAACGATCGTCAACCCCTTATTCGCGATAGCACTTTCGGCATTGCTTGTTATCGCATGCGGAGCTGGTGCCTCCAAGGAGAATACCTCCATGCCAATGCAAGTGGATGTGGGAACCCAAGTGGGCACTGCCGACCTGAGCGATGCCTTCAAGGCTTATTGGTACCAAGGCAAGGCCGAGGTGAACAGTTATTCGCTGACCCAAGCGCGGTACGGTGAACTGCGCAATGGGGAGGCGATCATGATCTTCGTAACAGAGGACTTCTTGACCGATGAGCAGGTGAAGTACGAAGGAGAGAGCAATGGTCCACGGACCGGGATATTGAAGTTGAACATGCTGGAACGGTTCAACACGGGGATCTATGACTATTCGCTGATGACGAGTGTTTTCACACCTGTGGACGGAACTCCGACACTGAAGACCACATGCAGTGTGCAAGATTGGTGTGGACAGGCATTCGTGCAGTTGAACAACAGAAAGGGTGCGTATGAATATGAGCTGCGGAGCTATTTTGAGAAAGAAGGAGACCAAGACGGCAAGTTGGCTGCTGAGTGGTTGGAAGATGGGATCTGGAACCAAGTGCGGATGGATCCCACCCAATTGCCGAACGGTAAGGTGAACATGGTACCGAGTTCCGCCTATTTGCGTTTGACACACAAGCCGATCGAAGCGGTGTCCGTGGAGGCAAGTACCGTGGTGAATGGCGATACAAGTGTTTTTCGAATGGATTTCGCAGGTTTGGATCGTTCTCTTGGGATCCGTTTCGGCACGGCCAGCCCGCACGTGATCTTCGGTTGGAGCGAAACTCGACCCGACGGCTTTGGGGAACGGATCAAGACCTTGACCTCCACCGCTGTATTGACCCACCAAGTAATGGAACCGTATTGGGGTATGAATGCGAATGCGGACGATGCGCAACGGGAACGTTTAGGCCTTGACCGGATGCCAGTTCGGTGACGGATCCCTTGCGTTAGGGATTGAAGTGGAAAGCCCACAGTGGAGTGAGGGACGAACGCAACGAGGACTTGCAACGGAAAGCCCGACCCGTGCGAAGGTGGGTTTCTGCGAGGCAAGGGTAACGCCCAAAACAGCCGAACAAATAATTTGGCAATTACCTACCTACATGCAGAAAACCTGATCCGCAATTAGCGATCAGCGATCGAGAATTTCTTGATCCGAAGTTCCCAAACGAAATAGGCAGCTAGGATGGTGTATTCAATGATCATCCACCAGTAAGGCTGCGTGAAAGGTTCGCTTGCATAGGTGAGGTAGGTTGGCACGATCAGGAGTGACCACAATACCGGCCAACGCCAACCCGTGAGCGGTGCGAAAGCGATCAATGGCAACATGTACCAAGGATGTACGGCCTGCGCGCCGATGAGGTAGATCGCGAGCAACCAGAGCATGGCTTCGGGCCAAGTTGTGCCTTTGGTCTTCCACAGGAAAAGGGTATAGGCCCCAAGTGCAAGAAGTGTGAGTGCGGAGAGCAAGCCCGTTCCCTTGACCGGACCATCGCCGAGTATTGCGCGGAGTGCCTCGAAGAGCGGACCGTTGAATTCCAAATAACTCACGTAGAGTGCCAGACTGCTCGAAAAATGAGGGAGCATGTCGGCTGTGTAGAATGGGATCCACGTGGCCATGAAGAGCACCAGCACCAGCCCGATGTAACGCACACTTTGCTTCAACCTACCTGCGGCAGGCAGGCCCAATTGCGATGGGATCCAGGCTAGGAAGAACAACGGCCAGAGTTTTGCGGCGGCACCAATGGCCAATAACACGGCTGATGCGGTGAACTGTTGCTTACGGAAGTACAATATCGCGGCGAGCGAGGGTGCGATCATCAGCGCTTCGGTATGGATGTTCACCGTGAATTCCATAAGCACCAATGGGTTCAATGCATAGAGC
>Ga0335394_10000396_pt1 | contig 45643 bp, 34 predicted proteins | sample MAT03_FD_205741 | JGI IMG/M metagenome (GOLD analysis project Ga0335394, IMG submission 205741) | Freshwater microbial communities from Lake Fryxell liftoff mats and glacier meltwater in Antarctica - MAT-03 (spades assembly) (version 2) ... | reverse complement strand
CCTCTTCCGTGCGGCCTTGCTGCTGCCAGAGACGGGCTAACCGGATGGCTGTCCGCAAGGCAGGTGTCCGTGCGCCACGCCTTTGCGCCACTTCGATAGATTTTTTAAAATTCGCCTCCACTTCATCGACAGATTGACCTTGCCGCAAAACAAACTCGCCTTTTAAGCGATAAAGCTCGGAATGACACCAATATTCCCCATTTCTTTCTACCATTCTAAAGGCTTCCTCAAGGCTGTTTTCTGCTTGGGTAATTTCGCCAGCCTGTGCTTGCATCTCCGCCAGAAGCCCTAAGAAAAACGGCATACAAAATTCCGCGCCCGTCGCACGATAGGCGATGAGTGCCGCCTGCATCTGAGGTAAGGTTACTTCCAAAGGCTGACCCAACCGTGCGCCGCTGGCAGCTTGGAAAATCTGTGCCAGCGCCACGAACAAACTATAATTTTTCTCCTGTGCCAGCGCCACACTCGCATCCGCCCAACGGCGTGATTCGGCATAATCCCCGCGAAAATATTGGATGGTGCTTGTCCAATGCCGCGCAAAGACAATACTCATAGGATGTGACAACATTTCTGCGACAGCAATCGCCCGATTGCCATACTCAATCGCCCGATCAGGATAACCCAATATCCAATAGGTAATGCCGAGCAAGACAATGCCAGCCACACCAAAATCTTGTACGGCATTGGTCTGAATATTGTGGCGGGGACGGGTCGGATCATAGTTGTTGACCATTGCTTCCAGATGACGTTTGGCAGCTTCATGCTCCCCCATAAAACCGACAGTCTGCCCAAGAATTAAGTGCGCGGACATCTCCCCAACCGGAGATTTTAAGGTTTCCGCCAGCAGCAGCATTTCCAGCCCAATATCGCTGGCAGTGCGATAATCCGCTCGTGCGATGTAATATCCCGAAAGATTTGCTAATACCACCAGCATTTGCGGCGCGGTGCCAATTTTTTTGCTCATCTCGCGGGCGCGTGTGTAGGCCTCTTGTACTTCCGGCGCACCGTAACCGTCTGCCGCCATCGTCGCTAAACCGATTGCAATGAGCAAACCGAGTTCATGCTCTGTTTTCTCGGCATAATCCGGCACAGCATCTAACAGCGCTAATGCACGGTTAAAATAGTGGATCGCTTCGCGGTTGGCACTGCTGCGGATGGCTTGTTCACCCGCCAGGCGAGTATAGCGCAGTTCACGCATGACATCCCCGGCCTTGCCCCAATGATAAGCGAGTTGATTGGCGTATTGAGTTCGGTCACTATGGAGCGCTTCCAAGGCTTTCGCCACTTGTTGATGCAACCGACGGCGCTCATTAGGCTCAAGCTCCGCCAACAGGCCTTCGCGCAGTTTATCGTGAGCAAAACGCCAACTGCCTTCGCGTGTGCCGGATTCGCCCACTTCCAACACCGCAGCGGCGGCACAAGTCGTCAGCCAAGTGTCAAGATTAATAGTGGGTTCTATGGCTCGCAATAGGTCAAGATCAATTTGCCGCCCCACGACAGCCGCAATATTCAACAGAAGCCTGGCTGAATTGGGAACACGCTCCAACCGACGCTGCACGACCTTGTTAATGCCCCCAGCAAAAATATTATTTGGCAAGGTCTTGCTGCCGATTTGGTCAAGCTGCCCGGCATCTTCTGCCAGAACACGCGCCACTTCGACCATGAAAAAGACATTGCCTTCGGTTTCCCGCTGCAATAAATTAATGACCTCTGGCAGCCGTCCCGCCTCACCCAACATCGATTCGCTCAATATGGCGATACTGCTTTCCGTCAGACGTTCTAATTTGAGCAACCGCATATTAGGCAGATCATTGACCAGTGTGGCACGTTCATCATCACGGTAACTAGCGACAAGCATAAGCGGCCAATCCGCCATTCGTGCCGTCAGGTCGGCAAGCAGAGTTAGGCTTTCGCTCCCGATCCAGTGAATATCTTCCAGAATAATCAGCATTGGCTGCCGATCATCACGCAGTACCCGCAGGAGAATAGCCTGAACAATATCGAGCAAACGACGCTGCGCGGCCTGTGGGTCGATTTCCGGCGGATCGTCCACAGGACGACCAATTAAGACCTGAATGTCCGTTACGAAGGGCTTTAAGACACGCGCTTCCTCATCGGTGAGTCTCGTCATCAGCACTAAACGCCGTAATACTTCGCGCCATGTAATGTATAGGCTGCCGCCTTCGCTCACAGACTGTCCACGCAGCACAGCTACGCCTTCCACCAGCGCGACGGTGCGTAACTCTTCTAATAAACGAGACTTCCCTACGCCGCTTTCGCCAGCAATGCGCCACGCATTTCCCTCGCCTTGCATCATGCGACGCAGCGAAGTATTTAACTGATCGAACTCCGCCTCTCGCCCGACAAACTGCGCCGCTTGTAAAAAACTCTCGCGGGTTTCGCGGCTGTCTTGAGAGCGCAAATTTGGAAACGCCCGTCGATAAAGTTCAATCACTTCGGCTGGGTCTTGATAGCGTTCCAACGGGGCTTTAGCGAGCAACCGCGCAATACCGATTGTCATCTCCTCACTGACATCCAGCGGACTCAGATCAGGCAGCGTGAGCAGGACATCACGAATAAGATTGGTCGGGTTATCAGTATCAAACGGATGCCGCCCTGCGAGGAGTTCATAGGTGATAATGCCAAATGTATACAAATCGGAGGCTTCGCTGGTGGGTTCACCCTGTAAAACTTCGGGGGCCATATAAGCCAACGTCCCCATCGCATCGCTGCCGCTCCTGTCATTACGATCTCGCGCTGCCGCCAAGCCAAAATCCAGCACTTTAACGGTACCGTCTACAACCAAAATATTGGCGGGTTTAAGATCACGATGTAAGACATTGCGCCGATGTAAATAAACCAAGGCTTGTAACACTTGAATAAGCAGTTCAAGGCGCTTGATAATCGGCAGATTTTGCACAACTTGGGTGATCTGCTGGGCATTTTCCAAATAATCCATCGTAAAGTAAGGCTGACGGTCTAAAGCGCCCACCTTTGGATCGGTAAACCCATAATCCAATACACTAATGATGTTGGGGTGACGCAGTGAGGCTAATATTTTGAATTCTTGGGCAAGATGCAAACGATAATCGAGGTTGGTATCCAGCTTGAATTGATGAATTTTATCTGGTGATGTGACCCGTTTAAGGGCAACAATATCGCCAGTGAGCCGGTCATAAGCACGATAGACGATACCCATCCCGCCTCGACCAATTTCATCCAGTACCCGATAGCGCTTCCCAACTAACTCACCCGTCTCGCTCATCCAACTCTGCCCCACACATCGTTGATAACATTTTTTAAATTGACATTTCTAATTGTACACGATCAGCCGATGGATGCTGTAATTTGGTCTACAGTCCGTTTACAAATGGTATGTTCGTAGTGTTTTTCTTAATAACTTGACAAAGCCCTTTAATATGGCTTATGCTCAATTATGATAATACATGGGTCATTCTTATCGTCAAAAATGGGGCGAAATCGATATTTTTAGTCGAGGCAAAGTTATGGTAAAAATTCAACTTGTTAATTTACAAATTCCCACCCGCGTATGGGTGGAGCTTCATGCTGGCGACCCTGATGCGCGTGATGTCATCGTGCAAATGGAAGACGGCACCATTTATACGGCTGTATTCGTAACACTCTCTTATTTGCAGCGGCAAATGGAACTGACGTTTGAAATGTGCCAGCAAGTGCCGGAGACCGCGCCGGTACGTTTTGCTGCGCTGGACACGCCCCACATCGTCCTCGACAATCTGGAACGAGACACAATCGAAGACACGCTTGATAATTTATTAGCGATGGAAGTCTTCGAGGGTGTTTTTACCCGCGTTACAGAAAAAGCTGAAGAGACTCAAACCACCACTACAATGACTGACACTGGACGACGCGCCACTCAGGAGGTTGCTGCCGTTGTTCTGTCGGATGTTCTCGTGGTTGAAGCCTAGCCAGAAGTAAGCCTTTCTCGCACAACTTCATAGGCGGGCATATCCCCGCTGCTTGCACACGCAAGGACGTGAGAACATCAACAGCCCTGAGTAAAGCGCTGGTCGTGTTTTCGCGTCTTTGCGTTTTGCTATTATTTAGTCATGAGTGGACACGCCATGAGTAATGAGGAGGACGTTTGTTATGATGTGGCGAACTTTTAGCGCATTTTGCTGATATTCAGGTTGAAACTTTGACCTTTGTCTTTTATCTTTTGCTGAAAGCTGATTGCTGACAGCACACCGCTCAATCTTGATCCTAACTGCTTGGAGAAAAAATGTCTGAACAACGCTACGAAGACAGCCAACTTTATAAAATCCGGCACTCGCTCTCTCATATCATGGCGCAAGCCATGCTAGAGCGCTTCCCGGATGCTAAAATCGCCATCGGTCCGCCGATTGAAGATGGCTTTTATTATGACTTTGAACTGCCACACTCCCCCTCCGATGAGGATTTAAAGTGGGTGGAAACGCGCATGAAGAAGATCATCGGTGGCAATCATGCCTTCACCGTGCGTGAAGTCTCCGCCGACGAAGCGCGAGAACTCTTTAAGAATCAGCCGTACAAGCTGGAACTGATTGATGATCTTGTGGCTGGGCGCGAGGACGAAAACGGCAATCAAATCGCCGCACCCGCCGAGAAAATCACGCTGTATACGCAGGACAAATTCACGGATTTATGCCGGGGGCCGCACGTCGTCAGCACGAAGCAAATCGACGCGAAAGCCTTTAGCATCACCTATAAGCCGCTGGCGGGAGCCTATTGGCGCGGTGATGAACATCGCCAGCAGCTTACGCGCATTTACGGCACGGCCTGGGAAAGCGCGGACGATCTTAAGGATTATCTGCACCGCCTTGATGAAGCCAAACGGCGCGATCATCGTGTGGTCGGCGAAAAATTGGGACTGTTCGTTATTGACCAACTCGTCGGCAAAGGTCTTCCGCTGTGGAAGCCTAAAGGCACGATTCTGCGTGATACGCTGGAACGTTGGCTGCGACAGGCACAGATCGACGGCGGCTATCAGCCTGTTATCACGCCCCATATCGGTAAGCTGGATTTGTATAGAACGTCGGGACATTATCCCTATTACAAAGACAGCCAATATACGCCGATTCAAGTCGATGACGAAGAATTTTTGCTCAAGCCGATGAACTGTCCTCATCACTGCATGATCTACAAGAGCGACATGCACTCGTATCGTGATCTGCCGATTCGTTACGCAGAATTCGGGACGGTGTATCGCTATGAACAATCAGGTGAACTGCACGGACTGACGCGAGTGCGCGGCTTTACGGTAGATGACGCGCATTTGTTCGTCACGCCGGAGCAGCTTTTGGAGGAATTCATCAAAGTCGTCAAATTGATTCAATATGTATTCGGATCGCTTGGCTTAAATGACTTTCGGGCGCGTGTCGGTTTACGTGATCCCAACAGCGACAAATATGTGGGTGATGATGACCTATGGGAAAAAGCGGGCGGCGCAATTTTGCAGGCTTGCAAAGAACTGAATTTGCCGCATTCCATCGAAGAAGGCGAAGCAGCCTTCTATGGCCCCAAGCTGGATTTCATCTTCCGCGATGCCCTTAAGCGTGAATGGCAGTTAGGGACGGTGCAGGTGGATTACAATTTACCAGAACGTTTCGATCTGGAATATGTAGCAGAAGATAACACGCGCCGCCGTCCAGTGATGATTCATCGTGCGCCTTTCGGCAGCATGGAACGCTTTGTTGGCATTTTGATCGAGCATTTCGGTGGGGCGTTCCCCGTCTGGTTATCGCCTGTGCAAGTGATGGTTATACCGGTTACGGACAGCCACATCGAATATGCGGAAAGTGTAGCAGCCCAATTAAAGAAATCCGGCTTGCGTGTGGAAGTGGATAACGGCAAGGCACGGATGGGCAACAAAATCCGCCAAGCGCGTGAGCAGCACATCCCCTATATGCTGATTGTTGGTGATAATGACATCGCGGCAGGAACGGTCAGTGTCCGGCTGCGGACGGATGAAGACCTCGGTGCGCTGCCATTGGCAGATTTCGCCGCGATGGTGACAGGCATCATTGATAACCATTCCCTCGACTTGCGCTAGTAGCATAAGCAAAAGGGGTAAATTTTTAGCTAGAATCTGGTTAGAACTTTGTCCCTTCCCCTTTTTCTTTATGGTCATATCGACCTGCGCCTAACTATTGAGGTATAATAAAGCAAGCCCTCATAGCTAAGTGGTTCTTAATTCAAATATGCTAAACATTGATTTGCGTACAAAATTAGCAGCTTTCCAAAAGCATACTTTTCCGCTTTTTGACGATACGATTCCTCACATCCCTCAGCGCACGGTATGGTTATTGACCGTGATGACTATACTACTTGTAATCTTCAACCTAGCGACCCTCATGTTCATGGGGTCGCTGGGGTATCCAATACGTACAGTGATCGCGCTGATCGGTATGGGCATCATCATCGGTGCGGGAATTTACCTGCTACGTCGCAGCCGTTACTACAACCTGCAACTGAAAGAGCAGTCTCGTGCTTTAATCGAAAACGAAGAACGCTATCGAAGTCTCATCAAGCTGAGCTTTGAAGCCCTCTTACTCCATGACGAAGGTGTAGTTGTAGACGGCAACGAGACCTTGGAGCGTATGTTCGGTTATACGCTTTCAGAAGCCATTGGAAGATCCGTATTGGATTTCGCCGCGCCGGAATCGCGCCGTGACTTGATTAATCGGCAGCGGTTGAGTATTGGCGAGGGTACTTTTGAATCCACTGCCCGCCGCAAGGATGGCTCGACTTTTCCTGTGGAAATATTGGAGCGGACAGCAATTTACCGGGGACGACCCGTGCAAGCTGTCGTCATGCGTGATATTACTGACCGTAAACGGTTGGAAAATCAAAAGATCGAATTAGCGGTTGAACGTCAGCGGGTGAATGTGCTTCAGCGTTTCATCAGCGATGCCTCTCATGACTTCCGAACCCCCTTAACGACGATGAAAACCAGCCTATATCTGATTAAAAATATCAAAGATAACCCTGAAAAACAGGCGCGATATATTCAAACGTTGGAACAGCAGACCAGCCGTTTGGAAAAGCTGCTCGATGACCTGCTCATCATGTCCCGATTGGAACGTGCGGCGGATGAATTCTTGCTTGATCCAATCGAACCGAACAGCCTGCTGCGCGAAATAAGCGCGATCTTCCAATCGCGTTACCAGAACAGGGCGCAAACACTCGTCATGGCATTGGACGAAACAGTGCCACCCATCTGGGCAGATAAAACCATGTTGGCACAGGCGCTTAATCGTTTGTTGGAAAATGCGTTTAATTACACCCCCGAAGAAGGCAAAGTGACCTTGCGAACCAGTATTTCCGGGGCATGTGTGCGGTTAGAAGTCGAAGATACGGGCATGGGTATCGACGCGGAAAATTTGCCCTATATCTTCGATAGTTTTTATCGCGCCGATACAGCGCGAGGCGTTAACGGCGGCGGCACAGGCTTAGGATTAGCGATTGCGCGTAAGATTATCGAAGCGCACGATGGCAGTATTGAAGTAAAAAGCATGTTAGGAAAAGGCACCAGCGTCAGCGTCCTGCTGCCTTATGTTACAGCACAGCTATCGACTCAATCTCAACCAGCGCCCCAATCGGCAGTCGCCCAGCCTGTATTGTAGTACGGGCAGGCGGTGCATCGGGGAAGAACGTCGCATAAATCGTATTCATCTCCGCGAAGTCGTCCATATTTGCTAAAAACACGCTTATCTTGACGACTTTATCTAAAGATGACCCCGCCGCTTCTAAAACGGTGCGAAGATTTTTCAAGACCTGTTCCGTCTGTTCACGGATTCCGCCTTCGATCATTTTTCCCTCTGCGAGAACAATCCCCACCTGCCCGGCGGTATAGACCATGCCATTAGCAATAATGGCATGAGAATACGGGCCGGCGGCGCGAGGTGCGTTTTCTGCAAAAACAACTTGCTTAGTCACGTTTTATCTCCTTAAAGCACATTTAAATTCACACGTACATTAACGCGCCCTAAAATATCGTGCAAGGACAAGCATTCCACGCTACAATAGGACAAATGAGAAACTAACGACAGGTGTGCGATATATGAACAAAGTTTACAGTTGGATAATCGGGTTATCTGCCGGAGTAGCACTTGGCGTACTGCTGATCGCGCTGTTTTCACCTGTTTCCGGGGATGAAGTCATCCGCCGCCTGAAAGCGAGCTTTGATGAAACCTTAGAAGAAGCCCGCCTCGCGGCTGAATCCAAACGAAAAGAACTGGAAGCAGAACTGGCGAAAATGCAAAAAAGCGCTTAGTTGTAGAGGACAGCCTATCGTGCATTGACCGTCAAGGTATAGGGCATTGGCACAGTCGTCACAGGCGCAAAGGGCGTAATCGTCAGCTTAACCCGTTCCACGCCCTCGACCAGCGGCACTAGTTCGATGGCATCTATGGGTGAGCGCCAGCGCGTAACCGTCACATCATTATCCGTAAATTGAATCATCTGCACCCATACCTGCTGCGGCAGCACATTATCCATCCAAATCCAGCCTTGCGGCTGCCAGCCATCCTCGCCCGATTCAAAATCACTGAAATAGCCGATTTCGGGAATCGTCACATCATCAATAATCATCCCCGGTAAACTGATTGCATCGTCAGTAATCAACGAAAACCGTACTTGGACATTTGCTAATCCGGCATAGGCATCAAGCGACACGCTGTTTTCGATCCACCCGCCTGAGTCGCCGCTGTAGCCTATGCCATAAGCGTTACCATGTGGATTCGCGCTCGTCATATCCGGCGCGGGCAGGATGTCCCACTGTGCGCCATTATCCACACTCGCCATCACATAGGCATAATCCCAATCGGGTTCAATCTGATACCATGCCTGATAAGTCAGAGTCGCGGACTGAACATCGGAAAGATCAAAAACACGCGTTAAATTCAGTTCGCTGGCATCCGCTCGATTGCTATACCAAGTATGCTGTCCGCTATAGGCCGCCGCTGGAACGAGCGAAACGGTTTGCGGCGCAGTGAGCGTGACTGTCAATGTGGTGGCTTCATCCGGCACAGTAAACTCATAAATATCAGTCCCGTATTGATTGACTGTTCCCGCCGCAAGATAAGGATAAGCATTAACATTGGCAAGCACCCGCGTGTTCAAGACATCTCCAGCATAGCCGTAACGCCCATCTTCGAGCGCAGAATTTTGGATGACATTCGCCAGCGCCCAATCCGCGAAAAAGACATCTACACCCGTTTCGCCTAAGCCGCGCAGCGTATTATCAAATGATGCCAGTCCGTTGGCAGGATCGGCACTCAATGCTTGAATCGCTTCCAGCCCATAACGCTCATAAAAATAGATGATGAACAGCATCGCCGCGCCATAATGTACCCCATTGGAAGAATCATAAGCCCAAGTGTTCAACTGTGTTGCTGGCGCAAAGGCGAAATCCTGCCCTACACTCAGCACATCGCCGTAACCGAGGTAATATTCGGTGAATTTAGAAAATCCCTCATCCAGCCAAGTGTCTTCGTTGGGGTCAATATTGGAACGAATCATGTGCTGGAACTCATGCGCGAGGGTGCTTTCTACCGCGCTTAAATTGATGCCTATCGTGTCGAGGTTGAAGAACATCATTTCGTGTTCGTTGCTATAAGCGATCACTTCATCAGGATAGCTATGCCTTCCAGCGTAATAAGCAAGCGTACCACCGCCTAAATTAGGGGTGAACAAGCCATAAATACGCGGATCACCATCAATGCCGGGTGTCGATTCGCTGCCCCACAGTTTACGCACTTCAGGGTAAATAACGTCATCAAAAACTTGTGCTAACCCTAAAAGCGCATCGTCGGGAACGGCTGAGCCGTCTTCCACCCAGAGATAACTATGTTCGCCCACAGCCCGCAGCACCGCCGTCACTTCAAAAGTTTGTTCTTCAGAAAGGTTACTCGCCCAAAACCTCTCGCGCTCGCCGATTTGCAATAAGGGTGCTTCTGTTGGTGGAGACGGAATATCCGTTACCCCCAATAAGCGCCGCGCCAGATCAACCCGATCAGCCGGAGTCACCTGCGCGTTTTGTAAAGCGATCAGCGTGGGATAATTTACTGCTTCTGATTGAGAAAAAAGCGGGGATTTAAACGCAAAGGCACAAAGAACGCAGAGAATCGCAAGGAAAAAGCGGTTAAGATTTGCCATGCGCGTCATGATAACATCATCGCCTAACGGCTGCGGCGGTTGCGTTCTTGGAGGAGGTCATCCAGCGAGACAAGTTCGCCATCTTGTGCCGATAGCCGCTGGCGCAAATCATCCAGTTCGTTATCATCGAGAGAAGCCAACAATTTTCTCACGCGGCTGTCCACGCTGCGTTTAGATTTTTCGGCTTGGGCTTGTGCTTGATCGCTTGAACTTAAGCCAAGTGTACCGTTCCAGATAAAGCGTGTCGCGGCAGCGGTTACGATGCCGAAAATAGCAAACATGACCGTGAGCGTACTGACGGCCCCTTCGCTCATCATAAAACTGTTACCGATCAAGACCGTCACGCCGCCTGCCAGCATCAGCCAGATAAAAATCGTCGCCGCCAAACGCTCACGAACATACATAGCATCTGCTCCTGCCTATAAGGTCTATATGCCTATACGCAAATTCTAGCCCAAAGTCGCTAACTACTGAATACAATTTTGGCTTTTGGTGCAGCGCTGGCGATTTCCGCCGCCATTTCGGTAAACATCGCCATCACACGTTTCGTGAGTTCGCCGGGGACACCCGCCCCAATCGTGCGATCATTGACCTGCACAATCGGCATCACTTGTTTATTGCTGGCAGTGATAAACACCTCATCCGCTTGATACAGATCATCAAGTAAAATATCACGGATTTCCAGCGGGAACACGTCCTTCACCAAATCCAAGACTGCCCCGCGTGTGATTCCGTTCAAAATCCCCTCACCGGGTGTGACGAGAACGCCGTCATAAAAGGCGAATAGATTAGTCGTCGTCCCTTCTAAGACGCGTCCAGCGGCATCGGTATAAATCGCTTCAATCGCGTTTTGTGCTTTGGCTTGTTTGAGCGCCCGAATCGCGGGGATGTAATTGATGGTCTTCGCGCCCGGCAAATAGCGATCTTCGCGGACGGTGATGATTTTCGCGCCGTCGGTATAGTAATGGGCCGCCGGTGGCATCGCCGGATAGACCAGCACCAGCAAACGCGGCTCCCCTGATGGTGTGATGTAATCGATACTATCGCCGCCCGTCACGACGATTCGCACATTGCTTTCAGCATGATCGTTGCGTTCCAGCGTTTCTAGCACGATGGCTTTGATCTCGTCAGGTGTCCAAGGCATATCAAGCATGATTTGTTCAGCCGAGCGAAACAAACGGGCGATATGCTGCTCCAGATGAAACGGCTGACCGCCATATGTCCGCATAAAATCGAATACGCCATAGCCGCGCAAAATCGCTAAATCGGAGGCAGGGATGCGGGCTTCTTCTGCCGCGACAAATTCGCCATCAATGTAGTAAATGCTGTTCATGCCATATCCCTCACAGGCTGAAACATACAACCCTAAAAACCATCAAGTTTGTGATTGTAATCGAATTTTTTTCATAGAAAGAGCGTCAATCCATGCAAAATATTCGGGACATTCTCTGTTTAATCTGCCCGAATCACTTTCAACTTGTCACTTTCAACTGCGATTTACATCGCCACCGTGCCACCATCAATCGCCAGCGCATGACCATTAACGAAAGACGACATATCCGAAGCCATATACAGCACTGCATCAGCGATTTCTTCCACCCGCCCCAAGCGCCGCATCGGGGATGAATTCATCACGCCGTCTTTCATGCGCGGTACTTCATCAATCATCGTTGTCACCATCGCGGTTTCGGTAAAGCCGGGGCAAATCGCATTCACGCGAATCCCTTGCCGCGCAACTTCTAAAGCAGTCGATTTCGTCAGACCGATAACCCCATGCTTGCTGGCGGAATACACCGCATTGCCACGAAAGCCAAGCAATCCCGCGATAGATGCGATGTTGACAATCGCGCCGCCGCCGCGCTTAACCATTTGCGGAATTTCATACTTCATACACAACCACACGCCCTTGAGATTGACGTTCATCACAAAATCCCAAGTGGCTTCATCCAGTGTCTCGGTATTCATGAGCGCACCGCCCACCCCTGCGTTATTGACGGCGACATCTAATCCGCCGAAACGCTGTACAGTCGCTTCAACGAAGGCTTCTACCTCATTAGGACGGGCAACATCGCACTTCATAAAAAAGGCCTGTCCACCCATCGCCTGAATCTGGCGGGCAGTTTCTTCCCCATGAGGCACGTTCACATCAGAGACAGCGATCATCGCGCCTTCTGCGGCTAATCGCAAGGTACTGGCGCGTCCAATGCCTGATCCTGCGCCTGTGACTAAAGCAATCTTGTTTTCTAAAAGCATTTTGGTCTGCCTATTCAAAAATTTGGGCAATAATAAAGGGCGAGAGTTGATTCTCGCCCACTAAAGTTACCATATTTAGGCACAGATTGCGCCGTGTTTTGCGATTCTTGACGATGTTATTGCTTTACCAGCGCATCAATCATCGGTAGGAAGACGGCATCATACAGGGCTTGACGTTCTGAGTCATCGCTCAACATAACGATGACGAGCGCTGTACCGTCAGCATCTGTCAGTGCGATATCTGCCTGTAACCCTTGAAATGTGACTTCATAAAGTGACCATGAAAACCCATTGGCCTCACGCGTTGCAGCGGCTTCAGGGGTTTCCGTAATGCCGAACTGACCCAACAAAAGTTGCAGCAGTTCATCGGAAGCCATCGGTGCGGCCTGCACAATGAGGGCGGTTTGATCGCTGGCAGAGTCACCCCGTGCATACACCCCAGCAGAAACTTCCGCCCATCCCTCCGGCAATAAGCCGCTGATGCCGAAATCCGCGTTGGAAAATTCGATAAGCGCAACCTCAATTGGGCCACTAATTTCGCCTGCGATGTCAAAATCTACTCCCGGCATTTCTGCGATACAACCACTGTCCGGCTCAGTGGTGGGATCGCTTAAGAATTGCAGTGCGATCTCTAATGGGCAGCCGCCTGTAACGCTTTCAGCATGACCAAGACTGGGGAATTCATAAAAATAGCTATTGCTCAAGGTTTCCTGTGCGACGACACCGAAATCAGGCGGGGTCGCGGGGTCATATTCGCCATTAAGCAGGAGTGTCGGAATATCACTAACGACAGGCTCAACTTCACGCGGGTCAAACGGTGCCGCGCCCCATGCTTGGCAGACCGCCGTAACCGCTTCTCCGCTGCCAAAAATCGCGCTCAAGGCAAAATCAGCAACACCAGGATAGGCGCTGTTATCCGCAGTGAGCGCTTCCGGTGTGGTAGCGAACACCTCTTCATGGCAGTTTACCGAAAGGAACATACCAAGATTCACATTGTCACCAATGATAAGCGGAATAGTCAGCGGCAGGATGAGGCCGGAGGTATCGCCGTCGCGCACAGCATAAATCGTCTCTGGCAGCGCCGGAATTAGGGATGACACTTGAAAAGAGAAGAACAATGCACTCGTTAAGCCAAGGCCATTCACTGGCACATCGTAAGCTACCCCATCGGACGGGTTATTAATCGTCACGATGACGGGTTCCGCATCCAATTGGGCAACCAGATCATAAAAGACGGTTTCTAAATCAGGATATGCTGCGCTGCAATCGGGGTCTGTGGCACAATCGGCAAACAGCAGATCAAGCGAGCGCTGCGATTTAAAACCTTGTTGGTTAAAAAGGTTAATTTGTGGCGGCAACACACCATCCAAAACAGCGGTGCGTACAATTGTAGGGAAATCGCGCATGACTGTTAATGCCAACCGCGTCCCATAAGAGCCACCATACAGATTTACTTGTTCATAACCCAATAGCGAGGCAAGATCGGCAATATCCGCCGCATTCTCCGCGCTGGTATAAGCAGGAATATTGACCCCTTCGCTGGTCAGACGATCACGGCAGGCATTTAAGGCTTCTTCGCTGCCAGCAAGCGAGTCTTCATCAGACAAAAGCTGCTCGATGGTCGCCAATGAATATTCGGTCAATTCTGTACAGTTCAGCGCTGGTTCGCTTAACCCCGTCCCGCGTTGGTCAAAAACAACAAAATCGCGTTCCGCCAAAATCGGGGCGATTAATGCCTGATACTGTCCAGCAATTGCCTCTACGATGCCGCCGCCGGGGCCGCCTTGTAAAAACACTACTGGATCAGACACAGGGGTCGCGGCTGTGCTGCGATAAACGGCGGTATACAGCCGAATGGTGTCGGTAAGGTCGCCTTGCCGATCTTCCGGAACAACCACAAAACCACATTCGACTGTGGCACCATCCGGGATAGCAAAAATACAGTCAGCAGGTTCAAAGGTTGCTACGCTGTATTGTGCGGAGGCCGGAATAAAAGTCGAAAGTGCGACTAAAAGGATCAAGAGGGGTAACGTCGTCTTGAAAGCGTTACGATAGATCATGCTTGCATTTCTCCATATTTCGTTGTAAAAAAGTTTACAAGGATATTCTACGATGAAAAGTTGCACAAGTTGCATTTCTTTTACGAAACCTTAATCATTAAAAAAACTTTTTTAACGAGGATTTCTATGACAGAAAATTCTTCCCCAAAGCCGCCAGTCGCCGAAATGCTCATCAGCGATATCGAAGCGCTCAAAGCCTATTTTGACCCCATGCGGATTCGCATTATCCGCACCGTTTCCCATCAACCGCGCAGTGTTCATGAGATCGCGGCGGAATTGGATATTCCCTTCACACGGCTTTACTATCACATTAATTTGCTGGAAAAATATGGCCTGATTCAACTTGTAGAAACGCGCACTCTTTCCGGCGCAGTGGAAGAAAAATACTATCGCGTGACCGCGCATGTTTTTGTCGTCAATAAAAATTTGCTGACATTGCGGGCAAATGACGATCAAGGCGAAAGTGGCTTGGAAGTTATCCTCAAAACGGTTCTGGATGATACCCGGCGCGACATCGAAAACAGTGTGCGCGATAGCCGCATTGATCTCATGAAAAAAGCCCCCGATCCAGAAGCACTTTTAATCCGGCGGGGACTTTCTGCCCTATCTAAAGAACGGGCATCCGCCTTTTACGAGAAGCTCCAAACACTGTTACAAGATTTCGCCGTCGATGACCCCGAAGGCGGCGAATTTTATGCGTTGGCGTTTGCGCTTTATCCTTCATCCTATCCCTATACTCACGACGATACCCTCGAATAAATGAGGGCGTTAAGGAAGTTCAAACGGCGGCGGTTCAATTTCACTGATGCAATCGGCATTCGGTTCTAACGTAGGATTTTCAATAAATTGCAGCGCGATACTTTGGGCGCAGGAATCAGTGCGGATAGCGCCATGCCCAACCGATGGAAAAGTGTAGAAAAAGCTGTTTTCCAAATCATCCGCCGCAAGCTGCCCCCATGAAGGCGGCGTAATCGGGTCAAATTCTCCAGAAAGCACTAAAGTGGTAATCGTACTTTGAACAGATTCATTTTCACGCCTATCTGCGGGATAACCGCGCCATGACGCGCATAAATCAAAAAGACTGCTGGTAGTGGCGGAAAAAGCATCACGCAAAGCTGGATTTAGTGACTCGGCGCTGTCAACAGCAGCTTGTTCATCGGCAAAGCGGAGTTCCTCACCACACTGAATCGAATAATACATCCCCTCCGTTAAGCCAATCGAACGATCATAAAAATTCTGCGCCAGAAATGATAGTTCGCTTTCATCCCCATGCACCAATCGATCAATAAAGGCGGGTATGGTGGGAATGATATTTTTGACATAAAGATCGCCAAAGACGGTGCTGGCAATCATCTCTCCCGTCACATAGGTATTAAAGCGAAAACCATAATCGGTATGAGTCGTTTCAATCGGTACGGGAGAGTCGTTCAGCCGATTGATCAAATCGTAAAACGCTTTTTCCAGATGTGGATAGGCTTCCGCGCAGGCCGAATCCGCCGCGCACGAGTCGAACAGAAGATCAAATGCCCGCTGTTGATTGGCGGCACGCTCGGTATAAAGATTGGCTTGCAGGGGATATACTGAATCGAGCATGACGCTGCGAATACCTTCGGGAAAATCACGTATCGTCGTTAATGCCAATTTCGTACCGTAAGACACGCCGAACAAATTCCATTCTTCGTAACCGAGCGCGAGTCGTATATCCGCTACATCCGCTGCATTTTGGGCTGTGGTGTAAACGGTCAAATCCTCGCCAGAATCGATGAGCGTCTGTTGGCAGTCCAGAATTGATGCAGTATCATCCTGTGCGGCTTCTTGCGCGGAACGTAGTCGCGCCGCATCTTGATAATTGCGTTCCAGCAAATCAGGGCAATTCAACGACGGCTCGGAAAGGCCGACACCGCGTTGATCGAACATAATAAAATCGCGTGTTTCCAGAAAAGCGCGATAATTCTGCCGGAAAGTAAAAGGCAGATATTCCAAAGTGCTGCCGCCGGGACCGCCTGTTAAGCTAATGATTGGGTCGGGCGCGGGCGTATCGCTGGTACTGTGCAAAATCGCCAGCGCAAGACGTATAGTTTCGCCTTCGGGATTGCTATGATCTTCCGGCACGACGATATAACCACAGGTGACATCAACCCCTGCCGGAGTGCTGTAATTGCAGGAAGATTCTTCAAAACGCGGCACAATTTCGGCTTGCGCTTCTTGCGCTTGTAAAAATCGCCCACCCAAACCTAAACACACGACCACTAAGGCTAAAACGCTCATATGACAACGCATACAATAAACCTATATCACATCTAACTTTGTCGGACGATTCCTGCCGCTGCTAACGATTCAATTTCAGATTCATTAAAACCTGCTTCGCGTAGGATTAAGTCGGTATGTGCGCCATAACCAGGGATCATGTTCTCCATAACGGGGTCGCTCTCACTGATGCGAACTGGACTCCGCATCCAAGGTGTGCCATCCTCGAAAACACCAAGCATCCCCCGCGCCCGAAAATGCGGATCATGAGCAATTTCCGACATCGGCGCGACCTTCGTAAAGCAGCAGTCAACGGGTGCCAACAGCGCATCCCATGCGTCTGCTGTTTTCAGGGAAAAAATGCCGCTAAGTTCGGTGATTAAGTAGCTTTGGCGTTCCGGGTCTAAATAGCCATTCATTAAATCAGGGCGTTCAACCGCTTTGCAAAAGTTTTCCCAAAATTTTCCCTCTAACGCCCCTAACGCCACTGATTTTTCATCACTGGTCTTATAAACACGATAACAGGCTTGCCCGCCTGTGAGCGTTCCTTGTCCATTGGGATAAGGATTCTGATCCATTTTCGCCACAGTCAGCGCCTCCACCCAATTATAGAGGGCAAACGGCAGCGCCGATTCCGCCAAGCCTGTATCAATAAATGCACCTTCACCTGTGCGCTCTCGCCGAAAAAGTGCCGCTAAAACACCCGCAAAAGCGCTGTAAGCCCCCGCAATATCGGCGACCTGCCCGCCCATAATTTGCGGTGTTTCCATTGCATCCGTTAAGCCTGCCAGCGAGACATAATTGATGTCGTGATTGCCGTGCATCGCGTATGGCCCGTCCGCGCCCCATCCCGAAAGCGCACAATAAATCAGGCGCGGATTAATCCCTTTGAGCGCATCATAATCACAGTTTAAACGCGCCATCACGCCCGGACGAAAGCCTTCGATTAGCACGTCGGCGCTTTCAATTAATTTTTTAAGCACATCCTGACCTCTTATTTCTTTAAGGTTCAGAATGATACTGCGCTTATTGCGATTATCAGCGCGGAAAAAAACACTTTGACCGTCGATTTGCGGCCCCAACCAGCGGGCATAATCGCCGCCATTGGGGTCTTCGATCTTAATTACATCCGCGCCCAGATCAACCAGCATCATCGTACTCACCGCGCCAGGGATGAGCCGAGTCAAATCAAGCACACGTATGCCTTGCAGAGGGTGGGTCATAAATGGTCATCTCCTGATTACAGAGTCTCAATCATGAGGCATTTTAGCCGCTTGTAGGCTGTCTGAATAGTTAAGCGCATATTATGATTGCTTTACAACTTTTTGGCACGTCACCCTAGAATATGCTACATTATCTGTCACCGCAGTCTAACAATGCGGTTTCAGACAATAGTTGTTTCAAGCAATCTCAAAAGGAGTAAGGTTATGAGATCGAAATTCCGCATTTTGCTCTTGGTGCTGCTCATGGTAGTAGTAACTGGCGCTGTGCTGCCCGTCGCCGGGCAAGATATGATGTCGCTCGCGGCGGAAAGCTGCGATTACGGCGGTATCATCCAATCTATCGAAGCGGTTGATGAATTGACCGTCCGCTTTACACTCTGCCAAGCAGACCCCGCTTTTCCGTCTAAAGCAGCCTTTGCCGCTTTCGCCATTCACTCGTCCGATCATCTGGAAGCCACAGCAGGCGGCGGCACGGAACTTGTGCAAAATCCCATCGGCACCGGCCCCTATAAGCTGGAAACCTGGGACTTAGGCAATGAGCTGATCTTTACCCGATTCGACGAATATTGGGGCGAACCCGCCAACGAAGCCACGTTGATCTTCCGCTGGAATTCTGAAGCTGCCGCCCGTTTGGTGGAATTACAAGCAGGCACAGCAGACGCGATTGATAACGTCGGCGCGGGTGACTTTGAAGTCATCACTGGCGACTCCAATCTGCAACTGCTGGAACGCGAAGGCTTGAATGTCTTCTATCTGGGCTTCAACAATACGATTGCGCCGTTTGATAACGTGGCAGTGCGCCAAGCGATTGCTTACGCCATCGACAAAGAACGCATCGTCGCTAACTTCTATCCGCCCGGCTCGTCGGTGGCTGATCAATTCATGCCGTCCGCCATTCCGTCTGGTTATACTCCCGACGTTGCCCCTCTGGGTCTTGATCTGGACATGGCACGTACCCTGCTGGAAGAATCTGGCGTGACCCTGCCGTTAGAAGTCACCCTCTCCTACCGTGATGTGGTGCGTGGTTATCTGCCCACCCCCGGTGTCGTGGCGACTGATATTCAGGCACAGCTTGCCGAAATCGGCATCAATGTGACCATCGAAGTCCGCGAATCTGGCGAATTCATCGCTGCTTCGCAAGCGGGTGAACTTGGCTTCTACCTGCTCGGCTGGGGCGCGGATTATCCTGATGCGACCAACTTCCTTGATTATCACTTCGGCGCGAACCAGAACATTCAGTTCGGCGATAAATTTACCGAAATCACCGACCCGCTGTTGGCTGCTTCCCAGCTTTCTGACTTAGCAGAACGCAACGCCCTTTACACCGTCGCCAACACTGCTATTCGTGACCTCGTGCCGATGATTCCTGTCGCGCATGGTGGTTCCGCAGTGGCTTACCGCGCGCCCATCGAAGGCGCACAAGCCAGCCCATTGGGTAACGAAAACTTCGCTGTAATGTCTGACCCCGACGATGACATCTTCGTCTGGCTGCAAAACGCTGAACCGATTGGCCTCTATTGCGCCGATGAAACCGACGGCGAATCGCTCCGTGCTTGCGAACAGACCAACGAATCGCTGTTGGCCTATGAAATCGGCGGTACAGCCGTTGTCCCCAGCTTGGCGGAAAGCTATGTCGCCAATGAAGACGCAACCGAATACACCTTCACGCTGCGTTCTGGTGTCCTGTTCCACGACGGATCGACCTTTGACGCTAACGATGTTGTGGCGACTTGGTCAGTTCAATGGGACGCTTCTAACCCGCTCCATATTGGTAACACCGGTCAGTTTGAATACTTTGGCGCACTATTTGGCGCATTCCTGAATGCACCGCCCGCCGAAGGCTAAATCTGCCTGAGAAGTAAGTTTTTTGTAGGGGCGCAGCAGGTTTGCGCCCCTATCCCTTTTGTCTAACAAGTGATGTCGTAAATCCTTATGTCAAGATTTATCTTCAACCGCCTGCTTTCTGCCATTCCGGTCTTAATCGGCATTTTGGTCGTCACCTTTGTACTAGGTCGGCTTATCCCTGGCGATCCGTGCCGAGGCATTTTGGGCGAGCGTGCCACCCAAGCCGCCTGTGATGCGTTTTTCGAGCGCAACGGACTCAATGAGCCGATTCCGGTGCAGTTCATGATTTACATGCGGAACGTGGCGCAAGGCGATCTCGGCGATTCTTTCCGTTATGGGCGCAGCGTGGTCGATTTACTGGCGGAACGGATGCCTACCACGATTGAACTCACGTTTGTGGCGTTGATTTTTGCGGTTGCGATTGGTGTTCCGATGGGCATCATTTCTGCTTATCGGCATAATTCAGCGGTAGATGTCGGTGCGATGATCGGCGCGAATATCGGGGTTTCGATGCCTGTATTCTGGCTCGGTTTGATGCTGGCGTACCTCTTCAGCGTCGGCCTAAAGGGAACCATCTTTGCACTTCCGCCTTCGGGTCGCTTAACGGCTGGCGCAAGCCCTGAACCCTTTTTTATGGTGTGGAAGCTGGTGCAAGAACCCGCCGAAGCTGGCAATTTTCTGATCTTTTTATCACGTTTTTATTTATTGAATTCTGTTCTCACGCTCAACTTAGCAGGATTTTGGGACGCGCTGCGCCATTTAATTCTGCCTGCCGTTACCGTTGGCACGATTCCGTTAGCCATTATCGCCCGTATGACGCGCTCCAGCCTGCTGGAAGTGCTGAATCAGGATTACGTCCGCACCGCCCGCGCCAAAGGACTGCGAGAACGTAACGTGATTGTCCGCCATGCTGTCAGGAACGCGCTGCTTCCGGTTGTGACGATTATTGGCCTGAATTTTGGCTTTCTAGTCAGTGGGGCCGTCCTTACAGAAACGATCTTCGGCTTTACAGGCATCGGCAAGACTCTCTATGATGGAATAACCGCCCGTGATTATACTCTGGTTCAGGGTGTGACATTGGTCACGGCGATTGCCTTTGTTATTATTAATTTACTCGTTGATTTGATTTACGGTTTTCTCGATCCGCGCATACGGCTGACCTAAAGCGGCAGGGGTTAAAAGAAGTACATGGAACTCGCAGAAGCGCCTATCAGCCTAAAACAGGCCGAAGCAAAAACAACGTCTGGACGGAATCAGCTTATCCGCGATACGCTGCGCCGTTTATTTAGAAATCGCTCGGCAGTGATAGGCATGGTCATTATTTCGCTGCTGCTGCTCACGGCAGTCTTTGCCCCTTTGCTTGCCACACACGATCCCCTCTTGTCGATGATCGGTGTGCCGGGTGAAACCCCGCCTGTTCCGCGCAAAGCCCCTTGTATCCCGCTTTTCGGCTGCGAAGAACCCACACACTTGATGGGGCTGGACTTAAATGGGCGCGATGTCTTCAGCCGGATTGTGTTTGGGGCGCGGGTTTCTTTGTTCGTCGGATTTGTCTCGGTCATTTTCGCAGGGACGACGGGGGTATTCATTGGCCTCGTCGCTGGTTATGCAGGTGGTTGGGCGGACAATCTGATTATGCGCTTCATGGATGTCCTGCTGGCTTTTCCATCGCTGCTTTTGGCGATTACGATTGTGACGATACGCGGCCCCGGTTTACAAAATGCGCTTCTAGCCATCGGGATTGTCTCGATTCCCGTGTATGCCCGTCTGACTCGTGCCAGCGTCCTCGCTGTAAAAGAATTGGAATTCGTCACGGCGGCGCGGGCGATGGGCGCAAGCCATACCCGTATCCTTTTTGGGCAAATTTTCCCGAACACCCTTACGCCTTTGATCGTCCAAGCCACACTCGGAATCGGCACAGCCGTCATTGAAGCGGCAGCACTGTCCTTTTTGGGATTAGGCGCACAGCCGCCCACACCAGAATGGGGGCAAATTCTCGCCGAATCGCGTAATTATGTCTTTACTTCCCCACACATGGTTTTTTTCCCCGGCATCGCTATCACCATTACTGTATTAGGCTTTAATCTGTTAGGCGATGGATTGCGCGATGCACTTGATCCGCGTTTGCGTGGCAGCAACTAACGCCTCATTGCAAGCACTCTAAAAATTACCTAAAAAAAATTATAAAAATCCTCTAAACAAGGATGGTGTCTGAAATCCAATGCTATATAACCCAGCGTTGCTTAAATTACACTGTTCCATTTAAGTCATCATCTTCTTTTTTCTTCTTAGCAATCATTTCAATAAAAAACGGTGTGAATCCTCTTTTATTCTATTCAGTTCAGGAGTAACACCATGTCAACAGTTTCAAGACGTAAGTTCCTTATCGGTAGCGCCGTAGCAACAGCCGGCGTATCCGCCATCAGCTTCAGCCAACTTTTCGGTTACAGCCGTGTATTTGGTCAGGGTGAAGGCGACGATCCTCAATCTCGCTGCTACCGCCGAAACATTTGCGTGTACCCATTATTATAATGTCCTCCAAAACGCTGATGCACTCAGCTTGACATCGAGCGAAGTAAGCCAAGTTAAGGCTTTCCTCGATTCCGAGTTGAAGCACAAAAATTTCCTTGAGGCCAATGGTGCAGAAGCTTTGGCGACTGAATTCTATGTGCCAGAAAACCTGTTCACTGACCGCGCTCTCTTTGTTGCGACCAGCAACACGGCTGAAAATTGGTTTGTGGCGGCTTATATGGCTGCGACTCGCCGTTTCGCCGAATTGGGTGAGCCGCTTTTGGCTGCTACTACCGCACAGCTTGTGGGCGTGGAATCCGAACATCAGGCATTGATCCGTTTAATGGGCGGACTACAACCTTCCTTCCAGACGCTTAAAGAGCTACTCTTCTACAATACGTCAGAAGTTGGGGCCGTCTTCCAGCCTTTCTTGGATGGCAGTGGTAAAGGCTTCGTTGGGCCAGCTCCCTTCCCTGGCGATGCTGCCATTAACGAACTTGTTGGCGATGAAGGCGTAGCGAATGTGACTCCTTTCATTAACCTTACCAGTGGTTCAGGCACAATGGAATCCACACCGGAAGCCATGCCTGCTGGTGAAGGCGCTTGCACCGTCAGCGGCAACAATACCAATGTCCGCAGCGGCGCTGGCACGAACTTCGATGTCGTTGGTCAACTGAGCGATGGCAGCCCACAAGAAGTCATCGGTCAGACCCGCGATGGTAACGGCTTTACTTGGTATCAGATTGAAATGGGTTACGTCCGTTCCGACGTGGTTCAGGTCGCGGGCAACTGCGCTGCCGTACCGATCAACTAACTTTCGTGTGCTGACTTGAACTAAAAAGAGACGTGGAAACCTCATTTGGATCCACGTCTCTTTTTGTTTACCATGCTTTTTCCATAGTCATCTGTGCGTAAGAGATAATGACTTCTGCTACAACTGTCGCAAAACGTGCAGTGCGCTGGTAGTTGCCTTCGCCTAGATCATGTGTGAGTAACTGCGCTTCTGAATCAGGCGAATCGGTTTTAATCACAATCCACTGTGTACTACGAATTCCGGTAAAACGCAGCGTAAAAGCTTTTTCCTCTGGCGGATGGCGGTAGATCATTTCGACGGCGACTTCACCCCCCCAATGCGATGTGAGGATATTTTTGATCGCCAAATTACCCATGGGCAGTTCTAATAATTCAAAGAGGTTGGTGCATTTGTCTAATGTCATTGATGCTAGCCTTTGGTGATGGAGAAATAGGCTCATATACAGATTGGGTAAAAACCTATTTGTATATGAGCCAAAAACCTTTACTGCACAGTAAAGCCGATTTCAAACGGCGCTTGCACCGCATTGCCATCGCCACCGATGATTGCCAAGCGCAGTCGATATTGCCCCGGACCCGGCGGATAGAGCATCTCTAGAACACCATTGGTCACAGATTCGGCATGTTCCACACCGAGGGTCGTCCAATCGGGGAATGGCCCGCCAAGAATTTCAATTTTATAGAAACTTGCCCCCGGCCCAAACTGTACTGTGCCGATAATGGGTGTCTCGACTGCGGCAATCACACCGCCTTCCGTTGGCGAATTAATCACAGCAACTGTCGTCCCAAATCCACCACCACCAATGGTTGCTAATCCCGCTACACAATCAATCGTCGGCAGGAATGGCAAATTACGTTGACGAGCATATTCTTCCGCGAAAGACGCATCCGCTTGTACAGGCGGCGGGGCGATAAATAACTGCTGCTGAGCGCCGGGTGTGGTGGAAATTTGTTCCACTGGGACGCGACAGTAAAGCGGCGCGGGCGGCTGACGTTCACCGGGGTTCACTGGGAATTGAATCTGCGCCGCGACTTCCGGCGGAATCCGAGCCACGACGGTGCTGTAAATACCGGGTTCGACTTCTTCCACGTAGGACCCGCTGGCGGGTGGCCCCTGCTGCTGCTGTTGTTCAGGATAATATAAACCGCCTTGCCCGTCTGGAATACCTGCTGGAAAATCGAAAAACCACTCATTGACGCGGCTGGTACACCCCGTTGCCGGGTCTTGCAGCGTCCGCACATCGCAAATCTGACGGAGTGTCATGCCTTGCGGCGGTTGAAGCTGATCGGTCTGCAACTGCCCATCTACGGCAAATTCCGCCAAGAAATCAGGGTTGTTGTAAATAGCCGTCATCACGGTGTTCCAAATCGGCGCAGCACCGGTTAAGCCGGATGAATTGACCATCGGGTCGCCATTGTTATTCCCCACCCACACGCCAATAGCGACGTTATGGGTATACCCCACCGTCCAATTGTCTTTTACGTCGTTGGTCGTACCCGTTTTAACAGATGTGGCGATATTGGGCGTATAAAGGGCGCTGTTGCTGCCCATTGCGGTACTTCGGGCGGCGTTATCCGCAAGAATATCACTGACAAGATAAGCAACACGCGGATCAAGTACTTGTGTGCCTAAGCCTGTACGAACCACCGACTGGTCGGTCAGGTTGCCACTGGTGCAGCCATTCTCATACTCAAAAATGATATTGTCGTCATTATCAAGGATGCACAAAATAGCCTGCGAATTCACTAATGAGCCACCGTTAGCGAAAACGGAATAGCCGCGTGTCAGTTCTAACGGGCTAATTTCGCCGCCGCCGAGCGTAAGCGAAAGCCCATAAAAGGACGCATCTGAACCTAAACTTTCTACGCCGAAGCGCTGCAAAAAGTCCAGCAGATACGGCACGCCCACGCGCCGCAGTGTTTGTACGGCGGGAATATTATAGCTGTTAGCGAGGGCAAAGCGCATCTGCATGGGGCCATGGAAGCTACCATCATAGTTGCGCGGGATATACATTTCCTGACCCGGAATACCGATCTCGGTTCGCGTGTCCCAGATGACATCACCGGGGGTCATGCCTTGTTCCATTGCGGCAGAATAGGTAAAGGCTTTCATCGTACTGCCCGGCTGCCGCACTGCGGTGATAACATTCACCCGTCCATCAATCGCGTCGTTGTTGTAATCAATGCTGCCGACCATCGCCAAAATTTCACCCGTCGTCGGCGTGAGGACGACCACCGCCGCATTGCTGATGTTATTTCCTGCTAATGAAGCGACTTGATTCGCCGCTGATTGCTGTGCTAAATCGTTAATGCGTGTATCCAGCGTTGTATACACTTGCAACCCACCGCGTGCGATTTCTTCCGGGCTGTAGCCCAATTCTTCCATCAGGCGTTCAAGCTGAATCTGCGAATAGACGACAAAATGCGGCGCGATCAGCGGAATATCCTGTGGGCTAAACGTCAATCCGGCGCTTAAGGCCTGATTACGCTCGGCATCGGTGATGTATCCGTCCTGCACCATCTCATTCAAGACCTGCTGCCAACGCGCATTCACAGCCGATTGAATAGTCGGGTCGGGATTGAGCGGATCCAATTCCGCCGGAGCTTGCGGTAAGCCAGCCAAAAGCGCCGCCTCTCCTAGTGTCAGTTCGCTCACATCCTTGTTGAAAAAAGCCTCGGCTGCCGCTTCCGCACCATAAGCGAGATTACCGTAGTAAATCTCGTTGAGATACAGCTCCAAAATTTCGTCCTTACTCTTGCGCTGAGTCATGGCGATTGCCAGCAGAATTTCCTCAATTTTACGTTGTGCGCTGCGCTCAGAACGATATTCAAAGTCAAACAACACATTACGGACAAGCTGCTGTGTAATGGTGCTGCCGCCTGCGGTATCTTCGCCGGAACCAGCGCCGACATATTGCAAGAAAGCCACCCCTGTCGCCGCGACATCAATCCCGATGTTGTCATAAAACGAATCGTCTTCGATGGAAATGGTCGCGTCAATCAAATCCTGCGGCATCTGCGATAAGCTCACGTTGGTACGGCGACCCTCGCCAAAAACCTCATAAAGCTGGACACCATTGCGATCATACAAAAACGTGCTTTGGAAGTTGGCATAATCATCTAAGGTACTGATCTGCTCATTGAGCAGTTCCCCCACACGGGCGTAAGCCACAGCGCCTGCAATCGACGTAACACAGCTTAATCCGCCGCAAAATGTCAGAAATACGCCAATGAAGATCGCTAAACAGCCGGGATTAAACCGCTTGCGTTTGCGCGGCAGCATCTTCGCTGGCATCCCCACCGGAGCAGCATTCGGCGGAGGCGGCGCACCCACCATCGGCGCTTGAGGCGCGGCATACTGCGGTGCGGGTGGACGTTGATAGCGTGGATCCGTCGCCACCATTGGCGAGCGTACCGTTGGCGAGGGCATGGTATTTTCCGCCCGTTTTACCGTGAAATCCGGGTTTGGATCCAGCCCGCCGCTGCCAGCAAGTGTCTGCTGAGAATGGCGCGGCGGCGTGTTGGGCATCGTGACGAATTTATTCGGCAGCGGATTATCGACATAGCCATCTTCACCCTCTTTGGGCAAGCGAAACGGCACATCGGTATCCTCATAAGCATCGCTATCGTCGCTGATGTCACGCTGTTTAGAAGAGGCACTTTTAGAGGCTGGCCTTACTTCGGTATTCGCTAAATCATCTTCTGTCCCTTCCTGATACAAAAGGGATTCATCCTCTGGCAAGCCACGTTCAAGGGGCGGATCAGAGGCTTGGAGCGCGATAATATCTTCGGTGTCTTCTTTATGGATGCTGCCTGCATCCGACGAAATCGGCAACCGGAAGGGAACATCCGTATCTTCGAATTGTTCGCCGCCCCTCTCCGGTTGTTCCGGCAGATCGTAACGGTTTCTATCATCAGGCATTCGGAAAACTCCAATAAAAGGCGATCACAATCACTCTATTGTATATCAAGTATGATAATGATGGAGAGTTTGCTTCCCACCGCTTACCTGACGCACACAATACGTTAAAGCAACACACCGCTTGAAAATCCACCGAAACGGCGCTATGGTACTGCGTCGATTGAATGGAGATAACTAATTTGGGCGAAATACTTTCACTCGATACAGCTATCGCCAAGCGCGAGGCCATGCGCTGGGCAAAACAAACGCTCGTTTTTACCAACGGGCATTTTGATTTGCTTCACGTCGGGCATCTGGATTATCTGGAAAAAGCCGCCGCGTTAGGGAGTGTGCTTTTCTTAGGTTTGAATGGCGATGTCAGCAGCGCTCTGCTCAAAGGCACAGGGCGGCCTATCGTCCCGGCGGAAGAACGGGCCCGTTTGTTGGCGGCGCTTATTCCGGTCACGGCGGTGATTATCTTTAATGAAAATACGGCTGTCGGCCTTATCAATGCCCTCCGACCAGAAATTTATGTCAAGGGCGGCGACTATGCCCAACCCGGCAAAGTTCTGCCAGAACGCGCCATCGTCGAAGGCTACGGCGGACGTGTGGAACTCATCGATTACCTTCCTAACCACAGCACCTCTGCACTCATTGCCAAAATAAAAACACTTCCATAAAAACTCTAACTGTTTAGAGGTAAGCCGTTAGCCATTTTATGGGCTAAAAGTGAAGCCTGAACACGTTGATGTCCGAAAGCGAACGCATGACACTAGACACGATAGAACAACAAGAAGAACTTACCGCTATTGCTCAGCCAGAAGCCAGCAATGGCTTGGCACGAGCGACAAGTGTATTGGCACTCGGCAACATCGTCAGCCGTATTTTGGGCCTCGTCCGCGAGATCGTCATGACCAATCTATTCGGGGCATCCGCAGCAACCGCCGCCTTTAACGTCGCCACCGTCGTCCCCAAAGGCTTGTATGACCTATTGATTGGCGGTCATGTCAACGGCGCGATTATCCCCGTTTTGAGCGAAGTCGTCACCGTGAAGGGAAAAGACGAATTGTGGCGGCTGGTTTCTATCTTGCTCAGTCTGATGACAACCCTCATGTTCGCGCTGGTATTGCTTATCGAATTTGCCGCTCCGCTGGTGGTGCGAATCGTCGGCGGCGGGTTGGATACCTCGACCCAAGCGTTAGCCGTATCGCTGCTGCGTTTAACCTCTCCCGCCCTCATTTTTATGGCGCTTTTTGCCATTTTAAGCGGGACGCTGTATGCCTTACGTGTGTTTACGTGGCCTGCCTTCGCAACCGCCGTTTTTAACGCCACAATTGTCATTATCATGCTGTTCTTCGCGCCACCGCCAGAACTAAAGCCGACTTGGACGAATGGCGGAATCGATTGGGTGTTGGCGCGTCCAGCCAGCGGCATTAGTGTCGCGGCGGTGGGCTGGTTAGTGGGCGCGATGGCGTATTTTATGCTGCAACTGCCGGGGTTGCGCGGCGCAAAACTGCGCTTCACCTTCAATTGGCGGCATCCCGCTTTAGGACAAATCAGCCTGCTCTATCTTCCGGTTATGTTCTCTTTAGTGATGGATACGCTCATCATTCGTCCTTTTAGTTATAACCTCGCCAGCCGCACGGGCAACAACAGCATCGCCTACATGAATCTGGCAACTACGCTGATTCAATTCCCGCAGGGACTCGTGGCAACGGCCATCAGCATTGCGATTTTGCCTACGCTGTCTCGGCAAGCCGCCTTGATTGCAACAGCCGCCGTTGCCGAAGAAAACACTCGTGCATTCAAAGACACGCTGGGTCTAGGAATGCGCTTGGCGATTACGCTGATTCTGCCCGCGACGATTGGTCTGTTTACGCTGGCAACGCCGATTGTGGCGCTGTTATTTCGGCATGGCGCATTCACCAGTGCGGATACCTTCGTTACAGCGGATGCGCTCCGTTTGTATCTGTTTGGGCTGCCTTTCGCCGCCATAGATTTGCTGCTGGTCTATGCCTTTTATGCACGGCAAGATACCCTCACGCCAGCACTCGTCGGCCTGCTAAGTTTGTGTGTTTATATGGTGATCGCCCTCGCGCTACTCGGACGCTATGGCTTGTTTAGCTTGATGATCGCCGACAGCGCCAAGCATATTGTTCATGCCCTCACGAGCGCCTATTTGCTCCATCGTCGCTTGAAAGGTCTAGGAGGGCAGCGCTTGCTCTTGACGATTGGTAAGACAGGCTTTGCGGCTGCTGTGATGGGACTCGTAATGGCGCTTGCGCTGCCTCTTTTGAGCAGCACTATCGGTACCGAAGGGCTGTTGGCGGAAATGGTGCTAGTGCTGGTTATGGGCGGAATCGGCGGTGGGTTATTTGTGATCCTCGCCGTAGCCCTCAATATTGAGGAATGGCGCTGGATTAGCACGCTGATTAAGAGCAAAATGCCGCGTCGGTCTACGCCCTAAAGTCATAACCGCATTAAAAATTTAGATTTAGCGGAAATGACCTCACACCACAGGCCGTTTCTGCGTTAAAATACGCTCAGTTTGTGTTTTGCACGCATTGACTGAGGATGGGATTTCATGTCTGAAGCCTTCGACAAACTCAAAGAACAACTCACCAAACAAGGTACACTCAGCAACGATGATATTGAAAAGATGGTCGCCGCGCATGGGGCGATCAGCGACGATGAAAAGATGTGGCTGGAATCAGAAAAGCATCGTGTTGAAAGAGATAAACAAGATACAGTGACGATGGATGAATATCTCGCCGCGCTTAAAGTGTTGGATTCTGTTGAGGAAGACTCGCCGGAATTCATTAAAGCCGAAGCATTAGTCAATAAATATGAGAGTGGAACCTAAAACATGACCTCATTTCCTGCTCAGGAAGCCGAGCCTTACGCACCATTTTATCAACCGGAAAACCCGCTGAATCCTTGGTTAATCCGTTTACCAATTCTGGTCATCAGCGGCGGTGTATTACTCATTCTCGTATTGGCAGCCTTCGTGATGGCGTTCCAGATGCGCTATGCCGATAAGCTCATCCCCGGCATTTCGGTCTATGGTATTGACTTGGGAGGGATGACGCACGATCAAGCGATAGCAGCCCTTTCAAACCGCTTTACGTATGATGACGAGGCGGTTTTTACCTTTCGTGCGGGGGATCGCTTCTGGCAAATGACTGCTGGCGAACTCGGTGTGATGTTTGATACCGAAGCGACGGTGAATGCTGCCCAACAAACCGGCGGCAGCGGCAACGTGATTCAGGATATGGTCGATCAAACGCTGACGTGGCTCAACGGAAGCTCGATTTCGCCCATTATCCGTTACGATCAAAACATTGCCGTCCAACGATTGATGCAAATCGGCACGGAAGTGAATCAATCGCCTCAAGATGCTTCATTAATCCTGAACGGCATTACAATAATGTCGATACCGGGGCAAGTGGGGCGCAACTTAGATATTCCCGCGACGCTGGCGGCGCTCAACACAGCTATTTTGAATATGACGACGGGGCAAGAGATTCCGTTGGTCATCAACGAGACACCGCCGACGGTTTGGAATGTGGATGAAGCCGCAAGCCGAGCGCAAGCCGCCCTTTCTGGACCCTTGGAACTGACGGCAGACGGGCAAAACGGACAGCTTCTCGGCCCTTGGACGGCGAGTGTCGATCAGATCGCGGCCTTATTGCAAATCCAACAGGTCGATAACGGTGATGGCACCCGCAGTTATGATGCCCAGATTGATGTCGGCGCATTCCAAGCCTATCTGGAACAGCTTGCGCCGGGTTTAGTGACTCAACCAACCGATGGACGGTTTCACTTTGACCCGACAACAGGCAATTTACAAGTGATTCAACCTGCCGCAGGCGGAAGAACACTCAACATCGAACAAACACTTGCCGCCCTAGAAGAAACAGTCTTCCGCTACGATAATCGCCGTGCGCCGATGGTCTTCGATTACACCCAACCGCGCTACGCCAATTCAGTCAGCGCCGCCGAACTCGGCATCACCACACTCGTCTCGGAATCCACGACCTATTTCGCGGGATCGAGTGCAGAGCGCATTCACAATATCACCGAAGCTGCCTCGCGCATGGATGGCGTATTGATCGGTCCCGGCGAAGAATTTTCCTTTAATTATTGGCTCGGCGATTTGAGTCTGGAAACGGGCTTTGTCGAAGCGAAAGTGATCGAAGGGGAACGCACCGTCGATGGGATAGGCGGCGGGGTTTGTCAGGTCAGCACAACGATTTTCCGAGCGGCCTTCGCAGGGGGGTATCGCATTATCGAGCGCAATTCTCATGCTTATCGCGTCGGCTACTATGAACAAGCGGGGTATGCTCCGGGGTTAGATGCAGCGATCTGGACACCTGAGCGAGATTTCCGCTTCCAAAACGATACCCCTTATCACCTCCTGATTGAGGTTTCGATTTTTCCGGGGAACAGCGCCATGCAATTTCGTTTTTACAGCACCAATCCGGGGCGAGTCGTGACGATTGCGCCTGCGGACATCCGTAATGTACTCCCGGCACGCGAGACCATTTATGAAGTGAATAATGAATTCTCGGCGGGGCAGATTGAACAAGTGGATTATTCAGCCGAAGGCGCGGATGTCACGGTTGAGCGCGTTATTACGGATATGTCCGGCAACGAAATCAGCCGCGACAGCATCTATACCCGTTATCTGCCTTGGGGGGCAATTTATCAGGTCGCGCCGGGCGACTCACGCGCCGGAAACAGCTAGACCACGATTTTTCATGCAGGGATGCATATCAATGTGTCCCTGCAAACGGCTATCTTAGATATTTCCACCAAGTTAAACCAATACTTACAACTAAAGGTATACTCATCAGTATCGCGCAAAGCGTCGCATATGCATCAATCGACAGCTTGAGTGGATACAGCACAATCGCCGCAGCAATCGTCACCAACCCACTGATGAATAAGCCGCGTCCGCTGTAAGCATTCACGTTATACCACAATTCTGAATTGCGGAGTGTCTTGGGGGTACGAAATCCGTACCATACATTCGGTTTAATCCGCCTTTGCATGAGTGGTATAGAAATGACCATCAACAAAACACCCGCAAAAATATAGGTCAGCAGTAACCAGACTTTCATGGCATCCTCCTCAGATCATCCATGAAGTCTATTCTATACCGACTTTAGCCTCCCTATCCGCCAATTTCGGCGGCTGCCCATTCACATAGGGTTCCGCCACCCGCCGCCAACCAGCGGTCTAATGTCGGGCTAGTGTCGCTTTCGGCTACCGCGTCGGCATAAATCCCCGTCCCCCACATATAATAGCGCTGCGTTTGGGCAGGCCATTGGGCATACTCTTTGCTCAAGACGGATGGCCCGCCGTTATAACAAGCCATCGCCAAACCTGCGTCACTGCTGGACGCATCTAAACAGTAATTGAGGAAATTCGCCCCGCGCATCGCATTCGTATCGGGATCAAGCTGATTTTCGCCCGTCGCAAAATGAAATGGCATCACCTGAAATAACCCCTGCGCTCCTGCGGAACTGCTGACCGTCGGATGCCCACACGATTCGATCTGCATCACGGTTGCCAATAAATTGGGGTCAAGCGTGTATTCACTTGCCCAATCTTCGATATTGCCCGACCAGTATTCCACTTCATCGGTAAATAACGGCGCGATTGCGTCAGACTTAGGTCGGCCTCCAACCGATCCAGCCACGCCATTTATGGCATCGCCAGCCGTGTTTACAGCGCCGACTACCACATCACCCGCGATATTAATTGCCCCCTCGCCCACATCAAGCACGATTCCCGGCACAGCGCCCACAATAAGCAGTATTCCTTTCAGTGCAAAAACCAAAACGCGCGGCGCAATCATAAGCCCAACAACCGCCAGCAGCGCCCATGCTGGAAAATACCGCATCAAAATCTCGCGGCTAAAAAACGGCTTACGGTTACGATATTCGTCTTTACGATTACGTTTTGTATGTGTTGCCATTCATCACCCAATTGAAGAACATCCCTTTCATCATTCTATAGTGAGAGGAAAAGAACAGAATTAATTGTCGCAAGTCTCTAACGACTTTATATAGGGATTGTTACCGAAGGTTGTGTTCTTTCATGCGTTAATTTTAGAACACTTGTTCATTTTAGTCAAGAGCATGTCACAAAATGCAGGACGTTCTCGTCCTATTTTCAACAAGATCACATAGAATGAGGAATAAGTCATGTCATCACAAAAAACACAAGTCGTCATCATTGGGGCGGGTTATGCTGGGATGATTGCAGCGATGCGATTGGCAGGCAAAACACGCAAACAGCAGGTCGAAATTACTTTGATTAATCCATCTGAGTTATTCGTTGAGCGCATTCGTCTGCATCAGGTCGCGGCGGGGCAAACACTAAGGCAGCGCTCAATCCCCCATCTTTTGCGCGGAACAAAGATTAGCTTTGTACAAGGTTTCGTGGATGCAATAAATACCACACAGCACATGATTAGCGTCAATACCGCCGAAAGTACACAGCAGATCCCTTATGATTATCTCGTCTATACAGCAGGCAGCATGATCGACATGACTAGCATCCCCGGTATACACGAACATGCGTATACACTCGGCGTAAATGGAGATCGTTCAGCAAAAGCCCTGCGCGATCAACTGCCAATTATCGCGGCTAAACACGGACGTTTAGTGATTGTCGGCGGCGGTCTAACCGGAATAGAAGCGGCGACGGAACTCGCTGAAGCCTACCCTGATCTGTGTGTAAGCCTTGTCACTTCTGGCGGATTCGGCGCGGAACTTTCACAAAAAGGCCGCGCACATCTCCATAACGTCTTTACTCAGATGAAGATCAAAGTCATGGATAATGTGCAGGTCAAACGGATGGAAAGCAACGCGCTCATGCTACAAAATGGCACAGCCATTCGGTTTGACCTCTGTCTCTGGACGGCTGGATTAGCCATACCAACACTGGCGCGAGAATCGGGATTGGCAGTAAATGAGCGCGGACAAGCCTTGATTGATCCGTTCATGCGCTCGGTTTCACATCCCGAAATTTATGCGGCGGGTGACGCAGCCTATCCCGTTCAAGTCCCCGGTGCGCCAATCCGCATGGCCTGCGCTACTGCCGAACCGATGGCGGCTCATGCGGTGGATAATTTGGTCGCACACTTGCATGGCGGGGAACAAAAGCCCTTCCATTTCGCGTATGCGTTTCGGTGCATCAGTCTAGGGCGGCATAATGGTCTGATTCAATCTGTCGCTCATGATGATACGCCGCGTGAACGTATCTTCACTGGGTTTGCGGCGGCACAATTTAAAGAGACAATCTGCCGTTTTGCTTTTAACGCGATTCGGATTGAGCGTCATCTACCCGGAATTTATACGTGGTTGGGTCGTTCAAAGGCTAATCAAGCTGTGACCGTCATAAAGGAAGCTCATGGAGCCATTTGAAAACTACCGCCCGCTGCTATTTTCCATCGCCTACCGGATGCTCGGCAGTGCGATGGAAGCCGAGGATATGGTACAGGAAACCTATTTGCGCTATTCGGCTGTGCCACCTGAATCGGTGCAATCACTCAAGCCCTTTTTGGCGACCATTACGACGCGCTTATGTCTCGATCAGCTTAAATCTGCACGGGAGAAACGCGAGACATATATCGGCCCATGGCTGCCGGAACCGCTACGGACGGATACCACTGCCTCGCAGGTTGGCGATATGGAATCGCTCTCGGTGGCGTTTTTAGTATTGTTAGAGAATCTCTCTCCGGCGGAACGTGCTGTCTTTTTACTGCGGGAAGTCTTCGATTATGACTATGGTGAAATCGCCGAGATGCTGGAAAAAGATGAGGCTGCCTGTCGCCAACTGTTCAGCCGCGCCAAGCGTCACATCACCGAACACCGCCCACGTTACAAAAGTTCGCGGGAAGAACACGAGCGCATCATGGGCAGCTTTATGCAAGCTGTTGGCGAAGGCGAAATCGACGGATTTACCCATTTGCTGGCGGAAGATGTGGTCTGGACATCCGACGGCGGCGGGAAAGTAACCGCGACGACTCGCCCGGTGGTTGGACGTGAGAAAGTAGCCGCCTTATACAAGGGTTTACAGCGCAAAGCCGCAGCAGATATCGTGTATGAAATCGCGGATATTAACGGCAGACCCGCCATCATCATCCGACAAAATAGCGTCATATTCGGTGTCATGACGTTGGAAATCGGCGAGGGTAAAATTCAGGCCATTCATTATGTCGCTAACCCGGATAAGTTGGAACGACTGTCTTAAGCATGTTTTGCAGGGGCGACACAGCATGTCGCCCTCGGCACAAAATCACATCGCACCAACCTTGACGGCAAAAGCGCGAAGCTTTTCCGAAGCGTTTTCGGTAATCGGTTGACCATGCCCAAAGCACACAACAGAGGCGTTGAGTTCCACTAACTTTTTGATCGAGCGCTTATCTTCTTCCATATCGACAGTCAAGAAAGCCCAGGGTAAGGTCAAGCGTGGTAAATTAAAGATCACATCCCCCGTAAATAACACACGCTTTTGCGGCTGCCAAAATGAGATATGCCCCGGCGCATGACCCGGTGTGAACACGACCTGCAAGCCGCCCATGACTTCTGGCAGCATCTCGCCATCAACTACAGTGCGATCAACCTGCGCCGCCCTGAGCATAGTCTTGGGTGGATGAAAGCCTTTGAGGCGTACAGGAACAGGGATTTTTCCTTCAATGACGGGGCGCTCAATTTCTGAGGCAATAACTTGGGCACCGCTCTCGTGTTTGATCTTCGCTAAACTCCCGGTGTGGTCGGGATGTCCATGCGTAATCAGAATGCGTTTAATATCTTGTGGCTTGTGTCCAGCAGATTGGATCTGTTTGAGGATGCTTCCGGCAGCAGGTGGAACGCTCGTATCAATAAGCGTCAGCCCATCGGGGTCTTCGATAAGATACACACGCCCAACTGGGAGGCCAGTAAAGGTATAAACTCCGGGAAGAATTTGCTTCATCGAAATTAGCGCGAGATACCCCCGCCTTCAGGCAAGGAGTCGAACCAAAGGTTCGCGGTAAGCGCTGGCTCCTTTCTATTTAATCGATACTCCCCGAAGGGAAAGAGGAGATTTAAGTTACCTATGGCTCTCCTCTTAAAGCCTTCTCCGCTTGCGCGGGCAACGTCTTCCTCGACAAGGTTAGTGGTCGGTACTTTCCTCTGTCCTGCACTGGCTTCGTACCCCGTAGACCTGTTTAACAGGGAGGTTCTAGAGCTTGAGGCTGAAACGTCACCCCAAGGTAGGTCGTTGAACGCTTGCCACTAACGTAGCCCGATAGAGATTGCTCCCCCTGGCTGAGTCTGGTCAGCGTCGGGCTTGGTGAAAACTGTGTTTGCCATTCACAAGCCCCTAGCTTTAGCTATGGGGTCGCTGACGCTATACTTTTCTCCTTGTGAAAGGGAAAGCATAGCATGAGTCTGTTATTTTGCGTAATGTTTATACTGGGACGGTGATAGAATCAACGACCTGCGCCGCGAGTTCATATTTGCCAAACGCCGGAATGATATATGCGCCTGCGACTAATCCGCGCACCGAATGCAGTAATTCCTGCGCGATGTGAACGCCTTCTTGCGGCGCGTTTTCGCCTGCATCTTCCATCCGCTTGAAGATTGATTGTGGAATACTGATCCCCGGCACTTCGTTATGGAGGAAAAGTGCTTGCTTCAAGCTGAAAAGCGGCATAATCCCCATCAACACAGGTAGATTAAAGGTTTTGCCTGTGATCTCTTCGTAACGCCGCAGGAAAACTTCGACTTTATGCGGCTCGAATACAGCTTGACCGAGCGCGAAATCCGCCCCCGCTGCCAATTTATTGCCAAGCACTTTAATCTCGTTATCCAGATCATCGGCGAACATATTCAGCGCACAGCCGACAGTAAAAGCGGTAGGTCGCCCGATGGAACTGCCGGAAATATCGACCCCGGCATTCATATTATGTTTGATGACATCAATCAACTTCGATGGCACGATGTCATATTGATCCATCGCTTCGGGATAATCCCCGATTTTGGTCGGGTCGCCCATCGTGACGAACAGATTCCGCAAATCCAGCGCGTGTGCCGCCAGCAAGTCGCCTTGAATCCGCAGAAGATTACGCCCGCGTGTGGGAAAGTGCAAAATTGTCTCGATGCCGACCTGATCTTGAATGGCGTGGCTGACCGCCCAAGGACTCATCCGCATCCGTGCTGCCGGAGTATCGGCAATATCGAGCAAATCCGCCCCCGCTTCACGCAGCAAACGGGCATTCGCTACCAGTTTTTCTACGGTGCAGCTTCGCGGCGGGGCGACTTCTACCGTGACGGTGAATAAGCCTTTTGCGAGGCGCTGCGCCAAGCCAGTGGGACGTGCGCTGTCGCTGTCTTCATCCTCAGCCGAATTATCCATAATTTGCACCGTCGGCATCGCCGTATAAGCGCTTGGATTATCCAACGCCTCACGCATGGCAGCGATATGGGAAGGAGTGGTGCCGCAGCAGCCGCCGATAATGCTCGCGCCAAGTTCTTGAAACGTCAGCGCATAATCACCAAAATAATCCGCCGTCGCCGGATACATCACCCGCCCACCAACAGATTCAGGGAATCCTGCGTTAGGCATGGCTGAGATGAGCGCAGTTGGCACGGCGATGTGCATTAAGCGCACCACTTCGGAAATTTGCGCGGGGCCGCCGCTGCAATTCACGCCAATCACATCTGCGCCCGCTTTGTTCAGTTCGTGCGCCACTCGCGCTGGCGAAAATCCGAGCAGAGTCCGGTCATCAGGTGCAAACGTCATCTGACAAATAACGGGTGTATTCGGGGCGACTTCCCGCGCCGTTTGCAGCGCATCCAACAGTTCGTTGTGATCGGTAAACGTCTCAAAAATCAACGCATCCACACCCGCATCCGCCAACGCGCCAATTTGTTCAGCGAAGGCAGCATGTGCTTCTTCAGGACGAATTCGCCCATAAGGACGCATTCGTGCGCCCAACGGCCCAACAGACCCGACAATATAAGTCACCTCACGTCCCGATTCGGCGATGGCGCGACGGGCAATTTCGACACCAGCATGATTAACTTCCACAACCTTATCGCCCAAACCATATTCCGCCAATTTAAAACGATTCGCGCCGAAGGTGTTGGTTTCGATTAGTTCCGCCCCGGCGGCGATATAATCCCGATGAATGCCTTCCAGAATGGCTGGATCAGACAGATTCAGTGCGTCAAAACACGCATTGAGCGCGGCACCGCGTTGATGCAGCAGCGTCCCCATCGCCCCATCACCCAATAGGGGGCGATTTTCCTTCAGGCGTTCAAGAAAAGGTTGTTTCCTCATGATGCTGCTCCCACAATAACCATTGATTCCATTACGATCCGCCAAGTGCGAGTTCGGGCGCACAGCGGGAAACTAAAGCGATGACCGCGCCGTCAGTGTTCTGATCGCGGCCTACTGCCCAGCGCAACTGCGCGATTTGTCCGTCACGGCTTTTCCCCTGAGACTCGTTGAGGATGTCCTGTCGGGTATACCATCGGCTGACGATCCCGGAAGTATCAGTGGTATACAGGATGCGTGTCGTCTCGCCGATTCCGAAGGAACGCAACCAGCTATGCTCCTCACTGACCAACTGCGAACCGGAATAATCTGGCAGCCAAGTATTGGCGCTGGAAACACACGAGGTATCGACGGCAATATAAATCACCGATACACACGCCAACGTCCCCAAGAGCATCCCTAAGCCGACGATTAAACATCCTTTTAGGGTCGTCTGCCGCCCCTGCATCGAGTCTACAAAGCCCAAATTCTAAACTCCTAAACAATCGGTTTCGCCTGCTTTGCTACTTCCACAATCGCATCCAATTTTTCGATCACTTCCGCGTCAATCAGCTCAGGCGGTACAAAATTCGCCAAGACATGATAGTTGGTCTTTCGCATCAAATTCGGTAGTCCTAGTTTTTGATAATACACCTCGAAAAGGCGATCCATGAAATCACTTGCTTTTGTATCATGCCAGAAAGGGTGAGTCCTATCATTTAAGGCAGCGGGCGCGACTTCTGAAGCAATTAATTCCCTCATGATGCTCATACGCACCTCTCCGTCACCCGCTCCATCTGCTGCATAGGCTATAAATGTTTCCGGCATTAACAAGTAATTTTCAATTTCGCGCCGCTTCCACATCAATTCAACTAAACCTAGCCTGTGTTGTAGTTTTGCTGAGGGTATTTTGTCAAAAAGTGCGACACCCACTAAATCCGACTTAGCTTCTAACAATCCGTTGAAATGATCGTTGGCAATACGGGGTTTATTTGTCTCAAGATAGTGGACAAAAGGATGCCCAAACATTTGTAGCGCTTGATGATCGAGCAGCGTGGCAAAAGATCGCAAAATGGCTAAATCGGTTGCGCCCTCTAGGTACAAAATCCAACCCGTTTGTTGAACCAAAGCATAATCTACAGCACGAATTTTTTTCAATGCCTTTGCCACTTGGCTTTTGTTGCGCTTATCCATGCGGTGTGGCTGCCCTACAAACGCGATTACTGTATCCCGATCAGCCGCTTCATCTAGCACAATTTCTGAGTGGCTGGCAGCAATAATCTGCGAACCTTGTTCTCCTGCTACCGTCATCAGTAAATGATAAACCTCACGTTGGCGCAAAATTTCTAAATGAGCATCTGGTTCATCAAGCAGTAGCACCGCGCCGGGATTAGCATACATATAGCTCAAAAGCAATAAGATTTGCTGCATTCCCCGACCAGATGACGACAAATCAAGCGTGATACCACGTTCTTGATAGGCCATACGGATTTCGCCACGAGCAGGCAAATAATCTGGTGGCAGTAATTCAACACCAAATGAATCCCGGATATAGGTGGTAATCTTATCCCAATTACCTGTTTGACTATTACTTTCATAAACCTGATAGCACAAATTCCGCAGCACTTCCGCCGTGCGTCCCTCGCCTATGCGTCGGTTGATGCTGCCACGCTCCCATCTATCCTCAGTCGCTATCAAGCCTGACATTGGTGGCAAATAAACAAGCTGAGGTTTATCGTTTATATGGTGTATAAAGGCAAAATCAGAAGGCACAGATGGAAAGCAATAGAGCGATTCTTCGTTGACAAATTCAAACTTGAATTGCTGTGACCAGATTTTTTCCTTACCTAAACCATCAACCCAAATCTCTATAAACACATTTTCAGTATTTTGTTTGGATCGCAAATTACGCCATAACAATTCGATTGATGGAACTGGTAAAACATACAAATCATAACGGTTGATCGTTAAATAAGGATGTTCGGCAGGTTCAATATGCCAATCAGGAAGTAGAGACCACCATTTTTGTAACCCGCTATACCACAACGCCAATGCCTGCAATGCAGAAGTCTTGCCGGAATTATTAGGGCCAATCAAGACAACCGACTGCCCCAATTCAATATCGACATCTTCAAACTGCTTAAAATTTTTGATGCGAAGGCGAGTTAACATCCCACATATCCCTCATTCAGGGAACATGGATTCAATCCACATTCCCTTTTTCTTTGCGATTCTCGGCGTTCTTAGCGCCTTTGCGTCGACTCTTTGCTGTTTATCTTTCCGGCTCGCCCAAGATTTGTGCGGTGCGGTCAAGATTACCCACGCTGTAATATTTCGCGTCCGGGTGATGGGTGAAGATCGCGGCGGTGCTTTGTTCCGGCACAAGTTGGTACGATTCGGTCAGCGTCAGTCCGATTTCGGCAGTTTGTGGCAGCAAGCGGAAAACCGTTGCATGATCTTCCAAGTCCGGGCAGGCTGGATAGCCCCAGCTATAACGCTTGCCACGTCCATCCGCCAACTTCAATTGTTGGCGCACATGGCGCGTGACGTAATTTGCTGTTGCTTCCGCGCTTTGTACCGCGAGACCATGAAAGAAATAGGCCTCGCTGTAATTATCCGCACCCTGCAACTTTTCAAAATATTCGCTGGCTTCTTCGCCAACCGTCACAGCTTGCAGCACCACCACATCGGTCTGACCGCTGTCTATCGGCGCATAGTAATCGCTGATGCACAAGTATTCGCCGCCCGGCTGACGTGGGAAGCTGAAACGGGCGACTTCAATTTTTTCCGGCGGCTTGCCATTCGCATTCTGGAACGGCTGCCAATCCCAAATAATCAGATCGTTGCCATCACTGTTGGCGGGGAAATAACCATAAACCGCCTGCGGACGCAGCGACTTATTCCGGCTGGCCTCGCGCCCCATCCGTTCCAAACGGGCTTCAAAGTCAGCTTCGAGCTTCGTCCATTCTTCGCCGCGTGTATTGGTCGCCCCCCATGAGAGTCGGAATAACTCTGGCTTATGGATATGCTGATAAATAATTTCCAGCGGCATACTTTCGATGAGTTTTGATCCCCAGAATGGCGGGACGGGCAAATCAGGCGATGGCTGAACTGTCTTACCGCCGCTGCCGACATTCACCCGTTTTCTTGGGGCAGGTTTGCCGAGTTCTTCATACGCCTCATCGATCACCTGTTGCAAAAACGTCTCACGGACTTGCGGCACGATCAGCTTATCCATCACATTCAGCCCTTCAAAGGCATCGTTGCAATAGAACACGCCAGGGGTATACGGTTCTTTGGTGTCATCCAAAAACAGGATGCGCCGCCCGAACTTACGATTAATCGCCGCTCCGCCGATCAACACGGGGAATTTCAGACCACGCCGCGCCAATTCATTCACGATCAACGGCATCTGCTTGGATGTACTCACCAGCAGCGCCGAAAGCCCAATCGCGTCTGCATTATATTCAACCGCTTTTTCGATGATGATGTTCGCCGGGACTTGCTTGCCGAGATCATGCACGGTGTAGCCGTTGTTTGTCAAAATTGTCTTGACGAGATTCTTCCCAATGTCATGCACATCACCGTAAACCGTTGCCAGCACGACGGTACCTTTGGTCGAACCTTCGACTTTATCCATGAACTGCTCTAAATAAGCAACGGTTTTCTTCATCACCTCGGCGGATTGCAACACAAAAGGCAGAATCAATTCGCCCGAACCAAATTTATCGCCGACCTCTTTCATGGCAGGCAGCAAGACGTTATTCAACACGCCTACCGGATCTTGCCGCGTTAGACTATCATCAATGAGCTTCTCTACGCCGTCCTTCTTGCGATGCAATATATGCCAATGAAGCGCCTGTTCGCTGGTCATATCGGCAGTGGGGTCTTCTACTTCCTGCCCGGCGACTTTGACTTCATTTTTCTCAAAGTATTGGATGAAACGCGGCAGTGCATCCTCGTCGGTGTTATAGATCAGATCATTGGCTAACTTGCGCTGATCTTCGGGAATTTCCGCATACGGCGTGATGTGCGCCGGATTGACAATCGCCATATCCAGCCCGGCCTGCACCGCATGAAATAAAAACACACTGTTCAATACGCCGCGTGCTGCCTCGCCAATCCCGAAGCTGACATTACTCACACCGAGCGCCGTCATCACGCCGGGGACATACTGCTTAATCAGCCGGATTCCTTCAATCGTTTCCACCGCGTCGTTACGCAGTTCTTCCTGCCCTGTCGTGAGGGGGAAAGTGAGCGTATCGAAGATCAAATCTTCGGGTGATAAACCATAATCCTGGGCGGCGATTTCGGTGATGCGCTTGGCGATTTCATATTTCTTTTCGCGGGTGTGGGCCATGCCCTCTTCATCAATCGTCATCGAGAGGACACCCGCACCATATTTCTGTGCGATGGGCAAAATACGGTCAATCCGTTCTCGCCCATTTTCCAGATTGTTTCCGTTGATGATGCCGCGTCCCGGATACAACGCCAGCGCCGCTTCCGCGACTTCGGCCTCTGTCGTATCGATAATCAGCGGAACTTCAATCGACATCGCCAGCTTTTTGATGAGCTTTTCCATCTGTTCTTTTTCATCAGCACGTTCCGTCAACGCGACTGCCACATCAAGCATGTGTGCGCCGCTGTTGACTTGATCGACGGCGACCTGCACGATGCTGTCATAATCATCTGCCAAAAGCAACCGCTTCACTTTGCGGCTACCTTGACTATTGACGCGCTCGCCGATCATCGTCGGCCCCGGATTTTGTACCATCGGCATCGCGGTCATCCCACTAGAAGCAATCGCTTGATGCTCAGGATCACGTTGTTTCGGGTGAACGCGCTCCGCTTTGCCTTCGATGAGTTCCTGATACGAATGCCCATGTACTTTGCGATACAGCAAATCGAGATGCTCAGGCCGCGTACCGCAGCAGCCGCCGACGATGTTCACGCCCCAACGGGTAAACTCGCTGACCATATCGCTGAATGGTTCCGGTTCCATTGGATAAACCGCCTCGCCATCGACATTGAGGGGCAGCCCGGCATTCGGTAGAACACTAATCGGCAGTTGGCTGTGTTCGATCAAATATTGAATCGGCGCACGCATGTATTCGGGACCTGTCGAGCAGTTCATCCCGATCACATCAATCGGCAGCGCTTCGAGCGTTGCTAACGCCCCGGCGATGTCTGTTCCAAACAACATCCGCCCTGATGTATCGAGCGTAATCTGGCATTGCAACGGAACACGCACGCCAGCATCAGCAAAATAGCGATTAATGCCGACGACAACGGCTTTCACTTCCAGAATATCCTGGCTGGTTTCTACCAACAGCACATCCACGCCACCCTCGACCAAGCCCTGCGCCTGTTCGTAGAAAATGGCGGAAAGTTCGTCAAAGCTGATGTTGCTCAGATCAGGATCGTTGCCGCTCGGCAGTTTGCCCGATGGCCCGATGCTCCCCGCTACAAAACGTGCGATTCCCGTTTCCTTCTCAAAACGATCCGCTACATCTCGCGCCAACTTTGCCGCCGCCCGATTGATCTCCAGCGTTTTCTCCTGCAAGCCGAATTCGCCCAACGTCAGGCGGTTGCCGCGAAAGGTACACGTTTCCACCACTTCGCTGCCGACAGCGTAAAACGCGGCATGAATATCGGCGATCACATCCGGGCGCGTGAGGACGAGATGCTCGCCCAAGCCATTATATTTTTCGCCGCCGAAATCTTCCGCTGTCAAGTTGCGGCTGTGGATCATCGTCCCCATCGCGCCGTCAAAAATGACGACATGATCTTCAACTGCGTCTAAGTAACGCCGATTTGTATAGGTCAAGTTGTGTCTTTTAGTCATTTAGCTTTACTTCTCCATCCCTAATAATGTCATTATGCTTTTCGCCAACCTCTTGAAAAAGCCGCATTAAACGTAAATTGCTATAGGCAATATTTGTAATAATGGAGGAGATAGTTCAGTTTCAATTTTAGGAATTCGCATTCCTTTTTCATTGAGTTGGTTAAGAGAGTCAGCAAATGGATTTATAATTTGATCTCCCAACCCGCCAAACCCCGTCCCACTAAGGAGGTTTAACTTTTCTTCGCTATTTTGATCGAATCTTCTCACGACCTTTCCAAGTAATTTAAATTCTTTATGAGAGAGTTCAAATGTTGAATTGTCACACAGATAATCCAAAAATAGAGTAACCACTGCTTTATATTCGATACCTCGTGTAAACATGTCAATTACAAATAATCTCAAGTCTTCTCGCTCCAAATCCGAAAGTAAATTCTTGAGAAGAGCCAAATTGATTCGATCTTTATCCTCAATTTTTAATGCGGGCTCAACTATATCAAGAATGCGATTCAAAGTTTTAAGGCTGTCCCCAAGAGGATTTGGACGAAATACTCCTTTGATTTCAACAAAATCCGATGGCTCAAGTTCGCTCCAACTTTCATTTGTTCCATCAAAACGTTTGACAGCATTTTTACTGAACAAAATCATACGTAAACGATTGAGAAGCGAGCCATAAGTATGGTAACGTTCCCTTTCACTGCCGTGTACTTCCTGTGTTTCACTTTGCTGAGTTTTTACAGGATTTAGATTGATTTTGAGGATATTTGGAATATTGAACGTAGCGTTTAAAGAACGTTGATTAGTGTTTATTGTCTGAGCATTAGAATTGTTAGCTGTTATCTTTTCCACAAAACTAAAGCCACCTTCAATTGTAGCAAGAATATCCAACAAAGCGTTCGTATCCAGATATACCGGAATGATTAAATGCTCACTGTCCACCGACTTCTCCTTTTCCTTATATCCCCGATAGATTGATTTTAACCCTCTGCGGGAAATCCTTTTAGCTCAAAATACAATTTCAATAATTGGCTTTCATTTAAAGCCACTATTGCATAAGTCAGCTCATTACGTTTGTCACTGAATTCAACTTCAAATACACCCGCTGCCAAAATCTCAATTACTGTGCCAACACACCCTCGTCTGAGGTTTTTCTCTGGCATATCTTCTAAGATAGCTACTACATCATAAATTTCAATCAATGCTTCATCTCTCGCTCAATCGCCTCAATTCCATGTTTGACCAATTGCTCCCCAATTACGGGACTCAGATTTTCATCCAAGTAAAACCGTATTTCAGTCAAGGCGGGTCAACTTTCCCTGCTGTTCTAACTCTATAATGAGCCTGTTCGTTTCTGTTTTAGACGCATCAATTTCAGCATCAATTTCGGCCTGATGCAAATAATAATACGCTAAGGCGGCGTAAACCTGTCCTAGACTCAGCCGATAGTTATCTGCTA
>Ga0335394_10000395_pt1 | contig 45662 bp, 31 predicted proteins | sample MAT03_FD_205741 | JGI IMG/M metagenome (GOLD analysis project Ga0335394, IMG submission 205741) | Freshwater microbial communities from Lake Fryxell liftoff mats and glacier meltwater in Antarctica - MAT-03 (spades assembly) (version 2) ... | reverse complement strand
TTGTTAAATCCAATAATTCGGTGATTTTCCTTTACTATTTGTGAGATTTTATTGACTATCTTTAAGTCCACAAAAAAATAGATTGTACATTTTGAGACCCTGGTTTAAAAACATAGCATTTATTTAACCGTGATGACTTTTGATATAAAATATATTTACCTAACTGTTCTATAGCTTATGAATAAACTTTTATTAGTGGCCCTGATCGGTTGCTTCGTACTTCCAATAAACTCTTTTGCACAATGCGGATTTACACCGTCTATTGTTTCAACCCCAAATCCTAATATATGTGGAACGGGCACCGCGGTTCTTAACGTAAGCCAGGCACCAACAAACTCTTGGACTTTAAAAGCGGCATTCGGAGGCACAGTGCGGGCTCAAAGCATGTCTTTTAGCATTGGCAGCAAAGGCTATATTTGCGGTGGCTACGACGGAGTTACCTTTAAAACCGATGTTTGGGAGTATGACCCTTCAACGAATGTGTGGACACAGAAAACGAATTTACCCGGACTTGGTCTGGCCAGTGGCGTTGGCTTTAGCGTTGCCGGCAAAGGCTACCTGTGTATGGGGCAAGGTATTGCCAACGTTGCCACTTACGAATACGATCCGATATTAAATACATGGGCAACAAAAACTTCTTTTCCAACTACTGCACTTAGCGACGCCGTTGGATTTAGCATTGGCAGCAAGGGATATGTTGGAGCAGGCTCACAGTTGGGAGTCGCTTCTGCAGAATTTTGGGAGTACGACCCTACTCTAGATGCCTGGACTCAAAAAACGAATTTTGGCGGAGGCGCGCGCTTAAATGCTACCGGCTTCAGCATCGGAACAAAAGGCTATATTGGAACAGGGTCAAACACATTCGCTGTTACGCAAAATGATTTCTGGGAATACGATCCAACAGGTAACACGTGGACAGCAAAAACCAACTATGCAGGTGGTGCAAGTGAATTTAATACTGGCTTCAGCATCGGAAACAGAGGATACATCCGCGAAAACAGCAGCGCTGGCGCTAATGATTTCTACGAGTACAATCCAACAGCAAATACCTGGACGGCCAAAACGGATATTGGTAATGGGCAACGCAACCGTGCAACTGCATTCAGCATCGGTAACAAAGGTTATTTTGGAACAGGTAATTTCGGCGCTACCTATTACAACGACTTTTGGGAGTATAATCCAGACATGACTTACTTATGGTCTACGACGGCCACAACAAATTCTATTTCCGTTTCAACTGCTGCCACTTTCACTGTTCAAATAACCGATGTTACAGGTTGCGTTACATCGCTTTCACAGGCGGTTACAGTCAATCCTTTTCCAACCGTAACAATAACAGGAGCTACTACTATTTGTGCTGGAAGCAGCTTGGTTCTCACTGGAAACGGAGCATCCACTTACACGTGGAGTACCAATGCTGGCGGAGTGACCACAGCGAATGCCAGTGTTTCTCCAACTGCCACTACAATTTACACGGTAACGGGCGCCGGTCCTACCGGTTGTTCTTCAATTGCACAGGCCACTGTTTTTGTAAACCCACAGCCCACTGTTACGGCAAATGCCACCGCCACCCTCATTTGCAGCGGCGCAAGTATTAACCTCACAGGTGCTGGAGCCAACACTTATACCTGGTCAGGTGGCGTAACAAACAACATAGCTTTTGCGCCAACAGCAACCGCAGTTTATACAGTTACCGGACAAATAACCGCTACTGGCTGCACGAATACAGCGCAAACAACCATTAGCGTTAACATAACACCAACCGTAACTGCAAACGCAACCAGTACAGCAATTTGTATTGGTGGTACTGTTGCACTTACTGGCGGTGGAGCAGCCACTTATACATGGACCAGCGGTATTACTGACGGACTTGCCTTTTCACCTGGCGCTACAGCCAGTTACAGTGTAACCGGACAAACGAATGGCTGTTTCGGTGCAAATACTGCAGTAAGAACAATTACGGTGGATAATGTGCCAACCGTTAACGCCAGCGCGTCTCAGGCAGTGATTTGTTTAAATACCACAGTAACACTTAACGCCACCGGTGCAACTAATTATACTTGGACAAGTGGAGTTACCAATGGAGTAGCTTTTGCGCCTTCCGCAACAACATCCTATACGGTTGTTGGGGCTACGGTTGGCAACTGCACAAACACAGCGGTAGTATCTATAACGGTTAACAGTTTGCCGACAGTAACTGCAAGTGTCACACAATCGGTTGTTTGTTCTGGTCAAACGGTTACGCTGAGTGGTGGAGGAGCCGTAACGCACACATGGAGTAACGGAGTTATGAGCGGTGTTGCATTTACGCCAACGGTTACCCGCACTTATACATTAACCGGAACAGGCGCAAATAGCTGTACGAACGCTGCCCTGCAAACAGTATCTGTTAACCTGCCTCCTACAGTTACTGCAAACGCTCTAATTTCAGTACTCTGCAACAGCGGAGCAACTACGACTCTTTTTGGCGGTGGCGCTACAACCTACTCTTGGACGGGTGGTGTTTTTGATAACTTCCCTTTCGCCCCGGGCTCTACACAAACTTATACCGTTAGAGGGACGGATGCTGTTACCGGTTGTACAAATACCGCGGTAAAAACAATCACCGTGTTTTCACTTCCTGTTGTTACGTCCAATATTACCAATACCGCCATTTGTACATCACAGACGATTAGCCTCATTGGCGGCGGAGCATTTACTTATACCTGGACAGGTGGCGTTGTTAACGGAGTCGCCTTCTCGCCGTCAAGTTCCGGCAGTTATACTGTAACCGGAACTGATATTAACGGGTGTGTCAATACCACAGTTGTTACCGTTACCTTAAATACATTGCCAACAGTAACAGCGGGATCGTCGAATTCTGTGATTTGTAAAGGCGCATCGGTAGTACTTACGGGAGGCGGTGCCAACACGTACACCTGGACAAATGGTGTGATTAATGCTACTTCTTTTAGCCCAACGCTCACAGTAACTTATACTGTAACAGGATTTGATCTGAACAATTGCAGCAACAAGGCGCTCATTACAGTAATTGTAAATAATTTACCTATAGTTACCGCGCTTGCCACTAAAACCGCAGTCTGCATTGGTGGTTCGGTAACCCTTAACGGCGGAGGTGCCATAACGTATACTTGGAGCAACGCCGTGCCGAACAATACTCCTTTTGCACCATCTATCACCGATAACTACCTGGTAGCGGGTACAGACGGAAACGGATGTATTAATTCAGCGGCTATAACGGTAACGGTTAACAGCCTGCCGAATGTGGTTGGTGCTGCAAGTAATTCTGTTGTTTGCTTTAATTATACAACAACTTTGAACGGAAGTGGAGCATTAACATATACCTGGAGCAGCGGAACAGCAAATGGTGCAGTAATTACGCCCACTATCACCACCACTTACACAGTAACCGGAACCGATGCTAATGGCTGTACCAACACCAATACACAGCTTATCCTTGTGAATCCTCTACCACCAGTGACGGCAAGTGTTTCTGATCCGCTGATCTGTAAAAATGATTTAACCACGCTTACGGGTGGAGGTGCCAACAGCTATACATGGACCGGCAACGCCATGGACGGAATTGCCTTCTCTCCCACAATTACAACAACATTTACGGTAACCGGGGCGGATATAAGTAATTGCGCCAATACTGCAACAGTTCTTGTAACTGTAAAACCCTTACCCACCGTAAGCGCCATTGCAAGTCCAACCACCATCTGCAACGGCGACTATACAACACTTACCGGTGGAGGAGCTATTTCCTATACCTGGTCTGGATCGGTAACCAATGGTGTTCCTTACTTCCCAGCTTCTACAGATACCTACACCGTAACCGGCACCGGCGCCAATGGCTGCACCAATACAGCCGTTAGAACCGTATCGGTAATTACTTTACCTCCTATTTCGGCTAATACAACCCATTCGGTCATCTGCCTGAATTACACTACAAGTCTGAGTGGTGGGGGAGCAACGACTTATACCTGGACAGGAGGCGTAATAAATGGCGCCGCGTTCTCACCTACAATAACTACTACTTATACCGTAACAGGTTCTAACGGAAATGCCTGCTTGACCACTGCGGTGATAACTATTACAGTGAATGCCTTACCGGTAGTTACTGGTCTGGCAACCAATCCGGTGGTTTGTCTAAACGAGCTCACCACTCTGAATGGTGGCGGTGCGCTTACTTACACCTGGACGAACAGTGCTGTTAACGGTGTTGCTTTTGCGCCACCAGTAACTGCTATCTACACTGTAACCGGGGCTGATGCGAACACGTGTACCAATACCGCTGTAGTTTCTTTAACCGTAAATCCCCGGCCAAGTGTCACAGCAATTGCAACCAGCTCTGCTATCTGTTTTGGAAACTCAACGACATTAAACGGAGGAGGAGCGGTTACTTATGCTTGGGCCAGTGGGATTAATAACGGTGTTGCTTTTACTCCAACGCTTACAGCCAGCTATACCGTAACAGGTACAGGGGCTAATGGTTGTACAAATACTGCTGTAACCACAGTAACGGTTCTCGCCTTGCCGTCGGTTACTGCCTCTGTTAGTAGTTCTGTCATTTGCGATGGAAGTCCGGCTACCTTTATTGGAAGCGGAGCAAATACCTATACCTGGTCAAATGGTATTATCAATAGTATACCTTTTACTCCTACAGCAAACGCCACCTTCACGGTAACCGGAACAGATCTAAATAACTGCGTTAACTCAGCAACGCTGGCGGTAATCATTAATACACTTCCAATTGTAAGTGGTTCTGTAACGCAAACTGTTATTTGCAATGGTGAATCAATTACACTTACCGGAGCCGGGGCTACAAGTTACACCTGGAGCGGAGGTGCTATTAACGGCACACCTTTCTCACCATCACAAACTACAACATACACTTTAACCGGAGCCACCAGTGGTTGTGCTGGTTCGGGCAACGTTCAGATCACTGTCACGGTAAATACACTTCCGCCAATTCTTGTAAATAGTGGTCAAATTTGTATTGGAAATACTTTCACAATCGTTCCTTCCGGAGCTTTAAGTTATACTTATAGCAGCGGCCCCGTTGTAAATCCAACTTCAACGAGCAGTTATACTGTCTTTGGTACCAGCGCAGAAGGGTGCGTAAATACAGTTCCTGTTATCAGTAATGTTGCGGTAAATCTGTTACCGGTAATTAATTTATCTTCTACACAAAACACCCTTTGTAACGGCATTAGTGCAACTATTACTGCAAATGGTGCCACAACTTATTCATGGACCGAAGGAAGCTCGAATCCTGCTATTGTAATTACTCCGAGTACGACAACCACTTACTCCGTAACCGGTATTGATGCAAATCAATGTACTGCTGGGGCTTCCATCTTGATTGGCGTTGTAAATGCGCCACTCCTCACTGTTTCCGCAAGTTCCACAAGCATTTGCCGAGGGGCACAAATTGTTTTAACTGCAGGAGGCGCTGAAACTTACTCGTGGAGTACAGGATCAAACGCAGCTTCATTTAGTGACATACCAATTAATAACATTACTTATACTGTTGTTGGCACAAGCGGTACGGTCTGTGACGTTACCAAGGTGATTTCCGTCACTGTAGCACCTCTTCCTTTGGTAGATGCGGGCAACAATATTACGCTTCAAACAGGTGAAACGTACCAGTTAAATCCGAGTCAAACAGGAGGAGCTATTTTTAAATGGGAAACTTCAGAAGGACTAAGTAATCCTAATGTTTTAAATCCCCTAGTGACTATTGATCGTGACATTACTTACACACTTACCGTAACCTCCGCCAGAGGCTGCGCTGCCAAAGACGAAATCACTATTACGGTTTCAAGCGGCATGATCATAGCCAACTATATGAGTCCGAATGGAGATGGTAAAAACGACACCTGGAAAATCAGCAACATTAATCTTATAAAAGATTACAGCGTAGAAATCATCAACAGCTGGGGTAAAATAGTCTTTAACAAAGATAGAGGCTATGAGAACGAATTTGATGCAAACGATTTACCCGACGGTGTTTATTATTATTTTATTAAAGACGGCAATTCTGTAAAATATAATGGAAACATTACTGTAACACGTTAAAAACTGAACATCCTATTAATGAACCTACTTATTAAAAAGAACATGAAACTACTTTTAAAATCCTTCGCCCTCATCTTGTTTTTGACAGCAAACTCATTGCGTGCACAACAAAATGTTTTGTTCAATACCTATCTCTACGATCCGATGCAACTGAACATAGCTTATGTAGCAGATCAGACTTCCACGGAAGCTAATTTGAACTACAGGACACAATGGACAGGGTTAAAAGAATCTCCAAAGCTCATTCAGCTGAATGCACACAAGCCTTTGGTTAAAAATACAGGGATTGGCGTCCGCCTTGCTTCACAACAGTCTGGATTATTGAATAACCTACTAGCTATGGTTGGTTTCGGCTACCAGGCAAAAATAGATGATTACTCAAAAATTCTGTTTGGAATTGGTATTGGGTTTATGCAGAATACCCTGAATGCTTCGAAAGCTACAGTGATTGATGCAAATGATATTACGCTGAAAAATGGTGAGCAACAAACAGCAATGGGGTTCGACAGTGAAATAGGTGTTCAATACATTGCAGACCGTCTGAAATTAGGAGTTGCCCTCCAACATTTGTATAGCACGCCTTCTGATTTTTCAGGAAGCTCTTTCAAAACTTTGCCCCAAATGAACGCTACAATTTCTTACATGTTGAACAAAGATCAAAAATTTGAAATCGAACCGATGCTTGTAAACCGTCTGACTTTACAAGGCGCAAATGCTCTTGAAGGATTCCTGAACTTTCATTTTAATAAAATGGTTACTATTGGCGCAGGTTATAGAAGCAATTACGGGATCATGGCTTTTGCAGGTTTGAAGATCAAGAAACTAAAAATCGCTTACAGTTTTGATTACGGAATGTCCAGTAACAAAACACTAACGGGGGCTTCGCATCAGATCTTATTGGGCTTTATCATTCCTAAACCAGAAAATGGTGAGTTTAATAAAACCAAAGGCAAAAAAATTATGAAAGAACGTTTCTAATTTGAAAATCTATTAGATTAAACGGTTGGGTCTTTAGGTCCAACCTTTTTTAGTTAACCGCTCGTATGAATATAACGAACAAACTTCTTTACCCCATCGTGACGGGAGTATTATTCAACGCTTGTTCCTCGTTTAACCAGAACGACTTCATTTGCACAGAGAGTATCGCAGAAATTGAGACAGAAAAATTTATTTACTCTGCCTACAAAACGGGTATTGACAACTACCGGATCAAATTCAAAGTAATAACGGATGTAGATACAAGCGATGCGTTTGAAATTTACATGAATGATGCGTTTTACTCGAAAGAACATTCTTTTCATTTCAAAACATCGCGGGACACTCTCGCCATTTGAGCGTCTCGACAATTCAGTAGAAGCTATTACAAAACAAAACCGGCATCACGATTGAACTATCCAAGGATGCGAATACAAAAGTTTGTTCAGCATAACATCTCTTCATTCGCGACTCTTAAAACCAGCAAACTAATAAGCCGATTTGAACCGTCTTTAATTGACCACGATTTTCTTAACCACCGTTTCATTGTTCTTAGTGATGGAAACCAGAAATACACCGGGCTTTAAAGTACTTATATCAACTACCATTCCGGATTTGTCTTTTGCTATAGGAACAGTAATAGTGCGCCCTAAGAGGTCGGTTAATCTCACATCGGCATTCTCAAGACCGTTTGCAACAACTTGAAATTTATCATGCGCCGGATTGGGATAAATTTTTATTCCCGCTGCAAAACTATTTTCATTTATAGAAACATAGTTCGGCTGCACCGTGCTAAAGCTGTACTCAAAACCTCCACCGAAATCGGGCTGAAACGTTTTTACAACGGCACCCGCCGCATTTTTTAAACGTACGTAACCTACTCCCTGTGCAGTGTTAGCCCACCAAGACACGCCGTCGTTATTGTAATCTTCTACTATTAATTTGTAACAACCCTGCAGATCATAACTGTCAGCGTAAACCGTGTTTGCAGTCGTCATATTGCTGCCCCCTGGAATAGTAAGTCCTGTTTCATCGACAATCCTGTAAACATTTTCAAAAGGGTTATTGTTTGTTTTGAATTCAATCGTAAACTGATTCGTGATAATATCCGGCAGCGTAAAAGCAGAATGGTACATGTCATTAAAGGCATACCCGTCGGCAGCACCGTTCACTTTTTTTATCTCTGCATGAAATACATTGTTGCTCTGCACGAGATCATTCGCCCAAAGCGTTCCTATTGGAAGGTTTATTGTGATCGTATCCATAGAGCCAAGGTTCCCCGTCCACTGAAATGTCTCCTTGTGCCCCGAAGCATTTGTGTTTACCCAATATTCCATGTCCATGTCGGTGATCATGTTTGCACCTGTATTTCTAACCAGGATCACAGGGCTTGCACACATAGGATTGGTGCGCGAATAAAGCACTTTCGTACTCGGCGCCAACACATCCAGCAACGCGGCATCAACACTATGGTTTGCCGCACCGTAACTTACCAGCTGGTGAGCAGCAATGTACCGGTAATCGCCGCTTGGTATCTGCGGACCTGAACAGTTGTAATCAATATTTACTGTTGTGCCGGGGGTAACGTAAGTTGTGATGTCGTTTTCAGTGAGCAGCGATGCTAGTCCCGGACACCAGCCCTGCCTGTTGTAGAGCCAGGTTCCGCCTTGTGGAAAAACAGGATTAAAAGAACACTTCATGCTTATAGACCAGGTGAATTCGTTGGGGCCACCGTTCACATTTAAATAATGCGACACAACGCCTCCATTTTGTCCGAATTCTCCCTGAGCACCGTGACCGGTGATGGTTGAGCGCACTTTAAAACTTTCTGCCGCAGCAGGAATGGCAACATTCTGAACATCAAACCGTGTGTCGCTGGTAATGCTGCCAATGGCAACACCGCCATACCTGGCGCCACCCTGCCAAAGCTGTTTAAATTCAACAACATTTCGCGGAGGTGTTCCAACGATAAACCAAAAGTCAATGTCCATTTGCTCCTGGTTCTCTCCGCCTAAGGTCATTAAAAAACGCTTTTTACCTTTTATTATAGGCGTAAAATCAGTCATGTCGAAATACCACGTTTTACCTGCAGGCCCTAAGTCAAGACCTTTTCCATAAGGCGTTACAAAGGACATTAATTCGTTGTAATAGGGATAACGTTGGTAGTAAGGCAAATTCGTCATCGTAAGTGTGCCCTGTGAGCCAATGCCTATGGTACTTGTCAAAATACCCGTATCTCCGTTGTAAACGTTCAATACAGAGGCTTCATAATAACTTGTGGTAGAAACCAAAACCACTGCATCGTGCGCCATTGGAACTAAACCGGCATTGGAGGAGATGGAATATTGCTGCACACTATTCGGATTTCTTGGAACAACATCCTGCATGGTAACAGTGGAGGTTGACATAGCATAACTTCCTCTTAAAAAAACAATGTTAGGCCTTACATTTTTTGTGGTGAATGTGCGGTCAAGATCCTGCCCACGGTCAGAAGTCCACTGCAAATTAACGCCCGTAGACGTTGCTGCATTTTTACTGTCGGTTATAGTGAGTCCTGCACCTTCATTCATTTTATAATAAGCTAGCAAATTTGTGTAGAACGGATGCGTGGCATCTATTGGTTTTTTCATCCAGGCCTGGATATCGCTTTGCGACAATTCTTTGTTCCAGATGCTAAGCTCATTCATTTTTCCTTTGTAATTGTTCAAAAGGTCTTTGTCTTTGCCAAGTACTAAATTTAAAATGGTAGTGGCTTTCGTTTTAGCGGTACCCGACATCCAAACCGTTCCATCTAAATAAATAGTCATTGCTCCCGTAGAAGCATTTTTTGTAAACGCCCAGTGATGCCATTGACCACCCTGTTCGCCAGCATTTGTTGTTTTTTGAATCCGGTCGTAACCGCCACCCACATAACCGCAATCAAAATAAACGTTGTTGTTGTTCCATGGTAAGTGAATGTTGAGTTGACGTTCATTCGGATTTGTTGCGGTTCCATACAAAATTGAATTGCCACCGTTTATTAAAGCCGAATTGCCATACACCCAAAAAGCGATGCTCAACTCATTTGTGATGCCTGACAAAGCCGTAGGATTTATATTTACGTGTCCCGACGCAGACAAATCCATTGCATAATTATTTGACGCATACAAACCTGTTACCGGCGCGGTTACACTGCTGGCAAAAATCAAAGGAGTCGAAGGATTTGTGTTGGTGAAAGAAAAATCAATCAGCACATTGCTCGTTCCGTTCCATACAAACGGCGAAGCAAACTGGATGCGATTGCTTCCACTCGCAAAAGTGTAATTCGAATTAAATACGGTTGTAAATCCGCTAAGCGTGACTGCTGCTGCATTCAGTGCGGTTTGGTTTGTGTGCTGAATTCTGACTTTCATAAAATTAACCGTCGCACCACTTCCCGCAACGTTTAGTAAGATCGCATCTATGTTGCCTGCCGAAAATCCAGCTGTAGTAAGTTCTGAAGCGGTATACAGAATCTGCGAATGCCCCGATTTTTTATTTGCCTCTAACAGGTAAGGATCTGAAGTCACTCCCAGTCCAACACTGAACTGGCTTTCAGTTAATATGCTGCTCACTGCCACAACTGTTTGTGTGTAATTATAATAATCGTGTACCGGCATAATACTGTAATTAAAAGTGCTGCCATTAAAATTGGAGATCACATATCTTGGCGCCTGATTCAGATCAGTTTCGATGCGCGACGAGTCTACTAAGTAGGTATTGCAGGAATAATCCCACTCGCCGCAACCCTGATTGGGAGCAGATTGTGTAGAGATTAATGCGTTCTTGCAACGCATGTTGTACTTCATGATGATTTTCTCAAACGTCAGGTTTCCGGTTGGAAACTGAATAAATGTGTCCCGCGTTGTACTTCCGTATTTAAAAGTTTTTACCCGAATGGTATCGCCGGGAGATTGTGCACTAAGCTGCGTAGTTGATAAAAACAATAATGCAACGCTCGCTATTTTTGCGCCCAGGAATGAGAAAACGGTTTTCTTCATGTTAAAATTTTTAACGGAATAAATAATCTTTTAGAGTATCCTAAAGTAGCACATTTTTTTTCGCACTCAAAATACAGGATATTCTTTAAATATAGATTAGAACCGTATATTCTTTAGCTAAACTCAAACCTGCTTTGTATTTTTGAAAACTTAAATCAAATACATGAACCACTCATTAAACAACATAGAACCTCAAGAACTCTGGAATAATTTTGTTGCGTTAAATGCAGTGCCGCGTCCCTCGAAAAAAGAAGAGCGCGTGATCGCATTTATCATGCAATTCGGAAAAGACCTTGGACTTGAAACCTCAAAAGACGAAGTGGGAAACGTAATCATTAAAAAGCCCGCCAGCAAAGGTATGGAAGGAAAAGCCACAGTAGCTCTTCAAAGTCACGTCGACATGGTTCACCAAAAAAACGGTGATACAGATTTTGATTTTGCAACACAGGGCATTGAAATGTTTATTGATGGCGATTGGGTAAAAGCAAAAGGAACAACGCTGGGCGCAGACAATGGTATAGGCGTAGCGTCGATCATGACAATTCTGGCATCTAAAGAAATTGCACATCCACCGCTGGAAGCCCTTTTCACCATTGACGAAGAAACCGGGATGACCGGTGCCCTTGGCTTAAAAGGTGGTTTAATGCACGCAAAATACATGCTGAACCTTGACACAGAACATGATCATGAATTGACAATTGGCTGTGCAGGCGGCGTTGACGTAACTGCAACGGGAAGCTATGCAACAGAAGCTATTGGAGGAACTGTAAAGGCATTCCGTCTTTCCTTGAAAGGATTAACGGGCGGCCACTCTGGAATGGATATTCATTTAGGACGCGGCAATGCGAATAAATTAATGAACCGTATTCTTACGCAAGCTGCTGAATTTTTCAGTATTAGCATTCACTCTGTTGATGGTGGAAGTCTGCGAAATGCCATCCCACGGGAATCGGTTGCAGAGCTGATTATTTCCGCCAAGAGTGAAGGTGCTTTTATGTCGTGGATAAAAGAAATAGAAACCACTTTAAAACTGGAGCATAACACAACGGACCCGAATTTATCGGTGAGTGCAATTGCCATCGATTCTCCAAAAACAATTTTCACAAAAGAATTTCAGAATAAATTATTACGCTCTGTGTATGCTTGTCCTGTTGGCATCTACAGGATGAGTCCGGATATTGACAAATTAGTTCAAACTTCTAATAATCTCGCGCGTGTGTTGGTGAAAGATGGCAACTATTCTATTCAATGTTTAACGCGTAGTTCTGTGGACAGTGAAAAAATGGATTTGGCACAGGCGATCAAAAGTACTTTTGAGTTAATGAGCGCCAGTGTTTCTTATGCGGGCTCTTATCCTGGGTGGACGCCTAATCCAACTTCTTCTATCGTAAAATTAATGAGTGATTTATATCAGGAGATCTACAAAGAAAATGCACAGGTAAATGCTTGTCACGCCGGACTAGAGTGCGGAATTCTCGGAAAAAATTATCCGGATATGGAAATGATTTCTTTTGGACCGAACATTCGTGGCGCACATTCGCCGGATGAAAAAGTTCAGATCAGCTCGGTACAAAAATACTGGAGTTATTTGTTGGAGACTTTGAAACGAATTCCTTCTGCTTCTTAGGACTGACGAAGATTTTGCTGATAACTCAGATCAACTAAGAATGTAATTACTTAGTGTCTGTCCGAAAACTAGGTGTTTGGATGGAAAAATTCAGTTTCGAGGCGTGTAAAAAAAATGATTGTGAGGTTTACTGGGGTAAATGAGCGATTATTTTTTTTGACACAACGACGAAAATGGAGTTTTCGGCCAAACACTACTTATCTACTTGTTGCCCGTGAATAAAAAATGAGGCTTACCAGTGTTCCCACGCCTTCGTTAGATTTGATCTGAATATTTCCTTTGTGCAAAACCATAATTTGTTTACAGAGACTGAGGCCAATACCGCTTCCTGTTTTTTTAGTGCTAAAGAATGGAATAAAAATTTTATCGAGTAATTCTGGTTTAATTCCCGTACCGTTGTCTGCAACTTTTATTATTACGCGACTATTCGCATTTATTTCCGCAGCAAGTGTTACTTTCGGTTGAGGCTCGTCTCTTACAGCATCCATAGCATTTAACACAAGGTTGATTAATACTTGCTCAATCAGGTCAGGGTCTGCTTCGAAAGCTAGAAACGGATCGCGCAAAATAACTTCCAACTCGATGTTCTTTTTTTCGATAGTTGGCTGCATAAGCTGTTGCACTTGTTCAAAGAGTTCCATCACCGTTACTTTTGCTAAACTTGCTTTTGTGATCTTGCTCATGTTACGGTATGTTTCCGTGAACTTTAACAAACCTTCACTTCTTTTTTTAATCGTGCTTATCCCGGTCTCAATATCACTTAAAGATTCTTTTGAACTCTCAGGATGACGCATCGATTCCTGGATGGTGTCTTTTAAAGTTTCCGCCAGCGAAGAAATCGGAGCAACAGAGTTCATAATCTCGTGTGTCATCACGCTCAGCAGCTTTTGCCAGGCATTCGATTCTGTTTCATCCAACGCCTCATTGATGTTCTGAAATGCGATGAGCTTATATTTCTTATTTTCATTTTGAAAAGTTGTTGCCGATAACAATATTTTGCAAACACTATTATCCTTAGTGATGGAACTGATGATCTTATTCCCGGGAGAAAGTCCAATCACTTGCTCATAAAGTTCTTTGTTTCTTTTCTCAAGCGAGTGAATGGTTTTTAAATACGGAATTTGCAATAAACTTTTCAGGGACTCGTTCATCCATAAAATTTCGCCGCTTTCTGTTTCATAGGAAAGAATGCCGGTGTCAACGATCTCAAGAATTGTTTTCAGGTGAAGGTACTGCGTTTCTTTTTCTTTGCTAATGATCTTGAATGTGCTATTGATCTCGTTAAATCCGGTTCGGAATGGCTGTAGCTCAGCGGGCGCACGTTTCACATCAAAATAGCGTGAAAAATCGCGGTAATGAATGGCTTCTACAAATTGTTCGATTTCACTTTGTGCTTTGCGATGGAATTTATAATAGTCAACAAACTGAAAAATGATAATCGGAACTAAAATAATTTCGGCCAAATACCATTCCTTCAGAATAGACAAAGAAGCGAGGAAGAGCGTGATAAACACCAGCAATGCCCGAATAAATATGTTCCAGCCAAAGGCTTTAAATTTCATATTTGCTTAACCTACGGTAAAGTGCGGTGCGTGTAATTCCCAGTTCTTTCGCGGCTTTTGTAATGTTGCCATTGTTTTTTTCGATGACGCGCAGGATCGTTTGTTTTTCAACCGCGCTCAATTTGGTTTCATTTTCTTCTTCCGACAAAATTTTAATGCCCGATTCAATAGGCGAAAAAACAAGATCGGAAGCCTGGAGGATCTCCGAATCGGCCATGATGACCGCTCTTTCAATAATGTACTGTAACTCGCGAACATTCCCCGGGAACTGATAGGCGCATAATTTCTCAAGTGCTTTTGTACTAAATTCCGCTTCCGGTTTAAAATATTTATTGCCATAGAATTTTAAAAAATGCCTGGCGAGAAGCGGAATGTCACCTTTTTTTGCACGTAAAGGCGGCACAATAATTTCTACGGTGTTGATCCTGTAAACAAGATCTTTTCTGAATTTATTTTCGTTGGCAAGTTCGCTTAAAGGCAAATTGGTTGCGCATACCAGCCGGATGTTTATCGGGACATTGGTATTGGTTCCTAACCTGATGATTTGCCTGTTTTGCAAGACACTCAATAATTTTGATTGCTGTTGTAGCGAAATATTTCCGATCTCATCAAGAAAAAGTGTACCGCCGTTCGCCGATTCAAATCTGCCGGCCCGATCTTCACGCGCATCTGTAAACGCCCCTTTTTTATGTCCGAATAATTCGCTTTCAAAAAGACTTTCCGTTAACGAGCCTACATCCACTTTTACATAAGACTGTTTGGCTCGAAGTGAGCGTTGGTGAATGGCCTGTGCTATCAAATCTTTTCCTGTTCCGTTCTCGCCTAAAATCAGAATATTTGCATCAGTAGGCGCAACTTTTTCTATCTTATTAAAAATAGTAGTCATCAGTTCACTTTGTCCGATTAGTCCAAATTCATTGTAGTTTTGCTGCTTGTCGCTATTCTTATCCGCATCCTTTTTCTTCAGTATTTCCTCGATAGCTTCCACCAGTTTTTGGTTGTTCCAGGGTTTAACAATGAAATCTGCGGCTCCTTCTTTCAGCGAGCGGATCGCGAGGTCAATATCTGCATAAGCGGTGATCATGATCACACACATCGCAGGATAAATTTCCTTAATGCGTTTCAGCCAGAAAATACCTTCATTACCGGTATTGATGGCCGCATTAAAATTCATGTCGAGCAGAATAAGGTCGAAAGTGTTTTTTTTCAGTAAGGCTAACAAGTTCTCTGGATTTTTTTCTATCACTACCTTTTCTACTTCCCTCTTTAAAAGCAGGCTAATCGCTGTAAGCACGTCTTTATCGTCATCCAATACTAAAATATGGGCCTGTTTTAAATTCATAGAATAAGATACCGGTTGTAAATATAACGGAAAGCTAACAAATCGGGTGAGCTCTCAACCTAAAAATAAAAAAATCCAAACTGTATCAAAAGCGGACAGTTAGCGTTCCACTAGCGGACAATCTTCGAAAAACCGGAAACTTAAATGCTTCATACTCAACAATTAAACACTTCGGCACGGTTATGCATATAAAGCAGTAATTGTTTTTCATTAATATATGTATGGTGGTTATTTTGCTGCAAATGAAACATCCATCATACATTTTTTTAAATTGCCATTGAGAGATCAATGTAAACTATATGGACAGAGTTATTGAAAAGAAAAAATGGACCGCGAAAAAATTTTTAACGCTAACCTTTATTGTAGCCATTGTAGTGTTGATCGCCGGAAGTATATATTTTACTTCGGGTGGAATGAAATTGAATGTAGATTCGGAACGTTTAACAATCAGTGAAGTGAAAAAAGGAGTCTTCAAGGAGTTTATACCGGTGAATGGAATTGTGTTGCCACTAACTACGATTTATCTGGATGCGATGGAGGGCGGTCGCGTGGAAGAAAAATACGTAGAGGATGGAGGGATGATGAAAAAAGGAGAGCCCATTTTAAAACTGTCAAACACTGACCTAGAGCTCAGTTTGGCAAATCAAGAAACATCCGTTTTTAATTTACTGACGCAGATGCGCATCTCCCGCAACGCAGCACAACAAAATACGATCATGAAATTAAACCAGGGCACGGATGTGGAAAGTGCATTGAGAGAAGCGGACCGCATTTATACCATGAATAAAAAATTATTTGATCAACAGGTTATCTCCTCACAGGAATTTAAACAGTCGGAAAATAATTACAACTATGCCCTCAAAAAAAAGAAACTCACGGATCAGATTTTGAATCAGGATTCACTTTCCACAAAAGACGAATATGCGCAGGCCCAGGAATCTTACAAACGCACGCAGCAGTCGCTTGCTATCATGCGCAAAAAAGTGGAAGACTTAATAGTTCACGCTCCCATTGACGGGCAATTAACTTCATTGGATGCGGAGATCGGTCAAAATAAAAATAAAGGCGAACGTCTCGGACAAATTGATGTTTTAAGCGGCTTCAAAGTGCGTGTAGACATTGATGAACACTACATCTCAAGAATTTATACCGGACTGATCGGAGAATTTACTTTTAACGGGAAAGAGTATAAATTGAAGATCCATAAAGTTTACACACAAGTGACTAACGGAAAATTCCAGGTCGATATGAAGTTTGAGGGAGAGATCGCGAAAGAGATCCGTCGCGGACAAACCTTACAAATACGTCTTGCGTTAAGTGATGAAACGGAAGCCTTATTGTTAGCGAAAGGCGGATTTTACCAACAAACAGGAGGCAACTGGGTTTTTAAAGTAACCGAAGACGGCTCAAAAGCGTACCGGATAGACATTCAGTTGGGCCGTCAGAATCCAGAATACTATGAAGTAGTGCAAGGCTTACAGGTGGGCGATAAAATTATTACTTCCGGTTATGACAATTACGAAAACACAAAGGAACTCATTTTAAAAGATAGCAAATAAACAGGTATATGATAAAAGTAAAAGACTTAGAAAAAATTTACCGCACCGAAGAAGTTGAAACTGTTGCGTTGAATAAAATTTCATTTGAGATAAACACCGGAGAATTTGTCGCCATCATGGGGCCTTCAGGCTGTGGTAAATCTACGCTTCTGAATATCATCGGGTTGCTTGATGACCTTGACAGCGGCAGTTTTCTCTTCAATGAAACAGAGGTAGCGAAATTTAACGAGCGCAAACGCGCAGAAATGCGAAAACACAATATTGGATTTGTGTTCCAAAGTTTCAACCTGATTGATGAGCTAACCGTTTTTGAAAACGTTGAGCTTCCTTTAATTTACACTGGCGTTCCCACAGCGGAAAGAAAACGCATTGTGGACGAAGTGCTGGATAAAATTCAAATCGCCCACCGCAGAAACCACTACCCACAGCAGCTCTCGGGTGGTCAGCAACAACGTGTGGCCGTGGCGCGCGCTGTTGTAAATAAACCAAAACTTATCCTTGCCGATGAACCTACCGGAAATTTAGATTCACGTAACGGTAATGATGTGATGCAATTATTAACCGACCTTAATGAACAGGGCACAACGATCATTATGGTTACCCACTCAGAACACGATGCTCGGTATACGCACCGTGTGATAAACATGCTCGATGGGCAGATTGTTACGCAGAATATTAAAATTTAAGAATCATGTTTAGCCGTCGCTTTAAAAAGATCGCCCGTCTCTTAAAAAAGAAAATAGATCTTTCTTTTTTGAATCCTGCTGGCATTGTAATACTCGCTGGAATGCTTGTTACAGCTATTTATGCGAGAAAGACGATTCAAACTGATTTCACCGAAGCGAAAATTTGTAATACCACAACTTCTGTTCATCATGATCTTACTTATATAAAACCGTTTACTTCACTAGTCGGCTTCAACTGGAAATTCGGCAAGGAAAATAAAAAGAAAACCAAGGAAATAAAAAACGCCGTCTTTAGACTTACATTCATTAACCTCTAGTTTATAAAACCAACCGCATGTTAAAGAATTATATTAAAATAGCCTGGAGAAATATTATTAGAAATAAATTATTCTCTTCCATAAATATTGTTGGACTTTCGATTAGCATCGCCTGCTGTTCGATCATTTATTTATATGTAAGCTATGAATTAAGTTACGACGACTACAACGAAAAAGGAGATCGACTTTTCAGGCTGGCAACGATAGGGAAGGATCCCAGGAAAACAATTATGTTTGCAAGAAGCTCTCCACCAGTTGCCGAGCGAATCAAGGCTAATTTTCCAGAAGTAAGCGCCTTTACAAGGTTTAGCGAAACACAAAGATTGATTTCTTACAAAGACAAAAAATTATACGACACTAAAATTCTCTATGCAGATTCAGCACTGTTTGAAATGTTTACTCTTGACCTTTTGGAAGGCGACGCGCATAAAGCCCTGGCAAATCCATACAGCATTGTGATCAGCGAAAGTATGGCAAAACGTTATTTTGGAACAGAGCCGGCTTTCGGAAAAATGATTCAGTTTTCAGATAGCATAGGTTTAATGGTTACAGGAATGATAAAAGACATTCCACGCAATTCCCATTTCACTACAGACTGTTTTATTTCTGCAAACACCCGAAACGATCTTTTTAAGAATGATCCCAATTGGAAAGAAGGTCAGGCCGCGTGGCTCAACTGCGAATTATTCACCTATATTCTCCTCAAAGAAAACACAGACTCTAAAGCGCTCGAGGTAAAAATAAATGCCATGCTCGAAAAAGAAATGGTAGAGGTAAAAAAAGAAGTTGGGCTAACGATGCACATAATCATGCAGCCCGTTGGCGACATCCACCTGAAATCGCATTTAGATAATGAGTTTCCAAACGTTGTGAAGGGAGATGCGATGTATGTCTATATTTTCTCGGGAGCCGCATTGCTCATCCTGTTGATCGCCTGCTGCAATTTTATAAACCTGTCCACGGCCCGCTCATTGAATAGAGCCAAAGAAATTGGTTTAAGAAAAGTAATAGGCGCCGGAAGATGGCAGCTTATTTCGCAATTTCTTGGCGAGGCACTTTTTTTTACCATACTTGCCAGCTTAATCTCTTTCGTTTTTGTTTTAATTTCTATCCCCTTCTTCAATACCCTTTTAGGAATTCCCCTTTCCTTGCATATTGATCTGCTCTGGCTCTATTTAATTATCATAGTTGGTGTTGGTATTCTTGCCGGACTTTATCCAGCTTTATTTATGTCCTCCTTCGCACCCATACAATCTCTTAAGGGAAGAATCAGCCGCAGTATGAGCGATATTCTTCTAAGAAAAGGACTTGTTGTTTTCCAGTTTACCATAGCCATTGTTCTTATCATTGGAACCACCCTTATTCTTAAACAACTAGATTTTATTCAGAACCGCAACATTGGTATGAATAAAGATCAAATACTGAATCTTAAGTTAAAACCACAAGACGCGTCTAAGGCCGGTATGATCTTAAAAGAACTGCGGAAAAATCCAAAAGTAGTAAATGGATCAATAAATGATTTTTCCTTTAAAGGGATCGGCTATCACATCATGGTTCCTGAAGGTATGAAAGCCAACGAAACCACGTCTGCTTACGATATTTCGACAGATGAAAATTTCCTTTCCACTTATGAAATGAGTTTAGTAGCCGGACGAAATTTTTCGAAAGACTTTGCAACGGATCAGGAAACGGCTGTTCTGGTTAACGAAACAGCGGTAAAAGAATTCGGTTGGAAAAATCCAAAAGAAGCACTTGGTAAAAAACTCAATTTTGGTCTTGAAATGAGGGTTGTTGGCGTTGTTAAAGATTTCAATTTCGCTTCTCTTCATGACGCGGTGAAGCCTTTGGCGATAGGATTCTCACCAGAACAAAGCAGAAACATAAGTCTTCGCATAAAAACTCAAGATCTGAATGGCACTTTGCAGAAACTGGAAACTACATGGAAGGAAATAGCCACTCAGAGCCCTTTTGCAACAAGCTTTCTCGAAGAAGATTTTGATAGCTTATACCGCACTGAGAAAAATATTCGCAACGTTTTGAGCGCCTTTACTTTCCTTTCTGTTTTCGTTGCTTGTTTGGGGCTATTCGGACTCGCATCGTTCACTATTAAACAGCGGTTTAAAGAAATCGGTATCAGAAAAGTACTAGGATCAAGTGTTAGAGACATTGTTCAATTATTAGCTAAAGACTTTTTAAAACTCGTCATCCTTTCATTCGTTATAGCATCTCCGATAGCTTGGTACCTCATGAACAGGTGGTTGCAAGATTACGCCTTTCGCATTGATATTGGTTTTTGGGTATTTGTGATCGCAGGTTCGCTGGCCTTTGTAATTGCATTTCTAACGGTGAGTTTGCAGGCTATGAAGGCAGCAGTAGCAAATCCGATAAAAAGTTTAAGAACAGAATAAATTGCTAAAAAATTATATCATAACCGCTTTAAGAAATCTCTGGAGAAATAAATTTTTCTCTTTTATAAATATCTTTGGCTTAAGTCTTGGTATTGGTTGTTGTATGCTCATTTTTCTATTCGCAAAAGATGAAATCACTTTCGATAGGTTTCACAAAAACGGCGAGCGGATTTATCATTTGACTATTGAAATGACAGATTCCAAAGGCGATGTTAGTCACTCCCCCTGCACCGGCATGATGCCCGGACCGAGTTTTAAAAAGAGTGTGCCTGAGATTCAGGATTTTGTAAGAATACAATTTGCGGGATGTGACATAAAAAAAGAAGAAGACATTCTCTCACAACATGCTTTATGGGTAGATGAGAATTTTTTCTCGGTATTCTCTTTTCCTGTTTTATATGGCAATACTATTAATCCTTTGCGTGATTTGCATTCGGTGGTAATCTCTGAGAATCTTGCTAAAAAGTATTTTGGAAAATCAGATGTTGTTGGACAAACTCTGCAAATGAATACAGACTCGGCATTTGAAGCATACACCGTAACAGCTGTTCTTAAAAATTCTCCTTTAAATTCGTCTATTAAAGCGGACATGCTTTTACCAATGAAGCTACACCAGACGCATGAAAATGATACAGAATGGTTAAATTCTTTTCTAAATACATTTATAGTTCTAAAGCCCGGCGCGATTATTAAAACGGTAGAATCAAAATGCAATAGCGTTTATCTTACGGAAGCGACTCCTAGCATTAAAGAGATGAAGCAACGATTTGGGTTTGATGACAAATGTGTTTACAAGCTTCAACCTCTTTTCTCCATGCATTTGAATACAGATTATCCGCCGATCAATGGTCTTTCAAACGCAAGTGATCCCACCTATTCCTATATTTTAGTGGGTATTGCGGGATTCATCCTTTTAATCGCTTGCATTAATTTTATAAATTTAACTATTGCCCGCTCTCTTAAACGGGCTAAAGAAATCGGTATTCGTAAAGTTATTGGGAGTCAAAGAAAACAATTAATCTTCCAGTTTTTAGGCGAGTCTTTCATCTTGAGTTTCTTTTCATTTTTGCTAGCGATACTACTTGTTATGTCAATCATTCCTTTTTTCAATTCGGTATCAGGTAAAGTGCTTTCCTTTTCTTATTTATTAGATTGGAAACTAATTTGCGAATATATTCTTTTATTGCTAGTTACAGGCTTTCTCGCTGGTTTTTATCCCGCCCTTGTTCTCTCCGGATTTAATCCAGTGGAAACTTTGTACGGCAAGCTTCGATTTTCCGGCAAGAATTATTTATCAAAAAGTCTTGTTGTGATTCAGTTTACGCTGGCAACATTCTTTATCATTGGCACACTCGCCATTTATTCGCAATTCAATTTTATGGTGAACTATGATCTTGGTTATGAAAAAGAAAATATCGTCTGTGTTCAAACGGGCAATATGAATAAGACAAAGGTACAAACCGTAAAATATGAGCTTTTAAAAGAGCCTTCCATTAGCATGGTAACAGGCCGCCAGGGTGGAGAATATTACACGGCGGCGCACATTAACGGCGCTACTAACATTGGCTTTGTTTTTAACCGGATCGATGAAGAAAATTTTCCTCTCTTTAATGTTCCTGTTATTCAAGGAAGGAATTTTTCAAAAGATCATCCTGCTGATTCTACGCTATCCGTTTTGGTGAACGAAAAATTTGTGAGAGAGGCTGGCTGGAAAGACCCGATTGGCCAGATTGTTGACTTCCATTATAAAAATAAAAAATATACCGTTATTGGCGTAGTAAAGAATTTTCATAGCGGACCCCTCACTCAGGAATTAAAGTCCCAACTCTTTAGCAGCGATCCTGAAATGAGTTACGCCGCACTTTACATTAAGATCAATCCTAAAGGAAGAACTGCCGCGCTGAGGCATATTGAAAAAACCATTAAAACCATGTTTCCTGTTATACCCTATCAAACAAGCCTCCTGGACGATATTCTCGCAAGCCAATACGAAAACGAAGCCAAATGGAAAAAAATTATTTTGTTTTCTGCATTGCTCACTATTTTTATTTCCTGCATCGGCTTATTTGGCATGGCCGCACTCTCTTCAGAAAAACGCGCAAAGGAAATGGGAATTAGAAAAGTATTAGGCGCATCTACAAGCATCTTAATAAGAAACCTCTCTTTTGATTTTTTGAAACTTGTGTTTATAGCTGCGCTGATATCTGTGCCTTTAGCCTGGTGGACGCTTCACAAATGGCTCGAACTTTATGTTTATCGTATAACTTTATATCCGGGACTTTTTATTTTACCTGTTGTTGGAATTATTTTATTGGCCTTTGTTACGGTAAGTTACCAAGCCATCCGGTCAGCTTTGTCTAACCCCGTTAAAAATTTAAGAACCGATTAAAAACAGAGTATGATACTTAATTATTTTAAAACCGCTTATAGAAATCTGATTCGCCATAAAGGTTATGCCTTGCTTAACATTTCGGGACTTGCCATCGGCATAGCCGCTTGTCTTCTTTTATTTTTAGTTGTAAGTTATGAATTAAGCTATGATGCGTTTCGAACGAATTATGAAAACATTTATCACATATACACGCAAGACACTTACTCAGATGGAATTGATTATACATCGGGTGTTCCTTTTCCAGCATTGGATGCGCTGCGAGCTGACTTTCCACAAATAAAATCCGGGGCGTTCTGTAGTTCAAACGGCAACCAGATTACGATTGAAGAGAAAGGTACAACCAAAAAGTTTTTAGAAGACCGTGGCGTTTATTTTGCTGAGCCTGAATTTATGGAGATCATGACTTACAAATGGTTAAGCGGAAATCCAAAAGTACTCTCTGAGCCCAATACAGTAGTTTTATGCAAAAGTTTGGCCCTTAAATATTTTGGCGATTGGCAAAACGTGATTGGCAAAACGCTTAAAATAGATAATACGGAAGTTTTAAAAATTGCCGGTATTATTGAAGACGCTCCTTTCAATTCCGATTTCAGGTTACAACTGATCGCTTCTTTCATAACTATGAAAAACAATAGCAGTTTTGGTTATTCAAAAGAATGGAGTTCCGTCACAAGTGATTTTCAGGTTTACATGTTGGTCCCGAAAAATATAGACCAAGGCAGTGTTGAAAAGCAACTCAAACAGTTTTCTAAAAAGTATTATAAAAATGAAGGTAAAAGTGAACGTGTAAATTTACTAAGACCAATGAGACTTATTCATCAGGATAATGTAATTGGAAATATGGGAACGCACGTTATGACTAAAACGAACCTGATTACATTATCGTTAATTGGATTTTTAATTATCGTGATGGCCTGTATTAATTTCATAAATCTTTCTACAGCGCAGGCAGCGGGACGTTCAAAAGAAGTGGGAATAAGAAAAGTGTTGGGAAGTAACCGTGGCCAGTTGTTTTGGCAAATGCTCGTAGAAACAAAATTTATTGTTTTAATTTCGGCTTTGATCGCTTTAGTTCTGGCCTGGCTTGCAATTCCACTTATTAAAAACGTTGTATCTATCGAAGAAAATCTCAGCTTGTTAAACCCACAAAGTTTTTTATTTCTAATCTCTATTGTAGTACTCGTTACAATTTTGGCTGGAATCTATCCCTCCGTTGTTTTGTCTGGATTTAATCCAATTACTGCGTTGAAAAATAAAATTAGTTCAGCAAGCGTTGGCGGAATTTCTTTACGACGCAGTCTTGTTGTATTACAATTTTCTATTTCGCAAATCCTGATTATTGGAACAATTGTTGCCATTTCACAAATGAATTTTATCCGTGATGCAGATCTGGGCTTTAATAAAGAAGCTATTTATTTATCTGGCAGTAATAATGATAGCGTTGTAAACAAACAACTTGCAGCCTTTAAACAGGAACTTCAAAAAATACCAGGAGTAAAACATGTTTCTTTTGCAAGTGATATGCCATCTTCAGACGATAATCACGGAACAAACTTTGCCTATGACCATAAGCCTGATGAAAATTTTACTTTGTTTTTAAAATTTGGTGATGAAGATTATTTTAAAGCATTCGGTCTTGAGTTCGTTGCCGGAAAGGGATATTTAAAAAGTGACACCAGTACCGATGTGGTAATAAATGAAACACTTCTAAAAAAATTAAATATCACAAATCCTGAAATCGCTATCGGAAAAGAAATAAAAACGGGCGCTAACCGCTGGCGAAAAATTTGTGGCGTGGTGCGGGACTTTAAAACAAATTCCTTACGAGAAGAAGTGAAGCCTATCATGCTCTCTTCTAGAAAAAAAAGCTATCAATTTACCTGCGTAAAACTTCAAAGCAAAAATCTGAGCGTCATACAAAAACAAATCCAGGCGGAATGGGATAAATTTTTTCCGGATTATATCAGCGACGGATTTTTTATGGATGAAAGCATAGAACAATTCTACGAACAGGAAATTCAAATGACACTTCTTTACAAAGTCTTTGCCGCCCTTGCTATTTTTATCTCGTGTCTTGGTTTATTTGGGTTAATCTCTTTTATGGTCGTTCAAAAAACAAAAGAAGTGGGCATCCGTAAAGTCTTAGGTGCCAGCACAAGTAGTATTCTTTATTTGTTTTCAAAAGAATTTATGTTTTTGATTCTGATTGCGTTTCTGATTGCCGCCCCGGTGGCTTATTATTTCATGAATAAATGGCTGAATAACTTTGCCTACCGCACTTCTATGAACATTGGAGTTTATATCCTAGCTGTATCAACTTCGATTGGTGTAGCACTAATTGCCGTAGGCTACAAAGCGATTGCCGCAGCTATTGCTAATCCGGTAAAAAATTTAAGAAGCGAATAAACCATAAAATTAAAACAATGATATTCAACTATTTTAAAACAGGACTGCGGAATCTCAACAAAAGAAAAGGGTATACGCTGCTAAATATCCTGGGCCTGACTGTCGGAATGACTTGCTGTCTTCTCATCTTTCATTACGTATCTTATGAAAGAAGTTACGATTCAGAACTAAGTAATTCAAACGACATTTACCGCGTCAGACTTGATTATTACCAACAAGGAAAACTCGCTTGGAAGTCTGCCACAAGTTATCCGGGCATACCTCCAGCCATGAAAAGAGAATTTCCTGAAGTGGAAAACTACTGTAGGCTTATTGATGCGGAGATGCTTTTGGCGAATGAAGGCGCAAACGTAAAGTTCAAAGAAGACAAAGGCTATTTTGCAGAACAGTCTTTCGTTAAGATGTTTGACATGGAGCTGATCTCTGGCACCGCATCACACGCGCTTACAGGGCCTGACAAAATGATCATTTCTGAAAAGATGGCTAAAAAATATTTTGGTACGGATCAGGTTCTTGGAAAAACACTAACGGTAAAAGACGAAAGTAACCCACAGGTCTATGAGATCACCGGTGTTTTTAAAGAATATCCAAAAAATTCACACCTCGCTATAGAGTATTTGGCGTCATACGATACATTTAAAAAATTATTACGCCAGGACGGCGATACAACGAATGCAGCAGAAACAAGTTTTGGCTGGTAAGACTTTTACTCTTACCTGCAATTAAAACCTGGTACAGAGATTAAAAAACTAGAAGCGAAATTGCCTGCGTTTTGTGATCGTTATGTCGAATGGACAAAAAACAGTTCAACCTACCATGAAATATATTTAACTCCGTTAAAAGATATTCATTTGCATTCCAATTTTAATCAGGAAGCAGAAGTGAATGGAAATGGGCAGATGGTTTCTTTTTTATTTCTAATCGCAATTTTTATCATTTGTATTGCATGGGTTAATTACATTAATCTTTCAACCGCGCGCTCGGTAGAACGAGCCAAAGAAGTTGGCATGAAAAAGGTTTTAGGTGCTATCCGTTCAGACTTGGTCAAGCAGTTTCTTGTGGAAAATTTTATTCTCAATGCGCTGGGATTAGTTTTTTCCATAGGACTATTTTACCTGTTACTTTCCGCATTCGATTCATTCGCAGGACGGGATGGGGTTACAGGAATTTCGCTTACTGCTTCTTACTGGCGCATTTTTATACTGATCTTTATTTCAGGAACGTTTTTATCAGGTTTATATCCAGCGTTCGTACTTTCTAATTTTACACCGATAAAAGTTTTGAAAGGAATTTTTAAAAATTCTTCAGGAGGTGTCGCACTAAGAAAGAGTCTCATTGTACTGCAATTTGTAATTACCGTCGTTCTAATTGCAGGTACCGTGATCGTTTACCAACAGGTTCAGTATATGCGAAAACAAAATCTGGGAGTAAATATTAACCAGACTTTGATTCTCGACGGCCCTTCCACACTCCGCGACTCTCTTTACGAAGCCATTTATCAGCCCTTTAAAACAGAATTACTGCAACAAGCAGGTATTAAAAATGTTTCCGCCTCATCGAACGTGATGGGTCAGGAAATTTATTGGACAAACGGTTCACGCCAGCTTAGCGCCCCGAAAGAAGCAAACGTTACGTTATACAATCTTGGAGTAGATTACGACTTTATTCCTGCCTACGACTTAAAATTAAAAGGAGGTAGAAACTTTTCACGCGCATTTGGAACAGATAAAAAAACGGCGATCCTGAATGAAAGAGCCATGGACGTGTTAGGATTTAAAGACGCGAAGGAAGCTATTAATAGCAAAATAAAACGCCAGGGGGATACGCTCACTGTTGTTGGTATTGTTGCAAATTTTCATCATCAGGGTTTGCAAAAAATAATAGATCCGATGATTATTCTACCAAGACCTAACATGCGACGATTCTATTCCATTAAAATTGGCTCGGGAAGTCCAAAAAATACAGTGGCTGCCGTTGAAAAGTTATGGAGCAAGTATTTTCCTGGCGATCCTTTTACTTACTTTTTCCTGGATGATTCTTATAATGAACAATACAAAACAGATATTCTATTCGGAAAAGTATTCAGCATGTTTGCTCTTCTCGCCATTTTGATTGCTTGTTCGGGGTTACTTGGTTTATCCGCTTACAACATACTTCAGAGAAATAAAGAGATTGGTATCCGCAAAGTACTCGGCGCATCAGTTCAGAATATTCTCCTCCTCTTATCAAAAGATTTTATTCGTCTCATCATCATTTCTCTTGTTTTGGCGCTACCTGTTGGATGGTATGCGATGAATCGCTGGTTACAGGATTTTGCTTACCGCATCGATATTCAATGGTGGGTGTTTGCCATGGCAGGACTGAGCGCTTTGTTAATTGCAGGAATCACAATTGTTTTCCAGACGATGAAAACTGTCGTTGAAAATCCTGTAAAAAGTTTAAGAAGCGAATAACCCATAATTTAGGACTTAAAATATTTATAATGATAATAGCTCGGAACTCTTTCTAAAAAACTTCTAAAAAATATGATACAACTAAAAAATATTTACAAATGGGTAAACACTGGTGGAAATAAAACGTTCCTTCTTCGCAACATTAATTTAACTATTAACGAAGGTGAATTTGTCTCCATCATGGGTCCATCAGGCTCCGGTAAATCAACACTACTCAATGTGGTTGGCATGCTGGACCCTTTTGACGAAGGCGACTACTTTTTCCTCGAAAAAAATGTAAAAGACCTGAAGGAAAAGCACCGCTCACAATTATATAAGGAACATATTGGATTTATTTTTCAGGCCTACCATTTAATTGATGAATTAACTGTTTTTGAAAATATTGAAACGCCACTTTTATACAGAGACATGAAATCTTCCGAACGGAAGTCGTTGGTTTCTGATATGTTGGACCGTTTTAATATTGTAGGAAAAAAAGATCTTTTTCCTGCGCAGCTTTCTGGCGGTCAACAGCAGAGTGTTGGCATTGCGCGCGCCCTGATCGATAATCCTAAATTATTGCTGGCCGATGAACCCACTGGAAACCTAAACTCTAAACAAGGTGAGGAAATCATGGAGCTTTTCAGTAAGTTGAATAGAGAAAATGATGTGACAATTATTCAGGTAACGCACTCCGAAAAAAATGCGTCGTATGGATCACGCGTAGTTAATTTATTGGATGGCAGGATTGAACGTACTTCAACCGACCAGACTAAATAGGATACATTTTTTAAAAGACGCCACAATACATCGCCGTCGCGCATCTAAATTCTGTAATTTTTCAAAAATACTTTAATGCAACGTTTTCAACATCCTGTGGTCTTTTAAACAGAACCTATCAACACGCAAATTCTGAAAACAAAGACTTTGAAAATTATTCCACTAGTGGTGTTATCACTCCTGACATCAGTGGCCTGTGTAAAGCATCATTACCATCCCAATTGCGGCGAACCGCCACATGAAAACGCCTGCCAACTCTCCGCCACAGGCACGCTGGAACAATGCTGGAGTGATACGAGCCTCTGGTACATCACTTCAATTTCACAGATCTCAGAATACTCAGGCGCGGGATATCTTGTTCCTGTTAATCTGGCCGATGCCTTCAAAAAAAACGGAGCCCCAGTTAGTTTTAATTTTTCGCTATTGAACGACTCTCTGCCTCTTCAATGTTGGTTCTCCGGAACACCTCCTGCACCCTGTGCGAAAAAATAAAAGTATGCGATATAAAATTTCATATGACCAAATAAATTAGTTCTCAAAAACTCTATGAAACACATTCTGTCTCTTGCTTTGACATGCGTCTTTATTGTAACGTGCATGCAATCACAAACGATCTACTATACCGGATTTGGAAAACCATCTAAGCAGGCCGAGTGGACACGATACAGTAAAGGTATACAGACTCTGTACCATAATTGGGTCATCGATTCTGGATTTTATGATCCGAGCAAGTGTTTAGCACATGGCTATCCTGTTGGTGATACATAGCAAACAAACAACTGGTTCGTTTCAAAAGCCTTTAATTTCCCTGCTGGTGGAAAGATTGATTCTATAAATCTGAGTTTTTCAGGTTTTGGAACTCCAGCGACTGCCGACACTGTAGCAATTTATTTATTATCCAGCTCACCAGAACCATCGCTGGCAAGTAACAAAATACTGTTATTTGATTTCCGAAATGCAGATTAAGTAAACAACAATGTATGGAAAACGAAAAGTAACATGACAATTCCTTCGCAAAATGAACAAAGTTATTTCGCTTTTAAATATGCTACTACCATCAGTTGGCTCGATGTAAGATTTGATAACCTCTATGTGAAAAATTTTAGCACAGTTGGTTTACGGACGTTGCAAAAAAGTGATGTTCTGATAAAAACCTTTCCGAATCCTTCGCGGGGGTCGGTCCAATTTTATACTTCCTCAGATCATTTGAAAAACGAGTTGTTGAATCTCTCTGTTTTTGATGCTCTGGGGAGGCTTCTATTTGCGAAAACAATTTCGTTGGAAGAATCTGTAGACCTTAATCTTGAAATAGGGATTTATGTGTACCGCTTATCTCTTATAGATTCTCAACTGCTGCAAACTGGGAAGATCTTCCTAAACAGAGATCAGTAACAAAAGGGCTGCGGTCACAGCCTAAGAAAAGATGGGCTATTTTAATAATCGGCGTCGGCACTATTTGCAATAATTGCAGAATGCTTACGTCAATTTATTGTGGTGTAAAACAACACGCTTTCTAAGCAGCTCAACGAATTTTTCCTGCTGTTTTTTCAAAAGAAAGAGTTTTGCTTGCAAATAACAGTTTCAAAAGCTTCTTTCGACTGGTAATTTTGATCCATCAAATTAAAATTATAGTCATGAAATCAAAAAAGCTTAAAATTGATCCTCCAAACTTTAGTCTTCGTTATTGCTCTTGCAAGCACTGTTTTTATAAGCCTTCACGTTTACCAAAACATGAAACAGGTTTATGATTCACGTCCAACAGAAACCCTTCTCAGTTGCCTCTATGAAGTAATTGACTAAAGGGGTATCAACAGGAAGTGAACAGGTTATAAACTACCTTTATCAAAAAAATGGCGCGAAAAGCATTTAATTCAACGGAATATGGAAAATTTAACTCTTTTAAAAGGCTAGGCACTTTCATAATTGAATTTTATACATTTACTTCGTATTTCCCATAGTAGTGTTAAATGCCAACAAGCTCCTTAAAAGAAAAATTTCTTCTTAACCCCGAAATCACATTTTTGAATTTCGGCTCCTTCGGCTCATGTCCAAAACCTGTTTTTGAAGATTATCAAAAATGGCAAATGGAATTGGAACATGGTCCGGTACAATTTATAACAGTGAACGGTTTAAAATATCTGAAGCAATCGCGTGAAGCACTTGCGGAATATATTCATTGCGATTCAGACGACGTTGTGTTTGTGCCGAATCCTTCTTATGCCCTCAATATTATTGCTAAGAGCTTAAAGCTGGAGGCCGGTGATGAGATACTGAGCACTGATCTTGAATACGGCGCACTTGACCGCACCTGGAATTATTACACAACGAAAGCCGGCTCAAAATATGTGCGTCAACACATAGAACTTCCTATTGTATCTAAAGAAAAAATCATTGAAGATTTTTTTAAAGGGCTCAGCCCGAAAACAAAGATTATTTTTATCAGCCAGATCACCAGTTCAACGGCACTAATACTACCCGTGAAAGAAATTTGTGCAATTGCTAAACAAAAAGGATTACTCACTATTGTTGATGGGGCGCATGTTCCGGGCCATATTGATCTTGATCTCAGAACGTTGGACGCAGATATTTATACAGGCGCTTGCCACAAATGGATGCTAACACCAAAGGGTTGTTCCTTTTTATATGTAAAAAAAGAACTACAGAATTTATTTGATCCACTGGTAGTGAGCTGGGGTTACGAATCTGCTTTTCCATCTCCTTCGCAGTTCCTTGATTACCATCAAATGCAGGGCACACGTGATTATTCAGCCTTCTTAACTGTTCCAAAAGCCATCGCATTCCTTCGAGAAAATAACTGGGACCAGGTTTCGGCGAGCTGTAGGGAACTAGTACAAAAAAACGCACTGCGCTTTTGTGAGCTTGTTGGCGCAAAACCCCTATGCCCTGTAAGCGACGAATTTCTTGGACAAATGTTCAGCATTCCGATCAAACCGCTGAGTGCGGAACGTTTGCAACGCTATTTATACCAAACTTACAATGTTGAAATTCCGGTCATGCGTCATGACAATGCTACTTACCTGCGTTACTCCATTAATGCATTTAATTCACAAAAAGATCTCGACCGTTTATACATGGCCATGAAAGAAATCATTGAAGTCACTGATTTTATTGAGGTTGCCGAACAAACGAAAAGCTAATTGCCTATTTCGTGCTTCAGACAAATAAATCCTAAAACTTTATTTTCTTGCGCCTGAGGTTTATATAAATACCAATAAGTATCTGGCGGCAACAAGGCACCTTTGTAATAACCATTCCAGGAATTGTCGTAATTACCTCACACATTGTAATAATTCTCCTTTTTTATTTCTTTCATCTGCGGAAGGTTGTCCATACTCCTGTTAATCTCTTTCAAAGCCAAGTCATAGGCCCCAGATCCAAACTGACATTCAGCAATACAAAGCAATGATGCCGATGTAAAACCACGTAGATACAAATTCACACTGTCGCTAGAGGCATGAATATAACGTGGATTTTTTCTTACCTCACTCAAGAGATTTTCACGGTTTGCGATAGACGCATAAAAATCTCTCAAAGCATTTTCATAATCGCCAAGCGCATACAATGCGTTTCCACGAAACTGCGCGGCAAGCGTCTGCCGGGGAAACTTTTGAAGACCCCTCGAATAAATCGCAACAGCCTTTTTATAGTTCCCAAGATTGTAATATGCAATCTCTCTCTGTTAATAATAACTCGCCTTTGAAGAATCGCAATGGTCGGAAATATTTTCTTTCATAAATTGTACGAATTTACTTTCAGGATTCTCCAATTTATATAAATCATAACCCTTCAAGAGATCTTCGCAAGACCCATCCATATCTTCAAGCGTGTATTTGTCGAGTGAGCGGTTGTAATAAGGCAGATAAACATTCGGCTCAATCTGAATATTCTTTTCATAATCTTTAAAAGCAAGGTCGTATTTTTTCTGACTGGAATAAATAGCGCCTCGTGCAGAAAAAAGCGGACCCTTACTACTGTCAGCTTGAATCGCTTTGTTGATCGAGATCAATGCTTCGTCCGACATGCCTTTGTTAAAGAAATACTCCCCCGTTCCCGGTGCGGAACATAATTCGCAGGCGCAACTTCTATAGCCCTGTCTATGTCTGCCAGCGCAAGCCCACCATAGCCGGAATTACTGTTTTACGCGCTTCTTGCCATATAATAATATTCGTTTTCTGGATCGAGTTCAATAGCTTTGTTGTAATCACTTAGTGCCCTAAACTTGTCTCTCCCAGACTCTCTGAGCTTTGCACGGTTCACATAAAACTCAGCTTGTTTAGGATCCAATTTAATTGCCTTGTCGTAATTTTCTAAACCTTTCGCATTTTCATTCTTCATAACTGAAACAATTCCCAACTTATAATAACACCGCGCGCAGGAAGGATTTACCTGCAAAGCCAGGTTGTAATAATACTCCACCTTTTCTGTATTTTGCTCTAAAAGATAAATGCCGCCTAAATACCTCAGCACGTTGTCATCTTTTGGTTTTTTCTTCAGCTCCTTTTCAAAGTAATAAATGAGTTGGACCTTTTGGGCTGCTTTAACTAAAGAGTCGAGTAATTTTTTATATGGGTCTTTTCCCTGAGCGGAAGAAAACAATGCAATGCAGATAAACAACAGGGCCAATAATTTTTATGCAGGATATGTCATTAAAATAAATATAAGAAAATACGAAACGCAGGGCAAACGCATCTTATTTCTCTTGTTACTACAGGGTTTTTAAAAATTGGTGCTTATTGATTAGAGTTGTAGCAATTGATTTTAAAACAAAACAAACATGTTGATTAAAGCGTTAAGATATGTGTGTCCCGAAAACATTGGCAAATTAGATGCGTTTGCCCTGATACGAAACGCAGCTAAATTGCCAGAGTGCGTAAAATTTTCTTAAATTCGTTATATACATTTTATGAATCCACTATTACTTGTTTTTGTTCATGGCTACAGTGTCACTAATTTAGATACTTACGGCGAACTTCCTTTGCGCCTTCGTAGTGAGGCACTCGAAAGAGGGATAGATGCAAGTATAGAGAATATTTACCTCGGACGTTACGTCACCTTTAACGACGAAGTGCGGCTTGACGACGTCTCCAAAGCCATGCAGGCTGCCATCGAACAACAAATTCCAAAAGGTACACGTTTTATTTGTATCACCCATTCCACGGGCGGACCAGTAGTAAGAAATTGGTGGCATCTTTTTTATGCGCAAACAAATGTAATTTGTCCGATGAGTCACCTCGTTATGCTTGCACCAGCAAACCACGGTTCTGCATTGGCGCAACTGGGAAAAACACGTTTAAGCCGCGTGAAATCATGGTTCGATGGCTTGGAGCCCGGGCAGAGGATCTTAGACTGGTTAGAACTTGGCAGCGATGAAGCTTGGCAGCTGAATACCGACTGGATCTTAAATGGCGACAAACACATTTCTGAAAAAGGAATTTTTCCTTTCGTGATTACCGGGCAGGATATCGACCGGAAATTATATGACCACATAAACTCATACACAGGTGAACTCGGCTCGGATGGCGTAATCCGTGTATCTTCAACTAACTTAAACTCGCGTTACATAAAATTAAAACAACAAGCGCCTCAACAAAGTGACTCTTTAACTTCCGCAACAGAACTCCATGTGGAAACATTTAAAGAAGCACCACAAACAGCCTTCCGTATTCTTTCGCAAAAAGCACATTCTGGTGAAAAAATGGGCATCATGCGCAGCGTGTCGAAAGAACCCAGTGATGAGCACAGTGCGGAATTAATAAACACCTTTTTTGATTGCATTTCCGTTACAAATTTACAAGGGTATAAAAAAATCTGCGAGGAGTTCTCTGCACAAACCGCTACTGTTCAAACAAATTCACTCATAGAAATTGAAAAATTTTTTTTAAAAAGTTCGGTTTATTTTCACGACCGTTACTCTATGGTTATTTTTCGCATTAAAGACAGTGAGGGCTATCCCCTGAGTAATTTCGATCTTCTATTAACCGGACCCGGCAGCGATCCAGACATGCTTCCTTCAGGGTTCTTCGCCGACCGCCAGGCCAACCGTTCAAATACGTCTACCCTTACTTATTATTTTAATTATGATGTAATGGTGGGAAGCCCTGCCATTATTAAAGACGGAGAAGAGCTGAGGAAAGTGCTTCCGGGCATTGACAGTCTCGGACTTATTATCAAGCCAAGACCCGACGAAGGGTTTATTCGCTATTTACCGTGTAGGATCAATGCATCAAAAGACCTGTTTCAAAAAGCGTTGGCGCCCAATGCAACAACATTAATAGATATTGAATTACAACGCGTAGTAAGCAACGAAATTTTCCGTTTCGAGAAACCAAATACAGAAGGCCTCAGTAATATCAGCTTTAAGGACAGCAAGCCGGGAGATGCTTTCCTTCCTTAATCTCGGTTTAAAATATCCGACGCAAGTTTGTACTCTTTTAGCTGGAGTTTAAGAGTTAGTGTCTTTATATCGTTTTTCTTGTCGAGATATTTAAATTCTGTGGCATTAATTTTAATTTCCTTTACAGGATTAATAAAAGTTAAGGTAGTAAGAAAGCCGTTATCATCCATACCCACAGCGTCATCCAGATCAATACTTTCTTCCTTTACCGAAACCATTAAAATGTTAGTGACTTTGAGTTTGTATTTGTAACACAGCGATGCAAAAAGCCGGTGCTGACAAATTGTTACTTCGTGTTCTTCAATGATCACCTGGTTGATGCCTATTAACGAAACAGGAATTAATAAAACACAGAAGAAGACGGCATAATCATAAACACCACTTCGAAAAAAGTAAATAGCGAGCACTACTATTGCGGCAGATAAAAACCACAACACAAATAAAGGCGCTTCAATTTTTCTCTTAGATAAAATTTCCATCCTGGTCCCGCAACTGTATAAGATTTTGCAATTCTCTTTTCTTTTGTAGTTCCCGCAATCCTTCTTCAATCACTAATCTCCGATTTGAATTTTGGATCCATTTAAATAATTTCCAGCTGTGCAGCAGAGTTCCGTTTGACCAGTGAATGTCGAACTTCTCTTCTTTTTTTGTTGCGTAAAGCGGCAAAGGTATTTTAGCGTGCAACATGGGCGCATTCTGCATTACCTTATGCCTGTAAACTTCTTTTAACTGCGATTTCATGTAATACTGAATCTCTATAATCGTCCTCCACCGGTTCGTTTTATAGATGTAAAGATTAATGTCGTAGAGATCCGCATAAATAACTTCAAGCTCTTTTACTACTTCTTCCAGCAGCCGTGGCGTTTTCTTTTCATTCCGCCCTTTCTTTCGTTTATTTTCTTCGGCAAAATTATCCTGAAAGTCCTGAATCGTTGATAAAATATACGCGCAAGAACCGGGATAAACATTCCACGTAGCCTCCTTTGCGAGCACCAGCAATGAAGTCGTTGCGCGTGCAATTTCTTGCTCTAAATTATCTTGGGTAACGCCAGCAGAAATCATTTTATCAGTCGGCCAGAAATCGAATTTTCCTTGATTATAATCTTCCACTGCCTGTCTGATCTCCGCTTCGGTATTCATTACGAAAGGACCCTAACTTACATAAGGCTCGTTCAAAGGCTCGCCACTAAGCACCAATAAAATACTTTTTTTACTCGCTTTGATGTGAATCTCTCCGCCTTCGTTTTTAAATTGCACGTAGTGATTCTCCGCCACTTCTTGATGCTCGTTTACTGTTACTCCACCATCTATAACAAGAATGGCAGAATTAAAATTTGCAGGCAAAGAAAAAGTCACTTCACCATTTGGGTTCAGATGAAAATCATAAATGTGTACCGTCGAAAAAATAGAGGCCACTCCTTTTGTTCCTTCGTAATCCCCTGCTACAAAATGCACAGACCCCATGTTGCCCGGCAGTTTTACCGCAGTTTTATTCGCGTGTAAAATGCTCTGATATTTCGGAGGCGTCATTTTATGTTTTTTAGGAAGGTTGATACAAAGCTGAACCATTTCGAAAGCGCCGCCTTTTTTATCAAAATCCTTTTCGTGATATTCTTTGTGAAGCACGCCACCATCGGCTGTCATCCATTGCACATCGCCGGGCTGAATCACGCCACTGTTCCCTGCACTATCGTGATGCGCAACGCTTCCTTTGTAAGCAAAGGTAATTGTCTCAATGCCACGGTGCGGATGTACGCCCACGCCTCTTGAAATTTCGGAAGGTGGAAAATTTACCTCCGCATTAAAATCAAGCAGAAAAAAAGGACTCATCCGTTCTTCAAATCCTTTTCCATTCGGAAAAAAATTCATCACCTTAAATCCGTCGCCCACCATGTGTGTGTTGGTGGGAGAAAATACGCCTTCCACGCCCCGGTATTTTGTACTATTTAATGCAGAACTTACAACGTTGCCAAAGGCTGAAGATACACTGATGAAAAAGGCGCTGAGGCTCCCTTTTTAACAAAATCTTTTCTGTCCATGTGAAAGGCGTTTAGATCAATTAAAATTACGAAATTTCACAGGATTAACTCGACGATAAATCCAAAGTTTCTTAATTCAGTAAAATGTAACCAGCATTAATTTTACTGGTTTTTTGAACTCTTCTGTAGCACAATGTTCTTGGTGCGTTCAAGATTGATACGGCCCATGTCGCTTACCACTAAATCTTCCTTATACCGAACAAACCCCTTAGCTCGGGTCACAAGCTTATAGTTTCCGGCTGGCAGCGCCATCACGTAGCGTCCGGTTTTTGAATGCGGCACAAACGAATATTCGTAATCTGTCGCTGTGTTGGTAACCGTTATATCCACCGCATAGCTGGTTGGCTGGCTGGCGGGAATAGTATCACCCATAAAAAACTGGCCCGTGTAAATCACGCTCACCGGTTCTGTATCTTCAAACTTAATGCGGTAAATGTCGAGGTCACCAAATCCATTGGGACGAAAGGCACTCACATAGGCAAGACGATTGTCCTGTGTTACGCAAATACTTTTGTCATCGTCTGTAGAATTTATTGGGTAACCCAGGTTCTCTGCTTTTGAAAATGTATTTGTTTTCTGGTTCCAATGCGATTTAAATAAATCGTATCCTCCCATAGAACCCTGACCATCGCTGGCATAATAAAGCGTGAGTCCATCGTAAGATAAATAAGGGAGATCTTCGTTGTAAGGTGTATTGATAACATCTGGAAGCTTTTGAGGGATGCCCCATTTACCGCTCGGCAATATCCTGCTCATGTAAAGATCACTGCTGCTGTTAACGTTCTCCCGTCTTGCAAAAATAAGAATAGATCCATCTTCACTCACGCAGCTGCTTGTCTCAATTTTCGAATTAATGATCGGGTCAACAATCTTTGGTTTGGCGAAATCTGCCGCTGCATCCTTCCGTGTTGAAATATAAATATCACCAAACTTATCAATATGATCGAGGTAAGTGTACATTTCCATCCCGTCTGAACGCAAACCCGTTACTTGTTCATCGAGGTTTGTATTCACACCCTTTCCGGCATTCCTGGCCAAAGTCCATTTGCCGTGGTCATCCAGGTTACTCTGATAAACATCGCTACTGCGGTAACCATCCATCTCCACTTTTTTTCCACCATAGTTTTCTTTACGTCTTGAAGTAAACACAAGATACATTTCATCTTTATCAATAAATGGATAATAATCCGGATCGCTGCTATTAATCTCTTTCCCTAAATTTTGAAAGCTCACATTGCCGGGCTTGCGCATCATCTTCTGCGCGTTTTCACACTGCTCTATATTTCTTTCTACTTCGCCTGCACGTTTTGGCTTTAGATCAGAAAATTTATCGAAGGCTTCAATGGCTTGTTCCAGGCGATTTGCCAGGTGATAGGCTTTCCCCAAATTCATCCACACATCTTCTCCAAGCTTGGGATCTTTAGATGCTAGTTCTAAATAGGTGACTGCTTTTTCCCTATCAATTTTTGTATTTACGTAACACAGGCCGATTCTGTATATGATAAATGTATTATCGGCACCCTTTTTTAATTCTTTCTCGTAAATGGTCATCGCGGCAAAATAATTTCCGCGCATAAAGTGATCGTCCGCTGCTTCGATCGGCTCTGTCTTAACCGGCTGTGCGAAAAAAGAACCGCAGTATAAAAAAAAGATGAGTATGGCTGCGTTGTTGATATTCATATAAAAGGCACACTAATATAAATTAAAACCTTCATAAAGATGTAAATGTACAATCGGAATTATTAACAATTCGACGGTTGTTAGTTTAACGTCGTTTAAACCCAAATTGTTTACCAAATATCTACATTAAATTTACTTGTAAGAATGTTGTAGCTACAAACCCATGATGCTTTTGTCACAAGGTAATTTTAGTTTGAAATAAGAGCCCTTGCCAGAAATTTTAGTTCCGTTGCGATAATCTAAAAAGCTCCTCTTTCTCGCTTTTGGTCAGGCTGTCGTAACCGCTCTTGGAGATTTTATCCAGCAGCTCATCCATGGTATGCGCTTCCTCCGGTTGTTTCCTTCTGGTGGTGTTGGATGTAGGTCTATTGTCGCTTACAATCGTCAGGTTAGTTTTCCTTTTAACACGGAATGAGAAATTAAAAAGATCGGTACCGCGTTTTAAATAATATCCGTAGATCAGACCAAATAAAGCACCGCCCACATGTGAAATCTTTCCGCCGGTATTTTCAGAAGGATCTAAAAGCGTGGTAATCGCAAACAGGCCTAGGTAAAAATATTTATAGGGCATTTCGAGCATGCCGAAAAGAAAAACCTTGTAGTTAGGGGCGTAAACCGCCATTACCGCACCAATGCCCAAAACAGAAGCCGAAGCGCCGATCAGGTAGGTGTGTCCTCCATTAAAACTTTCCGGGAAAAGCAGCGCAACAATCATCAGCACTGCGCCGCCCATAACTCCGCTCATCACATAGAGGTAAAGCATAGCGCGCTGCCCCATGATAGTCAAAAACACCTGCGACAGAAAATAAAAGTTTACCATGTTCCAGAAAATATGTCCCAATCCTGTATGTGTAAACATGAACGTGAAGATCGTCCAGAATTTGGTAAGAAATTCAAAGCCACTCAATGGCATTCCAAGAAAATCAACCAGCCGGTTGTGCCCGTGATCGATCAGGTGCGCCATGCTTCCCACCACATTTACAGTGAGAAAAACAGCCACATTTATGAGGATGATCTGTGTTAAAACCCCCTGCTGCTTAAAATTATTTTTTACCTGTTCAAAAAAGTTCATTGCGTTCACTTAATAAAAATGCTGCCTGTTTTTCCTCCAGATGAGCACCAAAATAATGCCGACAATCAAGCCGCCTATGTGCGCAAAATGCGCTACATTGTCCATTGGGTCGTTCTGCCAACCTGAGAATAATTCAATGGCGCCGTAGCCAATCACTAACCACTTTGCTTTTACTGGAATAAAAAAATAAATATAGAGTTCCTTGTTTGGGAACAACATGCCGAAAGCTCCCAGCAAGCCAAATAATGATCCCGATGCACCAACAACCACCTGGGCATTAAGATACTGATTTTTAAAATCAACCAAAAAAGCCGAAGCCAGGCCCATGGCCCTCGACGAACCATCCTGCAAGGCTATGTTGTACTCGCGGACAAAAATAGTGTACTGCGAAATAAATCCATGAGAGATCTTTCCATTCAATTTCGATGAATTCATAAGCTCTTCAAAACTACCCGGCGTTAAATTACCTTGTACTGCATTTACTGAATTTATAACATCGCTAACGGTAAAATAAATTACTAGATATTGTGCTAGTGCTGCACCCAGACCAGTGAGAATGTAAAAGATCAGGTAGCGTTTTGGTCCCCACACCTGCTCGAGCACCTGCCCGAAAATATACACCCCGAACATATTAAAGAAAATATGCGACAGACTTCCGTGCATAAAAATGTAGGTGATAAACTGATGCGGCCTGAAATCGGAAGCCTGGTAATAGTGCAGCCCAAGATAATCTGACAACTCAATGCCTCTGGTTTGCGCAAGCATTGTGGCAACAAAAAAAATCACATTAATAATGATGATGTTTTTTGTAACTACCGGCATCCCACCGAAGCCCTGAGGCCTGTATTGATTGTTGAAGTCCATTATTTTCTGAAAAATCTTTCTATATCGTTATATTCTATGTCCATCATCACCACCTTGCCATTGGCTGTGTACAAAGGGTTTTCACATTGCATCAGATGGTTCAATAAAAGCTTCATTTCTTCTGTTTCTAAAACCTTACCGTATTTAATGCTGATGTTTTTAGCGATAGCCCTGCAAAGGTTATCGTGCTTTTCTACTTTTGCATCTATGGTATTGAGCTTATAGGTTTCTATAATTCCTTCAATGGTCTGCACCACGTTAAAGTCCTGCATGTCGCTTGGAGTACCGTTTATCACAATGCTGTTTTTCCCAAAGATCTCCAGATCGAACCCTAAGAATTTGAACTCTTCCAGTAAATTTTTTACGAGGGCAAAATCGTTGGCGCTCATTTCTATTTGCTCAGGAAATAAGAGTTGCTGAGAAGAAATACTGTTTTCCTTTTTAGAATTCATATAGTGCTCGTACACAATGCGCTCGTGAGCTCTTTGCTGGTCTACGATCATCACATTCTGATTATATGCCGTAACAATGTATTTAAAGTTGAGCTGGAAAACATTAAAGTCGACGGCTTCTTTTTTTATGGTCTCCATCAGCTGCTGTTCCTGCTCCGGAGGCATCATAATGGTTTCGCCATTGTTTTTAAACCCTTCAAACATGCTTTCCCAGTTTTGTTTGTTGGCTTTTTCAAGCGTAGGATTTGCAAGGTTAGATGCGGAAGAATTAAACGGATTGTAATTGGTATTGTAACTCACTTTAGGTTGTGAGTAAACTTTATCGGGATTAGCCGCTTCCGGATTAATACTCATCTCAGGTTCAAAATCAAGGGAAGGTGAAACGTTGGCTTTACCCAATGCGCGCTTTATTGAGCTCAGTAAAAGCATATACACCGTTTTGTCGTCCGTAAACTTAACTTCTGTTTTTGTAGGATGGATATTGATATCAATGTGTTTCGGATCCAACTCTAAAAAAATAAAATATTTTGGATGCGACTGGAACCCTATTAGTTCTTTGTATGCTTCGTAAATGGCGTGATTTAAGAAAGGATTTTTTACAAAGCGGTTATTTACAAAAAAATATTGTTCCTTTTTTGTTTTTACAGCAGAGTCGGGAAGACTCACGTAACCGGAGATCTTCACAAAGGAAGTGTCTTCGTTGATCATCACCAGTTCTTTTTGAATGTAACTTCCAAGTAAAGATTTGATGCGCTGCATTAAACTTCCCGGCGGAAGATTTAAAATCTCGTTGCCGTTGCTTTGTAAAATAAAATGTACACTGGTATGCGGAATAGCGAGGCGTTCCAACTCATCGATGATGTGTTTTTGTTCGATCTGATCGCTCTTTAAAAAATTACGGCGCGCAGGAATGTTGTAAAATAAATTCTTAACGATAAAGGATGTTCCTGTAGCAGTCTGGCATTCTTCCTGCGCCAGGATTTTGCCGCCTTCTATTACAAGGTGCTGACCAACCACATCGTCTTCTTGTTTTGTTTTCAATTCCACCTGGGCAATAGCCGCAATACTTGCCAGCGCTTCTCCGCGAAAACCCTTGGTAGTAAGGGTAAAAAGATCGTCGGCCTTATTAATTTTGGAAGTGGCATGGCGTTCAAAACACATGCGCGCGTCGAATGGATTCATGCCTTTGCCATTATCAATCACCTGAATGAGGCTTTTGCCGGCATCTTTAATGATGAGTTTAATGTGTGTGGCACCCGCATCAATGGCGTTCTCCAGCAGCTCTTTCACCACGCTGGCCGGCCTCTGCACAACTTCGCCGGCAGCAATTTGGTTGGCAACATGATCGGGTAAAAGCGCTATGGTGTTTATGGACATAAACCTTCAAATTTAATGAATATGGGGGGTTAAATGCCAAAAATTATTTGAACAACTGTTTAAAAAAATATAAGGGTTTTTAAGGGGGTTACGACTTATGCATCTGATTAACAAAAAAAACGAACCCTCAGCCTCAGCAAGACCTTCAAGTTCTCGCTAAATTTTTGAAAAGACCTTGAAGGTCTGCGCAAAAAAAATGAGTAGAGTGGATAAAAGTACATGGATTCTCGGAACACCTTTTCCAGATCATTTCCTCATAAGTAAATCCTTCTTTTTAGAGTCGAAAAGCTAACGAAAAACGTGAAACCATATTATCCGCTTTTTTCATTCATTAGCAAAAACCTACCTTTAGGGAGCCCTTCCCTAAATAATTGGGCTTTTTTGCAAAAAACTAGTTATCTAATCATCTTATTATCAGTTAGTTGAAAAAGGTTGGGTTAAAATTAAAAATTTTGCCAAAAAATGTTTAAAAAAATGTAGTAAGTTTAGTGACAATATAAGAGATATTATTTTATGAGATCCTCACGCATTCTGGTCGTTTTTTTGGCCATACTTACTTTTTCCGGCAAACTATATTCGCAAATTGGCAATGTCAATTTTGCTCCTGTTTATGCTCAAGACTCATTGCAAGGTTTTGATATGACCCAGGCAAACATCAATGCGCTTGGCGAAGGCTTTTTTGGTCAGGATTATACCCGGGCAATTAAAATATACCAAAGGCAGTTTGTGATCAATAAATACGATCTTAACCGCAGTGCCATTTTACCCACAGCAGTACCCGGCGGCAGATACAGTACAAACATAATTGCTAATGCTCCCTGCGTAAACGAAGGCTTTGAAAGTGGTAATATTACGGGATGGACTGCGTTTAAAGGTACAAATACTAACTCCCAAGCTTATCCTTCTACACCCGCACCAATCATCCTTGGTGTCGATGTTTCTGTAGTAACCACTCCACTTGTAGATGCGTTCATAGGGGCAGTTCCTAATTCTCCTCTTGGAGGAACCAATGTTGTAAAAATTAATAATACAGCTACTGGAGATTTCTCGGTTGTTAAACTTAGCCAAACCTTTAATGTCACCTCAACCAACTATCTATTTGATTTTGCTTATTGGGCAGTAATGCAGGATGCTGGAAGTTCTGGAACGCCACATTCGTGTTCCCAAACACCTTTTATGCTTATTAAAATTCGCGACAATTCCAGCGTATTGCAGACTTGCCCTACGTTTAGTATTGTGGCTCCTGCAACGGGCGGTTGCGCCGGAATAGGGCCTTTAACATGGGTTCAAGTTGGTGGGTTTAGAACTAGTAGTGGTTGGCAAAAATTCTCTATCGACTTAACACCCTACCTTTTCAGCACCCCTGGAAATGTGACCATTGAGGTTTTCGTAGGAGATTGTACTCTGGGAGGACATTTTGGTTATGCCTATTTTGACTCTAATTGCAATACTATGGATCTGAATGTAAACGGTCAAATAATTTCCATGCCCTCGCCTACTGTAAATCCACAAGTACTTTGCGGTGGAACGGCCACTATGATTGCGCCTTCTGGTTTGGTAACTTACACTTGGAACGGCCCTACAGGAACGGTGGTAAATCAGACGATCGTAACTTCCGTACCTGGCGCCTATAGTTTAACTATGAACCCTCCAGGAATTTGTAACCCCATTTCAAAAATCATTAACCTTCAATTCGTTCCACCAACAACGGTTACAGCCTCACCAGCAAATCTTTGCGCTACTGGAACAAATACGTCCTCAACACTAAGCGCATCGGGTGCCTCTAATTATACCTGGATGCCCGGCGGGTCTAATTTATCCAGCATAGTCGTCAGTCCAAGCTCGACACAAATCTATACACTCAGTGCCCGAACGGGTACTTGTTTTGGAACTTTTACGGTGCAGGTTACCGTGAACCCCGATCCCCTCTTCAACGTTGTAAGTAGTAATGCCAACCTTTGTCCTGGACAAACGGCCACTCTTACTGCTATTGGGGGGGCGTCAAATTCATATGCCTGGAATCCTGGCGCGTTAACTGGATCTGTGGTTACGGTTTCCCAAATTTCTACAACTAGTTATAGTACAATTGCTACTTCTCTGGCAGGATGCACCAGCAGCTTTGTAACTACAATTACTAGCTCGGCACCTTTACCTGTTTCTATCTTTCCGGCAACAGTGGCAATTATCTGTCCTGGCACACTTGTATCTTTGATCGGACTTGGGGCTCCTAACTTCACTTGGATGCCTGATAATGTTACTGGCATCTTCCAAAGCTTTACTCCGAGTGTTACAACAACATATACCGCTATTGGTGCATCTGGGGCCTGCACAGCAGCGGCAGTTATAACGATTACAGTAGACCCAGGTCCAAGCATGACCTTAACTGCAAACCCAGCACTCACCTGCCCTGGTAATACCACTACCTTATCGGCTGTCTCACCAGCAGCGGTTGGTGTTTTCACTTGGACTCCCGGCGGAAGTAATGCCAGCTCTATCGTGGTGACACCAACTATATCCGGTGGATATTCTGTAAGCGCAGTTAATGCGTTGGGTTGTAGAAATACACAAACCATTAATCCTACTTTTATTCCTGCCGCAGTTCTTGTTATTTCTCCGGCTAATCCTACCGTTTGCGCGGGTAGTTCTATTAATCTTTCTGTTACAGGTGGCATTAACTATACTTGGGTTCCCACTGGGGGCAATTCAGCAATTGCATCCTTGTCACCCACAATTACGACTACGTACACACTTTTAGGAGATAACGCGGCAGGATGCGTTACGCAACAAACCGTTACCGTTACTGTTGTGCCTATTCCAACTATAAATGCCACGGCATCGCCAACGGCGGTTTGTCCGGGTGGTTGCACCAACATTTCACCGGTTGGCGCGCTTAGCTATACTATACAAGGCGGAAACTTTTCGGTGTGCCCGGCTTCAAATACCACGTACACGATAGTAGGCTCAAATGCTGCAGGTTGTACAAGCTCTCCCATTTCGCTTCTAATCAACGTTAATCCGTCCCCTCCTGTGGTAGCCGTAGCCAATCCAAACACTATTTGTGCGGGCGACAATGCAACTTTAACCGCAGGTGGAGCGGCAACTTATGCCTGGTCTAACGGAGCCACTGGTTCTCCAATCGTTGTGAGTCCTCTTTTCAGTCAAACCTTTACCGTAATT